>WNFJ01163500.1_pt1 | contig 17058 bp, 13 predicted proteins | sample 5400461 | NCBI WGS metagenome assembly WNFJ01 (sample SAMN13153349, study PRJNA577476) | soil metagenome | isolation source: 115 cm saprolite on Douglas fir-dominated hillslope | place: USA:California | collected 2013-09-17 | reverse complement strand
AGAAGCCGTTGGCACGCGCCAGTTCGGTCGCGATAAAAACGTCAGCGAGCTTGTGCTTCACGGCTTGGAACGATCCGATCAGGCGGCCGAAGGCGCGGCGCGTTTTCGCATAAGTCGTCGCCATCTCGAGAGCGGCGTCGGCTGCGCCCACTTGCTCGAACGCGACTGACACTGCCGCGCGATCCAGCAGACGCCGCACTCCGTCCCAACCGCTAAGCGCACCCAGCGGCTCGGCTCGAGCGCCGTCGAATCGAACTTTCGCCGGGGCGTGGCTCGGATCGACGCCGGCCTGCGGTTCACGATGAACGCCCGAATCGCTCGCCTCGATGACGAACAGCCCGGGCTCCCCCGCGCTTCGCGCTACCACGACCAGCAGGTCCGCCGCCATGCCATCGCTGACGCCGATCTTGGTGCCCACCAGTCGACCGTCATGGTAGGAGGCGCGAATTGATTCGTGAGTCAATGCGCCCGCCGCCTCCGCAATCGCGAACGCGCCAATTTTCTTTCCGGTGGCGAGATTCGGTAGATAGGCGCGCCGCTGCTCTTCTGTGCCGCCGATCAGCAGGGCCTCTGCCGCAAGGAGAATCGATGAGCCGAATGGGACGGCCGCCATCGAGCGGCCGATTTCCCCGGCGACGCAGCAAAGCATTTCGTAGCCGAGTCCCTGCCCGCCGTACTGCGGTGGAATGGCCGTGGCGAGCCAGCCGAGCTCACCGAGCTGCTGCCAGAGATTACGGTCGAACGCTGCTCGAGCTTCGAGGGCGGCACGTGCAGACCCGAGTCCCGGATGGTCCAAGAGGAGGCGCCGAAGCTCATCTCTGGCCGCCTTCTGTTCGTCGGAAAAATCCAGATTCATCGCATATTCCCATAAACCGCGGCCGGCTGTTCCTTATACGATCTTGCGGCGGCGAAAATCGGTGATCTCATCGTCGGCATACCCGAGCTCCGCGAGGATCGAATCGGTGTGCTCGCCAATCGTCGGCGCCCGTGTGCGGATAGAGGCCGGCGTGGCGCTCAATTCCACCCCCGGGGTCACGAGGGTTGCGGGCTGAGGCAGACCCGGATAGTCGACCTCCGTCAAGTAGCCGCCCGCACGAACATGCGGATCCTCGAGCACCTGCTGCGGCGAGAGTACCGGTGCCGCGGGAATCCGTGCTGCCGCCAGCTGCTCGAGGGCCTGCGCCGTCGTGCGCTCGGCGGCCCAGCGCGCGGTGCGCTCGCTGAGAATCTCGCCATGCTCCGCCCGCAGCTCGTCCGTGCGAAAGCGCGGGTCGGTGAGCCACTGCTCCTCGCCCATCAAGCGCGCCCAGCGCTTATAGAGCGCCTGCCCCACACATTGCAGCATGATCCAGCCATCGCGTGTCCGGACAATATCCGCCGGACAGCTCGACTGGCTTCGATTCCCGCTCGCGACGCGGTTTCGGCCGGTCAGCGCCTGCTCGGTGAGCAGAAAACTCGAGACATTGAGGGCCGAGCGCAGCAGATTGGTGCTGACTACCTGACCCGTCCCGGTTTCCCGCCGGTGCATGAGCGCCGCCAGCGCGCCGTACGCGCTCAACATGGCCGTCGTGCAGTCGACCCACGAAGCGAAACTCTTCGTGGGCCGATCGCCGAATCCGGACAGGTAGTTCATGCCGGACATCGCCTGCCCAATTCCGTCCAAGCCGACGCGATCGGCGTACGGACCGCGATCTCCGAATGCACTCGGATGGACGAGGATGATATCGGGTCGGATGGCCGTAAGCGACGCATAATCGAGTCCGAGTTGCACGAGCCCATCGCGCGGAAGATTCGCAACCACGACGTCGGCGGTTGCGATCAAGCGGCGCAGGATGTCGCGGGCCCCTTCGGCCATGGGGTCGAGCGTCAGGCTGCGCTTGTTCCGGTTCCATTGCAAAAAGCAGGCGCCATTGTCTCCCTGCGGGCCGGTGAGGTATTGAAATCGATCGTCGCCGCCCTCGATTCGCTCGACGCGGATCACGTCGGCACCGAGATCAGCGAGCATGGCCGCGCACATCGGACCCGCGATGAACCGTCCCATGTCGATCACCCGAATTCCACTCAGCACCATGATGGTTCGTCCTCGTTGTCTCGGGCCGCCTGCCTATGATCGTAAGCGAGTGCACGATATACTATCAAACATATCCCGCCAATGGCAGCATCGCATCGAGGCAGAGCATGGGTTATCAATTCATCGTCGTACGTCGATCCTCGCAGGTCACCACCATCACGCTCAGCCGTCCCGAGGTCATGAACGCAATCCATCCGCCGATGCATGCGGAGCTGCAGCAGGCCCTCGACGCATTCGCGGCGGATGGGCACCAACGGGTGTGTGTGCTCACGGGCGCGGGGGAGCGGGCGTTCTGCGCGGGAAGCGATCTGAAATTCGCGGCAACTTCCGAGTCCGGCATTGGTGCGGGCAAGCGTGCCTATCCGCGATCCGGTTATGGCGGAATCGCCGAACGCTTCGATCTCACCAAGCCCGTCATCGCTGCGGTCAATGGCGTGGCGTTGGGCGGCGGGTTCGAGATCGCGCTCGCCTGTGACCTCGTGATCGCGGCGGATACCGCGCTGTTCGGCTTGCCTGAGCCGCTGGTGGGAGCCATCGCGCTGGGCGGCGGATTGCATCGCCTGCCGCGGCAGATCGGCTTGAAGCCCGCGCTTGGAATCATTCTCACGGGACGCAAGGTCGGGGCTGCGGAGGGCAAAGCGCTCGGCTTCGTCAACGAAGTGGTTACGCGGGCCGACTTGGCCGCCGCCGTCGACCGGTGGACCGCCGACATTCTGCGCTGCTCTCCCGTCGCGACCCAGGCGTCGAAAGAGGTCGTCTACCGCGGACTGGCTGAGCCTTCGCTGGCCGATGCCATGCGCAATCAAAGGGACTATGCGGGATTTCGCGCCTGGTTGGAATCGGAAGACATACGCGAAGGCCCGCGCGCTTTTGCGGAGAAGCGCTCTCCGAATTGGTCCATCGGATCACGGGCGGACAAAGACAGCGGCTAGCCGCCGCATGGGCGATGGGTCCGGTCACTCGAGCCCGTAGCGGGCGTTGCGACCGATCACGATGATCGGAAAATGGCCCTGTCCCGTCTCGCCGCTGACCGTGACGCGCACCGGCTGTTCGCGGTGCCGCGGCCGGACCTCCTCGACGTGCGACAGATCATATTGGTCGGTTTCGACGGTCAGGGCGTCGCCCCGCCACACGCCCATTCCGCGCTCGTCATTGAATCCGCTGTCATATCCGGCACCCTTGAAGACCCATGCTCGGCCGATCGATTCCACGTCGATGTCCCAGCGGCGCCTGTCGGCGGTCGTGACTTGCAGCTTCAACCGATCGAACAGTCGCGTACCGGGAATGAAATTGAACTCGTGTTGAACGTCAGTAACCTCGGATGAAGCCGAGTCAGCGGTGCCGATACGTCCATCGATGTATAGACGCTTCCCGTCCTCGTCTTCTTGAAGCTGGATCATGCCGCCGTAGTGGTCGGTCGCGAAGCCCAGATACATGACGAGTATGCCGCGGCCGCCGGCGCGAATCGAAGACGGCAGACCGCCCCCGGCGCGGGTGCCGGTGAATGGTTCGAAGCCGCCGACTCCCGGACGGACGCCCCAGGAATGATCGCGCCAGCTGAACCATTTTTCGACCGCATGCGGGTGGCCATCGATTTGCGCCGTGCCGTCGAGCCAGCCCACCTGGCTGAAGCGCCAGTAATCAGTGTGCACACGCCCATCGGTCCGGCCGAAATGATGATTCTCCAAATGAGCGTCCAGAAAGCCCCTGAAGGTTAGATCGAAACTGTCCCCGTGCTCGTTCTGCTCGCAGATGAAGCGCAAGGTCTTGAAAGGCTCCGAAAACTCCGTGCGCAGCGGCCCGAGCCTAAGGGGCTCGGGTATTGGGTGCAATGGTCGAGAGAAGCGCATGTTTCGCTGGCGGTTCGCGCCCAACTGGGTCAGTGCGTAACCGTCCATGACGTTCAAGTTCTTGTACACGCCGATGCCGGTGACGATTCCCGCCTGCCCGTCCCGGCGAAAACCGGTCAGCACGTATCTGTCGTAGAAGCGGTGGTCGCTGAGCAGCGCCTGCGCAAACGGCAGCGGACCTTGGTGCATCAACGTTTCATCGAGTCCCGACAGCATTGTCCTACTCCGATCTGCGCGCTATCGAATCATCTTCGATGGAGTCTGATATTGAGCGTCTCGACGCCGCGAAATCCCAACGAATGACCGAAGTTCAAGCGTTCGTCGAGCAGTTCGGGTTCGTAGCGGCGCAGCAATTCCGGAAAGAATTCGCCCAACTGCATCTTCGCGAGCAGATGTCCGACGCAGTGATGCATGCCCGGACCGAAGGTCAGGTTCTGATCCTGAGGGCGGGTCATGTCGATTTTCTCAGGGTCCGGAAATGCTCGCGGATCACGGTTCGCGCCGGCCACCATGAGAAGCACGAACTGCCCCTTTTTCAGCTCGTGGCCATGCCAGACGAAATCCGCCGACACAGAGCGCATCTGAGTGGTCGACATCGCGACGTAGCGCATCAATTCCATGGTGGCGTCGCCAGCCCTTTGCGGATTGTTGCGGATGAACTCCCGCGCCGCAGCGTGCTGGGCAAGCGCCGCCGTGCCGAGAGCCAGAGTGTTAGCGGTGGTATCGTGCCCGGCGATCAACGCCACATGACAGATACCGAGCATCTCCTCGGTGGACAACTGATCACCACCGTCCTGCGCGGTCACGAGCGCGGACATGAAGTCGCTGCCAGGGCTCTTTCGCCTCGCCTCGATCTCCGCCAAGAATAGGGAGCGCTGCTCGCCGATGACTGCTTCGCACTCCTCGAGTGTCTCAATCGGCGGATGGACGCCGCCCAGAGCGGCATTCATCACGATCGACCACCGATGCAATCGGGGATACAGCGAGTCCGGCAGGCCCATCATTTGCAAGATCGTGCGGGCGGGAATTCTCCGTCCGACCGTTGATACGAATTCGACGTCGCCGAGCGCGCCGGCTTCATCGAGCGCTTCCCGAATGAAACGCTGCGCATGGCGCCGCATGCCTTCGACGACCTGGCGGCTGAATGCCTTCACGACCAGCCGGCGCAGCCGGGGGTGCACGGGAGCATCGACATTCACGATCCAATGCGGCGTCGAACTGCTGATGTACGGAAAGCGCGCCATGCGCTCCTCCGGCGTCAGGTGACCGACCAGCATTTGCGGCCAGCGGTTATTGGTCAGCGGCAAGTCGCCCTTGAACCCTTCGAAAACCTCCCGATAGCCCGTCACCATCCAGAGCTGGTTCTTCTCGCTCCAATAGATGGGATCGGCCTCGCGGACCTTGGAGATCTTCGCCAAAATTTCGTTGCCCAATTGAGCGGCTCGCGAAAGATCGACATCGACGTCTTGGATGGTATGCATCATCTACGTCTCTTCACGTGAGACCAACAACCTCTTTGAGAACACTTTCGCTCACGCCTTTTCCTCTCGATCGGGCTGATCGGCATCTCGATGATGCGGGGACCGCTTCGGCGAGGTGCTTCCCGACGGCGCTGCGGACCCGCGGCTAATGATAGCATGAGTATATTGTGCTTGCATCCTATCAGGTTGAATGGCAAATTCGAAAGCATGCGGAACGGGAGTGCACGCATGAAACAGGCCTGGAAAGACGAACTGCCGGTATCGGAGCTGCCCGAAGATCCGCGTTGGCGCGAGAATTTCTGCTTCGACGGCTACGATAAAGATCGCGACGTCGGATTCTGGATCCACTGCGGCCGCTGGTCGCTCGATCCGCGCATCTGGCGCGAGCAGGTGCTCGTATATCTTCCGGGCGGAGACTATCTCGTTCATCGGGCGTGGGGCTTCCGGCCGTCCGATAATGGTCCGCGCGCGGCGCTCCTCGATCTGATTTGCGAGGAACCTGAGAAGCGCTGGAAGATTCGCTATCGTGGCCCCGCCCGGCGCACGACCCAAGATGAGGTTCAGGCGGGACTGCTCCCCGAGGGCGAGCAGCTCCTGCTCGACATGGACATCGCCTTCAGCACCGACCGCCCGATATGGGACATGACCGGGGGCATGCGCGATCAAGCCTGGGGCAAATTCCACACCGAGCAGACGGGACGCTTCCAGGGCGGCATCCATTACGGCGATCAAGCGACCGAAATGCATGGGCTCGGCTGGCACGACCATTCGCGGGGTGCCCGCGACATCGGAGAACAGGGCCGACACCTTTGGATTCATGGGGACCTCTCCCGAGGGCGTTCCTTCGCGCTGACGATGATCGAGAACTACCGGGACGGAGCGTTCGTGCGTGTTCTCGACAAGGTAGTCGTGTGGGACGGCAACAGGATCTACGAGACGCGCTGCCGCAACCCGCCGTTTCTCGAGTCGAGCGATCTACCGCCGACGAATTATGAGATGACGCTCGAATATGAAAAGGACACGGTACTGATTCGGGCCGAACAGCGCCGCAAACTCCCTCACTCGACGACACGCTACTTCGAGGTGTTCGACGGTCGCGCGCCGAAGGGCATGGCGCAGGTCGTCACCTATGAGGGCGGGACAGTATTTTTCGTCGACGGCGAGGAACTGAACGGACATTCCGAACGATCCTACCGGCTGTAGCCGGTGGGGGGAGCATGGGCGTGATTTTCGATCATAGCGAACGAGACATCTTCGACGAGACCCATCATCGCTTCCGCGAGCAGGTACGGCGCTTCTATGCCGCCGAGATCGAACCCAATGTTGCCGCGTGGGAAAAAGCGGGAGGATTTCCCCGTGATCTCTTTCGAAGGGCTGCCGCCGCGGGCATCCTGGCGCCTGGATTGCCGGAGGAGTATGGCGGCGGCGGCGGGGACGTGCTGCACTTGGCCGTCGCCTACGAAGAGCACGGCTACTCGCCGGCGGGCGCCGCAATCGACAGTGGTATCGATACCGATGCGTCAGCGTATCTGATCTACATCGGCGGGACTGAAGAGCAAAAAAAGACATGGCTACCCAAGTTCGCGGCGGGCGAGGTTGTGGGCGAAGGAATGTTCACCGAGCCGCAGTCCGGGTCCGACATGGCCGGCATGAAGACCACGGCCGTGAGGGACGGCGACCATTATGTGATCAACGGCTCCAAAGCGTGGATCACCAATGCCAATCACCTCGATCTATGTCTGCTGATCGCATGCGTGCCGGGCACGGGCGAACGGCCGGAGTTCGGCGTCTTCTTGGTCGACGCCGATGCGCCCGGGGTGACCAAGGGCAAGCCGTTCGAGACCTTGATACGCGGCTGCGGCAATCTGGGTGAGCTCTTCTTCGACGGCGTACGCGTTGGCGAAGATCGCGTGCTTGGAGGATCGCCCCGTGGCGGAATCGGCCTCGCCGCCCGCTCGCTCAACATGACGCGCTGTATCTATGCCGCACGCAGCCTCGCTTCCTGTGAGCTTGCCCTGGCGATGACGCTCGACTTCGTCAAGCAGCGTCGTGCGTTCGGCGGCCGTCTGTTCGACCTTCCAACGCTCAAGGCAAAGCTGGCCGAGATGAAAATGGAGATCGCCGTCACCCGCCCCTTCATCGACAAATGCCTCGCCAAGGCGCGGGCAGGCGTGCTCGGACCCGCCGAGTCCTCGATGGCGAAGCTGTGGGCGACCGAGCTCGAGGTGCGAATCACCGATAAGTGTGCGCACCTGCATGGTGCTATGGGCCTCAGTAACGAGCATCCGATCTCGAAGATGGTTGCCGCAGCCCGAGCCCACCGCTTCGCGATGGGCGTCTCGGAGATGCAGCTCGAGACCATCATGCGCTCGCTCTGACGGTCAACCCATGACCTGCACGAGGCTCGCCGCGAGCTGCGCCTCGATTCGCGGAAAGGTATTGACGGCGACTGCGCAACTCTCGAGGCCGCTCACGGCGCCTTCGGTGAAATCGCGCAGCATGCGGGTGCCGAGAGTGGCGTTGCGAACGGTACGCCAGATCTCGAAATACTCGAGGCGCGCCGGTGTGATCGTTGGCCCACCAGCGGTGTGATAGTGCTGGAGAAACTGTGCCCAGGGCATCACGCGCTCCACGGTCGGGCGGCAGTAGGCGAGATCTTCGGCCGGGTCCCCGGCGTGGGCGAATTCCCAGTCGAGCAAGCAGACAAGTTCGTCCCCCTCGACGAGCATGTTCTGGAAACCGGGGTCGCCGTGCACGAGCACGGCGGCCCCCTCCACGCGCGGCAATTCCTGCCTGAGCCACTGAAACGCGAGTTCGAGGGGCACGGAGGCATTCGGGTTGGATGCCCGCCAGCGCGCCTCGTAATCGCCGATCATCGCCTCGGTTGCCGCGCGCGCGGTTGCGTGAGTGGCCTCGGGCAGCAGGTTCTGCAGCGGCGTCCGGTGCAGCTGCGCCAGCGATTCGGCGAACGCCTGGACGACCGCTGACGATACTTTGATCCCCTCGCCCCACATGTTGCCGCCCGGCGCCCCGCGCATGCGCCGCGTGGCGAGGAAAGCTCCCCCAAGCGGTATCGTCCCCTCTTCGAGCCAAAGCGGTTCCGGCACCGGGACGCCGGCCCGGTGCAGAGCCACGATGAGCGGATATTCGGCGCGGACGCTCGTTCCGTACCGTCCCAGGTCGACTCGCAGCACGATCGACGCGGGTAAGCCGGGCAGACCGTCGACATCAAGGAGCAGGGTGTCCTTGGACCTGCCGCCCGGAACGCGTGTGAGATTGCGGATGGCGAGGCCTCGGGCGGCGGGGAATCGCCCGCGCAGGTAAGCCTCGAGTGCGGAGCGGTCCGGGGCTTCGGTTGTCGAGCGCGGTGCGCGCGAAGGCCGGGCCGCGATCGCCGCGATCGCCGTCTCCCACTCGTTGCGGACGGCGGCTTCGGTGGAGATCACGGACCGGGCGAGAGACTGGAACCGGGCCGCTTGGCTTCCGCTGGCTCGCGACATGGCCTCCCCCAGCCGGCGCAACAGTTCCTGCAGCGTCGTCTCGGACGGCGGAGCAGTCTGCGGATCGAGTTCCCGAAGCAGCCCGCGCGCGGTCTCGAGCTGATCTCGGGCCTGTTCGGCGTAGCGCCGGGTGATCGACGGTAGCATTTCCTCCGCGGCGAGCCAGCGCGATAGCACCAAGTCGGCGATATGCGTGTAATGCCGCGCGAGCGCGCTCTGAGATTCGGGCCCGAGCACGGTCTTGAGTGCATCCCGCAGGGCCTCGAGACAGGGACCCACAGGTAGATGAACGACGCTCACGGTAGCTACCTCTGATTGGAAAGTCGAGGATGGCAGAGTACCAAACACCTGATGTAGTATGCACCCGAACAATATGCCATACGAGGCCGCAAGGGGAGCCACCGGATGGGACAGCTTCAAGACAAGGTCGCGCTGATCATCGGTGCTTCTACCCACGGCGGTATCGGCGAAGCCACGGCTCTGCACTATGTACGCGAAGGCGCCAGAGTCTTCCTCAGCGCCCGGCGCCTGAAGGAAGCGCAAGGCGTCGCTGCCGCCGTCGGCGCCGAGGCAATCGCCTGCGATATCACTGATGAGTCCCAGGTTGAGCACCTCGTGCGCGCCGTGGTGAGCCGCCACGGTCGCCTCGACGTGCTCGTCATCGTCGCCGGCGGCTACGCAAACCAGCTCGTCGACCAACTGACGCGCGAGACCCTGCTGGGAACCTTCGAGGCCAACGTCATCGGCCCGGCTTTTGCCATCAAGCATGCGACGCGTGTGATGGCACGCGGCGCGTCGATCATATACGTGTCGTCGGCCACGGCGGAGCTCAATACACCAGGCGTCTCGGCCTATGGGTGCACGAAGGCTGCGGGTGAGCGGCTGGTCGAAGTCGCCGCGTTCGAATACGGCACACGCGGCATCCGCCTCAATTCTCTCCAGCCCGGACTCCTCGAGACGCCTCTGTCGCAGGCCCTGCTGCAGCGGCCGGGAGTGCGGCGCGCCTATGAGCGCGAGACGCCGCTCGGCCGGCTTGCGAATGTGGACGATGTCGCCGCGGCCGCCGTATGGCTGGCGAGTGACGGTTGCCATACGACCGGCGATCGGATCCGGGTTGCCGGCGGCGTACACCTGCGCCGTCATCCGCTGCCCGAAGACTTTCAAAGCGATTGAACGGCCCCAGAAGGGCCGTCGCGCCTGATTCAGCCCCCCGATGCCTCGGCGTCCCCCCGAATCAGAACACCGTTGCCATCATGATAGTAAGTTGGCATACTAAAGCACAATTTCGTCGATGACTCACCATGACTGACATAACCGGTCATTTTCGACTCTGCAGTACCGAGCATATAAAGCCGGGCGAAATGCTTGGGATCGAGGTACCGGGCCTGCCGAAGCTCGTCGTCTACCGGGTCGCGGACGAGTTCTACTGTAGCCAAGACCTCTGTACTCACGGCGCCGCCTCGCTCAGCGACGAGGGCGATCTCGACGGTTATGTCATCGAATGCACGTGGCACGAAGGTCGATTCGACATCCGCGACGGCAAGCCCTGTGCGCTGCCCTGCACGGTGCCATTGCGGATCTTTCCGGTGACGATTGAACACGGCGAGTTGTTCATTGATATCGAGTGACGGTCCGGGACCGTTCATAGTGGCTGCACCAGGCAACTAGTATATCGTACGCTACAAATCTAAATTTGCGGACGCCATCGCTGACGAGCGTCCGCAACAGGAGAGATGGAGATGCCCGAGCTAGGCACTGAACGACGGGACGTATTCAACGAGGATCACCACGCGTTCCGTGAGACCGTCCGGCGCTTCTTCCGCAAGGAGGTCGAACCCCACTTTCGCGAATGGGAGAAGCAGGGCATTTTCCCTGCCGACGTCTTTCGCAAGGCGGGGGCCGCCGGAATCCTTCAGGCCGGCGTGCCGGCCGAGTACGGTGGCGGCGGGGGCGATTTTCTGCACCATGTCATCCTGCACGAAGAGATGGGCTACTCCCTGGCCGGCGCCAGCATGGGGGGCGGTCTCGGCATCGATGGCTCGAGCTATCTCATCCTCGCGGGCGGCACCGAAGAGCAGAAGCGCGAGTGGCTCCCCAAATACGCAAGCGGCGAAACGATCGCTGAGGCCTGTTTCACGGAGCCGCAATCCGGCAGCGACGTCGCCGGCTTTCGCACATTCGCGAAGCGAGACGGCGACGCCTATGTAATCAACGGCAACAAGATCTGGATCACCAACGGCAGCCTCTGCACGATGGTGCCCGTGGTATGCAAGACCGATCCGGAGGGTGGAACCAAGGGCATGAGCGTGCTCCTGGTGGACGTCGATACGCCGGGCGTTTCCCGCAGCCGGCCGATCGAGACGCTGCATCGAGGCTGTGCGAACGAGACGGAATTCTTTTTCGAGAACGTACGCGTGGGCCCTGAACGTCTGCTCGGGGGTCGCGAGGGAGGCGGATTCAAACAGGTCATGGGTGTGCTGAACGACATGCGGGTCGCGGAAGGCGCGCGATATCTGGCGGCCGCAGAGCTTGCGTTCTCGCTCACCTTGGAGTTCGTCAAGAATCGCAAGGCGTTCGGTCAGCGCATTCTCGATTTCCAGAATACGCAGTTCCGCCTCGCCGAGATGAAGACCGAACTCGCCGTGGGGCGCGCGTTTCTCGATCAGACGCTGGCGAAGATCAAGCGTGGCTCATTGACGGGGGTCGATGCGTCCATGGCGAAGATGTGGCTCTCGGAGCTCGAATTTCGGGTCGCGGACGGATGCCTCCAGCTGCATGGCGGCATGGGCTATGCGCACGAGACGCCGATCTCGGCGATCTGGACGCATGCCCGAGTGCACCGAATCCTGCTGGGCACCTCCGAGATCCACCGCGTCCTCATCGGCAAGAGTTTGAGCTGAGTCCGGGTGCAGCGCGTCATTGCGCTCGAGGGCGGCCGCAACTTCCGCGATCTCGGCGGTTACGCAACCCGCGACAATCGCCGGGTGCGCTGGGGGCGTCTGTACCGCAGCGGCGCCATGAGCTATCTCACGCCGGACGATCATGCGGCGCTCCGGTCTCGCGGCATCCGCATCCTGTGTGACTTCCGCACCCGGCGCGAGCGTGAGCGGGAAGTAGTGGATTGGGACGGTGAAGGACGGGTGCGGCTGGAGTGGGACTACGATCCCCGGCTGGTAAGCGTGCGCGCGCTGCTCGCCGATGCCGGCGTGTCGGTGCAATCGGGACTCTCGATACCCATTGCGCAGGCGGCCATGTTCGAGCTCTACCGCCAGCTCCCCACCCGGCTCGCCGAACCCTACGCCGCTCTGTTTGAGCGGTTGGCGGCGGATGACTTGCCGCTGGTCTTCGGTTGCTCGGCGGGAAAGGATCGCACCGGCGTTGCTGCGGCGCTGGTGCTGGCTTGTTTGGGCGTCCCGTGGGACGCCATCGTCGCCGATTTCACGCTGACGAACCACGTGGTCGATCTCGAGCAGGTCCTCTTCCAGGATCCGCGACGCAGCGTCGGGCTCGAGGACGAACATGGGCAGCTCGTGCGATTGGGACGCGAGGCCCGTGCGCCGTTCCTCGAGGCGGCGCCCGAGTATCTCGCGGCCGCCTTCGAGCAAATCCATCGCGACCATGGTTCGGTCGAGGAGTTTCTGCGGGCGCGGCTCGGTGTGGACGCGGCCAAATCGATGCGCATCCGCAACCATCTCCTGGAGCCGTGACGAGGCGGCACCAGGGTACGGTCCGCGGCGGCGCCGCGCCCGCTGCGATTGCCCCTTAGGCGATCTTTGCAACCTTCACGCTGTCGAACGATGCGAGCAGAACGGCCCGTTCCTTCTCGTATTTCTGCAGGCTCTCTTCCTTCACGTGGCCGTAGCCGCGGATGATGTCCGGCAGCGCCGCGATGCTCGCGATCAGCGCCTGGTTTTCCCGATTCAACACCGGCAGGATGCCGTCAATCGTCTTGCGATAGTCCTCGATGAGACGCCGCTCGGTCTTACGCTCCCGGGTATATCCGAACACGTCGAGGGCAGTCCCACGCAAGCCCTTCAGGCGGGCGAGCACCCTGAATGCCTTGAGCATCCACGAACCGAAGGCGAGCTTCCGAGGCTTTCCCGTCGCCTTGTCCCGGGGGTTGAAAAGCGGAGGCGATAGATGCACCTTGAGCGTGTAATCGCCGCCGAACTGCTGTTTCAGGCGGCGCTCGAAATCACCGTTCGAGTAGAGCCGGGCCACTTCGTACTCGTCCTTGTAGCTCATCAGCTTGGAGAGCGAAATCGCGACCGCCTGGGTAACCGCCGTCGATCCCGGCAGCTTTGCATTCTCAGTTTCGCGGACATGCTGCACGAAATCAGCGAACGGCTTCGCGTAAGCCGCGTTCTGATATTCGGTGAGGTGCCGGACGCGCCGCGCGATGACTTGGTCGAGCGTTTCGGAAATCGGTTCCTCCCCGGTGTCGTCCCCGCTCGCCTGAGTCAGCAGTGCCGCGAGCCGCGCCGGGTCGTGCGCCGCGAGACGTCCCCAGTTGAGCGCGTGCAGATTCGCTTCGATTGCCACGCCATTCAATCGAATGGCCTGTTCGATCGCCGCGAGCGAGATCGGCATGAAACCCTTTTGCACGGCATACCCGAGCATGAAGACATTCGTCGCGATGCTGTCCCCAAGCAAACGAACCGCCGAGGAAGTCGCCGGCACAGACGAAACACGATCGCGACCGACCCGTTGCACGAGGATATTCAGCAGCTTCCCCTGAGAGAGGTCGATCGCCTGATTGGACTGGAACTGCGCCGTCGGCACCACGTCGTCATTGACGACGATCTGAGCCGTGTCGCCCCGGACGAGATCGAGGGTCGCTTGACTCGTCGTTACGACCAGATCACAGCCGATGACGAGATCAGCGGACTCTTCCCACAGCCGCGTGGCAAACAGCTTGTCCTTCGACGCCCCGATACGCAGGTGCGTGACGACGGCGCCACCCTTCTGCGCCATGCCGGTGATGTCCATGACGCTGCTGGCCTTGTCATCCAGATGGGCCGCCATCCCGACGATCGATCCCACCGTGAGCACGCCCGTGCCGCCGATACCCGTGATGAGCACGTTGTAGGCATCGGTCAGCGCCGCAGTCCTAGGCTGCGGCATACCTTCGAAGATCGCGGCGAGTTCCTGGGCCGAGTTGGCCGCTTCCCCCTTTCGGAGCGCGCCCCCGTGCACCGACACGAACGATGGGCAGAAGCCGTCGAGGCAGCTGAAATCCTTATTGCAGTTCGACTGGTCGATTTTGCGCTTGCGGCCGAACTCAGTATCGAGCGGCTGCACGCTGACGCAATTGGATTTCTTGTTGCAGTCTCCGCAGCCCTCGCACACGTCTTGATTGATGAACACGCGCTTAGCCGGATTCGGGAACGTGTTGCGCTTGCGGCGGCGACGCTTCTCAGCCGCACAGGTCTGGTCGTAAATGAGTGCCGAGACGCCCTTGACCTGCTGCAGTTCCCCCTGCACGAGTTCGAGTTCCTTGCGGTGGCGAACCGTCGTCCCTTTCGGCCACGACACGCTGGCGGGATACTTCTCCGGCTCGTCCGTGACGATGATGACCGGGCGCACGCCCTCCCAGTACAGCTGGTTGGCCATGTCCTCGACCGACAGCTTGCCGTCGATCGGCTGACCGCCTGTCATGGCCACCGCATCGTTGTAGAGCAGCTTATAGGTGATGTTCGCCTTGACCGCGACAGCCTGCCGCACGGCGAGGATTCCCGAATGGAAATACGTTCCATCGCCCAGGTTCTGGAACGCGTGCGGCACGTCGACGAAGGACTCCAGTCCGACCCAGAGCGCGCCTTCCGCACCCATCTGCGCGGCCCATTCGGTCTTGCGGTCGGGCATCAACATGGGCACCAGGCCGTAACAGCCGACACCGGTGAACGCCATGCTGCCTTCGATGGTCCGCGTGGAGGTGTTGTGCGGACAGCCCGAGCAGAAATAGGCGGTGCGGATGAGATTGGTCGCCGGCAGCTGCACGACTTTCGCGCGCCGGCTCCGAATCGCTGCCATCCGCTCCTTCAACGGCGCGTCCGCCAGCCCGAGCGCCTCGATGCGTCGTGCCAGAATCTCGACCGTCATATTGACCGACAATTCCCCGTGCGCCGGCTTCAGGGTCGCCCCGTGCTCATCGGTCTTGCCCGTGATCCGCGGGCGAAGGTCCGCCGGTGCGTGGTAGAAGGCCGATGTCAGCTGATCCTCGATGACCGGCCGTTTCTCCTCGACGACCAGCACTTCCTCGTGGCCGCGCCCGAATGCGCAGGCACCCACCGTTTCGAGCGGCCACACCATGCCCACCTTGTAGAGACGGATGCCGAGGGCAGCGGCACGGGCCGCGTCGATTCCGAGCTCGCGCAGCGCTTCCCGCACATCAAGATAAGCCTTGCCCGCGGTTACGATGCCGAGACGGCGACGATCGCTATCGAAGATCACCCGGTCGAGGCCATTGGCGCGGGCGAAAGCCTTGGCCGCCGGTAGTTTGAAATCGACCAGGCGGCGCTCCATCGGCAGCGGCATGAAATCGAGCTTGCGGCTGTTCAATCCGCCGGGCGGCATCTCCACATCCGTCGGCAAAACGATCCGGACGCGATTCGGGTCGACGTCGACGGTTCGGGTCAGCTCGAGATTATCGGTAACCCCCTTGAATCCAACCCAGAGCCCCGAGAAGCGCGATAGCGCCCAGCCATATAGGCCCAAATCCAAGAACTCCTGGGTGTCGGCCGGAGCGAGCACCGGCAGCATGCCGGCGATGAACACGTGCTCGGATTCGGCGGCCGTCACCGAGGACTTGCCGCCCATGTCGTCGGCACCGACGACGAGCACGCCGCCGTGCTTGCCCGAGCCATCGTAGTTACCGACCTTGAGCGCCTCGCACGCGCGCTCGACGCCGAGATGCTTACCGTACCAGAGCGCAAAGACGCCGTCGTAGCGGGCCTTCGGATATCGATCCAACCACTGCGTACCTTTGATCGCGGCGGCGGCCAGTTCCTCGTTGACCCCTGGAACGAACTTGATGTGGTTCTGCTCGAGATGCTTCTTCGCCGACCACAGTGCAAAGTCATAGGTTCCGATCGGCGAACCCCGGTATCCGGAGATGAAACCGGCGGTGTTCAATCCGGCTGCTGCATCTCGCTGGCGCTGCATCATCGGGAGGCGTACGAGCGCCTGAATCGAGGACATGTACACATCACCGCTCTGCTGCGTGTATTTGTCATCAAGTGCGACGGCTGTCTTGCTCAATTTCGCTCTCCTCGATCGAAGCCGCCCAGGGCTCCTGGTTGATCATGTTCGCGCCGGCGCCATCTGCCTCATGCGCAGAGCAATGCCTCAGCGTTCGCGTGTGCAATGAGTTCCTGATCTTCTGCCCCGATTCCGGCCGCTGACAACAGAATCGGCACCGCAGGCTGTCCAAAATCCACCGGACCATCTGTTCCAGCCAGCAACTGCGTGGGCCCGACCCTCTTCATGAGGTACGACAGATACTCCGGACCGAAAACCACAGTATCGTAATAAAATCGACGCAGGTATTCCTCCGGCGGCATCGCAAGTGCTTTGCGCATCACCTCAAATTCCCTCCACACCGCATTGAACCGGGCGATGACCGAGGCAATCGTTCCGCCACCGTGACTGAACACCAGCCTCAAGCGCGGAAAGCGGCCGAGAATGTCGGTCATGATGAGAGAGCTGATCGCGACCGCCGTCTCCTGAGGTACTCCGACCACGGCCGGCATCAAGGGTGGCCCGAGTATGAGCTCGGTCCCGCCCGGCTTGATGCCGTGGACGAAGACGAAGAGCCCGAGGGCCTCCGCTGCCTCATAAAAGGGGAAAAAGCGGGGGTCGGGAATCGATCCGCCGTTGACATGGCTGCCGATGTGCACCCCCCGGAGCCGAAGGCCGCTCTGGATGTGTTCGAGCTGACGCACGGCGCGAGCCGGGTCTTGGAGCGCAACGGAACCCATCCCCGCGAATCGCTGAGGAACTGCGTTAACCATGTCTGCCACGAACTGGTTCATGAAGTCGGTGATGGCCTCCGCCGAGTCGGGTGCAAGCCAATAGGAGAGGAGTTCCGGCAGCGGCGAAATTACCTGGACCGTAATGCCCTCTTGGTCGAGGCGCCCGATGCGCTCCGCAACATT
>WNFJ01710333.1_pt1 | contig 17063 bp, 18 predicted proteins | sample 5400461 | NCBI WGS metagenome assembly WNFJ01 (sample SAMN13153349, study PRJNA577476) | soil metagenome | isolation source: 115 cm saprolite on Douglas fir-dominated hillslope | place: USA:California | collected 2013-09-17 | reverse complement strand
GAGATGCACGTGCGCGCCACCCTTGAGGGCGTGATCGAGCAGGGCCGGATCGTTGGCGTGGAGACCGGCGCCTGCCCGCACACCGCGGTTCGCGAAGATCCGTCGATGAACCTCGCCGTCCTCGAAGAGCTCGAGGCGGCGCACCCGAGGAGCGACTACGCCTTCATCGAGAGCGGGGGCGACAACCTTACGCTGACGTTCAGTCCAGAGCTGGTCGACTGGTATCTCTATGTCATCGACGTCGCTGCTGGCGACAAGATTCCGCGCAAGCGCGGACCGGGGTTAATCCAGGCGGATCTGCTGGTCATCAATAAGGTTGACTTGGCCGTGCACGTGGGTGCAGACCTGGGTGTGATGGAGCGCGACTCGCGTGCGCTTCGCGGAGAGCGGCCCCTCGTCTTCACCAATTGCCGGCGCGCACAGGGCATCGACGCCGTCATCGCGGAGCTCGAGCGCGCTCGCTTGCTTACCCCCCACCCCAACCCTCCCCCGCAAGAGGGAAGGGAGCTATCAGGCGCGCATCGACACTGAAATTGAGGTAGCGGAGCAGACGGGGCCGCGCGGCGAGGATGGACTGCTCGTGCTGTGTGCTGCGCGCATTGGCGATCGCACCCGCTTGAGCGAGGTGCTATCTAGACCGCCGCTGCAGGTGATGCGCGCGGCCTACACCGAACCGGCGCTGCCCGACCTCGCGGCCGTCACGATCTGCTCGCCCGCCGGCGGCGTGCTACAGGGTGATCGCCTGCGAATGGAAATCCGGGTCGAGGCCGGAGCCAGACTGCGGCTCGATACGCAGTCCGCAACCCGGATCTATGCGACGCCGGACGTCGGTGCCACCGCCGAAATCGTTCTTCGCGTCGGGGACGGCGCGTTCCTCGAGTACGTTCCCGACCCATTGATTCCGTATGCGGCGGCCTCCTATCGGCAGGAGTCGCTCTGGGAGGTGGACGGGAGCTCGCGGCGAGTCGGCCGCCTATCAGCGGGTCGAGACCGAGGTCGAAGCGCGTCGTCCGGACGGGCGGGTGCTTTTCCGCGACGCGTGCCGCTTGGTGCCAAGCCCCCACCCTGCGCTCCCCCAGAGTGGGAGGGTAAATGGGCCGCAAGGGGGGAGGGAGATTTCAGGCCTCGGGCTGCTCGGTGATGCCACCACCATCGGCAGCCTGTTCGTGCTGTCGCCGGGTTTCACCGCCTCGGCATTCGATGGTCTGGGTGAAGACGCTGTGATTTCGAAATGCCAGGCCGGATGGAGCGACCTGCCGTCGGAAGCGGGGGCGTGGTTCAAGGTACTCGGAGCCGACTCCGCCTCTGCCTGGGCCGCGGTCCGGACTGCCTGGGAGTCGGCTCGTCGGACCCTGCTCGGGCAGGGCCTTCCGCCTACGCGGCGATCCTAAGCGGTAATCCCCTTTACCGCGATGTTCTCGTTCGAGCTCTGGCTGGCAAGGGTCGGTTAGGCGGTTTGGTCGACCGCCACTGGCAACTCGAGCCTAGACTCGCGGGGTTCGAGAAAACCTCGGATCAGCACGTTGAGCTCCTCGCATTTCTCGAGGATCAAGTCGCAGGCCCGCGCGCGTTGCTCTGGCGAGAGCTCCTCGGATCTCAGTAACTGTGCGTAGCCGTAGATGACGCTGAGCGGTGTGCGCAGGTCATGCCCGAGAGCGGCCAACTCACCGACGTCAGTTCGTGAGTTTGGCACAGCTACCCCTTCCTCCACTGCATAAGCTTGCGTACCGCGTGGAAATTGTCAAGAGTGCGTTTGAACGCGCCGATGGCCTTATAATCGCCTTAGCGGTAAACGTGACACCCTGTCACCCCCGTTGGAGGTCTGCGAAGCGATGCACTTCGTTACCATGGTTCAGATCCGACCGGGCGGCGCCGCACCCGAGACCGGCTCCCGAGTCGCAGCGCGTGCTGACCAGTGGCAGCACCTCAAGAGTGAGATTCAGCTCGTTGGCGGCCGGGTCGACCAGATCTGGAATATCCTCGGCAACGACTACGACCTGATGCTCCTGGGCGAGGCCGACGACCCCAAGACCCTTCACCGGATCGACGCCGTCTGCAAAGCCGGGGGCTTTGTGTCGAGAACCCATCCGGCGATCGAGGCGGCGGAATATGCCCAACTGGTCGAGGATACGGCCGACGTTCTGAGCTATAGCGGGCATCGCGGCATACCGGGGGTCGAGCGGGAAGAGGCGTAGCCCCCACTGATCTCGCAATGCGCAAACATGTGCGAAAAACAGCACCCTCCCGGTCGGTATGGATGCCCGCTTGCGAAAACTCGCTAAGGCGCGTGGGGCATCCCAGAGCGAATTGATCGTCCATCTGGTTGCGCTTGGATTGGCGACCGAATCGGGAGAGGGCGACCCCCTGCTGAATTACCTCGGCGGACATACTCACCCCAGTACCTCGATCAGTCGTTCTCCTACGTCGATGCAGTCGTGTTTACGGCCGTAGACGACGATCCCTCGCTCGATCAAATCCTCACGGTCAATGGCCTCCCCCAGTGGGGGAGGGAAACCTGCCAGCCTAACGGGAGCCGGCGGTGGCGGCCTCGAGGTCGGCCACCGCGGGGATCAGCTTTTCGCCAACGAGCTCGATCCGTTTCGTCTCGTACATCTTGGGCACATGCCCGATGACCGTCTGGATGCCCATGCTGGCCAACCACTTCAGGCCCCCGATCACCTTGCCGAGGTTTTCGCCGTTGTCGCCCAGGTCGAACGTGAACACGGCGGTCTTCTCGATGTCGTCGTAGTTCCGACCGACGGCCTGGCAGTGCTCGCGCAGGATGTCGAGCTTGCGGGGGATTTCGGGGGTCGGGAAGAGGTTGCAGGCGTCCGCATACTGCGCGACCAGGCGCAGGGTTTTCTTCTCCCCGCCACCGCCGATCAGGATGGGCGGATGGGGACGGCTAAGGGATTGGGGAGAGTTGAGCGGGCGCTCGAGCTGGTAATGCTCGCTCCGGAAGGGTTTCTCACTGCCGCGTTTGCCTTCCCACATCTGCAGGCAGATCTGGAGCGTTTCCTCGAGTCGCTCGAACCGCTCCTTGATCGGGGGAAACGGAATGCCGAGGCCGCGACTCTCGGCTTCGTTCCAGGCGGCGCCGATGCCGAGCCAGGCGCGCCCGGCCGAGAGGACATCGAGGGTGGTGACGGTCTTGGCGAGGATGCCCGGCTGGTGGTAAACGACGCCCGTCACCATCGTGCCGAGCTTTGCGCGCTTAGTCACGGCGGCGATGTAGCTCAGCGCGCTGTAGCCTTCGAGCATCTCGTGGTGTTCGGGACCGTTCATGCGGATCTGCCAGAAGTGGTCCATCACCCAGATGGAGTCGAAGCCGGCCTGGTCCGCCGTGCGCGCAATGTCGGCGAGCGTGCTCCCGAGCTTGGCCGAGCCGGCCGGCCAGGTGAAATCAGCGATATCGAGTCCGATCTTCATGGCGTCTGCTCAAGAGTACCCGCGTCGGCCGGTCAGGCGGTCTGTCCGAGTTCAGTCTTCAGCCGCATGACGAGCTGATAGACGCCCTCAACATCAGGGAGGTCGTAGAAGGCGGGAGCCGCTGGGCCGGAGCGACCACCGAAAAACTCCATGCCGCTGTTGGCGTATGCCCCGGCGGCCCAGCTCGGCGAATACCCGAACGCCAGCGTCCCGGAGCCGTCCCGTCGCGCCGTCTTACTGATGGTTGGCAGCTGATTGAGGAAGAGCGTTTGCAATTGCCGTGACCGGGTCGTGCTGAGGATCAGCGCTCGCTGGTTGGTGAGGGCGTAAAAGGTCCGTCGATTCTTATAGGCCTTGTAGAGGAAGCGACCCCAGATGAAGTACTGACCGACGAGCACGAACGGGATGCCCCACAGCGCGAAAAAGGTGGGAGCCGGACCGTCGCTGCCGAAAAATCCGAGCACCCCAGCCTCCCAGACGAGCGCAAAACCGCCCCAGAGGAGGCTGAATGGAACCAGGAAGACGTCGCCGCCACTGAAATGGAAGCGTGCATCGGGCTGGCCCGCCCATACCACCTTCTCGTCTTTGAAGAGGTCGGGTTGGAATGTCTGCGCCAGGTTCAGACCGTAGTCCACACCCCTATATCGGACGAAACCGCCCCCACCCTGCCCTCCCCCGCGAGCGGGGAGGGAGATTTCCGCTAGGGGGAGGGGAAAGGAGGGTCAGCGGACGGCGTTGGCGGCGATCACCTTCGCGAACCAGTGAGCGCTGCTTTTGAAGATGCGAGCCTGGGTGGCGTAATCGACATGGATCAGCCCGAAGCGCAAGCGATAGCCGTCTGCCCATTCGAAGTTGTCCATCAACGACCAGACGATGTAGGCCTCCAACGGAACTCCTTCGTCGATGGCGCGGGCCGCCGCCCGGAAATGAGCCGCAAAGTAATCGATTCGCTCCGGGTCATGGCAGCGGCCATCCGGGCCGACGTAGTCGTGCAAGGCGATGCCGTTCTCGGTGATCCAGAGCGGGATCTTCGTCCACTCTCGGGTGACGCGAGTCAGCACCGAGTAAAGCGCCTCAGGCCGGATCGCGACCTTCCCCTCGGTGATCGGCGGCGTGGTAGGCAACTTCCGGGCGCCGCGCACGATGTTCGATGGGCCCCTGACGTGATCCGGATCAGCGACGACACGGTGCTGCTCGTAGAAATTCACGCCCAAGAAATCCATCGGTTGACTGATGGCCACGAGGTCTCCGTCCCGCACGAACGCGAAGTCGGTGACGCCCGCCCAGAATTCGTGAGCGTCCTCCGGGTAGCGCCCGCGAAATAGGGGAGAGAGGAAGATGCGGTTCTCGAAAAGGTCCACGCGCGCCGCCGCCGCGGCGTCCGCGTCGGTTTCGGTCGCCGGCAGGATGTGCGACAGGTTCAAGGTGATGCCGGCTTTCGCGTTCGGCGCGGCATCGCGGATTCGGTCCATTCCCTGAGCGTGGGCCAGCAGGAGATGATGAGCGGCCGCCAGGGCGGCCGCCTCGTCGCGGATGCCTGGTGCGTGGCGCCCCTCGAGGTGGCCCACGAAGGCGGACACCCATGGCTCGTTGAGCGTGATCCACCGTCCAACTCGGTCGCCGAGCCGCCGGACCACGATCGACGCATAATCCGCGAAGCGGTCGGCGGTCGCGCGGTTCGTCCAACCGCCCACGTCCTGAAGGGCCTGCGGCAGGGCCCAGTGGGAGAGCGTCGCCATGGGGGCGATGCCGCGCGCAAGGAGCCCATCGACCAGCCGGTCGTAGAAGTCGAGTCCGATCGGGTTGACGTTGCGGCCATCGGGCTGCACACGGGGCCAGGCGATGGAAAAGCGGTAGGCTTTGAGCCCGAGCCGCGCCATCAGATCCAGATCGCACTCGAGCCTGTGGTAATGATCGCAGGCGATGTCGCCAGTGTCACCATGAAAGACGGCTCCCGGCACTCGCACGAACGTGTCCCAGATAGACGGACCGCGTCCATCCTCGGTGGTGGCGCCCTCGATCTGATAGGCGGCGGTCGACGCGCCCCAGATGAATCCCTTCGGGAATGTCACAAGCATCTTGTCTTACCGGCCTCCCTCAGTAACCGAGCCTCAGTCCCTGGATCAGGTACTTCTGGAGGGCAAACGAGAGGATCAACGTCGGCAGCGTGAGGTAGACACCGCCCGCCATCAGCGATCCCCAGTAGATCTTGTAGCCGGTCTGCATCTGGAGCAGCCCGGATGTGAGGGGCGTAGCCGCGGCCGTCGTCGAAAAGGACATGGGGAAGAGGAGATCGGTCCAGCCCGCGATGAAGCTCAGCAACCCGATCGTGACCAGGCCGGGGGCCGCGAGCCGCACGGCGATCCGCCAGAAGACGCCGAACGGCGAAAGGCCGTCGATCAGGCCGGCCTCCTCGATCTCGCGTGGCAGGGCGTCGAAGAAGGGCCGCAGAACCCAGACCACGAAAGGAAGGTTCAAGACCGTGATCGCGAGGATGATGCTGATGAGCGTGTTGAGCAGGCCGAGCGCGTTCATGATCAGGTAAAGCGGGACGACCAGCGCCGCCGGCGTGACCATGCGCGTGATCAACAGGGCTCCTAAGAGGAAGCGGCCGCCGGCAAAGGGATACCGGGAGAACCCGTAGGCTGCGAGGCTGCCAAGGGCGACGCTCAAAACCACGACGGCCAACGAAATCACGATGCTGTTCAGCGTCGCGATCCCGAAGTGGAATTGCTGGAAGAGACTCGCGTAGTTGGCCAGGGTCGGCGTCTGGAGGAGCGCCAGCGGGTTCGCGAAAATGTCCGCTTCGCGCTTCAACGAGCTGATGACCAGCCAGAGGAAGGGGATAAGGGTCGCGACCGCCGCAGCGATCAGCACCGCCACGACGACGACGCGGCTGAGCCTCAGACGACCCCCGAAGCCCCCACCCTGACCCTCCCCCCCAAGGCGGGGGAGGGAAATGGCCCGCAAGCGGGGGAGGGGAGAAAGAGTCAGGCTCATGTCGACGACAACCTCCGGACGGCCAGCAACGAGGCGCCGAGCAACGCGGAGACGATAACCGCCACCACCGCGAGCGCCGACGCGTGTCCAAAGTTCAGGTAGTCGAACGTCGTTCTCCAGATGAGCAGCGGGAAGACCTGGGTGTCATTTGCCGGGCCACCGCCGGTCGTGACGAACACGGTGTCGAAGATCTTCGTGAAGGCGTCGACCGCGCGGAAGGCCGCCGTGACCGCCACGACCGGCAGGATCAACGGCAGGGTCAGATAGCGGAACTCCTGCCAGCCGTTTGCGCCGTCGAGCCGAGCCGCCTCGTATTGTTCGGGCTCGACGGAGAGGATCGCGGCGAACATCAGGAAGAGAACGAAGGGCGTCATCTTCCAGGCGTCGGCCACGATCACGGACGCGAGCGGGAATTGGGCGAACCACGCAATGTCCGTGTGCAAGACGGCGTCGACCGGGCCGAATTGTGGATGCAGGAGAACCTTCCACGCGATCGCTCCGGCAATCGCGGGCGTCGCGAAGGGCAGGATGAAGACACTGCTGAGGAGGCCGGTCAGCAGCCGACCGGATCGGCTGCGCAACTCGATCACCAGCCTGGCCAGAAGGACGGCGATCGCCAGACCGATCGCCATCTCGATGGCGACGCTTACCGCGGTAAACACGACCGTCACCCAGATCGATTGGTGGACGAGGTCTGAACCAGCGAGCCAGGCGTAGTTGGACAGCCCGGCGAATGTCGTGACGGTGGAGCGAAGCGGCGCATAGTTCTGAACGCTGAGGATCACCAGGCTGGCGATCGGGTAGACCATGAAGGCGAAGACAAAGAGCAGCGCCGGAAGCGTGAGGCCGAAACCCGTCAGCCGAAGGGCCCGGCCGCGAGGTGGGCGCGGCCGGGCCTGTCGCATCGCGCGCATCGTAAGTGATTGGCGGGCCCCCACCTTGCCCTCCCCCGCAAGCGGGGGAGGGAGGTTTCTGAGCGCGCTTTTCACCTATTCGATAGCCTTGCGGCCCTTGAACTTCTCGTTCTGGAGCCAATCGGCGGCGACGTCGGGGGAAACGTGGTCCTTGACGACTTTGTAGATCGCCTCCGTGACACCAGCCGAAAGCTCGCCGGCCCAGGTGGTCTGGTTGTACTGCAAGTTGGGCAGCACCTTCTCGAATTGGTCGATCCCAACGAGCGCCTTGCGAACGTCGGGATCTTGCATCACGTCTTTGCGAATCGGGAGGTCACCGGTCTCGATCGCCTGCTCCTTTTGATAGGTCGCGCCCATCATCCACTGGATGAACTTGGCTCCGGCGTCGGGGCTGGGCGCGGCATCGGGGATGGTCGCGACAAAGGCACCGAGGTGCGCCGCCTTTCCGACCAGCGGCGCCATGCCAATTTTGTCGGGCATCTTGTCATGGAAGCTCTTCCAGATATAGAACCAGTTCTGGTACATGGCGACCTTGCCGTTCTGTACCAGTGTGTCGCCATCGAAGAAATTCTCCGTCTGCCAACCCGGCGGGTTGAGCGCGGTGAACTTTCCAAGCCAGCTCAGCGCCTGCTTCTGCTGAGGCGTATTGAGGGTGAGTTGTTTGGTCGTCAGATCACCGTAGTTGCCGCCGAGCCCGTAAACGAAGTAGGTATCGTCGAGAAAGATCGACCAGTCTTGCCCACCGATGAAGAACCCGTAGAGGTTCGGAGGACGGTTGAAGAACTGCGCCACCTGATACATCTCGTCATAACTGGTGGGAGCGGCCAGGTCCTTTCCGTATTTCGCCTTGTAAGCTGCCTGCTCGGTTGGATTCTCAAACAGGTCCTTCCGGTAGAAGAGCATCGGGAAGTTGTAGTACTGCGGAATCCCGACGATCTTGTCGTTGATCTTGAACTTGTCGAGGAGATTGACCTGGCTGAGCTGATCAGCCGGCAGAACTTTCGAGAGGTCTTTGACGTGGGCCTTGTACTTCACCCAGGTGTTGTCGTCGCCGCCACCGACCATGACAACGTCGTAGAGACCGGCCCCCTCGATCAATTCGCGGACCTTCCGCTGGCCCCATAGCGGACGGGCGACCTGCTCGATCGAGGCGGTGATGCCGGTGGCCTTTTCGAACTCCGACGCGTGTTTGATCAGGGCGTCTGTCTCGGGACCGGCGACCGCCAGGACGCGAACCACCTTGGCGGCCGGCTTCGTGTTCGACGTGGTGCTACTGGCGCAGCCGCTGACGATCAACGCGATGGCTGGTAGAAGTGCGAGCATTCGAGCGCCGACTCCAGATCTCATTCCGAACTTCCTCCTCTAGTTTCGAGTTTCGCGCTAACCCCCCACCCCGACCCCGCCCACGCGGGAAATCCCGCGACCCTGACAGCAATGGCTCCCCCCAAGGCGGGAGGGAGACTGGCCATCCTCAAGTCCTGGAGTACATGGCCCTTCCTCCTCGACTCGATTCGGCAGATCCGATGGCCCGACCCCCCACCCCGACCCTCCCCCGCGAGGGGGGAGGGAGTATGCCGCCGGCGCGCGGGCGTCCTCCGCTGGCGAGGAACCGTTCAACGACGAGGGTGGCGGCGCCCAACGCGACGGCGTCGGGGCCAAGGCGCCCAATCTCGATCGAGACATGGCTGAAGGGGTAGCGAAGCGCCTGCGCCGCCGCCGCCTGACGAATCTTTGGAAGCAGTTCGGGGCCGAGAAGGTGTCCGACCCAGCCACCGACGACGATCCGCTCGGGGTTGAAGAGGTTCACCAGATTCCCGATGCCGGCGCCCAGAAATGTGGCGGTCTCTTCCAGGACGGCTGCCGCCGATTGATTGCGCCGGGCTGCGACCAGCAAATCTTGAAGCTGCTGCTGCTCGCCCCCACCCTGCCCTCCGCCAGAGGGGGTGGGGGAACGGCGCGAACGCTCGGCCCAGCGAGCCAGGATCGCGCCCGCACCGACGTAGGCCTCAAGGCAACCATCGGCGCCGCACCGGCATCGGCGGCCACCGACTACGACGCAGGTGTGGCCCCATTCGCCGGCACTCGAGGTGGCGCCACGATAGAGGACGCCGTCGTTGAAGAAGGCCGCCCCGACCCCGGTACCGAGCAAGACGACCGCGACGTCGCGCGCGTCGCGCCCGGCCCCGAACCACATCTCGGCGCGGCCCATCGTCTTCGCGCCGTTGTCCAGCATGACGGGAGCGGGAAGCGCAGGCTGGAGCAGCTGGAGCAACGGAATCTTCTCCCAGCCCAGGCTGGGCGCGGAGACGTATTCCTCGCCGTCGTGAACCACAACCCCGGGCACGCCCACCCCGATGCCAAGCACGTGCTGGGCGGAGATTCGAGCCTTCCGCATCGCCTGGTCGACGCCCTTCGCGATCAGCGAGACCAGCGACGCCGGCGACTCCTGGGGCAGGCGAAATGGTTTCTCAACCGCCGCCAGCTTGCGCAGCGTCAGGTCGAAGAGCTCGATGGCCGCGCCGGTCTCGCCGACGTCGACACCCAGGACGGCGGCATGCTCCGGGTTCACCTGGATCAGAACCGCGGGTCGACCGCCATCGGAGTCGATCTGTCCGGTCTCGATGACGACTCGGTCCTTGAGCAGCTCGCCAATCACGTTCCCCACGGTCGCTGGGCTCAGGCCGGTCCGTCCCGCCAGGTCGAGACGGCTGACGTGACCATCGAAGTACAGGCGCCGCAAGACCGTGGTCCTGTTGGCGCGCCGCAGATCCCTGGTTGTTCGTTGGTCGGTTGTCAGGATGCTTCCCTCCAAACCCTTGACAGCGACTTATCCTAAGACTAAAAATAAGTCTTGTCAATTAGGCTGTCGACTCCAAGCGCATGAGCAAAGCAGCGGCCGCCGCAGGCAGCGCCGTGTTCTTCGTGCTGGCGCCGGGAGTCGTCGCCGGCCTTGTTCCGTGGTGGCTCACTGGCTGGCGGGTCCAGCCGGTGCGGGCACCGCTGCGATGGCTCGGCGTCGTGCTGCTTGTCCTGGGCGTTCGCGTACTGGTGAGCGCCTTCGTGCAGTTCGTGATGAAAGGCATCGGCACCCCCGCGCCGGTCGCACCGACGGAGCGGCTGGTCGTCAGCGGCCTCTATCGGTACGTGCGCAATCCCATGTACCTCGCCGTCCTCGCCACGATCGTCGGCCAGGCACTGATCCTCGGCCAGCTCGTTGTCCGGATCTACGCGCTGGTGGTCGGTCTCGCGTTCGTCGCCTTCGTTCGCGGATACGAGGAGCCAACGCTCCGCCGTCGGTACGGTGCGGACTACGAGGCGTACCAGCGCGCGGTTCCCGGCTGGTGGCCGCGACTCAGGAAGGGGAGAGAAATCAACGCACCGTAACTCGGCGATTGTAGGTGCTGTTACATGAATGTGAAGGCGCGGGGAACGCTGGCCACGATGGCGACTGTCGTCGCGCTGCTCGTCGCGGGCTGCAGTATCAGCCTCACGCCCTCAACGAACGCCACGCATTCACCAACACCGACGGTCTCGCCGGCTCCGACGCTGCTCGTGGTGGCGGATCCATCGCCATATTCCGGACAAGCGCCCACATCGGTGCGGTTCTTCAAGCTCGATGGCAGCGAGGTCTCGCACGTGACGCTTGCCACGAATGACCAGGTCGTCGGTGTGGCTGGCGCCCGCGTGTTCGTCCTCGGGATGAACGGCAAACTCCGCGGGCTGCACCGCGATGGGACTTTCGAGGAGCTGGCCGACTTCGGCACCGCCGGCGTCACGTTCGTGGCAAGTCCGGACGGCACGCGCTGGCTCTGGTCGACCTCTTCCTCGGACGGCAATACGATCAGCAGTGCGATCCATCTGGGTGGAGTCGGTGCCACGCCCCGGGTCGTTGTCCGACGCTCGGGCGCTTCGACCCTACGAATGGACGCCGGTCGGTGCCTTTGTGGAACACGGAGCGGTGGGAATCGGTGGCTACATCCCCTACCTGGCGGCGACGGGCCCGGTCGATCAGTTGGACGTTGACAAGGGCACCGCGACGGCGATCGCTGCCACCGCAACGTGCAGCTTCAGCGACATGTCCGTCGATGGGACGATAGCCTGCTTCCCGCGCCACCCGCAGCACACGCTACGGCTGGTGCGCCGCGAAGGATCCGTGGATATCCCGCTGTCGACGCCGCGCTTCAATCTCACGGGGGACGCGTACTTCAGCCAGAACGGTCAGCTGCTGACCGTCGCCGGTGCGGTGGGTGTCGGGTTTCAGGGCAGCGAACGGTATGGGACCGATCTGGTCAAATCACTCGACGCCTCGATTAGCCGGCTTTCGCTGGAGGGAGTACGGCCGGCGGGTTTCATGCGGGCGGCGTGCTGGCTGGCCGATGGTTCGCTCATTGTCTACCGCCCCGACAATTCTGCCGACGGGCCCGGGGTCTTCATCGTCAGCCCATCGGGCGCGAGTACCTCGATCACCAAGAGCGGAGTGCCGGTCGGGGTCCTAACCGGCTAGTCAGGCCGCCTGGGCCATCGTGGCGCGGAGAGCGGCCCGCAGCGCGACGCGCCGGTGGACCTCGACAACGAGCGCAGCCGGGATCATCTTGACCGGAACCCTGAGCACCTGGGCGTTCTGCGCCGGGTAGGCAAAGATCGCCAGGTCGCAGAGGACGATCACGTCGGGGTCCGGCATCGGGCCGTCGAGCGCCTCGATGAAGCTCTCGGCCTGCATGACCTGGTACCCGCCGGCCGCAAGGGCGTTACGGTAGCGCTCCCCAGTATCGCGATCATCGGCGATGAGCAGGACCCGTGCGACGCCGTGGAGCGGATTCATGTCCTGACATCATGCGTTTCAATCACGGCGGCCAGTTAGGCCGTTCGGCCCATGGCAGACGTCCGTTTAGCGACGCCGAGCGCCGGTCCCGACTAGCGGACGCCGCGGATGCGGCTCACCATCACGGTGCCGAGGATGAACCAGAGTGCCGCGCTCCCGAAGATGAAGCGAAAGCCAAGCTCGTGGCCGCTCGAGAAGCCAAGGAGCTGGTGACCAGGCTCGTTCAAGAAGTGGAGGAACCCGGCGAGGATGGCCGGGGCGAGCACCTGGGGGAGTGTGAAGGACACGTGCCAGAGCGCCATATCTCGCCCAGCGGCTTCCTTTCGATTGGGAAGCACGTCACAGGCGAGGGCCCAGTCGACGGCGTAGTAGGCGCCGTAGCCGATGCCGTAGAGAATGCCGAGGACGTAAAGCAGAGTCAAAGAGCGGACCAGGCCGAAGAGCAGGACGGAAACGACAACGGCCTGGATCGCACTCGAGACATACACGAACAGCTTGCGCCGTCCGGTCCGGTCGGATAGCACCCCGCCGATCATCGACGGGATGATCGCCCCGGCAATCACGGCAAGCAACCAGAAGGCGCTGGCCGCGCCCGCGTTGGGAGTGCGCACGACGTCCCGGAAGTAGAGCTCCATGAAGGGAAGGATCGAGAAGATGCCCAACGTGACCAATCCGCGGGTGGCGAACGTCCAGAAGAAGTCATTCGACCGAAAGGCCTGGAAGAAGGCCATCAACGCGGGTATACGGCGCGCGGCCAGCACGGTGACGATGCCGCTGGCGATGAACACCGCGACCACCGGCCATAGCAGGGCGCCAAGGGGAGCGAGCAGGATCGCGAAGAGCGCGATAAGGGCGACGAGGAAGGCAACGCCGCAAACAACAGCCCCCTCCCTGACCGTCTCAAACGCTCGCCTGGCACTAAAGCGCCGCTCGCGTGGGCCGATGGGCCCGCCCCGCAAGCGGGGGAGGGAAATGCTCCCCGCGAGGGGGGAGGGAGATTTAGTGATGCGGGGCTCTTTCACCGCGATCACGGTGATGAGCAGCGTGACGGCAAGGATGACCGCGACCACGGCGTAGCCGGCCAGTAGCCCGGCGCGCGTGTCGCCATACAGCTTGAAGGTCACGCCCACAAGCCCGACACCGACGACGGTGCCCAGTTGGTTCATGGTGCCGAGCAAGCCCGAGGCGCGGCCTCGATCCTCCGCCCGGACGACGTCGGGGATAACACCTGTGTAAGCGGCCCCGGCCGCGTTGTTGCTCATCTGCACGACGAGGTAAGCGGCGATGAAGGTGAGTTGACTCGCGGAGAGCGCCAGCAAGCCAAGGCCAATGATGTTGAGCACGGTGCCGGCGACCATCCAGGGTCGGCGGCGTCCCCAGCGGGTCACCGTTCGGTCGCTCAGCCAGCCCACCAGGATGGGTGTGAGCAGGGCAAAGACACCGCCCGCGGCGGTCACCCGACCAATCAGGAGATCGGCATTGGAGCCGGCGATGAGGGTGGCGCCGACCGGGATCAGCGAGATGTAGATCGGCTGCCAGTGGGCGCCGCCGCCGAACCAGAAGGCATTGATCGCGGCGAGCCGGCCAAAGCTCAGTCGCGTTGTCGGCTCTCCCCGAGTCGAGGTGACGGCCATTCCTCTTGCCCCTTTAACGGCCCTCGGGCGCGAATCGTATCACCCCACCCTGCCCAGAGACCCCGAACCGTTACTGGCTCATGCGAGTCGGCCTGCAGAGGCTACAGGGGGGACTGGAAATGTTCTTTACCATGTGGTAAATTAGCTTGCCATGCGCCTTACGCATCCACTCGACGACGTGTTGGCCAGTAGAAGCCACGTCAGGATTCTCCGTGCCCTTGACGAGTTGCCCGACGGCCTCCTCGTAAGCGCACGGGAGCTGGCGCGCAGGTCGGGGCTCTCTCATCCAACCGCTTCGAGCGTCCTGGCGTCATTGGGAAGGCAAGGCATCGTGCTCGCCCGCCGAGCTCCCAGAGCAGATGCCTTCGAGCTCAACCGTCGTCACGTATTCGTCGAAAAGCTTAGGCCCGTGTTCGAGTGGGAGCGGCAGTTGTTTGGCGAGTTCACCACCTTTATTGGTCAGGCGATCAAACGGACGCCCGGCGTTTCGGAAGCGTATCTCTTCGGAAGCGCCTCCCGCGGCGAAATGACCTCCACCAGCGACATCGATCTGGCAGTGGTTGTTCGCGATACGAGCACGATCACGGAGACAGAGTTGGCGCTGGATCGAGTCGCAGACGCCGTACGCGAGCGCTTCGGCAACCGACTGAATGTCACCATTGGGTCGCCCTCGATCCAGCAGCTGCAGCGACCCAGCCGTCCCGGCCACCGGTTATGGACACGCATCGCTCGGGAAGGGATCGCGGTCATCGATCGGGATAGGCCACACGAAATAGGAGGGAAGCGCTCCAGGAGTGCCTAGACAAACCAAGACGGTTACAGCAACTCGTGCCGAAGCCTCCCTTTACCTGGCTAAGGGCGAGCAGTTTCTCGAAGAGGCACAGCTGGCCCTAAAGAGCTCGCGCCACGACGCAGCGATGTTGAATTCCATCCACGCGGCCATTAGTGCCGCAGACGCGGTCACCGTCGCGCTCTCAGGTCGCCGTTCGGCAGACCCCGATCATCAACGGGTAGCCGACCTGCTCGAAGAGGTGGGTGGCAGATCAGAGTCAATTGCGAGTCGTGTCAAGCAGCTGCGAGCACTCTTGTCCAAAAAGAACCAGGTCGAGTACGAGTCGCGACAAGCAAGGGCCGGTGAAGCCGCGGACGCCGTCGCGCGCGCCCTCAGGTTTGTCGGGTGGGCGGCCGAAACGGTCAAACGGGCCAAACTCTAGAGGGTGATGTCCGACCCTGCGCTCCCCCGCGACCGGGGACGGGTGATGTGCTATTCATCGCGCTGCCTCCAGATATCGGACGAACCACTCGCTGGCGAGCGCCGCGACCTGTTCGAGGGCGCCGGGCTCCTCGAAGAGGTGCGTCGCCCCAGGGATGATCACCAGCTGCTTGATGCCGCCGAGCTCTTGGAGTGCGCGGCGGTTGAGGTCGATGACGACGTCGTCGTCTCCACCAACAATTAGCAAGGTCGGTTGCGCGACCCTGGGTAGGACCGCTCCGCCGAGGTCAGGACGCCCGCCGCGAGAGACGATCGCCCGAACTCTTTCGGGACGGTCCGCGGCGGCGATCAGCGCCGCAGCCGCGCCCGTCGACGCTCCGAAGTATCCAATGGATAGGGCCGCCGTGGCCGGCTCGCCGACCAGCCAATCGGTGACGCCACCCAGGCGCTCCGCCAGCAGACGCATGTCGAAGCGTAGCTCGGCGGTCTGCAGGTCGATCATCTCCTCTTCCTGCGTGAGGAGGTCGATGAGAAGGGTCGCCAAGCCAGTGTTCACCAGGACGTCACCGACGAACCGATTGCGCGGACTACGCCGGCCGCTTCCACTTCCGTGAGCGAAGACGACCATCCCCTGAGCGGCGGGTGGAATTCGGAGATTCCCTTCCAGCTCGGCGCTCCCAACCGGTATGCGAACCAGTCGTTCGTCGAGTATCGACGCCAATCAAGAGCCCCCACCCTGCCCTCCCCCAGAGGGGGAGGGAGAGTTCTCCGCAAGGCGGGAGGGAGCATTGTCGGCAAGCAGGGCGCGCACTTCTTCGTCGGTCATCTGCGGAAAATCCTGGTACCAGAGCCCGACGGCGTGAAACGGCTCGGCGGTGATGGCGCAGACAACATCGTCCGCGATTTGCCGGAAGGCATCGCACTCCGCGGGAGCGGCGACTGGCACGGCCATGACGACTTTCGCCGGCTCCTGCTGGCGAACGGCGGCGACCGCAGCCCACATCGTGGCGCCGGTCGCGAGCCCATCGTCCACAAGGATTACGGTCTTCCCCTTCAGATTCAGCGGCGGCCGCCGGCCGCGGTATAGCACCTCGCGGCGGCGAAGCTCCTGCTCCTCCCGTCGAATCACCTCGTTGATCTCTGCCTGGCGGAGACCGAGTGCGCCGATGACGGCCTGATTGAGGACTCGAACGCCGCCGCTCGCGATCGCGCCCAGGGCGAGCTCCTCCTGACCCGGCACGCCGAGCTTTCGGACAATGAAGACGTCGAGTGGGAGATTCAGCGCCCGCGCAACTTCGTAGGCGACCGCGACGCCTCCCCGCGGCAGCCCCACGACGATCGTGTCGGGCTGGTTTGCGTAGGCGGACAGGCGCGTGGCGAGGACGCGGCCGGCCTCGAAGCGGTCATGGAAGGGACGCGGGGGCGCCACTTCATCGGTCGCGGCCCATCGTGGGAATAGCGCCATGCTCTCGATGATAGGCAGCGACCCTGTAGCCAGGCTGCGGGCCACCGTCATCGATTCTGATGACTACCGTGGCGGCCATCCGCGCTCCTTCAATAGAAGAGACGCTGGGAAAGGAGGCGCTCCGCAAGGTCATGGCGATTAGAAAAACGGCAAAGCAACTCGACGACGTCGATGTCATCGACACGACCGTGCAAAAGACCTATCGGTGGATCGATGAGATCAGCGAGGAGCTCGGCATCGTCGGGCGACGGGAGGCCTACCGGGATCTGCGAGCCTTCCTTCAGACGGTCCGCGACCGGTTGACGGTGGACCTCGCCGCCGACCTTGGCGCGCAACTGCCGATGCTGGTGCGCGGCATCTACTACGAGGCGTGGGACCCGAGCCGGGCTCCGGTGAAAATGAGAGCCGAGGAGTTCGTGGAGGTCTTCATCGCGCGAGCGGTCTTGCCACCCGATCGGGAGCCCCTGGCCGCGCTGAAGGCGGCCGCGCGCGTGCTCCGCCGGCACGTGAGCGAAGGGGAAACGGAGAACGTTCTGCTGAGCCTTCCATCGGAGATTCGGGTCCTGCTGGAGTAGGCAAGACCCCC
>WNFJ01678827.1_pt3 | contig 17068 bp, 14 predicted proteins | sample 5400461 | NCBI WGS metagenome assembly WNFJ01 (sample SAMN13153349, study PRJNA577476) | soil metagenome | isolation source: 115 cm saprolite on Douglas fir-dominated hillslope | place: USA:California | collected 2013-09-17 | reverse complement strand
CAATCCGTGGGGCCAGCCCTCTGAGGGGAGTGTCATGAAGAGGCTATTTGCATCTGCACTACTGCTGCTTGGGAGCGTATGTGTTGGGCAGGCGCAGGTCAGCGCACCAGTCTTGACATTTGACCGGGGGAACGCCGCGCAGGATTTCTCTGTGACTTCCGCCGCGAAGGCGGCGCTTCTCGACGGTCTTGCCGCCGCAGATGCGCCTTCCCCGCCGCCGGCCAAACCGGCGAACATCTCCGCGGCACCCCTTGTTGCCCCCGCCCTGGCACTCCCGCTCGAAAACGCCGATCCAGCTTCGCCGTCGCCGGAGCCAAAGTTTCTTTACGGCGGACGCGATGATTACCGCTGGCAGCTCGGAATCGGCGCTACCTGGCTCGGCTTTCGGTCCTCGATCTTTAATGCCAACGCCGTTGGCATTAATACTTCCGTCGTTTACTTCACAAACGATTGGTTCGGCGTCGAGGGAGACATTACCGCAGCCTTTGATTCCACGATTTATGCAAACGAACACAAAAAGTTTGCATTGTACGGTGCCGGGCCGAAGATTGCCTGGCGGCAGAAACGCTGGGAACCCTGGGCGCATGCGGTGTTTGGCGGCGCCCATGAACAGCCGCAAACCGCGGCAGGCAGCCGCAACTCTTATTCAATCAAGGCTGGCGGAGGCGCCGATTACCGATGGAACCCGCGCTTATCCTTCCGCTTGGAAGGCGACTACGTGCGCACCGGTTTTTTTAGTCAGTCGCAGAACAACTTCCAGCTCAGCGGCGGAATCGTTTTCCACTTTTAAGCGGCGAAGGGCGAGGGGCCCGCGCGAAATCAGCGTAGAACCGTGCCGTAGAAGACGTTTCGTGCGCCGCGCAGGTCCCGGCCGTAGGAAAGGACGACGGTCAGACTTCCCAGGAGCCGGACCTTGCACTGCGCGCCGGTATCCCAGAGCCAGCGCTGCGAGCCGAAAAGGCCTGAGGAATCGGCTACGGCGCCATTGTCGAGAAATGGGCCGAGCTTCACGGTGAAGAAACCGTTCTGATAGATGTTCTTGTCCGTCTCCCAATTGGCAAGAAAAAATCGCCGGCCTAGGGGAGCGGCTCCCTTGCGGCCGTCAAGAGTTCCAGCGTGACCGCGAAGCCAGAGGTCGTTGTCGCGCTCGATGCCCAATTCGAATAGTTCATCGAGAGTGGCTTTGCCTGCAGTCGCGCCCGCGCGAATCTGCGTTTGCATTTCATAGTCGTCGCCTCTTGCCCGCGGAAACCAATCTCCGCGAAGCGATCCGCGGAGCGTGGCGAATGGCCCGAGGCCATCCGCGAACTCGCGGCCTGCTTTCGCTTGGACCGTGGAATCCAGCCTGAAACGGCGCTCCGGAGCGCGGAACAAACTACGTTCGGCGCCGAGCCATGCTGCCAGCGACGTGCCACCGGTGAAAAAAATACGCTCGGAGGCAGAAGTAATGGCACTCACATTTCGAAAGTTGCGATTCGCGACTTCCGCGGCGGCGGTCCAGCTCCAGCGGCCATTCACAATGGAATGAACTTCCGCTCCCGCAGCAGCGCGACGCATGTTCAGGTCGGTCTGTGGAGTGCCCCCGCCAAGAAAAGTCTGAGCTAAATTCCAATTTTCGTTGCGCGCGTCGGCGTAGAGGCGCAGTCGCAGGCTGGGGTCGCCGTAGAGCGGCAAGGAAAGCGAAAGAGCGACGCGGCGTTTTTCCGAATCCCAGCGCGCGAGCGAAGTCAAATTCACAGCCTCGCCGCGGAAATTGTAAAATTCCGGATACACCGTGGCGTAAGGCAAGCCACTCAAAAGCGAAACGATGCCCTCGACTTTCGAATCGCCCCAGCCATCTCTCTCTGCCAAGTGCAGTGTTGCGTCGTAGTTTCCGGAGTCAACCGGAGTGAGGTCCATCCGCCGGCTCGAAAAAATTCCCAGACTGTCCAGCCGCGCATGCGTAGTGAGGAGAGCATCGGTCGTGAGAACTTGAGGAGCATTGAACGCAACTGCGCGGTCGCGGAGCGATTCCTTGAGCCTCAAGGAGGGTGCGAACGCAACACTTCGCAAACGCGGTTTGTCTTCGGGATTCCAATACCTGAGAGCGGCTTCGAGATTGGCTTCCAGGAAATAAATCATGGCGAGAAATTCGCTTGAATAGGCATCCCGCGGGTTCAGCCTTAGCGTCGCATGCAGATTTTTCTTTGCGGTTCGAAAATCTTTTTGCTTGTACGCGATCCCGGCCAGCTCAACCAAAAAGCGCGAGTCTCCAGGCGACTTTCGAAAGCCGGAGTCAAATGCTAATTTTGATTCGTCCCATTTTTCCAAACGAGCCAGGGCGAGTCCCGCTAGAAAATCAAGTTCCGACGATTGGTCCGCGGGACCTCGTGCCAGCTTCGCGGCTTCCTCCCAATGGCCGGCGTCGAACGCACTTTGTGCAGCGGGAAGGCGAGCTTGATCGGGGGCGGGATCCTGGGGGAACGCGGGCGAACCCAACGCCAACACTGCGACTAGAAAAAGGATCACGAAACCTTTTCGGGGAGAGCCAGCAGCATCCAATTGCGGTTCGGCCGCCATTGCTTTTCGAAGTCCTCACGCGCAACCCGGAGAAGCTTTCCACGCGCGGGGTCGTTGATGAAGACGGCCCCGTTCTGCCAGTCAACACCTGTTACCACCACGTAGTGTAGCGGGGTTTTGGTCTCGCCTGGCTGAAGGCTTGCGATCAGCGGCCGGCCTTGTTTCAGTTGTTCGAGAAGGTCTTTCCACTCTCCATTAAGAGGAAACACGCGAAAGCCCGACTGTTTCAGATAACTCTCCATGTCGGAAGCATGAATGCCGCGGGCTTTGCGTGAATAAAGCTGTTTCTGGATTGCCACCGCGTCGGCCCGTTGCGAGTCAATCGCGGCACCATGAGCGTTCCAGTATTGCAGGAGCATGGAGATTGCTGCAGACCCGCAGCCATCCTCAGTCTGCTTAACGTAGGGTACGTCCAGCCAGATTCCGGCTCTTTCCTGGGGCCCCGCTTGACCAGAAGACCCCAGGAAAAGAAGCAGGAACAAACCGAGAACGATCCGGTTCATTCGAATAAGGAATCACTCCAACTTGTAAAAACTAACGGAGCGCGACCGCAAGAACGATGATAGCAATCGCGATCAAGATGATCCAAAGGAGATCGCGATCCGAAATGCGTCCAGCGGCAAAATCACTTTGCGCGTGACGAGACCGCTCGGCTAACTTGGCAAGATCTTCATCGCTCAGTTGGCCGACGGCCTTATCCACTTTTTGATAGTCGAGGTTGGCGGACTTCAGCGCTTTTTGAGCCTGGTCGGAAGAAAGAAGCGATCGAACGGCTTCTTCGTTGGATTGGCGCGTCTGGGCCGGCCGCGCGGCGTCTTTGTTCAAGTCGCTTAAAGAAACGACGTGCTGCTTGTCTTGGGCCCCTGCTGGAATTGCCGCCGAACCAAATAAGAAGGCAATCGCCAGCATCGACACACACACCTTCACGCGAAAATGCATTCTTCCTCCTCTGTTTGGCTGGGGTAAGTCTAGTGTACGAATTGCAATGCGGCGTGACAAGAAACTTCTGAGGGCTCCTCGATGTCCATTACGGCCACTGCGCGGAGTCACTTTGCCGGCAGCGCCTTCTGATACTTGGCCGCGTCGACCGATTTCCATTCACCTTTGATGATCCCGGCTCGAATCTGCGCCGCGCTCTTCCCTTTGCTGGACTGCTCGAACGCGTAGAAGTCTTCATAAATACAGGTGCCGCATCCAGAACCGTGCTTGCTGGCGAAGCAGTCCAGCAGGCTGGTGTGGCCGTGGCTGCGGTCGCAATGGCAATAGCACGGCTGCTGGTAAAGGGTGTTTTTGATTCTAGCGGCGACGGTGTACGCGTTGTGCACGATGGGTTCGGTGAAAAGCGCGGGATCCATTGTCACGGGGAGTTCTTCCTGCGCAGCTTGTGCATGATAGGCGGGCACAGCTTCGTCGGTCGCGGACTGGGCCATATTAGTGTCTTGTGGAAGTCTCGAGGCGGCCTGCTGGGGAACCAGAACCAGCGCGAGCGCAAGGCCGAAGAGAAAAGCGCCGCCAAAGAACTTGCAAAGTCCACGATTCCGCATATTAGCTCCCGTCTTTGCGCCAGCTCTGACTGGCACAAACTCTCCACTCTAAGCTCGGCAACGGACGTCGTTCGCTTACCCCCAAGCTGCGGTTGCTAGTTGATTGTAGCTGCAACGGCACCATACCCCGAAGGCGGAGGCGGCGCGGAAGCTTTCGCTTCGAGATGCTTTGCGCGAAGATGGCGCTGGACGCGGCGGCCCCAGCCTCTCACAAAGGTAAAATTCAGCGCCCCGCCGATCGCCGAGCTGGCGAGCGGAATCAAGCGCCCTGCCCATTTTTCTGCCGTTTCGGCGCCAATCTTGGCAGCGAAGCGTTCGGCAATGCGCGGAGCAAGTTTCTCGAGAAGTTGTTTTTCGGCCAAATCCTTGCCGTAATCGATGCCAGAGGCAGCCGCGGCCGCCTTCCACATTTCGATCCGCTGGTCGCGGCCGTGAGCTTCAAATCCGTAGAGCAGAGAAAGGCGCTGGATGAGCCGCAGCGTGATAATCGTGAGCAGGCTGGCATCCGGCAAGAACGTGATCATGCCACCCAGGCCGAGTCCCGCGCCTTCCGCCAGCGCTAGGCGTTCCGCATCGCGTATCAACGCCGTGGCGATGGCGTCCAGGCGTTCCGTGGGAACGTCCTTCATACGCGCGAAGTCCGGAACCCAGAGGTGGTGTTTGTTCGCGAGCTGATGGCGGAAATCTTCCGGGTTAATCTCGATCGAACGAAGTCCCCGGAGGACCCCAAAGCGCAAAAAGCGGCTGAAGGTCCGCCCCGCCAGCGACCCTTTGACCGAGTTGTGTAACCTTGCCATGCCTATAAGCATCCTAAGGCGGTTAGAATCACTTGGCAACCACAGCGTTGTGCCGCCTGTGCCCAAGAACGCCTTTGGGCTTTCCCCGAAGGGGGAGTTGCACGGAACGCGACATTGAAACGGATGTCCTACTTGACGCGGGGGCGCTTTTCTGTAAACTGCATCTTTCTCCATGGCCACGATGCCACAATTCGTTCCTTCCGAAGTCATTCACGACCTCGACTTCCCGCAGCGTGAAGCCGCGTTTTTCTACGGGCTGTTCTTGCGTGGATATTCCGCGGAGCAGTTGCGGCGTGACATCGAAGTGCCCCCGGCGGTTCTTGCCAAATGGCACCACGAGGCAGAGCGCGACCCGCAACTCCGCGACATCTTTGCGCGCATGGTGGATTATCGCCGTCATGTTCTGGCCATCTTCGATACGCTCGTGGGTTCGGACGGCCAGCCGCAGCGCGTTCAGTAGCCTTCTTCTCTTCCAGTGCCGCTGCGAGTGAGATTCCCAATCTGGTTCTCCGCCGCGTTCTTACTTTTTCTGCCGAATATCCCTGTACCTTCGTTCAGGTCAAAAACTGTCAGGCAACCAAACTGAATACTCAATGATCTAACCGATTTCGGGGGACAAGTGTCACAGAATGCAGGAGATTCCCTTGATTGACGCGGGGCTTGTCCAGGGGTTAGAATCCCATCGTCCTAGATCCTGAGGTGTCTTCATGTTAAGGGTAGTCCGGACCCTGTTCGTTTCCATTTTTTCGATTGCTATCGCCATGTCGGCGGCTTACGCCCAACAGGCGCAAGATCAGACGACCCCTCCCGTACCAAAAAAGATGGATAAGGACACCAAGCGGAAGATGCGGAAGACGCTGAAGGAGTTGGACAGCGCCTACCGGCAGTGGCTAACCGAGGATGTGACCTATATCATCTCTCCCGATGAGCGCAACGCCTTCCTTCAGCTGGATACAAACGAGGAACGCGAGCAGTTTATTGAACAGTTCTGGCTGCGGCGCAGCAACAATCCCGACCTGCCGGACAATGATTTCAAGGAAGAGCACTACCGCCGGATCGCTTACGCCAACGAACACTACGCCTCCGGGATCCCCGGATGGAAAACCGATCGCGGCCGTATGTACATCATGTGGGGCCCGGCGGATGAAGTTGAATCACATCCCACAGGCGGTACTTACGACCGGCCTATGGAAGAAGGCGGCGGGTCGACAAGCACCTATCCGTGGGAGACGTGGCGCTGGCGCTACCTGGAAGGTATAGGCGAGAACGTAATCATAGAATTTGTGGATCCCAGCGGTTCGGGTGAGTATCACATGACCATGGATCCATCCGAAAAAGACGCGCTACTGCACGTGCCAGGGGCCGGCCTGAGTTTGATGGAATCGATGGGCATGGCCTCAAAGACGGATCGCTTTTCGCGCTCGGACGGTACCCATCTGCCGAGGACCATGGGCGGTACTCCCGCGAGCATGGACGAGTTCAATCGCCTAGAGCTATACGCCAAGGTCAACAAACCACCCGAGGTAAAATTCAAGGATCTGGAAGCCGTGGTGACCTCCCGCATCGTCCGCGATCAATTGCACTTCAGTTGGCGGACCGATTACCTGAAAGTGACGAATGACACCGTGCTTGTTCCCGTCACCATCCAGGTCCCTAATAGCCAGCTTTCGTTTCAGGCCAAGGATGGAATACACTCTGCGACGATGAACATTTTCGGGCGTGTGACCACCCTCACTGGTCGCGTGGTACAAACGTTTGAAGAGCCGGTGTCTAAGGATTTTCCCGATTCGCTATTCCAACAGTCGCTCAAGCTCCGGTCCATCTATCAGAAAGCCATACCTCTGAGGCCCGGATTGTACCGCCTGGACCTGGTGATTAAGGATGTGCAGAGCGGAAATATTGGAGTCGTGAACTCGCGCCTGCAAGTGCCGCGTTACGAGGATGAAAAACTGGAGTCGAGCTCGCTGATCCTTGCCGATCAAATCGAGCATGTTCCGGCGAAACAGATTGGCTCGGGGCAGTTCGTGCTGGGTTCCTCGAAAGTTCGGCCGCGTTTGGAGGGCGATTTCACGACTGCCGACAAGCTCGGCATTTACATGCAGGTTTATAACTTGAAGCCCGACGACAAGACGCACAAATCGAGCGCCAGGTTCCAGTTCACTGTCAGGAAAGGCGCTGAAAAGATCATGGAGTTCAAAGAGACATCCGAAGAGATGAAGCAGACGGGCGATCAGGTAACCATCGAGCGCCTCTTGCCGCTCGCAACGCTGGTGCCCGGAAAATACAGTTTGGAAGTGAATGCCACGGACGCGCTTTCGAACCAGACCATTTCGAAGTCGGCGGATTTTACCGTGAAAGCAGCGCCGGAGACGAAGACCGCGGCGGTTGCCGCGCCGGGGAGGTAGAGCAAAGTGAAACAGGAACGGCTCCGAGTCCTGGGGGCCCTGGTCCTGACCGCCATGGTTTCGTCCTTCGCGGCGAATCCGGCGGCCGCGCAAGCGAAGCTCGTCCCAGGGAAGCTTGCGGGAGTGGTGCGCGACGCCTCGGGAACGCCGCAGATGGGCGCAAGCGTCGAGTTGATTTCCGAAGCAGCGGGAAAGCCGGCGACCCGCGGCCTGCTCACCAATCCGCAAGGCATGTTCCGGGACGACAAGCTCGCTCCCGGTTTTTACAGCGTCCGCGTTACACTCGCTGGTTTTCTTCCTACCTTCGAAAAACACATACGCGTGGTGTCGAATGTGACCACCGTCGTGCGCATCGAACTCGAATCCATGTTTGCGTCGCTGGATCAGTTGCGCCGCATGCCCGCGAACAGCACCGCGGGAGTTGACGACTGGAAGTGGGTGTTGCGATCCGCTGCGGCGATGCGACCGGTTCTCGAATGGGTGGACGGCGGCACGTTGAGTGTGTCGACCATTGTCGGCGAATCCGGCAAGCCGCATGCGCCGAGAATGCGAATGGAATTTACCGACGGCGCTCGCCGCCCCAACTCAGCTTCCAGTATTGCGTCTGCGCCTGCCACCGCCGTTGCGTACGAGCAGAAGTTAGGCGGTGTGAACAGGATGATCCTCGCCGGCCAAGTGAGCTACGACGGTGATGCCCCCGCCGGCGGGATCGCCACCGTGTGGTTGCCAACAGGTACGCTGGGTGCTGGACCGCATACAGCCTTGGTACTTCGGGAAGCCAAGCTGGGGCCCGTCGGGCCGCTGTTCCGAGGGATTCGACTTGACCAGGGCGGTGCGCTGGCCCTCGGAGATCGCACGGTTCTTCAGTACGGCGGCGAGTACGTCCTGGTTGGACTTGGTGCAGCGGCTTCTTCTATGCGTCCTCGCGCGGAATTGAATGTGCGCCTCACCGACGATTGGAGTGCCGCTTTTATTTTTGCTTCCTTGCCTAACGGGCCCGGGCCACTCGAAGCCAGCGATGCGCAGCCAGGCGGTGCGTTGGCGGCCGCGCTCAATGAATTGGACGCGTTTCCGGCTTTGCTTTGGCGTAACGGGCATCCCGTTTTACAGAAGGGTGTGCACGAAGAAATCGCCGCGGAGCGGAAGATCGGTACGCGTAGTAAACTTCAAATTGCAAGTTTCCACGATGACAACCGACACGTCGCCGTGTACGGCCGGGGGAGCGATCTGCCCAGGGCCGATTATTTTCAGGATTATCTTTCCACCGGCTTTGCTTATGACGGGGGCTCCTCAAGCAGTTGGGGAACGCGCGCCGCGTTTCGCGAAAAGCTCGACGGCGATGTTGAATTGACCGCCGTCTATTCTTTCGGTGGCGCTCTGACGCCGACGGCTGACGCTGATGGGCTGCTTCGCGACGTGCTGCGCACAGCACCGCGACAGTCCCTTGCGGCGGGTATTTCCACGAGGGTACCGCGCCTCGGTACCAGGGTCCGGGCGGGCTACAAATGGGTGAGTGGAATCACGGTATCCTCGGTGGACAGCTATGGCGAGTCCCTATTCCAGACCGACCCCTATTTCCACTTGGTTCTCCGTCAGCCGCTGCCGAGATTTGCATTGGGAAGGTGGGAGGCCATTGCCGATTGCAACAATCTTTTGGCGCAGGGTTATGTCTCCACCAACAGCAGGGATGGCCACGTAATTTTGGTACCTGCATTCCGAACGTTCCGGGGTGGACTCAGCGTTCAGTTTTAGGAGTTTTTTGGTTCTCGAAAGCTGTATTTCTCCTTCCAGAAATTGGAGGGTTCGGAATATTCCAGCCTTCCGCTACACTAAACTATTGAATATAATAGGGTTTCGCCGCATGAGCAGCTACCAAACAATGGACATTGGTTTGCACCTGATTTTTTGGGGCCGGGTCTAACTCTGCCCGGACAAGCGATGAGGCAAAACCTCCGAGTTAGCCTTGGGGCCGTCGTGCTGGCGCTGGCGACGCTGGCGGCGGTAATTTTTGCCTTGATCAATTTCGACCAGCGCAGCCGCTACGAGGTAGTCTACGATGGCGTGGCGTGGCTCGATACCGATCATGGAATTCAGGCCAGCCAAGTGTCGCCAAATTCTCCTGCAACTCTCGCTGGGATTCGGCCGGGCGACGTACTCCTGACTTTCAATAGCGGCCCGGTCACGAGAGCTGCGGAAATCGCCCGGCGGCTGGAACGTGCCGGGCTGTGGACCCAAGTCCGCTATAAGCTTTCCCGTGGTGGTGAGGAGTTCGAAACGCCGTTGCTCACGGCGCCGGCAGAAAAGCCCCTCGGCATCGAGAATTACCTGCGCGTTGTGGCCCTGCTTTATCTCTTTATCGGTCTGTTCATTTTTGTCCGCCGCTGGAATGCCCCTCGCGCCGTGCACTTCTATGTTTTTTGCCTGGTTTCTTTCATCCTCTGGTCGTTCCATTTCAGCGGGAAATTGGACACGTTCGATTGGGAAGTGTACTGGTCGGAGATTGCGGCGCGGCTATTGGCTCCTGCTTTGCTGCTCCACTTTGCGTTGGTATTCCCCGGGCGGTCTGAAACAACCATTCGTTCCTCTTCGAAACTGTTGGCCGTCTATTTCCTGCCTCTCGCTCTGTTTCTGATTCACCTGAATACGGCGCTTAAGGCCAATGGTTTCTTACCCTGGCTTGCTACATACGTATTGCTTACGAAATGGGAATTCGGTTATCTCGCGGCGTGCTTCCTGGCCGCTGGGCTAGTTTTCTACCGTAGCTACCGCGAGGCGCCCTCCGGTGTCCTTCGCCAGCAATTGAAGTGGCTCACCGGTGGAACTCTGGTCGGGAGTTTGCCGGTCTCTCTGCTTTACATCGTTCCATTGGTGTTCGGCGTGGCCCTGCGACCGTGGATGCAGTTATCGGTATTAAGCCTGGTGCTGATCCCGCTCTGTTTTGGTTATGCGGTCATCCGCTACCGCTTGATGGACGTAGACATCATCTTCAAGCGGGGCTTGGCCTACACCGCCGCAACCGCCGGGGTTGCGGCAGTCTATTTCGCATTGGTCGCGTTGGTTGCGTTGGTCTTCCACACGCCCACGAACGGCACCGCCGGCGGCATGATCGCCATCGTCGTAGCCGCGTTTTTGTTTCAGCCATTCCGGACGTGGATTCAAGGGCGCCTGGACCGCTTTTTCTACCGCGACCGCCTGGATTACCGCCGTACGCTCATTGAGTTCGGACGTACGCTGACGAACGAAGTGCGTTTCGATCCCATGCTGGGCTCGGTCATGGATCGCATCTCGCAGACGTTGCTTGTCGATCGTCTCGCGATTTTTGTGGAAAATGCCATGCAACCCGGCCACATGCGCATCGCCCGTTCGATGGGCGTGCGCCTCTCCGAATCTTTGGATCTCAGTTTTCTCGAGCCGGCCCGGCCCGAGTTTGCCCGCGGGGCGCTCTTTTTTGAGTCGCCCCGTGCGGCGAGAGACGTCAGTGATTCCGTTCGGCGCACGCTCGAACAGCTCGACCTCAACTACTTTGTCCCGTGCCGTATCCGCGAGCACGCCGTAGCCGTTCTTGGCCTTGGAAAGACGGTTGACGGAGATTTTCTATCCAGCGATGACGTCGAGTTGGTCGAGACCATTGCCGGTTACCTGGCCGTGGCTCTCGATAACGCGCAGCTCTACAGCTCGCTCGAACAAAAGGCTCTCGAAATCGCCCGTCTCAAGGACTTCAGCGAAAATATTGTGGAATCCCTGAACGTCGGCGTGCTCTCTATTGATCTGGAAGGCATCGTCGAATCCTGGAACACGCGTATGGAGCAACTTTTTGGTGTGTCGCGCCGGGAATCCGTGGGACGGCAGCTCAGTTCGCTGCTGCCGGAAGAGCTGGCGCGCGAAATCGCCGCGCGGGGTGACCAGGAGCAGATTACCGGCATCTATAAACAGAGGCTCCACCATCACGGGAAAACGCTCACGTTGAATGTCTCCATCACACCCCTGGTAAGCAAATCAAACGTTCGGATTGGCCGCCTCTTGCTCTTTGATGACGTGACTCAGCGTGAGCGCATGGAAGAGCAAATGTCGCAGACGGAAAAGCTCACTTCGCTTGGGCTCCTCGCGGCTGGCGTCGCGCACGAAGTGAATACGCCGCTCGCGGTCATCTCCAACTACATTCAGATGCTCGCGAAGCAAATGCCGGAAGGCGACCCGCGCCAGTCGATCATTGAAAAAATCGTGAAACAGACGTTTCGCGCCAGCGAGATCGTCAACAATCTGCTCAATTTTTCCCGCACCGGTGCGGGAGAAGCCGCCGACATTGACGTAAACCGCGTGGTCGAAGAGACCCTATCGCTTGTGGCGCATCCACTTAAGACTGCGCACATTCAGGTGGTGAAGCAACTTGGCGAGCCTTTGCCGCGCGTTCGAGGATCGGCCAACAAACTGCAACAGGTTTTCTTGAATCTTTTCTTGAACGCGCGTGACGCCATGCCCAGCGGCGGAATGCTTGAGGTGCGCACCGTGGCCCACAACGGGAGCGTCGAAATCGAGGTGGCGGATACGGGCGCCGGTATCCCTCGCGAACACATCCATCGCATCTTTGATCCCTTCTTCACCACCAAAGCCAGCGGCCGCGGCACCGGCCTGGGGCTCTCCGTTAGCTATGGAATTATCAAGGAGCACTCCGGGAAAATTGACGTGCGTTCGACGCCCGGAAAAGGTACCTCCTTCCACGTCGAGTTCCCTGCGGCCAAGAAGGCGGTCCATGTCTAAGGGTTCCATTCTTGTCGTCGATGACGAATCGGAAATTCGCGAAGGCCTCGAACTCCTGCTGAGGGGCGAAGGCTACGGCGTTTCCAGCGCGGAAACCGGCGAATCCGGCCTGGAGAAGCTGGAACAACATCCCTTCGATCTTCTCCTGCTGGACGTCAGCTTGCCTGATCGCAACGGCGTGGACATGCTAAAGGAGATTCGCCGCCTCGATCCGCAGCTCTCCGTCGTTCTGATCACCGCCTACGGCTCCATCGAGATGGCCCGCGCCGCTTTCAAAAATGGAGCAATGGACTACATCACCAAGCCGTGGTCCAACGATGAATTGCTTGCGCAAGTGGCGCAGGCAGTGGAATCGCGCCGGCTCCGCGATGAAAACGTCCAGCTTAAACGCGCCCTCAAGCAGCGCTTCAATTTTCCCAACATTGTCGGCAAGAGCGACAAAATGCAGGTGCTTCTGAACCTTGTCACCCAGGTCGCGCCTTCGCGTTCCACGATTCTCATCAGCGGAGAGAGCGGCACGGGCAAGGAACTCATTGCCAAGGCTATTCACTCCGCATCCACACGAGCGGACAAAGCCTTTGTCCCTGTGAATACTGGATCGATCCCAGTGGACCTTCTCGAGTCCCAGCTTTTCGGTCACGTGAAGGGCGCCTTTACCAGCGCCGTTGCTTCCAAGAAAGGCCTCTTTGAAGTCGCCGATCAAGGCACCATCTTCTTCGATGAGATTGCCACCATCAGCCCGGAAACGCAGGCCAAGCTTCTGCGCGTGATTCAGGAGCGCGAATTCATGCGTCTCGGCGGCACCGAGCAACTGAAAGTGGATGTGCGCATCGTGGCTGCTTCCAACGTCGAACTCCTTACGCTTGTGCGCGAGGGCCGCTTCCGCGAAGATTTGTTTCATCGTCTGAACGTAATCCACCTCCAGATTCCCCCGCTGCGCGACCGCCGCGAAGATGTGCCCCTCCTGCTGGCGCATTTCATGGACCGCTACTGCCTGGAAAATGCAAAGCCGCTCCGGCAATTTACCCCGGCCGCAATGAAGCTTCTGATGGATTACGACTGGCCCGGCAACGTGCGCGAACTGGAAAACGTGGTGGAGCGCGCCGTGGTCCTTTCCACCCAGGAACGCGTTGACGCGGACTTGCTCCCGGAAAGCATTCGCAGCAAGGAAATCGTTCGCGGTGTGCGGCTGCAGCTCTCGGAGTTCTTGCCGCCGCTCCCGGGCGAACCCGGTTCGCGCTCCTCCGCTGACCATCCGCAGCCGTCCATGTTTCAAATCATGGACGAGATCGAGCGTCGCCTCATCATTGACATGCTCGAGCGCACCGGCTGGAACCAGACCGAAGCTGCCGAGCGTTTTCTTATCCCTCTTTCCACGCTCAACCAGAAAATCAAGCGGCTCGGAATCGATGTCCACCGTCGTGGCCGCGGCGATGACACGTTGTCCGCCGCCATCGGCAAATAGCCGTCCGGCTGCACACGAAGACTCTTCCTGGTCCTCCCTCGCGAATTCGCCTGCCCAATCGCGTACACTAACTCCGGATCACCATGGCCACGCCGACATCGTCACGCCAGCTATCCGGCATCGCCGCGTTCACAAACGAATGGTCCGCGCTGCTTGAGTGCGCTTCTCCATCGCCAAACCGCCAGAGGCTTTCAAGCTTGCTTCGTGCCGCAGATTGGACGCGCTTGCTGGTACTGGCGGAAGAGCACGGCGTCGTGGGCCATCTCGCTGCGTGCCTGGGCAAACTCCCGGTGGACTTGGTCCCGCCGCAAATAAAACAAACGCTTATCAATCTCCAGCGCTCGCGAATTTTTTTTACCTTGCGGCTGACGGCCGAGCTATTTTGCATACTGGACCGGTTCAACCTGGCGGGAATCGGCGCGCTAGTTGTGAAAGGGCCTGCGCTTGCAATGCAGGCCTATGGCGACCCGGCGATGCGCAGCTATGGGGATCTGGATCTGCTTGTTCGCCAGCGGGACATCCGCCGCGCCACGGAATTGCTGATCGCTGCAAGCTACGCGCCTTCCGTCTCGCTCAAGGCCATCGATGCGGGAAAAATTCCCGGCCAATATCTTTTTTCCAAGCCCGATTCGAAGTTCCTCGTCGAACTCCACAATGATTGCACGCTGCGCTATTTTCCACGCCGGCTCCCTCTCGAGGAATTTTTCGCCCGGCGAATCCGCGTGTCCTTGGACGCCCGCGAAGCTCCCGCTCTTTCCGTGGAAGATGAACTCGTGCTGATCTGCATCCACGGCGCAAAGCACTTTTGGGAGCGCCTGATGTGGATCGCGGACGTGGCCGCGCTGATCTCGCGCCAGACGGCCATCGATTGGGGGCGCGTTACGGATTCGGCGAAAGCAGTGGGTGCCGAGCGCATGCTGCATACCGGGCTGCGCCTCGCTACGGATTTGCTCAAGGCGCAACTGCCCGGTGAAGTTCTTGCGGCAGTGCAGGCGGACAGGCTGGCGGGTCGGCTTGCACTGCAAACTTGCAAGTGGCTGCCCGCAACCAGTCACGCGCCGCCAGGCCTCTTTGAACGGGCCGCGTTTCGTTTAAATATGCGCGGCGGTCTGTTCACCGGCGCCGCCTACCTGCTTCGGCTCTCCTTTTCGCCCACGGAAGAAGATTGGAACGAAGCCGGGCCGGGGAGCCATCACCGGATCCTCGATGCCTTTCGACGGCCATTTCGTTTGGCCCGAAAATACGGCCGCACCAAACCGTGATCGTTCGTATTTCGACTTGTTTCGGCAAAGGATTTTTTCGTGCAACTGCGGAGCGGCGAGCACGGAGTAGCAAAATCGTTCTCAGGGTTGCGCAGGCGCAGGGGAATCCAGCGGCGAGAGATCCTCCAGGATCACGTTGTGCAGTTCCGCGAGCCGGCTCGCATCGCTATGAGGATGCACACAGCGGACCGGAACGGTTGATACCAGACGGCCAAGAACCACAAACTCGCGCGCCCTTAGTTCGCGGTCAAGTATCCTGTTGGCGTAAGTGTTGGCTACAAGCGAGACAAGACCAGCTTGTCGGCCGATGGTCTCTATGTAAGGCGCGGGATCCGGACGACGGTCCCCCAGAACATATATGGCCGCCAGTGGAAGCGGAAGGCTTTCGAACCGTGCTCCTTCTTCCCCGAGAGAGAGACGACGCTTCTCCCAATCCGGGATTAAGCGGGGAAGCGCATCCCGAGAGCCATAGAGCATCTCCACCGAATCGGGCCAAAGACAAAGATGCGGATAGGCCGGCATGACATGGAAAACTCCTTCCTGCTCAAACAGCGCGACAATGTCATCGGAAAGGACTCCATAGCCTCGCCGGGCGAAGGCTGCTGCTGTAGTTGACTTTCCCATCCCTGCCTCGCCCACAAACGCAACGCTCTGATTCTCATATGCGATGGCACTCGCATGCAGGCAGATCACCCCGCGCAGCCGCAAAAAGATCCCCAGGACAGGTCCCAGCAAGTAGGAAGTCGCATCTTCAAGGGATCCTCCAGGCGGCCAGACCGCCCAAAGAGCCTTACCCTCGCGATCGAGCCAGAACTGCATGCCGTCGGAATACGCCAAGTGGAAGAGAGAATTGTGAGAGCTGGCTCGAATTATCCAGATAGGATTGCCGGCCTCATCCATGTAGGAACTCATGTACAAAACCGGCTGTGATTCGGATTGATTTTTAGACTCACTGAGCGGCGAACCGCCCAGATGGATTTGCAGGTCAAAGTTTCCGGCAGGCGCCTTTGAGAGCGGAAGTCCGGGAAGGGGGAGATTGCATCTTAGCACCAGGCCGAAGGCTATGTGAGTGAAGTCCACTTCATCCACTATGCAAAATAAATGCTCGAAAATCGCATACTTGCTGTGCCGCTTGATTCTTTGGTTCGATCCCTGAAACGCGGATTTTGGAGACTAACGTGATGCGGGCTTAGCTTGAATCCCGTTCATTCCCCGTGTGCTGAGGGCGATTCAGTGAGTGTTCGTTCTCTTTGTATTTCCTCTTCCCCCATCCAAGGTGCTCGTGTTTCCGACCATCTGCGTGAGTTCTCGCACCGTCCCGTAAACGGTCAACGTCGGCTTCGAATATGGTTTTTTTGGTTCCCGTTTCACGGGCTTACCCATTCCCGGCCTCCGCATGAATCTTATATCGAACTCTACGCGCTGACTGCAACCAAATGTTCAAACAGTAAGGCCGCAAATTACTGCTCACTTGCTCGGCATTCATCTTACCATGCGGCAGGACCAAGCCGGAGCGGTCGATGTACGGATCGGCATCATCGCTCCATTGCATCCGATTTAGAGATGCAACTCCCGTTTTCCGGAGCTGTTCTGAAACCGGATCTACATACAATGGCGTTTTCGGGCGCATTCGAACCGACTCGGGCAGCCGCCCGGTCATCGCCTCGCGCAGCAGCATCTTCTGGAAGAACCAGGGGAACGGTGGAAGCGCCAAAAGATAATTCACGATCCGCAAATCCAGAAACGGGTAGCGGACCTCCACGGGCCCCTGCGCCACACCCGCATTTTCTTGTTCAAACATATGGGTCCATTGCGGCAGGGAAAGGGAGGCGTGGGCTTTCGGCAGGATAGGATGCTCGACCGCCCGCTTGGGATGCTCGACCCATTCCTTCCAGCGATCCAGCAGGTTCATGCGCTTGCAGAAGTCCTTTGCCAGCCACTGTGGAAACGCAGGCATATCCGGTTCCTTGCCGACCGCTCTCAGGAGCCGCGCACGAATCCCACGCCACGGGAATGGCCTAATCCACAGATAATTCGCCAGCTCCGTCAACAGGCGCCGCCATTCCCCTCTTCGTCGCAGGTCTTCCACGTACGGCCACATTTGAAAGTACATCAGGTTGTCGGCGCCTTCCCCAGACAATAGAACACGGCATTGGGAGGAAATGATGCGGTTCGCTTCAAGAAAGCTGGCAAACTGTGGATTCTCGGGGGGTTCAGGCAGAATCAGTTCGGGACTGTCCCAGTCTTCGAAGAGCTCCCCAGCATTCATCTGCAGAAA
>WNFJ01426024.1_pt3 | contig 17084 bp, 18 predicted proteins | sample 5400461 | NCBI WGS metagenome assembly WNFJ01 (sample SAMN13153349, study PRJNA577476) | soil metagenome | isolation source: 115 cm saprolite on Douglas fir-dominated hillslope | place: USA:California | collected 2013-09-17 | reverse complement strand
TTCCGCACTGCCGTAGGCCGGAGCGAAGCTATAGGCGGAGCGACAAAACCCAGCGGCTGAAGCCGAAACTTTCTTGTCCTTTACGGCACGACTGCGCAGCCCGTCGCTTGCTGCGCTCGCTCCCGGCTAAGCGCACAACCACCCCAGCACGCGAAAACCGCGCGTGCCGGGGACCCCGGCTCAAGTCGTGCCCTGATACGTGTGCTACCCGATGGCCTAAGTTCCGCCGCGCCTCCGCGCCGTGAATCATCTTTTCTCCGAACAACTGAAGGAGGCCGCGACTTCTTCTGCCAGCGAATACGGATCGCGGCGGTGTTCGGCAATCTCCGCGGCCAGGCGCTCGATCTCTCCTTCCGGCAGGCGCTCGCTGAGCAGGCGCTGCAGCAGGGACTCGCGTAGCATCTCAATCAGGCGTTCGCGCCAATTACTGATTTTTTTCTTCAGCAAGAGGTTCTGCTGCTGCAAGAACTGTTCGTAATGGGCGATGGCGGCGGCCAGTTCGGGCACGCCCTTGCCCTCCACGGCGACGGTCTTCACGATAGACGGCGTCCATTTGTCCTTGCGAATGGCCAGCGTCTGCATGGCGCGGATCTCGCGTTCCACGCGGTTCGCGCCTTCGCGGTCGCTTTTGTTGATTACGAAGATATCCGCAATCTCCATGATACCGGCCTTGATGGTCTGCACGTCGTCGCCCATCCCCGGCACCAGAATGACCACCGTGATGTCGGCCAAGCGCACGATGTCCACTTCATCCTGGCCCACGCCCACGGTCTCGATCAGCACCAGGTCTTTGCCGCTGGCATCAAGCAGTGTGGCCACATCAGCCGTAGCGCGGGCCAGTCCGCCCAGGCAACCGCGTGTGGCCATGCTGCGGATGTAGATGCCCGGGTCGGCATGGTGCGCCTGCATGCGGATGCGGTCGCCCAGGATAGCGCCGCCGGTATACGGGCTGGTGGGATCGACTGCGACGATGCCGATGGTGCGCTGCTGCTTGCGATATTCGCGCGCCAGCTGGTCCACCAGCGTGCTCTTGCCCGAGCCGGGGGCCCCCGTCATCCCGATCACCCGCGCTCGTCCGCTGAAAGGGAACAGCGCCTTCAACAACGCAACCGATTCCGGGCGGGCGTCTTCAATGGCGCTGATGGCCCGGGCCAGCGCGCGCACGTCGCCGGAGCGGATGCGTTCGACCCAGGATTGGATGGATGAGTTCACCTTGTTCGCTCCCCGATCTTGTGCAGAAGAAATGAACTTTCGGACAGTAAGATAAGTGTCAGGGCACGACTTGAGTGGTTAGCCCGGTAGCGACCCCGCGTAGCGGGAAGGCGATGGGCTGCGGAGTCGTGCCGAAAAAGCGCCAACAACATTTGGGCTTCAGCCCCTGCGCTGGGAATTCCCTCGACAAATGTATTTGTAAACAGCCATTGAACAGAACACTCGGAGCACGAAAAATCAAAGATGCTGGAGGTCGACAAAACCCAGCGGCTAAAGCCGGAATCGCTTCGCATCCTACGGCACGACTTCGCACCCCGTCGCGCGCCCGGCTTGCTCCGGGGTAACCGCTCAAGTCGTGCCCTGATACGTGTCTTCCTAGCGGACATTCTTTGTGTACACCTGACTTCGTGCCCTGATCTATGTCGCGCCCCGGCAAAACGCATGGTTTATTCCTTGAGGAGTTGTCTTGCGATGACCAGGCGCTGAATCTCGCTGGTGCCTTCGCCGATGGTACAGAGCTTCACGTCGCGATAGAACTTCTCTGCCGGATAGTCTTTCACGAAGCCGTAACCGCCGTGGATCTGTACGCCTTCGTTGGCGCACCTCACAGCCACTTCGCCGGCGTACAACTTGGCCATGGACGATTCCATGGTGGTCTTCAGGCCCGCATCTTTCATGCTGGCGGCACGCATGGTGAGCAACCGCGCGGCGTCAATTTCAGTGGCCATGTCCGCCAGTTTCCATTGTATGGCCTGAAACTCGCTGATCAGCCGGCCAAACTGCTTGCGCTGCTTGGAATAGCGCAGCGCTGCGTCGTACGCGCCCTGGGCCATGCCCAGGGCCAGCGCGGCAATGGAGATGCGCCCGCCGTCGAGAATGCGCATGGCGTCGATGAAGCCGTCACCTTCCTTGCCCAGCAGGGCATCGTCGGGCACCCAACAGTCTTCAAAGATCAACTCGGAAGTATCACTGGCGCGCAGCCCCAGCTTGTTTTCTTCTTTACCTGGACGGAAGCCCCTGGTTCCTTTTTCGAGGACAAAGGCGGAAAGCCCGTGGGTGTGCGCCGTCTTATCTGTCACGGCGATCACCACGATCACGTCCGCGTGGCGTCCGTTGGTGATGAAGGTCTTAGTGCCGTTGAGTATCCAGCCGTCTTTCTTGCGCGCCGCGCTCATGCGTGCGCCGCCGGCGTCGGAGCCGGAGCCCGGCTCCGTCAACCCCCAGCAGCCGAGCCACTCGCCCGAGGCCAGCCGGGGGATATATTTGCGCTTCTGCTCCTCGCTGCCCACCTGGAAGATGTGGTTGGAGCAAAGCGAGTTGTGGGCGGCCACCGTGATCCCTATCGACCCATCGACGCGCGAGAGCTCTTCGATGGCGATAACGTACTCCACATAGCCCAGCCCCGCGCCACCGTACTCCAAGGGAAAAATCATGCCCAACACGCCCATCTTTCCCAGTTCTTTGATCACGGCCGCTGGGAAGTGGCGTTCCTCGTCCCACTCCATCACGTGGGGCAGGATCTCGCGCTCAGCAAAGTCGCGGATCGATTTCTTGAGCTGGTTCTGTTCGTCGGTGAGCTGAAAATCCAAAGACGTCCTCCTCACGCGCAGGAACGTCCCGGCGTGCTCCTATGGCAGTCAGGGCAAAACAGATGATTATCCCATAGGCGAGCGAGTGACTGTAAATTGGGGGGATCGCCGTCAAATCACTCGCCTGTACGGCTCTTAAGAACGAGCACCAGGATGCGGCCATCGGAATTGAAACTTCCGCCGGTAGCCGTCCGGGCTTCCCTGAGGGGGCTGGCGGGCGTGACATGGGTGCGTTGCGTCACCAGTCCGGTTCCGGAAAGAGTGGCGTTCACGTATTCGCGCTCGCCGTCAATGGTGGGATCGATCTTGTGGGTGACGCGGTTATTGCGCTGGTCGCGCTCGAAGCCGACATCGTGGGTGGCCGCGATGCACCACAGTGGCCGCCCATCCACTTGATAGGGCGACTTCCACGCGCGCAAGTGGTTCCGCGCCATGGCCACCCGCACCGGCTCCGCATGGGCAAAGCCATAGTCTTGCACGCGCTGGAACAAAAAGAGGGTGCTCATGGGCATGGTCAGATAATCTTTCTTCTCGAGTGTGTTCAGCAGGCCGCTGACCACCGTACCACCTACGGAGGTGTCCACCTTGACCCATCCGGCGGCGGTGAATGCCTGGACCAAGTCGTCTTCAGTACCTACGATCAACACATTCACCATGTCTCCGGGATTGCCCTGAGGATCGGTCACCCGGCGGGGAATCTTTTCGAGAAGATCGGGAGTCAGTGAAGGAACGGGTGTCTCCGCCGGTCCGGCGGCAGTGGCGGCTGTTCCGGCGCTCGATCCCGGATCGAGCACTGCGATGCTGACTTGAAAACTCCCTTGCGCGCTCGCCGCGTCCTTCTGGCTCTGATTGATCCCGAGGAACAGCCGGCCTGCGACCGGCGCCACAAATTGTTTGCTGGTTCCGACCAAGAAAGCTTGTCCAGCATCGGCCGGCCCCAGGCGCGCAATTAAAGCGCCGTGCCCGGCGTCCCCGACCGCGTATTGGTGGATCACGTCGGAAAAGCCTCGCGTCAACCCGTCTGGTCCGAACTTGCGCTCTTGGGACTTTCCCTGCTGCGGATAGGTAATCTCTCCGTTGGCTGTGAGGCTCATCTTTTCGCCGGGACGCAGATCGATATTGGTGTCCACCCATTGCTGGGAAGCGTCCACCATGACCTGGGATGAGCTCTCGCCGCCGGCTGCCGCCTGCGCAAGCTGCCGGCCGCGTGCGCCAGCCAGCAAACACGTACTTGCTGCCAGTGAAAGCGCCAGTAACATTGCCTTCGTGCCGCTGTTATCGCGGATCATGATCGCCGGACCATTAGGAGTGATGCCAGGATCAGCCATTGCGTGGCTCCTCAATCGTCAATAGTCATGCCGGTTGCTTTGGGATAAGACAATTAGGGGGGGGGCAACTCAAGCAGAGAACGTGGGTTGGAGGATTTGAAGGCACGGCCGAAGCAAAAGTCTTGGGCCATTTGGCGTGACGTAAAACGCACAATGCGGCTTATACTGCCGGTATCCAGAGATGCTGATCGCGAAATATCCGGCCGTGCTTTTCAACAAGTCGTGCCCGAATGTTCGACCGTGCTCAAGATCGCAGCAATTTCCGGGAGGAAGCGGAAACGTCAGGCGTCTCTGAGTGCCACAGCGTGGGCACACGAAACGATTGGAGGATTGAGGAAATGCGTAGCTTGATCAGACTTGGACTCATTGCCGCGGCGGTGGCCTTTGGCTATGGCAGCGCGCACGCGGTGCAGGGACCACCGCCCGGCACTTATCGGGAGTCGTGCGCCAACATACAAATGCGCAATTGGACGCTGTACGCCAACTGTCAGGATACGGAGGGCAGGTGGCGTTCTGCCGTGCTTCCCTACGCCGGGGAGTGCGTGGGGGATGTGACCAACGTGAATGGGCAGCTGCGCTGTGCTCGGCGAGAAGATTGGAGGGAGCGAGACTCGCTGCCCCGAGGTTCCTATGCCGAAAGCTGCCGCGAGATCCGCATGCGCGGCGATTTGCTGACCGCCAGATGCCAGAGCATGAGCGGTCGCTGGATGCGGACTTCCCTCGACAATATCGGCGGCTGCATTGGAGAAGTGGTCAATGACGACGGCCAGCTCCAGTGCGGACGAAGAGGCTGGCAGGGATCCGGCTCCTACGTACGGACCTGTGCACCGATTTATGTTCGTGGTGACGACCTCCGCGCCAGGTGCCAGACCCGCGACGGCCGCTGGGTTTGGACCACACTTGATGGATTTGACCGCTGTGGCGGACGAATAGTAAACATCAACGGACAACTGCGCTGCGGCGATCGAGACCGGGATGATTGGGACCGAGACGAGGACAGAGGGAGAGGCCGGGATCAAGATGGAGACCACGACCGCCGCCTGCCCCGCGGGAACTATTCGCAGAGCTGCCAGGATATCGAGGTTCGCGGCGACAGGCTCCATGCTCGCTGCCAAACCGCGGACGGCCGCTGGAATTGGACGGATCTTGATGACTTCTCCCGGTGCCGGGAAGGTATCAGCAACATAAACGGTCGCCTGGTTTGCAGCCAATAAATTCCCATGCGGGCGCCGAAGCCGCGAAAGCGACAGCGAATCCGCGTAAGAGTTGAATGGCGCTGAGGCGCGGCGGAGCTTGCCCGCCGCGCCATTCAGGGTGTCTGGGCTGCTAATTCCTTTTGTCTTTTTCCCGCAGCCTTACCGGCAGCCGGCAACGGTTCCCGCCGGTACAGGCGCGCGGTGTTTTGTACCACCGAGATCAACAGCACCACCAGCATGCCGGAGATACCGATTGTTCCTCCCACGTCGAATAGGCGGTACGAACGTCCGGCCAGATGTACGATTGACTTCCAGAACAGCGCCAAGTTGCCCGCGCAGAGCAGAAGCCGCAGTTCCGTGGGCCCGATCTTGAAGTACGAGATCTTGAAGTCCCCCAGAGTGTAGCTGGCCAGATAGACCTCGATCGAGAGCATCAGGTACGCGATCAACAGGCCCAGCGCCACCCACGACGACATGTATCCCGAAGCCGCCAGACCGCCCAGTAGAAAGAGCGCGCTGAATGCGTCCACGATGTGATCCACATAAAAGCCGTAGCGGGGCCTGGGGCAGTTGCGAAAGCGGGCCAGCGTGCCATCCAGGCTGTCGCCCAGCCAGTTGAGGGCCAGACAGGCAACCACCAGGACCAGTCCCGCCCGGTTGGTTCGAGACCACGCGTACCCGGCTCCGGCTCCGGCCATGGCCAGTAGCCCGAGAATCGTGAGGTGGTCGGAGTTGATCCATGCAGGCGTGCGTTCCGCCAGCCATAGCAGTGTCTTCTTCTCCGCGGTTGCCAGGAAACTCTGCTGGATTCGTTTGGCTTCGCGAAAGCGGAGCGGCTGAGTCTTTCGCATCGGTGCTTCCTCCATTAGCTGGGACATTCGCAAGGCCACCATGCCGGGAACCGGCTCAATCCGGCAATGCACCCGGTCGCAACTGGAGGTAAAACTGTCATCAAGAGATAAGTGGTTGATGGACAAGGCCGATAGCGGAAAGCTCATCAGGAGCTAAAGCGGTTCCAGAGTTTCTGTGTCCCATCACTGCGCGTGCCGGGAGGCGCCAAAAGCGAGACAAAAATGGAACCCGTCCGACCCCGCGACACAACATCCCGAAACCCCGACCCTGAGCCTGCGAAGGGGAGCGCGGTGAGGGATCAGCTCCGCCACGGCCACGCGGGAGCCGGGAATGTGATGTCCCATGCGCTGGGCGGGAGCAGATTCCTCGGCCTCACCTTGCAAAGGTGGAAGCTCCCCGCCCTCGTTTCCGGTTCGGCCTTCGGAATGGGGTCTCGTTGGGTTTTAGTGGCCATTCAAACGTTCCGTGTACCATCACGACAGAGCAGGAGCCTACACCAACCCTGGAACCGCTTTAAGCTGACCCTAGCAGAGAGTTAAGGAGCGCGCTTTAGATAACTTTACATTTAGATCGATTTGGATCAAATGACAAATTCTCTGATTTCTGGTTCGCGGATAGTTGAAAATCGTTGCACACTATATGATGCAAATAGTTGCAGGTTTGAGTTTGTTAATGGACATAGTGTCTCTTATCCCCCATTCAAGGTAGCAATGCCCGTCCTCTTGCCGCGAGAAACAGGGCGAGACGGCAATCTTTCCTTGACACCGGCGCCTGCAAAGCAGAGAATTTCTGGCCAACCAGCCGGCATCCCATCGGAACGTGAACAAGGAAGTTTCCAGAAGGGACAGCGTCAAGCGTGACCCAAGAGACTCGTGACGGCAGGATCCTGGTGGACCGCGCCGTGCGCCACGAACTTCGCATTCCCATGCGCTATCGCCTGGAAGGGCGCCAGGACTGGTGCGCGGGCGAGAGCATCAACATGAGCGAGTCCGGAATCTTGTTCTCCTCCGACGACTTGCTCGAAGTGGATGCCCGGCTGGAGATCACGTTCCAGACATCAGGAGCGCCATTACTCCAGTCGAGCACTCGCCAGGCATTCGTGGTGCGCCGTACTCTCAGCAACTGGCCGGAAACCCGGCTGGTTTTCGGAGCCAGATTCCGCTCTTAGCCGAGGTCGGGGCTTCAAATCGCTCCCCCAAGCGCGCGTTAACGCCCGGCAGAAATCCAAGCTACTTTACCTCCGCATTCATGGGCGGACACCTCGGTGCGCCGGCGCGTTTTCGCGTCAAATCGAGGGCAGCCCTGCCGCTTGATGTTTCATGGACCTGAAATCAGAATTGACCCCAGGCGCCGAGACATCCATAATCAGAGACACTGGCCAGTCGGTTGACCGTGATGGTGAAAGAAAAAGATCATGACTTCACAACACGACGCGAATTCGAAGGCGCCCTTCGAAAAGTTTGGGCGCAAGATGGACGAAGGAATCAGCGACGCAGCCCGCAAGCTGGAGCAGGAGAGCGACCGGATGATCGCCTACCTCAACGACGAAGTGGTGCCGGCCATTCGCCAGGGTTCCACCCGCGCTTTGCTCACAGCTGCCGAGCAACTCAGCCGCCTGGCCGAGTATATGGAGCGCAACCGCCGAGGAAAGTAGCTGGGCTGGTTGTCGCTTTGGTTTTTCTCGTCGGCTGCGGAGGGCAACGGCGGACACAGGTGAAGAACGTTCCGCCGGCACCGCCTCCTGTAGCTACTGCGCCCACCGCACCCACACCCACACTCACACCCAGTCCCGAACCTGCCCCTAGCCGCGGCTCCGTGAGCCCTGCACCGCCTGCGCCCATAGCGAGGCCGAATGCGGAGATCACTGTCCCGCAAAATGCCAAGGTGCTGTACACGGAAGTTGGCTGGGCCAGTTGGTATGGCCCGGGCTTCCAGGACCGGCACGCGGCCAATGGTGAGCGCTTTGACACCGAGCAGATGACGGCGGCCCATCGCACCCTGCCGCTCAATTCCATCGTCCGCGTTACCGACCTGAAGACCGGCGACTCAGTCTTGCTGCGCATCACTGACCGTGGACCCTTCGTGGGCGACCGCGTCATTGATCTCTCCCGCGCCGCCGCGCGCAAGCTCAGCGTCTATCAGCACGGGACTGCGCTGGTGCGCATCGAGGTGTTGCAGGCGCCTGCGCCCATCGCAAGCGGTGGCCGCTGGTGCGTGCAAATCGGCGCGTTCACTGACGCACGCGATGCGGTCCGGCTGAAAGACAAGCTCTCTCGCCGCTACCGCCTGGCTGATGTTCTTCTGTTTTCCAGTCCCGCTGGAGGAGAGTGGCTGCGCATTCGAGTGGCCGAGGATGACAAGAGACGTGCCCAAGCGCTCATGCGTGAAACCCACACCGAAGCCGGGATGTACCTGGTGAGGCTGGACTGAAAGAGCAAATAGCAATCGGCAATTAGCAGTTAGCCCAGCTAAAGCCGGCCTGAATAGCTGACGGGTCTGCTTTAGCTAGAGCTATTTGCTATTTGCCCAATTGCTATCTGCCAGTCCCTTGGCTTGACTGGGACTGTTGTCGCACGCGGTTCTAAGGGATCACGCTGGAAAAGATGAAATCATGCGGCCAGTCCTGTTTGTAGCCTTGCTGACGCAGGAACGTGGCCAGTTGCGCCCAGTGCCGGACGCCGTGCAGCAACGCATGGACAAAGATCTTGCGGCGGCTGGCGGTAAGCGTTCCGGCGGTGCGCGTCGGGAAGGTGAGCGTCCCGTCCCAATCGGCATCGTTGGCGGCCACGGCAAAGCTGCGAAAGTCTTCAGCGCACTTGTGGGCCAGTGCGAACAGTTCTTCCGCGTTGCTGGAGGCCAGCTCTTCATATTCGGTGATGGGCTGGTTCAAGAGCCGTTCCGCGTAGCGCATCTGGACGGCCACGATATGCAGCACCACTTCGCGGACGGTTTTGGTGCCGGCGATATCGCTCGGCAGATCCAAGGCCTTGGGGTTTTTACGAAACCAGTCACGCCAGTGGTTGGTTTCCTCGCTCGAGTAGTCCAGCAGTTCGCCAAAACTGAGACCGCGCATAAAAGTTCCTCGCTGCAAGCATCATCTTAACGTAGCAAGATGGAATTGGCACTCGGCTGTGAGCAATTAGCAAATAGCAATTGGCAGTTAGCTCCGCTAAAGCTGGGCCCCGACAATGTTCTGAAGGGCGGCTTTAGCTGCGCTAATTGCCATTTGCCAATTGCTCACTGCTGCTCTCACTCAGGGTTGACAGACCGCCCCCTGCCGCACTGCTCGCTCGATTTGCTAGTATTGCTGAATTATGACCGATTGCCTGTTCTGTAAGATTATTGCCGGCAACGTCCCATCCAAAAAAGTGTATGAAGACGACAAGGCTTTTGCGTTCGAGGACGTCCGGCCGCAGGCGCCCACGCACGTGCTCATCGTTCCCAAGAAGCACATCGTCGACATCAAGGAAGCCACAGGAGCTGACGCCGAGCTGATCGGCTACTGTAACATCGTGGCAGCCAAAATTGCCCAAGAACGCAACCTGGAACACGGCTATCGCACGGTTTACAACGTGGGACCGGACGCAGGGCAGACGGTTTTCCATCTGCACTTGCATTTGATCGGTGGAAGGAAGATGAGCTGGCCGCCGGGATAGGAGCAATTTGCAAATAGCAATTAGCGCTTGTCTCCTGGGTCGTAGTTTCTCGACCGACCGTTAGCAGCCCGGCATTCAGCTTTCCTCGAACAGTTGCGCGTTCTGCTTTAGCTGGGCCAACTGCTAATTGCTATTTGCTAATTGCTTCCCTTACGCTGCCCCAATCATTCTTGACACCGCAGGGAACGATCGCGACCAGACCGTGGTCAACAACGCAAACTGGGGCAGAACCCGGGCCAGACCATCAACGGTTTCTTCAATGTCGCGCCACTGCGCGGGCTCCAGATCAGGCAAAAGCGAGCGGTGGTCTTTCACGGGGAGGCCGTTGAGCAGGCCGCGAGCGCGACGCTTCAAGTCTTCGTGGGCGGCCGCGAATGATGGCTCGGCCAGCAGCGACTTGCTCTCCAGCCAGGCTGCTGCCAGATAGCCGGGGAACAGCGACAAGGCTCGGTACAGCTCCAAAACGTGCTTGCTCCCGGTGGTGCGCTTGATGTCGGAATAGATGAGCCACACCCGCAGGCCGGCCTCGCGTTCATTGGGGACACGCACGTCCACGATCTGGGAGAGAGCTGCGACCTGTTTGGAAGCCGAGACGCGCCCGTTCTGTCCGCCGCAGTAGCCACGCTGAATCAGCCGGGTAAACAGGGACATCTGCGCGAAGGCCCGCGCGAACAACCCCATCATCCCGCCCACCAGCCGTATATCGGCATTGGAGAACCTATGCGCGGCCAGCATCCGCGGCTGATCGGCAAAGGCCCAGCCGCCGCTGACCGCGCTGGAGTGCGCGGATTCCTGGAGTACCTGAGCGGCCCCCTGGAACTCCCGTGAGGCCGCCACTTCGCCAAGATCGCCCCACATGATCTTGAGGTAGGGCGGGATTCCCGCCGCCAGCTTGAAGACGGTGGGGACGAACGGCACGTCAAAACTGCTGCGGATGTTACTGTAAATGCGCCGTATTTCCGGCGGTACTTCGTGCTCTTCGTATGCGCGGGTAAGGGCCATTCAGCGCCTCTGCCTGGTTGGACGTGACGGATCGTTCACACAGTTGTACGCATTTAATGACTAAGATTGGGTAATCTGGGTCGCGGAAGATTGGGTAATTGAGTAATTTGGTGATTGGGTAATTGAAAAGGCGTATCCCAGGTCAGGTTCTCAATCACTCATTTACCAAATTACCAAATTACCCAATGCCCTCAGACCTTGTTGAAGTCCTCTTCCGGAACGTCTTCCGCGCCATGGCGGCGCAGGATGTTGGGCAGATTTTGCGAGAAGGCCGAACGCGGCATCACAACGTCACACCCCGCCTCCTGGGCCTTCACTTTCAAGTCGCCTTGCACATGGGAAACGAAGCCAACGATGGAGGTCGTCTTCTTGAACTTTGACCTCAACTTGGAAATCGTGGGCAAGGGCTTGATGCTGTTGCTGTTCAGGTCCACGATTATAAGAGAAGGCTTGTCGTTCGCTTGTTCCGCCCCCTCTTTTTCGCCAAGTTCCTTTTCGCTCTTGATGAACTCGACCTTTACGTTCAGTTTGCGCGAGACTTCCTGGATTTTGGCCAGGAAGAACAGGTCGTCAACCAGAGCGAAAATACGCGTGGGAGCGTCTTCCCGCTGCGGCAGCGGCTCCAGCTCACCGCCCTGGACGCCGTTGAAGCGTCCGCCTTGGCCTCCGCCATTCTGGTTGCGGTAGCTGTGATCCATGGGGCCGACGAAGGGTGCGTTGCGTCTTTGCCCGCGGTTGTTGCGGTTGCGCCGGTTCTGCCCGCCGCCCTGCCGTCCCTGCGGCCCCTGCTGGCCCTGATTTTGTGCGTTTTGCCCCTGATGGCCAAAATTGCGTTTGCGACGCCGCTGTTTCCGGTTGCCCGGACCCTGCGGCTGGTTCGATGAATCATTCATTTTGAAATAACCTGTGAGTTCAGTTTGCGCCGGACATTCCGTAGCTGCGGAGCCTCGTGAACCGGGATTCACCAAGGGTCTGATTGCGTCGGCTCCGGCCCAATTTGTCGAGAAATCTTCTGTTTTGTCAGCGCCTTTAGTCTGCGCGAGCCAGCCGCACCGGAACGGGCGGCAACTTGAAGACTCCGCGATGTTACCACGAACGAGCGCTTGTGCAACCAAAAAAACTGCCGCATTCCCGCTCTGCCAAGGTCCAGATTGAGCTTAGAAACTGGAAAAATCGGGGATGGTGGGCGCTATAGGATTCGAACCTATGACTTCCACCGTGTGAAGATGGCACTCTACCGCTGAGTTAAGCGCCCACTGCGCTTGCTCAACCTACAGTGGGTAACAATCATTTTATCAGAAAAGCCCTCGGACTGCTCCCGGAGCGGAGGGAACTTGCGGGGTACACAGAAACGGCGGCTTGGAATACACTCTTTATCGGGGGTCCAGCCGCGTCCCCTCCAACCCAGCAACTTTTTGTTCGAAAACGGGTTAGAGGTGGTGTGAGCAGCGTGGCCTTAAAGTCGGGTTGGTTCATGCCCACAGCTACCGGCAGGACGCAGGGTATTGCGCAGATGGCAGCAGGCCAAGTGGTTTACGAGTCGCTGAGTGACGCGGAGGTGATGCTCCGCGTGGGCTCGGACGACGATGCGGCTTACGAGTATCTCGTCCTCAAGTTTCACCGGTCCATGATCGCGTTCATGTATCGTATGTGCCGCAATCAAGCGCTGGCGGAGGAGCTGGCGCAAGAGGTTTTCCTGCGCGTGTACCGCTCCCGCAAGAGCTATGCTGCGGAGGCGAAGTTCACGACCTGGCTCTACCGTATCGCCAGCAACCTGGCCGTCAACCACGCACGAGACAACAAAGTCGAGCGCAGCGGAAGAGTGGTCAGCCTGGATGAGCCGGACGAGGAAACCGGGACCGCGCTTGATGTTGCCGACCCGACTCTGAACGTAGAGCAGCAGATCCTGCACCGGGAGCGGCTGGCTGCCATCAAGAAACAGGTCATGGCGCTGCCGGAAAAGCAACGCGCCGCGGTCCTGATGCACAAGTATCAAGGGATGGACTACCGCGAGATCGCCGCGGTGATGAAGCTAAGCGAATCCGCCACTAAGTCTCTGCTCTTCCGGGCTTATGAAGCCCTGCGGGAGCGGTTGAAGGATTTTGTATGAACTGCAATGAGGTTCGGGAAAACTTGATTGAATTGCTGGCCGAGGGTTACGGCGACCCCGCGATCGCGGCCCACGTCCGCCAGTGCGGCGTTTGCACGCAGGAGTTGCAATCGCTGCGCAAGACCATGGCCCTGCTGGACGAATGGGAAGCCCCGGAGCCTTCCCCCTACTTTCTTACGCGTCTTCGAGCGCACGTGAAGGAGGAACGGGAGAAAGCCCCTGCCCAATCGGGCATCTTTGACTGGATGCGCCGGCCGGCCATGGCCGTGTCGCTGGCAGCAGTGCTGGCGGCAGGAGGGCTGGTGTACCGCTTTGTTAGTCTGACGCAGCTCGCGCCGCCGGATACCGGAACGGCTGTGGCCGATGTGGAAGCCTTAGAGAGAAACCATGATGTGCTGGTGAACACTGACCTGATCGACGAAATGAACGGCGGTCCGTCGGACGACGTTTCAGAAGAGTAGTTGTGCTTGGGGGAGCACGATTCGTGAACCGGGCCAAAGGATTTGGAATCCTGTTTTTGTCGGGGCTGCTCAGCCTGGCTGCTCTAGCGCAGAAGCCAGGTGAGCGTTTCCGTTCGCCCGCCCAGGCCAACCCGACGAAGAACTCCAGCCAGCCAAAGAACCCCAGCAATACGAACAAGGTGGGCCAGCAGCCAGGCCCCAAGATGGGCGACTGGCTGCAGAATCATAAAAATCTCTCTCCGGATCAGCAAGAAAAATTGCTGCAAAATGACCCCCATTTCAAACGCTTGCCTCCTGAACGCCAGGCGGAGCTCAGGGAACGGCTGCGTAAGTTCAACAACCTGACTCCGGAGCAGCGGGAGCGCGCTTTGAATCGCATGCAGTGGATGGCCGGCCTGTCACCCGAGCAGCGGCAGCAGATCAGGCAATCCAACGAGAGGCTCCAGACGCTGTCGCAAGACCGTCAGGTGATGGTTCACAAAGCGCTTCGCCACCTGCGCCAGATGGACCCTCAGGAACGCGAGCAGGTGTTGAACTCGGACCGGTTCAAAAGCACTTTCTCTGAACAGGAGCGGGGGATTCTGAAGCAGCTCTCCGCGATCAATGCGCCGGAGAGCAGCCCCAATAGCCCCAACCCACAGCCTGTTCCCGACGCACAGCCGAAATGACGCCGCTGTTCTGCGGGTGAAAAAAGATCCAGCGGCCAGAGAGAGCTCTCCAGCCGCTGTTGAATTTCATGCCGCTTTGCCGGGTTTTGCCTGCGCTGCCTGAGCCTTTCCACCTTCTATCTTGATTTGCTTGGGTTTGGCTTCTTCGCGTTTGGCCAGCGTGACCTTGAGCACGCCATTATCGAATTCCGCCTTGACATTGTCGGTGTCCACCGTCGGCGGCAGGGTGAAGGTTCGGATAAAGCGGCCGTAGCTCCGCTCGATCCTGTGAAAGTTCTCTCTGTTTTCCTCATTCTCCATCTTACGTTCGCCGCTGATGGTGAGGACGCCGTTCTCCAGGCTGATCTCCACGTCCTTTTCGTCGAGGCCGGGCAGCTCCGCGGAAAGCGTGATGCTGTGCTCGTCCTCATACACGTCGACGGCGGGAACGAACTTGGTCGCGGTCAGTTCGGCGCCGCTTGCGAAACGCTCCAGCGGCCCGAAAGGTTGGCTAAGTAGCTGGTTGAGCCGATCCTGAAATGTAGTCAGCTCACCAAAAGGGTTCCGACGGGTAATGTTGGCCATAATCTGCCTCTCCTTCTCGAAAATCTTCGAGAACACGAAGTTGTTGATTCGCAAAACCTGAGTTTGCTTGAAATTGTTTGTGGACGCTTGGAAGGAGCCTTGGCTCCGAAGGACCGCATCGACTCCCAACACATGGATGCACGACGGATGGGAAGGGTTACCGCGTTGAATGTTGCGGTCGGGTTAAACGCGCGCGGCTCTCACTTGCCTGCAGCTTTTTGTGTTCTTCGTTGTCTCGCCCAGCCCTCTTTGACGGTCTGGCGGGCGCGACCTAAAGCCAGTGAATCATCGGGCACATCATGGGTAATGCTGGATCCGGCGGCGATGTAAGCACCCTTGCCGATGCGCACCGGGGCCACCAGCGTGGAATCGCTGCCGATGAAGGCGCCATCCTCAATCACGGTCACGTGCTTCTTCTGGCCATCGTAGTTGCAGGTGATGGTTCCGGCGCCCACGTTGACCCCGGCGCCGATCTCGGCGTCGCCCAGATAGGTGAGGTGGTTGGCCTTGGAGCCGCGGCCGAGACGGACCTTTTTGGTCTCTACGAAGTTGCCCACGCGGGCGCCTTCGCCGATCTCACTGCCCGGGCGCAGGTGCGAGTACGGCCCCAGCAGCGCGCCGGCGGCGACCTGGGACTGGTCAATGATGCAGCCGGGGCGGACCAGAACACCGTCAGCCAGGCGCGAGTTGCTGATCACGGTAAAAGAGCGGATGCGGCAGTCCGAGCCGATGCGGGTCTTGCCTTGAATTTGCACGAAGGGTTCGATGATCGTGTCCGCGCCGATTTCTACGTCAGAATCGATGACGCAGGTTTCCGGCCGGTAGATGGTCACGCCCGCAGCCATGAGCTGGCCGGTCTTGCGCGCGCGCAATGCAGCGTCCAGAGCGGAAAGCTCAGCCAGAGTATTGGCGCCCAGCACTTCGGCCGGGTCCTCCGCCTTCACGGCGACAACTCTGGCTTTGGCCCGCACCAGCAGCGCGGCCATGTCGGTAAGGTAAAACTCGCGATGAGCGTTGTTGGTAGTGAGCTGGTCGATGTGCGCGAACAGCGGCTTTGTGGCAAAGGCATAAATCCCGGAGTTGATCTCGCGAATCTTCTGTTGAGACTTGGCCAGCGCTCTCTGCTCGACGATGGCTTTTACCCCGGTCGGTGCCGGAGCCGGAGCGGACCATGCGGCCGTACCCTTCGGGATCCGGAGGTTCGGCGGTCAGGATGGTCATGGCCGCCTTCTTGGCCAGGTGAAAATCACGTATCTTGGCGATGGTCTCCGGGCGAACCAGGGGGACGTCGCCGGAGAGCACCAGGATGTTTTCGTAAGCTTGGGCCTGTTCGCGGGCGCACATGATGGCGTGTCCGGTGCCCCGCTGGTCAGCTTGCAAGACAAACTGCACGCCGGTGTGTTCCACCGCGGCACGCACGCTTTCCGCCTGATGACCGATTACCACGTAGATGTCCCCGGCGGATACCACTTGAGTTGCCGCGGCTATCACGTGCGCCAGGAGCGGGCGGCCGCCGATTTCGTGGAGAACCTTGGCCCGTTTGGATTTGAGCCGCGTGCCCTGTCCCGCCGCCATAATGACAATGGCGAAGGGTGGAGAGTTGGTTATATTCTGCCTGGCCATGAAGAGATCATCTTAACGCCGTAAGGCCGCGCGTGACATGTTGGCGCGGTGAATTCGCGCCAGTTCCATGAGTTCCTGACAAAGGCGATCAGTGGCATGCCGGGCGAAATGATTTTCTTCAACGAAATCCCCGGTCACGCACTTCAAGCCCAGCTTCTCGATGCCAGCGATGTCACACTCCACCTGTTCGGCGTGTTCGCCGGCGTACTGGTCCTTCATCCGCGCAGATACCGGGGCGGAATTCACCAGCGCGTGGTCAAAGATACGGCCGGAGTGGTTGTAGATCGCCTGGATGTGGTCCGAGGCGCTCATATGCAGGCTTTCATTGGCCTGGGTCATGAGGTTGCAAATGAACACTTTGACTGCGCCCGAATCGGCAATGGCTTCCGGCACACCACGCACCAGCAGGTTCGGTATGAGGCTGGTAAACAGCGATCCCGGCCCCAGGGTGATCAGGTCGGCCTCCGCAATTGCATGCAGCGTCTGGGGCAAGGGCTCGGGGTTTTCGGGGACGATCTTCAGCTCGGTAATGCGCTTCTCGCTGGCGGTGATCTTGGTTTCGCCCACGACGTGGGAGCCGTCATCCATCACGGCTTCCAACTGCACATTGGCGGTGGTAGCGGGCAGAATGTGTCCGCGCGTGTTCAGGATCTCCGATGCCTGCTTCACGGCGACGGCAAAGTCGCCGGTTACGGCGGTAAGCGCGGCCAGAAAGAGGTTACCGAAGTTGTGGCCTTGGAGGTCGCCGGCGCCGGAGAAGCGGTGCTGAAACAGCTTGGAAATCAGGTTTTCATCGGCGGCCACTGCGACCAGGCAGTTGCGA
>WNFJ01444641.1_pt1 | contig 17095 bp, 14 predicted proteins | sample 5400461 | NCBI WGS metagenome assembly WNFJ01 (sample SAMN13153349, study PRJNA577476) | soil metagenome | isolation source: 115 cm saprolite on Douglas fir-dominated hillslope | place: USA:California | collected 2013-09-17 | reverse complement strand
CTTCCACCGGATCGGGAAACAGCAACTCAGGAACCGCTCCAATGATCCGATGAACCGATCTCCCGATCAACCGATCTATGCACCGGTCTGGAATTGGGCTTCCATATCGCAAGCTTCACGGCACGGCCGGCAGTAGTAATGGCCGTCTTCGCAGAGCCGGGCGTCGTACAGGCTCTGGCACAGGCAGCAGTACCGCTCGCAATGGCATCGCTTTTCCGTGAGGTCGCAAACGGCGCACATGTAATCCTTGGACATAAGCGGAGATTACCGCGATTTTTGCCCTCCGGCAATGGACAATCGTGGTGCGCGGGTGGAAGCACTAGGTACGTCGGTAACGGCTTCCGGTCGTGTCCTAAGACGACAGTACCGCCGGTTTCCGCCCTTTGTTTGACCCCCGCAAAACGCAGATGGTAACCTACATGGTTCCTTGCACCTTGGCGGCGGATTCTGTCTTCCTTCACACCCCGGGTTTCGAAAGGGAAAGCAGCGTGTCCTCAACAGCAGAAAGCCAGACACTCAGGAAAACGTCGCTCAACGCGCTGCACCGGCGGCTTGGGGCCAAGATGGTGGATTTTGGCGGCTGGGACATGCCGGTGGAGTACCCGGCAACCGGCGGCCTGATGAAAGAGCACCTGGCCGTGCGCACCGGCGTGGGCGTGTTTGACGTCTCTCACATGGGCGACATCCTGATCCGCGGGCCCCAGGCGCTCGACGCCGTGCAGTGGATCAGCATGAATGACGCGTCCAAGCTTCAGGAGGGCCAGGCGCACTATTCCGCGCTGCTCTATCCTGAAGGCACATTCGTGGACGACGTAATCGTGCACAAGCTGGGGCAAAACGACTATCTGCTGGTCATCAACGCCGGCACGCGGGAGAAGGATTACGGCTGGGTACGCAAGAACGTTACGCGTTTCCGCGGTCACGCCGACGACGTGGGCGATTATTACACGCAGATCGCCATCCAGGGTCCGAAAGCCGAAGCCACGCTGCGGAAGCTCACCAACGTGGATCTCGCGCAGATCAAGAACTACTGGTTCAAGCACGGCGCCGTCTGCGGGCTTCCCAATACTTTGATCGCGCGCACCGGATATACGGCGGAAGACGGATTTGAGATCTACATCCCTTCCGATGCGCCCACCAGTGAGCGCGTCTGGAACGAGGTGATGGAAGCGGGCAGGGAATTCAGCATTGTGCCCTGCGGCCTGGGCGCGCGCAACACGCTGCGTCTGGAAGGCCGCATGGCGCTCTACGGCCACGAGATTTCCGATTCCATCAACGTCTGGGAGGCGGGCCTGGGCCGCTTCTGCAAGATGGACAAAGGCGACTTCCTGGGCCGCGCGGCGCTGGAAAAAGCTAAAGCTGCGGGCCTCAAGCGCACGCTGGTCGGGCTGGAAGCAGTCGATCGCGGCATTCTCCGCGACGGCTACAAGGTCTTCGATGCCGCCGGTGCTGAGATCGGCTACGTCACCAGCGGATCGTACGCACCGTTTTTGAAGAAGAGCATTGCTCTGGCTTACGTCCCGCCGTCGCAGTCAGAACTCGGCCATGAAGTGTTCGTCCAGATTCGCGATCAAAAGGTAAAGTGCAAGGTTGTGCCCACGCCCTTTTACAAACGCCCCAGGACGGCGTAGCTCCCTGGGCGGCTAAAGTGCGTAGTGAGCGCTGGCCCGCGCGAACGCAGCACGAGGGCGAAGCAGCGAAGCTGTGGAGCCCTAGAAGCGGGTGAAGTGCGTAGTGAGCACTGGCCCGTGCGAACGCAGCACGAGGGCGAAGCAGCGAAGCTGTGGAGCCCTAGAAGCGGGTGAAGTGAGGAGTGAGCGCTGGCCCGCGCGAACGTAGCACGAGGGCGAAGCAGCGAAGCTGTGGAGCCCTAGAAGAAAAGACAGGTAACGAATGGCATATCCGAAGGATTACAAGTACACAAGAGAGCATGAATGGATTCAGCTCAACGGCAACACGGGAACCGTGGGGATTACCGACCACGCCCAGGAGTCACTGGGCGACATCGTTTTCGTCGAGCTGCCCAAGGTGGGCACGCAGCTGCAGGCAGGCAAGAGCTTCGGCACAGTAGAGTCGGTCAAGGCGGTTTCGGAACTGTACACCCCGGCCTCGGGCAAGGTGACCGCGGTGAACGACGCCCTCAACCAGTCGCCGGAGAACATTAATAAGGATGCTCATGCCGCTTGGATGATCAAGCTGGAGCTTGCGAATCCCGCCGAAATGAACGCTCTGCTTTCGGCCGATGATTACGAAAAGTATGTCGCGGAAGAGAAGTGAAGCGGACTCAAGTCACCAGGCTCACCGGAGTGAAACTTGTGAACGTCACGAGGTGTCATTCCGAGCGGAGCGAGAAATCGGCTGCGCTAACCCGGAGGGCAACCGCCGACTTCTTTAACAGCCGCAGAGCAGGTCCCCCACCCATTCCCCTTCGGCAAGCTCAGGTCAGGGTTCGGGATGACACCAGTTTGAGGTTTGTACTCAATAAGAAGTCCATGAATGTTGTAACGCAGAACACGCCTGAGGGCCAGTAATACCACACATGCGCTATCTTCCTAAATCTCCCGCCGACCGCCGGCAAATGCTGCGCGAGATCGGCTGCAAGTCCATTGACGATCTCTTCGCCCCGATCCCTGCCGAGTATCGACTGAACCGCGACCTCAAAGTCCCCCGGCAGATGGCGGAATCAGAGATCATTGATTACTTCCGCCAGCGCGCGGAGACCAACGCCGCCGGATACGCGGTTTTCCTGGGCGCGGGCGCTTATCACCACTACCGGCCAGTGGTCATTGACTCGCTCATCTCGCGCGGCGAGTTCTTTACGGCCTACACGCCATACCAGGCGGAGATCGCGCAGGGAACTCTCCAGGCCATTTTCGAGTTCCAGACCATGATCTGCGAGCTGACGAGTATGGAGGTGGCCAATGCCTCCATGTATGACGGTTCCACCGGTGCGGCTGAGGCTCTGCTGATGGCGTGCCGCGCCACTGGAAGGAAATCGGCGGTAGTGGCGCGCAGCGTGCATCCCGAATACCACGAGGTGATACGTACCTACACGCAGCACCAGGGAATGCTCATCAGCGAACTCGGCTTCCTCGAAAACGGCCGCGTAAACATGGCCGAACTGGAGAAGACGATCAGCAAAGACACGGCCTGCGTGTTGATCCAGTCGCCGAATTTCTTTGGCACGATCGAGGACGTGGCCGCAGTTGCGGAACTAGCGCACAGCAAGGGCGCGTTGCTGGCGGTGTCCATCGCGGAAGCCTTGTCGCTGGGCGTTGTAAAGCCGCCGGCAGAGGCAGACATCGTCTCTATGGAAGCGCAGTCATTCGGCGTGCCCCTGGGCTTCGGCGGACCGTATGCTGGAGTACTGGCCACAAAAGAAACGTTTGTCCGGCAGATGCCAGGCCGCCTGGTGGGTGAGACCCGGGACAAAGACGGTAAGCGCGGCTTCGTGCTCACGCTCTCCACCCGCGAGCAGCACATCCGCCGCGAGAAAGCCACCTCGAACATCTGTACGAATCAGGCGCTGATTGCCACCATGGCGACGATTTACATGACCGTTTACGGACGCGAAGGCCTGAAAGAGCTGGCTGCACAAAACCTGTCCAAAGCTGCGTATGCGGCGGCCGAGTTCGCCAAGAAGGGAAAGCTGCTGTTTCAAGGCGCACCCAGATTCAATGAATTCGTCGTTCAGACCAAGGAAGATCCGCAAAACATCAACAACCGCCTGCTGGAGAAGAAGACCATCGGCGGATTCCCGCTGAGCAGGTTTTATCCCGAGTTGGGCAACGCGGCGCTGTGGTGCTGCACTGAATTGAATACCAAGGAACAAATCGATGCGGCTGTGCAGGCGGTGGGCCAATGAGCGACAAGGACATCAAGAAGGCGGCGCGGCACGTGAGCCAGAATGAAGGTCTGATCTTCGAGCGCTCGTCTCCGGGCAAGAAAGGTTACCGCTTGCCGCCTCTGGATGTGCCGGCGGCAGATCCTAAGAAGGTCCTGGGCGATTCAGCGCGCCAGGACCTCGGCAACATGCCCGAAGTGAGCGAGATGGAGATCATCCGTCACTTCACCCGGATTTCCACATGGAACTACGCCATTGATCTCGGCATGTATCCGCTGGGCTCGTGCACTATGAAATACAACGCCCGCGTCAATGAAGTGGTTGCGCGACTGCATGGACTGGCGGAAGCCCATCCCTATCAGCCGGAGAGGATCTCTCAAGGCGCGTTGCGCATCATGAAGACTCTGGCCGATTGCTTGCTCGATATCACCGGCATGGATGCCATCACGCTGCAGCCCGCGGCCGGCGCGCACGGCGAGATGACCGGCATCCTCTTGATGCACGCTTATCTTCAGGCCAAGGGCAATCCACGCAAGAAGATTCTGATTCCTGATTCTGCCCACGGCACGAACCCGGCTACTGCGGCCATCTGCGGTTACGCGGTGGAGAATTTAAAGTCGAATTCGCACGGGATGGTGGACATCAGCGCGCTGGCCAGCCAGATGAACGAAGACGTTGCCGGGCTGATGCTCACCAATCCCAACACCCTGGGAATCTTTGAGCAGGAGATCCATAAAATTGCCGAGATTCTGCACCAGAAGGGCGGCCTGCTCTACATGGACGGCGCCAACATGAACGCCCTCGTGGGCAAGACTCGCCCGGGCGACTTCGGCGTCGACGTGATGCACCTGAACCTGCACAAAACTTTCTCCACGCCGCATGGCGGAGGGGGTCCCGGATCGGGTCCGGTGGCCTCAAAGAAAATGCTGGAACCGTTTCTGCCCAAGCCGGTGATCGTAGAAAAGCCGGATGGCACGCTGGGTTTTGATTACAACCGGCCACAGTCGGTAGGGCGGGTGCGCATGTTTTATGGCAACTTCGGCATGCACGTGCGCGCGCTGGCGTACATCATGGCCAACGGGTATGACGGCCTGCGCCAGACCACAGAAGATGCCGTTCTCAACGCCAACTACATCCGCAAGAAGTTGGAAGAGGACTATGAACTGCCTTATAAGAGTCCCTCGATGCACGAGGTAGTTTTCAGCGACCGCATTCAGGCGCAGAAAGGCGTGAAGACCGGCGATATCGCCAAGCGTTTGATCGACTACGGCTTCCATCCTTATACCGTCTCCTTTCCGCTCGTGGTTCCGGGCGCACTGATGATTGAGCCTACGGAGAGCGAGTCGCTCGAAGAGTTGAGCCTGTTTGTCGACGCGATGAAGGCCATTGCCCGCGAAGCGGAAGAAGATCCCGAACTGATAAGAAGCGCGCCCCACAGCACGCGGGTCTCGCGTTTAGATGAAACTGCCGCCGCACGCAAGCCGGTGTTGCGATGGAAGGCGGCGCAAGCCAGAAGCGCCGGCGAGTGAAGTTAGAATCCCTATGACAGCTGACACTATCCAGCCTCAAAAACCCTTATCTTTAGCAGTATCCTTAGCTTCCTTTGCCATGAAACTCGGGTAAAACAGTTAAGAAAAGTAAACCCCGCCCAAGGTAACATTTGCGGTGTCTAAAGGTTCAGGTAAACTCTTGAATACCATGTTATGTCCCAAGTATTTCTTGCTTGGTCTTTTTCTAGGCGCACTTGCCCTCCCAACCGTGCGGGGACAAGCCGGTTCCGGCAGCAATGCCGACCCCGTGCTGATGGGCACGTTGCAGCATGAGCTGGACCGGGCCATGACCTCGCTGGCTAAGGCCGACCCGGCGCCCTATTTCATCAGCTATTCGGTCCATGACGATTCCGCCGCGTACGTTGTTGGCAGCAATGGGGCCATCATTGCCGACATCCAACGGCGCGAGCGCTCGGTGGATATCTCGGTCCGCGTCGGCGACCGCGAGCTCGACAATACCCACGGAGAAAACCGCTTTGGCGCCGTCGCCAGCACTAACCTTCCGGTGGACGACAAAGCCGACGCCATTGCCCGTGTACTTTGGCTGAATACTGACCGCATGTACAAGAAGGCCGCCCAAAGTTACCTGGAAGTGAAGACGAATACCAAAGTGCGCGCGCAGGAGGAAGATTCTTCGGCGGACTTCTCGGCGGAGAAGCCGGAAGTTCATATCGGCAAGGCTATTCTGGCGCCGGATTTTGACCACAAGGCCTGGGAAGACCGCATACGCAGGTATTCGGCCATCTTTGCCAAGTATCCGGATATTGAGAATTCCACGATCGTGCTGCAAGTTCGCTATTCCACGCACTATTTTGTCTCCAGCGAGGGCACGCGGCTGGTGGACTCGCGTCCCCTCATTCGAGTCCTGGCGCTGGGCGACACGCGCGCCGAAGACGGCATGGAACTGGCGCGTTCTGAGACCTTCGACGCACCGGCCTTTGACAAGCTGGCTTCCGAGCAGGTCATGACGGCCAGGATTGAGAAGATCGCGCAGGACTTGCAGAGGCTGAAGAAGGCGCCGGTGGTGGAGCCGTTTGATGGTCCGGCATTGCTCTCCGGGCGGGCAGCGGCTGTGTTCTTCCACGAGGTAGTCGGGCACCGGCTGGAAGGCCAGAGACAGCGCGGTGAAAATGAAGGGCAGACTTTCACCAAGATGCTGGGGCAGTCTGTGTTGCCGTCATTTCTCAGCGTCGAGGACGATCCAACCGTAGCCACGCTAGGCGGTGTGGAGCTGAGCGGCAATTACAGCTACGACCAAGAGGGCGAAAAGAGCCAGCGCGTGGAGCTGATTGAAAACGGAGTCCTGAAGCAGTTTCTCATGTCGCGCATGCCTGTGAAGGGGTTCGAGCACTCCAACGGCCACGGCCGAGCGCAAGAAGGGCTGATGCCGGTGGGCCGACAGGGAAATCTCATCGTCCACTCCAGCAAGAGCGTGCCCGATGCGCAGCTTCGCCAAATGCTGATTGACGAAGTTAAGAAACAGGGGAAACCCTTTGGCCTTTACTTCGAAGACATTGCCGGCGGCTTCACGCTGACGCTACGCAGTATGCCGCAAGCTTTTCAAGTCATGCCGCTGATGGTGTGGAAGGTGTACCCGGATGGCCGTCCGGATGAACTGGTGCGCGGCGTGGACATCATCGGCACGCCGCTGAATGCTTTAAACCGGATTATCCTGACCGGCCAGAAGATGGAAGTCTTTAACGGAGAGTGCGGCGCCGAATCCGGCTCCATTCCAGTGGCGGCCGCCGCCCCGGCTATGCTTTTTTCTGAAATTGAAGTGCAGAAGGTGGCGCAAGGACACGAACGTCCCCCGGTCTTGCCCCCGCCGGGGTTTGACAAGACCGATTTCGCCACGGACCAGCACAGCATCAAGCAGGAGGCCCGCTAATGCGCCGAATCATTTTCTTTACACTGGTTCTGCTGATTTCTTGCGTTACGGTTTCGCTGGCTGACGATCACCCGGTCGCCACCGCCGCCTCGGTTTCCTTCAATGACCACGGTGATCCTGTGCTCAAGGCCATGGTCGCGGAGTTGCAGCGGTCCCAGGAAAAACTGCAGTTGGGCCAGTTGCAGCGCCCCTACTACATCGATTACCAGGTCACCCAACTTGAGGACTACTTGGCGGACGCCACTCTGGGTGCGCTGCGCGAAGACCAGACCAATGGCGGGCGTCTGGTGCGCGTGGTGGTCCGCATCGGCGATTACAAGCAGGACAGCTATTTCGGCGAGGGCGTCGGCAGCGTTGAGGTCATGCCGATTGACAATAACGAGATGGCGCTGCGTCGCCAGTTATGGCTGGCCACCGATAAGGCCTACAAATCGGCGCTCAGCGGGCTTACGGAAAAGCAGGCCGCCCTTAAAAATGTGGTCACGGAAAATGACGTGGCTGATTTTGCTCAAGAAAAACCAGCGCAGTCGGTTCGCGACCTGGCCAAATTTGAGACCAGCCTGGATTCCTGGAAACAGATGGTGCGCTCGACCTCGGCTCTCTTCCGCACCGAGCCCAGCCTGGAGACATCGGACACGCTCGTGCATTTCCGGGTTCTGAACCGCTACTTCGTCAATACCGAAGGCACAGTGACCAGGAACGGCAAGACCATGTATTCCTACGCCTTTTCCGGGTCCACCCAGGCTGATGACGGCATGCGGCTCGACCGCAGCCGCGGGTACACAGTCACGCGACCAGAGGAGCTGCCGAAGCCGGAACAGGTCGAGAAAGACGCGCAACAGTTGATCTCCACATTCAACGCTTTGCGCAAGGCCCCGCTGGTGGAAGATGACTATCGCGGTCCCGTCTTGTTCTCAGCGGACGCGGCCACGGCTTTGTTCGAGCGCCTGGTAGTCCCCAATATTCTGGGTGTGCATCCAGAACTGGGGAATCCGGCCCGAACTCGGGGCGAGTACGCCTCTTATTACAAGAGCCGGGTGTTGCCCGACTCGTTCAATGTGGTGGACGATCCGCGACCGAAAAAAATTGGCGATCTGACCCTGGCCGGCAGTTATGAGGTGGACGATGAAGGAGTGCCGGCACAGCCGGTCACCGTCATCGACAGCGGCGTGCTCAAAAATTATCTGGTTGGCCGCGAACCCATCAGGGATTTCTCCCACTCCAACGGTCACGGACGCACTAGCTTGGCGGGTTCGCCGCGGCCCCAGATTTCCAATCTGATCTTCAGCGCGGCCAACGGGGTTTCTTTTGAAGATCTCAAGAAGCAACTGATGCGGATGTGCAAGGACCAGGGCCGGACTTACGGATACTACGTGGAGACCACCGGGCCGGCGCTTGCTCCTCGCCTGCTGTGGCGGGTTTATGTGAGCGATGGGCACATGGAGCTGGTGCGTGGGGCCGTCTTCAAAGAACTGGATACGCGAGCTCTGCGCAACGACATCGTGGCCGCAGGTAATGATGTTTACGTCTACAACCGCGCTGAGCCGCTGCCCAGCGCCATCGTTGCGCCTTCGCTTCTCTTCAGCGAGTTGGATATCCAGCGGGCCAATCGCACCCGGGAAAAGCTGCCGCAGTATCCGGCGCCTCCGCTGAGTTCGACGAAGTAAGAGCTAACCACGAAGGACACGAAGGATCACAAAGGCAGCGCCATGAAAAGCACAATTTTGGCATTATTCGCCGTTGTCTCCGGGCTTCTAGGACTGCTGCTGGCACTAAATTCTCTTTATAATCTCGCTGGACTCTTCAATATCCAGGACGCGGCAAGTGGACCCAAGTGGGAGACGACGCTGGCTACGGTGGCTCTCGCCGCGCTCACTTTTGGTACTTTCTTTCTTGCATATCGTTTGTTTTCGGTCGGCTGCGGCTTCGCCCAACAGTAGTTCACAATGACCCACTATCCGGCTTTGTGTTCCTTCGTGTCCTTTGTGGTTAAATGAAGTCTCTCCCATGGGGCGAATCCACCTGCTTTCCGAACACGTAGCCAACAAAATCGCCGCGGGCGAGGTGGTGGAGCGTCCGGCCTCGGTGCTGAAAGAGCTGCTGGAAAACTCCCTCGACGCCGGAGCCATGCGCGTGAAGGTACAGGTGGAAGGCGGGGGCAAGAAGCTTGTCCAGGTCACGGATGACGGCTGCGGCATGGTGCGCGACGACGCTTTGCTGGCCTTCGAGCGTCACGCGACATCGAAGATTAAGGACGCGGAGGACTTGCTCAACATACACACACTCGGCTTCCGTGGTGAGGCGCTCCCTTCCATTGCTTCCGTAGCCCGCGTGCTGCTGGAGACGCGCTCGCCGGACGAGCCCGGAGGCACGCTGTTGGAAATTGCCGGAGGCAAGATCCTGCGGGTGGAAGAAGCCGGACTGCCGCAAGGGACCTCGGTCGGCGTCCGCGATCTGTTCTTCAATACTCCGGCGCGCAAGAAATTTCTGAAGGCTGAGTCCACCGAGCTTTCCCACATTGCTTCGCTGGTGACGCATTACGCGCTGGCCCATCCGGAGAAGCATTTTGAGCTCCACTCCGCCAGCAACGCGATGCTGGTGGCCGCGCCCGTAGAGTCGCATTCGGCGCGCATTTACCAGGTCTTTGGCCGGGAGACGCTGGAGCAGTTGATTCCCGTGACGGCCGCGATGAAGCTGGAGCGCGTGGGCATCCCCGAGCCGCCGCCGTGGCGCCGAGACGAAGATTATGAACCGAGAGTGCCCGGCGACATCCGCCTGCACGGTTTCGTTTCCAAACCTGAAGTCCAGAAGCTGAACCGCAATTCGATTTTCAGTTTTGTGAATGGCCGCCTGGTTCGCGACCGCCTGATCCAGCATGCGCTCACCGAGTCCTACCGCAACATCCTTCCGCCTACGGTTTTTCCGGTGGTCCTGTTGTTCATCGAACTGCCGAACGCGGAAGTTGATGCTAACGTGCATCCTTCCAAGACCGAGGTGCGTTTCCGACAGCAGTCGCTGGTGCATGACTTCGTGCGCGACTCGGTCCGAGCCGCGCTGATGAAGGCCCGTCCCGTGCCGCAGTTCACCCGCGAGATCACGGCCCAGCCGACGGCCGGCCCTGGGCTTAGCCCAGGCTCTTTGACGGAGCGCTCGCTGGCGCAGGCCGCTGTTCGCGGCGAATTCGCGCTGCACGCACCCGCGTTGCCGGCGGTCACTGAGCGGCTCCATTTCAGAGGCCAAGCGATTCCGGTCGAGAGCAACGCGACGGTGAGCGGCTTTGGCGCCGTCACGGCTGCGGTGATGGAGGGAGCTTCTCGCGGAAGCGCTGACGCCTGCGGCAACGTGCTGGTAGAGGAACCACAAGCCGTCGCCGACGAACTGGTGCTCGCCAGCCTCAAGCCCTTGGGCCAGGTTCGCGACTCTTTCATCCTTGCCGTCAACGCCGATGGGTTGTGGATCATTGACCAGCATGTGGCGCATGAGCGCGTACTGTTTGAAAGAATCCTGCGTGAGCGCAGCCAGCGCGAGCAGGAAAGTCAGCGGCTGCTGATGCCGCTGATCGTTGAGCTTACACCGGGGCAGCAGGCGGTGTTTGCTGAAATTTCGGAAGAGCTTCGCCGCAACGGATTTGATGCTGAGCTTTTTGGCGCGAAGACCGTTGCGGTCAAGACGGCGCCGGCAGGCATTCAATCTGCGCAGGTTGAGCACATGCTGCTGGAGTTGCTGGACCAGTTCCAGCACGAGGAACAGGCCCTCAACCTGGAGAAGATACGCGCGCGCATCGCGGCCAGCATCGCCTGCCACGCCGCCATCAAGATCAATATGCCGCTGGAGCCGAACAAGATGGAATGGCTCCTGCGCGAGCTGGCTAAAACCGAGTGCCCCATGAGTTGTCCGCACGGGCGTCCGGTGGTGCTGCGTTATTCTGTGAAGGACATTCAGAGAGCGTTTAAACGAATCTAAAGCGGCCATGACCGAAAGGGAACTTCAACAGCAGCGTGCGCAGATCTGGTGGACCAACGGTAGCCCGGTTCGCACGTTGGAAGATGCACGCGCTTTCGTGGAGAGAGTTGGTTTCTGCCTGATGTATCCCGAGCGCACTCTGCCGCTAGTACCGACATTGATCGGCGCGTACGCGGGCTCGAGCCAAGGACTGCCCGATCAAAAGCACGCTTTTGCCGATCCGCGGGCACGGCAGGCGACCGATCTGATGGTGCGATTGTTACGCGAGCGCGCCGCCTACGAGGCCAGCCTCGTTGGAGGAACGAACCTGATTATCGCGGCTGCGCTTTTTCCCTTTTTCTATGCGCTGGTGAGCGACCACAATCCCAAAGCGCCGCCCCGGCTTAAGACGCAAGGCATGGAAATTTCGCCGCTGGCGGTTGTCGTCTTTCACGCCATTCAGAAGGACGGTGCGATGAGCAAAGGCCAGCTGCGCGAGGCGGTGGGGCGCGAGCTGAGCGGCGCGGCTCTGGACCGGGCTCTAGGCGAACTGTGGGCCATCTTGAAAATCACCCGCGTGGACTATCGGGAAGACGAGGGCGCATTCTGGGACGTGCTCTACCGCTGGGCGCCTGAGGCGGTAAAGGAAGGCATCAACATGTCCGCGCCCGAAGCCATCTCCGCTCTGGTCAGCAAGTATCTGGAAGCGGTGGTCGCTGCGAGCCAGGAGGAAATTGAGGACTTCTTTTTGCGGCTGACCTCGCGTTCCAAAGTGCGTGAGGCCATCAACGCTCTGCTGGCTGCCCGTGAACTGAGCTTCGTCGTCGTCGGATCGAAAACTCTTATCCGTCTGACTCCGGTCGTGGAAGATCAGCGGAGGCGCAACCATGGATGAAGCGTCAGCCGGCTTGGGGAACAAACCCGAGCCCAGGATGGTGATCGCTATTGACGGTCCGGCAGGCTCGGGCAAGAGCACGCTGGCGGCGCTGCTCGCGAAGAAATACGGATACACCAACATTGAGACGGGCGCCATGTATCGGGCGCTGGCGCTGAAGGCATTAGAGAAAGCTTCCGGCGTCTCCCTCGACGACGGCGATGCGCTCGCCGCCTTGGCGCGCAATGCGCACATCGAGCTGCTGCCGCGGGCAGAAGGGAACCGCGTTTTGCTGGATGGCGTGGACGTTACCGACCGAATTCGCCGCCAGGACGTCACCGAGGCGGCTTCGCGAGTCTCAGTGCATCCTCCGGTGCGCGAATGGATGGTGGAACGGCAACGCGAGATAGGCGCGGGTGGCGCGATTGTGATGGAAGGCCGCGATATAGGGACCAAGGTGTTTCCCGGCGCCGCGGTTAAGATCTTTCTTGACGCTGCTCCGGAAGTCCGGGGCACGCGCCGGTTTCTTCAGAGCCCTGCTAAGGCGGCGCCGGAAGCCTCAGTGCTGGCCGAGCTGCGGGCCCGCGATGAACGCGATCGAACCCGCGCCAATTCTCCGCTCGTACCCGCGCCAGATGCGCTTCTGATCGATTCCACCCAGCTCACCCTCGAACAGGTGGTGCAGCGAGCCACCGCAATCATTGATCAAAAGCTGGCCGAGCTGAAGGATTGAGTAAGTTGGGTAATCTAATTTACCCAATTACCAAATCTTGCTCGCTCACTGTTTCCGTATCTGAATGGTCCCATGGTCGGCCTTCAGCCGCACCTCGGGGCCGCCCTTGCCGACCGTGCCTTGGGCAGTCGCTACGTTGCCGCTGTTATCCACTTTCACGTTGAAATCGCTCTGAATTTCACCGCCAATGCTCTGCGCGTTCACTTGGAAGCCGGCATTCGGGGGCAGGCTGAGGTCGATTTCTCCGCGGACGTTGGAAACGTCGATGTTCCCTAACGGGCTTTTGGGGCGCATCTCGATGCTGGCGTTCCGATCGTCGATATGAACGTCACCGCTCACGTCTTCCAGGTGCAGGCTTTTGCTGCGCGTATCCAGCTTGAACGGCCCAGCGATCCCGTTGGCGCGAAGGTTATCCGGCTCCATATTGAGTTCGCCGTCCAGGTGCGCGAACTGCAGATCGGTGCGCGAACTCATGAAATGCACCTGCTTGGCGACATGCGACATTTGCATGTCACCCCAGTAGGTGCCGGTCAGGGTTATGGCGCCGCCAATGTCGGAGAGGGCGCTATCGCTCACCGTGCCGTCCACGGTCACGTCGCCAGTGATCTTCTTCGCGGTGACGTTGCCGCGCTTCACATGCAGAGACGCGTTTCCCGTGATCTGCTCCGCGCTCAAGTTGCCGTGTTCGGTTGACGCATCCAGCCTGCCGTTCCTGCCAGAGACCGAAATGTTCCCGAAGCGGGTAGCGAGTGAGAGCGCGCCGTTGCGCGGCAACTGCAGGTCCAGATTGAAGCGACCGCGCTGGTAATCACCGCCGGTCAGGTCCAGGATCCAGATACCGCCCTGCTGCTGGAACTTGGGATGAGTCGAAAGGTTCAGGCGGTCGGCGTCGTTCTGGGATTCGCCGCGCAAAGTCTTGTGGATGAAGACATGGGCCTGGTTGTCCGCGCTGGGCGTAACCTTGATATCGCCGCGAGCGGACACAACCTTCATCTGCGCGGGTTCCGTGATCGGCACGGCAAAGTTGTCTGAGAACTCATAACTGGAGCCGAGAAAGTCAAAGCCATCCCATTCGGAATCGTTGCCGATGGCGGCGCGGATGCCAGGCCAGTTGAGCCCCACAGCTTTGGTGAGCAGCGTGCCGAACAGGATGAAGAAGACCAGAAAGACGATGCTGCCCGCGCCCAGCCGCGGCGGCGGGTATCCTTTCTGTTTCGCCCGGAGATATTCGGCCAGCTTGGCCAGACCCCACAGGATGAGCACAACCGGCCAATAGCGGGCAAAGCCCGTCCAGAAAGAGTGCCAGGAAATCACCCCCGTGGTGCACAGCAGCAAGGTAATGCCGACGGCCACCAGCATGATTGGGCCGAAAATGGAGCGAGGACGCTCCGGCCGGTAAGAAGGAACGGGGTTGGCGGCGCTCATCGGTTCACCTCTGAACCATGTTGGTCGCCAGCAGTCGGAGGCGGCGGAGGAGCCACGCCGGCTGTGCTCGCGGGCTGAATGTGGCCCTCAATGGAAGCCGAGCGACCCAGGTACAAGACCAACCCGATCACGATCAGCAACACGGGGAAGCTATCGTGAAAGCGAACCACCCAGAACTCGTTCAGCAGAAACAAAACGCCCAGCGTGATCAAGACTGCCGCGCCCATCAGGCCTCTGGCCCGGCACCGGGGACACTGACAAGTTCGATTAGGGATATATCCGTTCATCGCGCCTCCCTGGGACCGACGTCCATGCGTTTGTAGGCGAGCCAAAGGCCGACGCCGATCAGGATCAGGGGCCAGAATTTGTGAAGGCTAAAGCTGACCACATTTCCCAAGAGGAAAATCACGCCCAAGGCGATCAAGATGATCGCGCCTAGGGGCGCATTATCACGAGAAGCCGCTGCCGCCTGTGGCTGCGCGACATAGCTCGCAGCACCTGAGGCCTGGGACGCCGGAGGCGCTGACGCCGTCGTCACGACGGCCGGCCTGTGCTGACCTTCCTGCAACCCGAACAGACGGTCCAATCCGAGCGGATCCGGCAGGGGGAGTCCTAACCTTTTGGCCTCGGCCGTCTTGTAGGCATCAAAGGCCATGTACACGACGAAGAAGGCGATCAAGATTCCGAACAACCCCGAGATGTTGTCCGCTGCCAGGATCAACATCACGAAGATCAGGACGTGGATGAATCCCTTCATGAACTGGCCGTTGTACATCGCGCCCACGCCGGGAATAAAGCCCAGCAGCATGGCCACGCCCGGGCTCGGTGTGCCTGGGACAGCGGCCACCGGCGCCGAGGCGGGAACTGCCGCCTGGTTGCCTTGTAAACGGACAGCGATGCAGGGTTCGCAGTAAATGGCCCCCATGACATCGCGTTTGCACTCTTCGCACAGCGCCTTCCCACAGGTGCGGCAATAAGCCGCCGCGGGCCTATCAGTGTGTACGGCGCAGTTCATAGTTGGGCTCCTTCATAGTTCATCGTGGATTGGGCCATCAGGCTTCCATCGCGCTCCTGGCTGTAATTTTCCTCCTGCTCCGGACGCGGATTACGGTTCTGCTGCTCCGGCTGGTTGTTATCTTTGCTGTCGTTCTGCGCGGGAGTGGCGGCTTTCTTGAGTTTCTGGACCTGCGACTGGACCTCGTACACCAGTCGCATGTTGTCGTAATAGCGCATGAGCCTGGCTTCAATCTGCGTGTACTCGAGGACCACCGACCTGCGCAAAGCGTTGGGGTGCCAATCAACCTTGGCCAAGTCGGTGACCTTTACCCCGGCCAGGCTCATGGTGAGGCTCAAGGAGAAGAAGGCCATGCAGAATGAGGTGACAAACCGCGAATGCAGCACCACCGCCAGAGTCGGACGGAGACTCTCCCGCAGCCGATCGAGCCAACCGGCTTGGCCCTGCCCGGGGACTGCAGCAGCGCCTTGAGCGCCGGCTTCAGCTCGACTGGTAGCGGCCAGGATGTTGTGCATCAGGTTCCGGGGCGGCTCCACTACCTCCATGGTCCGCAACAGCAGCATGCCCTCGCGGGCTTCAGCGTACAGAGGAGCGCAGATTGAGCAGGTCAGCCGGTGGCCCTCGAAGGCCTCCCTGGTTTCCGGTGATAGCGCGTCAGTGCCAATCTCCACACCAGGCTCGGCTTGGTCCAGAGCCTCGGCCAGCAAAGCCTCGAACTGGCTGCACTGCATTCCGTTTTGGAGGTTCCTATTCATTGCTTGCCTGTCTTTTATTACGAGAAAGTAATCGCGCAAGTTCCATTCTTCCGCGGTTGATGCGCGACTTTACTGTCCCCTCGGGGACCCGGAGCACATGGGCAATCTCTTTGTAATCCATATCTTGCAGGTCCCTCAGGATAACGGCCTCGCGCAGGTCCGGGGACAGCCTGGCCAAGGCCCGCCTCACCAGCTTCTGCGTCTCCTGGCTGGCCAGGTGATCAGCCGGGTTTGGCCCCGGATCGCGAAGCCGGTCGCTCACCGCTGGGGAATCCTGCTCTTCACTCATGCCGGCGTCAATCGAGTCGGTCAGACGGTCTTGCCGGCTGCGACGGAAATGGTCCACCAGAAGGTTCCGTGTCAGCGTGGTCACCCAGGTCGTAAATGCCCCCTTTTCAACATCATAGGAGGCCAGCGTGCGATAAACCCTGATGAACACTTCTTGCGTGAGGTCCTCAGCGTTATCCGGGGAGTTGGTGAATCGATAACAGAGGTTGTAAATCCGGCGGTTGTACAGGCGCACAATCTCCTCCCATGCGACTGACTCGCCGGCCAGACATCGGCGGACTAAAGCCCCTGTTTGCTGCTCTTCCAAGCAGTCTCCCCATCAATGAGCTACGTGAATCGTGCGCCTGCAGTTCAAGGTTTACAGCAACGCCCCGAGTCGGTGCAAACGGGTTCTTTCCCCGGCCAGTCGTGGCGACTGTGCGGACCCGCTTGCTGTTGCCGGGAAGCAGGAAATTCTATGCCGGCCTGGTACCGCGAATGTAAATGATTTCGGGGGATTTTATTTTGTGGCGAGCTGCGATGGCGGCGGAAAATGCCGGAGTGGACCGCCCCTTTCCTTGCGACAGGACCAGATTGAAGAGTGCTGTTTCCCGGCGCAAAGCGCGACTTCTGAGGTGTTCGCGCAATTGCACATCCGGCGTACGCATGTTATTGTCATGGAGACAATTCAATGTGGGTGTTCACCCGAACCTCACTTTGTCCACTCCTCAGTAGCTCAATGGCAGAGCATCCGGCTGTTAACCGGAGGGTTGTAGGTTCGAGTCCTACCTGAGGAGCCATT
>WNFJ01180153.1_pt1 | contig 17095 bp, 23 predicted proteins | sample 5400461 | NCBI WGS metagenome assembly WNFJ01 (sample SAMN13153349, study PRJNA577476) | soil metagenome | isolation source: 115 cm saprolite on Douglas fir-dominated hillslope | place: USA:California | collected 2013-09-17 | reverse complement strand
GAACTTAAACGTGGGGGGCAGTTGAACGAGCACCGGGCCAAGGTGGTCGCCGTCGTTCAGCACGCTGGCGACTTCCAGGAAACGCTTCAGAGTGCTCTCGCAGTTGCGGAGTCTTTGAATGTGAGTGATTTGTTGGTTGGCCTTCAAGGCGAAGCGAAAGCCTTCTGGAACAGTTTTCGCCCATTGCAGGAGCACGTTCTCTGTCGGCATGCGATAGAAGCTGTGATTGATTTCGACCGTCGGGAACTGCTGGGCGTAGAAACTGAGCATTTCGCGATCCGGAAGCTTCTCCGGATAGAAGTTGCCCTTCCACTGTTTATAAGAGTATCCAGAAGTACCAACCCGAAGCTGGCCGGTGAGAGGAATAGTACACCTCCGTGCCTGGCATTTAATCACAGCCACTTTACTTGGGAAAGGCGAAGGCGTGCGCGCTTTGCGATCAAAGCGCCTTATTCGTTCTCGACGGCATGCGTTTGCTGAGAAGTTCGATGGCTTGTTCCAGTCGTTGACGCCGCTTCCAGAAATCGCCCCAGAGATCACCCTTCTCCTTCAGACGCGCAAAGACCGTCTTGATGTTCAACGTCTCGGGGCGCAAGCTGGGGCGCAATTCGCGGGGCAACAGAGGAGCGGAAACCGGCGCTTGAGGGAACGCCCGCACGGAATACGCGGCAGCCAGCGGCCGGCCGTGGGCATTTTGCTGAACGTCGATCAACACGCGGCCCGCTGGCCTCTTCGCAACGATGCGTTCGCTGGTGACCAGATTGGGGTGCTCCGCAGTCACCGTTCGCGCGATAATCTCGCCGAAGGTCCGCAACTGCTCGTAGGTGTAAACGGGTTCGACGGGGATATAGATGTGGATTCCCGTCGCTCCTGAAGTTTTCAGGAAGCTTGCCAAGCGCAATTCTTCCAACTTTTCGTGAAGTGCTTGAGCGATGGTGACGACCACAGAAAATTCCGTACCATCCGAGGGATCTAAATCAAAAAAGAAGTAGTCGGGATGATCGGCATCGTCATAACGATTGGACCAGGGGTTGTGATCGATACAACCCAGGCCTCGCGTATTGAATTACCTCACCGCGATGTTCGGAATCCACCGGAACCGTCTTGAACCACTCCGGCAAACCTTCGCGCACGTCCTTCTGAAAAAAAGCCTGTCCCTTGATTCCGTCGGGGTAGCGTCGCAAAACCAAAGCCCGATCGCGTAGAAAGGGCAAGATGAAATCCGCCATGCGGTAGTAGTAGGCCAGCAGATTCCGTTTCGTGTGGCCCGACTCAGGAAAATAGACTTTGTTCAGGTTGCTTAGACGCAGCCGTCTGCCGTCCAGTTCAATGGTGACGCTCTCTGAGCGCCCCTTGAACAACTCAGCTTCGATTTGGGCTCTTGTGTTGAGCACCCGGCCAACGACCTCGGGCGCGCGAACTACGGCTGGGGCGGGTGCGGTAGGAGCAACCTCGTTCTCCCATTGGCAATCCGTTGGACGCGCATCCTCCCGGAGCGCGAGGAAAACGGGGTGGCGCAGAGCGTACTCTTGCGTCCATCCGCTGAACTTGACACGCGCTATCAGAGTGGGAGAGACCCAGGATGGTTTTTCGTTGGTTTCGGGCGCGGCGTCGAAAGGGGATGCGGGAGCAGCTAGTTCGTTCAACCTGCTGCTCAATTCCGTGAGCTTTTTCGCGTCAAATCCACTGCCAACGTGCCCGATGAATCGAAGTTTTTTGCCTTGATACAAGCCTAGCAGCAGGGAGCCAAAGGGAAGAGCGGGGGTGCGAGCTTCGGTCCAGCCACCGACGACGGCGTCTACTGTCTTCGTACTCTTCAGCTTCACCCAGCATTGGTTTCGCTCGGAAACGTAGGGGCTGTCGGCTCGCTTCGCGACGATCCCTTCCAAACCGTTCTGTTCTGCCAGCGTGAAGAGCTCTTTGCCGTGTTCCAACTGATGGTCGGAGTAGCGAAACCGTTCGGACGGGTAAAGCAAGCGTTGCAGGAGTTGCTTGCGCTCGAGAAGTGGAGTTTCGCGAAGGTCGTATCCGTCACAGTAGAGAAGGTCGAAGAGGAAATAAACGACGGGTATTTGGGCGACCAGATTCTCGCTGGGAAGGCGTACGTGCATGCGTTCCTGCAAGCGTTGAAAGTCGCTGTGACCTTGGGCATCCAGAGCGACGATCTCTCCATCAAGAATTGCCCGGCGGGCGGCCAAGGCATCGGGAAGAGAGGCCAGTTCGGGATAGCGCTTGGCGATGTCAACCGCGTTGCGAGAGCGCAGCGCCAAAGCGCCATTCTCGATTCGGGCTAGTGCGCGCACGCCGTCCCACTTGATCTCAAAGAGCCAGTTGGGATCGGAAAAGGGGTGGTCCGCAAGCGTTGCAAGCATGGGTTCCACGCGAGACGGCATTGTCGCCTTGCGTGCGCCTTGCAACTCAGACGCCTGAATTAGGCTTGGCCTGCGCTTGGGCGGCAGCTCCTCCTTAATCTCTTCCAGCGTGCGGCCCGTAAGCGCGGAACCGTCGTGCTCGTCGATGTTCCATGAGGAATCTTCGGCAGCGTCCTTGTGCTTGATCATCAACCATTCGTTGCCTTTTTCGCTCTGTTTCAGTTTCACCAAAACAAAGCTGCCGCGCAATTTCTCCCCGTTCAAAGTGAACTTGATTTCTCCCTTTTCCAATTGCTTCAGCGCATCTAGATTGCCCTCCAGATGAAAAGTTCCTCGATCCCATACCATTACCGTTCCCGCGCCATAATTGCCTTCAGGAATTTTGCCTTCGAAGTTGGCGTAGTCCAGCGGATGATCTTCCGTTTGCACCGCTAGCCGCTTGCCGGCGTGGCTCTGGGAAGGTCCCTTGGGCACAGCCCACGACTTCAGGGTCCCATCGATCGCCAGCCGGAAATCGTAGTGCAGCCGCGTGGCCCGGTGCTTCTGAACCACGAAGGTGTCGCCATGCTCGGCCCCGGGACGGACTTCCAACTGTGGCAGTTTCGGCTTTGGCAGGCGTGTGCGTTTGCCTGCCGCGGCGGGTTTGGCGGCTGCGGAGGGCCTGACTTGGACGTTATCGGGGACGGGTTCGGGCTCGCCGGAAGGCTCTGGCGTCCGGTCGAAGCGCCGTTTCCGCTTGTATTCTTCGAGCTTAGCCATGGACGGATTCTATCTTATGCAGTGCTTTCGGTCGCAGGCTCGCCTTTAGACCTGTGCATACTATTTCAAGATCAACGGCGTCTACCATGAAAGAACAGAGCTTGGGTTGGAGGATCAATCGCCCGCAGGGCTGGCATGAATACGAATTTCAGGGGTCGGTGTGGATTGCTCCGAGCAATTAGAGTACTCTAATTATGCAGAGCAGTTGAACTGCTCTTCTAGGAGGGCTTTATGAAGACAATTGACCTTGAGGATGACCTGTACGATTACCTCCGGCACCAGCAAACGACGTTTAGCGGAGAGAGCGCGTCGGAGGTCTTGAGAAGGCTATTGAGGCTGAATCCACCGACATCAAGTAACCCTCGCAAACAGAATCCAGAGCCTGCGCTGCCGCCTGACGCGTGGAAGCGGTGGGGCCTGCAGCAAGCGCAGGACGAAATACAGGGGGATGAAAGAAAAAAGGCCCTTTGGGAGTTCCTAAAGGGGCCCCAGTTCCAATCTGAGCGAGCCGCAGTCGGAAAATTTCTATCCCTTTTAGCTTTCCTTCATCGCGAGAATCGCGACAAGTTTGCAGTTGTACAAACCATTATCGGTCGTAGTAGGAAGTATTTCACGAAAAGCGAATCCGACCTCGAACAATCTGGAACTAGCGTCCATCCCAAGAACATCCCAGGTTCCGGCTATTGGGTTGTTACGAACAACAGTACCCAATCCAAATGCGAGCTAGTTCTGCAGGTCCTGAGGTTGCTGGGATATGACAGTGCGTTCTCAGCGTTCGTCGCAACGCATATCAACTAGGGTCCCGGTCGGAGGGTGAAGCGGAAGTGACTCAATGTTCACAGATTAGGGTTCCGCATCCCCCACGCGACAGACTTGGAAGAGAGGACAATCGAATGGCGACTAGCAAAACTCTGTCAGACAAGCACTTCCGATTGGATCCTGTAAAGATCAAACGCGCCCAGAAGGTCTTGCGCGCCGGTACCGAAACAGAGGCCATCAACCGCGCTTTGGATTTTGTCATTTCCGAAGACAAGAGGAACCGGTTGGCGGCTGAAGCCAATGAGCGTTTTGTGACCAGCGGAATTGACATCAAGGACGTGTACGGCGTTTGAAGGAGTAGAGCGCTGGAGACCCTGACTTACGTTGCAAAATGAGCATTACCGGTGACGGATGTATCTTGCTTCTTGTCCGACGGGCGGCTAATCTTAAAAAGATCGTGTAGGGCCACAAAGCTGTTGTCGAAGGAGTGTCCACATGGCCACGACCGTCTGGAAAGGCCACCTCACGTTTGGCCTGATTTCGATGCCCGTCCGCATGTCTACCGCGGCTCGCGGCGAACGGATCAGCTTCAACCAGCTCCACAATGTTTGTCATTCGCGCCTCAAGCAGCCCTTGTTTTGCCCCGTTTGCAATCGCAACGTGGAGCGTTCCGAGATTGTGAAGGGGTACGAATACGAAAAGGATCAGTACGTGCTGTTCAACGAAGAGGAACTCGACAAGATCGAGCCTCCGTCGGCGCGCGTAATGGAAATCCTGGAGTTCGTGAAACTGAGTGAGATGGATCCGCTCTACTTCGATTCCTCCTATTACATCGCGCCCGAAGACGCAGGGGTGAAGGCCTATCAGCTGCTCATGAAAGCTATGGAAGAATCCGGTTACGGAGCCATCGCCAAGCTCACCATGCATCAGCGTGAACACATCGTGATTGTCCGGCCGGGCACCAGGGGCATGACGCTGCACACGATGTTTTATTCGAATGAGATACGAGCGGCGGAATCCGTTCCCACCGACAAGATCGAAGTGAAAGATCAGGAAAAGAAGCTCGCACAACAGCTCATTGAAAGCCTCGCGGCGCCGTTCGAGCCACAAAAATACCGGGACGAGTATCAAGAGAATGTGAGGGCGATGATCGCTGCCAAGCTGAAAGGCCAGGAAGTCACCGAAGTGGCGCAGCCGCACATGGCTCCCGTGATTGATTTGATGGAAGCCCTCAAGAAGAGCCTCGCGGAAAAGCAAGCGCCGGCTGCGGCCGCTGCACCTGCACACGCAGCCGATGCGCCCGTGGGCAAGAAACCGCCCGCTCGGGCCGTGCAACCGATCTCCTCTGTGCCGAAGAGGGCAGGAAAGAAGGCAACCGGTTAACTCCAACATGGGCGCGACGGACAGATTCACCGCAGAGGATGTCCAGCGCATTGTGGGTCTAACCGCGAAGCAGCTGGATTACTGGGATCACCTACGCCTCGTTTCTCCTCGAAAAGAACAAGGAAACCGCTACTACGATTTTCGCGACCTGATTGGCCTGCGCACAGTAAAGCAACTGGTCGAAAAAGGGGTGCCCGCCAACCGCCTGCGCCGTGCTCTTGCTGCGCTTCGTGAGAAACTTTCCCACGCGCAAGCGCCCTTGGCGGAACTGCGCGTCCTTTCCGACGGAAAAGACATCGTTGTGGAACGTGGCGGAGCACGACTGGAGCCGCTGTCGGGGCAGTTCGTTTTGAATTTCGAGACTCGCGAGCTTGGCGAAAAAGTGCGCGTCATGGCCGGGCCCAATGCCGATGACTGGCTGGCCACCGCGCTCGAATATGACGCCGGGAAAAATACCACGGCGCAAGCGATCGAAGCGTACGATCATGCTTTGAGCATCGATCCACAGAAAGTCGATGCTTTGCTCAATTGCGGAACGCTTTGCTACGAAGAAGGGAACCTGAAAAAAGCGGCCGAATATTTCATGCGTGCTTTGCAAGTCGATCCCGAGAATGCTTTGGCCCATTTCAATTTGGGCAGCGTTCTCGAAGAAGTCGGCAGACTCGAAGCGGCGCGACTGCATCTTCGCGACGCCGTGCGTCTCGATCCGAGTTATCCCGACGCGCACTACAACCTCGCGTTTGTTTGCGAAAAGCTCGGCGCGCACCACGAAGCGCGGCGACATTGGCAGACTTACATCACGCTCGATCCCTCAAGCCCGTGGTGCGGCTACGCGCGTCAGCGACTCGCGGGCGCCAAAGCAAGAACCGCTGGCACTACCTAGTCCTCCATCGTTAAAATCGCTCAGGGGCCGAATCACATGTGCAGGAATATCAAAACACTTTTCAATTTTGATCCGCCCGTCACCCCCGAAGAGGTGCGCGCGGCCTCTCTCCAGTTCGTGCGAAAAATCACCGGGTTCAACAAGCCGTCGAAGGCGAATGAGGCTTCGTTCGTTGCTGCCATCGATGAGATCGCTCGAATCTCGGCACAACTCATTCATTCCCTTGAAACGAACGCACCACCGAAGAATCGCGAAGAAGAATCGACAAAAGCGAAAGCTCGCGCCGCAGCCAGGTTTGCTGTTTAAGTCCCACCAAGCGAGGCCTCTGACTGACGTGGTAAGTCATTTGTCTGCGTAGAGATGGTGGAGGCGGGGGAGTCGGAATTCTGAGCCGCAATGAAACATGTAACTTATTGATTTCATTAAACTCCAGAATCGCCGGATACAGTAGATTCGCCGAAGTGAGGTACACGGCGGGCACACCGGAGTTCGAGCAACGTGGGCAATGGATTACTTGAAGAGAAGTCTCCCGGAGCACCGTTTGTGAACCCCCGGTAGGAGTTTTGGTCCCTACAACGGTTTAGCAAGAGAGCCGTCTCAGGCCCTGTTGTTTGGAATCAACAACTTACAGCGGATGAAACGCTCGTTTTCGGACGACATAGCGCTCGTTCGGGAACAGTTGTTCCCCAGTTGTTCCCCAAAAGAACCTGGTTTTTCAAATATGCCGACCTTTTCGCACACTAATCATGTCTCGACCTCCAGTGTCGCCAAAACGATCGCCGACTGCCTCAGGTACCGTAGAAAGATTGGTGCGAACACTGCAGTTGAAGCCCTCAGAAAAAGCATCCACCAGAATAAGTGCAGTCGTGAGAGACTCCCGTGTTTCGCCAAAATATCCCGGGCAGAGAGGCTTGCCCGCTTCGCGTATTCCTCAATCATCAGAGGGCGATGAATGCTTCTCGCCTGAGCCCTTCGGTTCACAGCCTGCGCTCGCGAGCAATTCGAGTATCTTGCCGACCCTATCCTTATACATCTAGCCGGTTTCCGAAAGGCAGCTTCAAGACCTTGGTTTCATTCCGGTCCCGAGGCTCTCGGCGCGCTTACCGATCTTTTTCAGTATTGTTTCAAGACTTCGCACTTCTTTCGGGCTGGCATCGGCAAAGACTCTTGTAATTTCGGCAGCGTGTTTGCGAAAAACCGGCGTTATCAACTCTTTGCCCTTTTCTGTGAGCGATACGACGCGGACGCGCCGGTCTTCAGGACTCTCGACCCGGCTTACCAGGCCCCTTTCGACGAGGCGGTCCACGGCCACGCTGATCGAGCCTGGCGTAAGGAACACTTTTGGGCCGATCGTATTCACTGGCAAAGGTCCTTGGTTGAGGAGGGCCTCAAGTACCCGGAAGTCGGTATCGTCGATTCCTGTCTCCTCAAGTCCTGCATATAGATATTTCGAGGCCGCTTGGAAGGCCTTCCTCAATACCAGCCAACAGTGAACCGGGTCTCGCGAGTTCTTGTTCATGACGAAACTATTTTGCGCTTTTGTATAACCGATGTCCACAAGAATGTATCTATATCAATAGAATGTGCATCAATATATACTGAAGAGAGGTACCATACAAATGGAACGCACAATCAAGAAGCTGATTGCGGTGGTCGGCGCAACGGGCAGCAGGGAGGCGCAGTGGTACGCGCCCTGCAAGCCCGCGGCCAATTCAAGGTGCGCGCTCTGAGCCGCAATCCAGACAAGCATCGCGAACTTGCCGACGAAGTCGTCAAAGCCAATTTAAACCGTCCCGAAGCTCTTAGAACTGCATTTGAAGGGGCACATGGCGCATTTCTAGTCACCAATTTTTGGGAAAAAGGTGCCGACGAGCTCAAGCAGGCAACCGTGGCGGTGCGCGCCGCCAAGGATGCCGGTGTCAAACACTTTATCTGGTCCGCGCTTCCTGATGTAGAAGCGATCAGCAGCGGCAAGGTGCACCTCCCCCACTTTACCGGCAAGGCCAAGATTGACCGGATAGCCGGGGAAGCGCGATTCGCGAATCATACATTCGTCATCGCCCCTTTCTACTACCAGGACCTTGCGGGCGCTCTGGCTCCGCAAAAGCAGGCTGACGGATCCGTGGGCTGGGCTCTTCTCCTTGATCCAGATGTGCGTTGCATCCATATGGGCGACATCACCGAACTTGGAGAGATCGTTGCGGGCGCATTCGCACACCCGGATGAAGCAGGAAATGGCGAGTATCTGCCGTTGGTCGGTGATTTTATGAGCTTCAACGAAATCGTTGACACGCTAAATCGACAGGGTCACAAATTCTCATTCAAACAAGTGCCAAAGGAAGTTTTTGCTGCTCTCTTCCCTGGGGCCGCCGAGTTGGCAGAGATGTTTAGCTACTTCCAATCTTATACCTATCTGGGTAGCGATTCGTACGACCGAATTGCGCTCGCAAACAAAATAGCAGGCAGGCAGCCGAGCAAATTGTCGACGTGGGCCCGGGCGAATTTCCCGGTCCAGACAGCTTGATTGCATTTGAAATAGGTAGCCATTCGCCATGGGCGAGGCGAACAAACTTCGGCTTCTGACCGCGAGACATTGCTGAAAGGGCAACTATGAAGAAGAAAATAATCGGTGTCGGGATTGTTGGCGTCACGCCTGGCCGAAGCTGGGCGGCGATTTCACACATCCCCGCCCTGAGGGCGCTGCCCCAATACGAGATCGTTGCGGTCGCAAACAGTACGGCCGCGTCCTCGGAAGCGGCGGCAAAGGCGTTCGACATTCCTCATCCGCATCCTGACGCCGCGGCGCTGGCCAGGGATCCGGATGTTGATCCTGTGGCGATCACAGTCAAGGTTCCCAGCACAGGCGATTGATCGATGCCGCACTGGATGCAGGTAAGATGATCTTCTGCGAATGGCCGTTCGCTAATGGGCTTGCCGAGGCCGAGGGATTGGCCGACCGCGCGCGTCAGTTGGGCGTGCGTACCGCTGTCGGATTGCAATGGCGGTCCTCACCGGTGATCCACTATCTCCGAGACCTAATCCGCGAGGGATATGTCGGAGAGGTCCTGTCGACCACGCTGGTGGGATCGGCATATACCCGGGGCGCGTTCGCGAGTGCGCCGAATGCCTATACCAATGATCGGTCGTCGGGGGCGACATGATGTTCGGGCATATGGTCGATGCTCTGTGCTGGTGCCTGGGAGAGTTTCGTGAGGTATCGGCCACGTTGGCGATGCGCCGGAAGACGTACACCGTCATCGAAACGCAGGAACAGTATCCGATGAACGTCGATGATCAGATCGTCGTTGGCGGGGTGCTGGAAAGCGGAGCGGTGGTGTCGATTCACTATCGCGGAGGTGTCTCGCGGGGCACGAACCTGCTTTGGGAAATCAACGGGACAGAAGGCGATCTGCAGATCACGTCCATGTCCGGCCATGCCCAGACGTTCGGGGCCCAGAAGTTCGAGCTTACGCTGCGCGGCGGCCGGGGAGAAGACACCGGTTTGAAGGTCCTCGAGATTCCCGGAAAATACCGCGCGATCCCGGCGGAAGTGGAAGGCTTCGCGGTCAACGTGGGCGGAGCTTATGCCCGCTTCGCCGACGGACCTGGAGCGCGGGATCCGGTGCCGGATTTCGATGCCGCTCTCGTCCGTCATCGCCTGCTGGACGCGGTCGAGCGTTCGGCGGAAAGCGGACAACGAGTCACGCTCTGATCGAGATCGGCGGACCCTGGCGCCTTGTGACATGTACAAGCCGGAGCTTCTGAAAATCTTTGTGGATCATCAAATACCAATAAGTGAAAAGCCCAATACGCAGCTCTCTGCGGCCACCGCTTCGCACCATATCCGGGAGCTATTCAACGCAGGTTTAGTCGACGTGACGAGACAGGGGCGTCACAGGATTGTCGCCCCTCGACAACGGACTCGGAAAGCCTACCTTGCTCTGCTCGGAAGGCTTTCGTCCGCTAGCACTTCCTGCGCGGCAACTTGAGGATCTGTTCACGGGTGCCGGTGAGAATGGAATTGGAGATTCGGGGATCCGGGACAACACTCCAAATACGATGGCTTACAACACCGTTGTAGGCGACTGTGAGGGCCGATTGTTTTTAGGCCGTGTCTAACCTACGCTGGAGTTGCGCATCCAAGCATCAAGGGGAAGTTTCTGAGAGGTTTGCCCGATGCGAACAGAAGAAGTTACAGACGGGTCTCGGCTTTCAGGCGCCGCCCGATATGAATTGCTCGTCGGGGTATCGAATGCCATCGGAACGCATCGAGATCCGCAGGAGCTATTTGGCGCGCTGGTGAGGGAGTTACACCGAGTCGTCCGGTTTGATTATATCGGTGTGTCTATTCGTGACGAGAAGTCGAATACGTTTCATCGCCATTCCGTCGACGCGGAGACAGAAATAGCTCTCGCTCCAGACCCCGAACTGGCCATGGAGGAATCCGACGCCTGGTGGGTCTATGAGAACCAGGAGCCTATGGTCACTTCGCTGGAGCCGAGCCAGGCTCCTTCTTGCAAATTCCAAGAGATTTTGCAGAAGTATGGAATCCGCTCCGTGTGCACTCTCCCCTTAACTACGGCCCACAGCAAAGTCGGAACACTCACGTTTGCCAGTAAAGCTTCGGATATCTATACCGCCGAAGAAGTTCATTTTCTTTCCGTGGTGGCCGAGCAGATCGCCCTCGCATTCGACAATGCGCTGCTCTTTGATGCAGCCCAGGCCTCGCAGCAGCAATTGCTGAAGAAGAACGAGTGAATTGACCAATCACGTGGTTTCCAATCTCGAGTTCCGGGATCTTCTCCGAGCCGTAGTGGCGAGCACGCGCCGGGTTATGGGCTGCGATGGCGTCGGGATTACTCTTCCCGATACCGACAACGCACATTTGCGGATCTACGCCTTGGATTTTGCCTTCAGCGACGAATCCGTCCACGAGGAGAGCCTGATCCCCATCGATGAATTTTCCTCGATGGGAGCGGTCTTTCGCACCGGCAAACTCTGGTGCGGCAGCGTCCAGGAGGCGAGGCGACTGGGAATGAAGGATCCCGCGCAGGCCGAAGTTGGAACGGTCTGCATCCTTCCTCTTGTGAGCCGAGGTCGCGTGCTGGGGATATTCGGCGTGGTCAAATATCAGGATAATGCCTTCAACAGCGACGATATCGAGTTTCTGACCCAAATCGCAAATCAGGTTGCCATTGCCGTGGAGAATGCATGTGCGTTTGGTGAGATTCGAGAGCTGAAAGAGAAGCTCGCGCAGGAAAAGCTCTATCTCGAAGATGAAATCCGTAGCGAAATGAATTTTGCGCAAATCGTTGGAAAAAGTGCTTCCCTGCGGCGTGTGCTGAAGCAAGTGGAGACGGTCGCTCCAACAGACTCAACCGTGCTCATCTACGGGGACACGGGTACAGGAAAGGAACTGATTGCGCGTGCCATCCATGATTTGAGCCCTCGGCGTTCCAAGCCCTTCGTCAAGCTCAACTGCGCGGCCATTCCGACAGGTTTGCTGGAAAGCGAGTTGTTTGGACACGAGAAAGGCGCATTCACAGGAGCGATCGCGCAACGCATTGGCCGTTTCGAAGTGGCCAATGGCGGCACCATCTTTCTGGACGAAATAGGAGAGGTTCCTCTCGAATTACAGACCAAGCTGCTCCGCGTGCTGCAAGAGAGGGAGTTCGAGCGGCTAGGAAGCTCGCGCACGCTTCGAACAGATGCACGTTTGATTGCCGCGACGAACCGCGATTTGGAAGCGATGGTGAGCGAGCAGAAGTTCCGATCCGATCTCTTCTTTCGCTTGAATGTTTTTCCCGTCCACGTCCCACCCTTGCGGGAACGGCAGGGGGATATTCCGCTCTTGGTGCGGCACTTCACGCAGCAGTTTTCCCGGCGCATGAACAGGATGATTGATACGATTCCATCTGCGGCAATGGATGCCCTGAGCCGCTATCATTGGCCTGGGAACATACGAGAGCTTCAGAATGTGATCGAGCGCGCGGTAATTATCTCGACAGGTCCCACCCTCAGCGTCGACGTGGCTGATCTGAAATTTTCCAAGGCCCGCCATCCAGAAGAAAGAGCCGCTGGTCTGAATTCCAAGACAAACGGTGCACTTCAAAGCGTTTTGGCGGAAACGGAACGTCAGCAAATTCTTAACGCTCTTAAACAGAGCAACTGGGTTGTCGCAGGTTCCAACGGGGCGGCGGCACATCTTGGAATGAAGCGCTCCACGCTCCAAAAGCGAATGCTGAAGCTCGGAATTGCGCGCGCCTCTGCGTAGTCGCCTCGTCGGTCTTTCGTTCAAACCTTGGCCGAAATATTTCCCGCCTTCAGCCTCCCTTTCTCCGTGCTCTGAAACGGGCACCCCGCCACGTCGGTGGCAGTGCCACGGTGGCAGAGTGACCTAAAGAGCACTCTTTCCGTTCGCTATCCCGCTACAAATCAATAGGTTCCGCAGCCTCTGGGACCCTCCGCGTATTGGTCCTCCTGATGCATTTCTCGTGAGCGTGAGGCGTTTGACGTGTGAAATTGAGGCGGCAACCCGGTTGATGGTCAAACGAACACCTCCACCGGGCGAAAGAAGCGAGTCATGGGAATGCTACGAATCACGATTGCCGAAACGCTTTCCGAACAAAGGTGGACTATTGAAGGCCGCCTCGTTCAGCCGTGGATTTCAGAACTGAAGTCTACCTGGACGAAAACAGAAACCGCTCGCCGGGAACGCAAGTGCGTGGTGGACCTCACGGGCGTGACCTTCATAGACAAGAGCGGTGAGAAGGCGCTCGCCGAGTCGTCCAAAGAAGGCGCGGAACTGATTGCGACCGGTATTTACACCCGGCACGTCGTGCACAATATCGAGAGGAAAAAGTCGAATCGTCAAGTGTGAGGCGACCCCTCACTCGACCGAATACGCGACGACGGAATTACCAATTGCTATTGCCTGAGAGGAGGAGCCGCATGTCCGCGCAATCTTTGCAGAATTACAACAGGAAAGGAACGGGCGAGCCGGCCAGGCGACGCACGTTTGCGAGAGAGGAATACGCGTTTCTTGTCGCTGCGAAACGTGGCGATTCGGCAGCGTTCGAGATCCTTTGCAAACAGTCCGCAAACACGGTCTTTCACGTAGCACGGCGAATAATGCGGAACAACGAGGATGCAGAAGATGTAGTGCAGGAGTCGTTTCAACTGGCCTTTATTCATCTCAAGAGCTTCAAAGGCGATTCGCGGTTTTCAACGTGGCTGTCCCGCATTGCTATTAATGCTGCCTTGATGAAACTGCGCAAGAAGCACCGTCTGTGGGATGTGTCGTTGGATGAATCGGCCGAAACTGAAGAGTCGTCTTCCCGGATTGAGGTCGAAGACCAAGGCCTGAATCCCGAACAACTCTATGCACAAAAGGAACGGCAACGGATTCTCTCCGAGGTCATGAATGAGTTAACGCCGGGAACGCGAAAAGCAATCGAGCTGCGGGAGCTTGACGAGCGATCGACGGAAGAGACCGCTCGAATCATGGGAATTTCCGTTGGCGCGGTAAAGACTCGAGTGTTTCACGGGCGAAGGAAATTGCGCGAGAGATTGATGCACTATTTCGGATCAGCGTGGACGTCTGGAAGAGACGCTTCACGAACGATCAGTATCACCAAACATCTCTCGCAAAATCAGGTCGCCTGCAATGCGTGTGGTTAAAGCGGGGACGAAAGGAGGCCTTCATGATGTTGTTTCTGCTTATCGCTGCATTGGCGATTTTGGGGTTCCTGTGTTTCACCGGCCCGGACGGCATTATCAGCCCGAGGCATCGTCACTGAATCGAGTCCGCGACGGCAGCATTCCGTCGCGAGATCAGGTTGTCAAGAAAAGCTTGTTTGATCGAATTGGTTTTGTCGTTGAAGGAAATCCAGCACAGGGAGAAAGGGAAATATGATTCGGAAAATGATAGCCGCAGCAGTTCTCGGAATCCTGGTTACTGCCCCAAGCGCTATGGCCCAGGAAGGACGCTGGCAGGAAATTAGCGTCCAAGGAACAGGTTTCTTTACGAAGGATTCGAGCGGAAATGGAATCAACCAGCACGCCACAGACACCGGCGGTTTTCTCCTGAGCTACCGCTATCACTTCAATGGGTGGCTGGCCGCTGATGCAAGTTATGGCCATGCCCGGAACACGCAACAGAATTTCACTTCCTCGGCCCCGTTGAGTGTGCAAGCGAATGTGCACCAGGCTACTGGTGCGCTCGTGGTGACAGTTCCGCGCCGCGTTTTCAGCCTCCATCCTTATTTTCTCGCGGGCGCCGGCGCTCTCGTCTTCGATCCCACCGGTAACATGGGCGGATTTGTTTCTGGAGCGCAGAGCCAGTCCAGGGCAGCGTTTGTGTATGGAGGTGGCGCAGACTACGACCTTAGTATTCACTTCGCACTTCGCGCCGAATACCGCGGTTTTGTGTACGGCCGTCCAGATTTTGATCTGGCCTCACTACACTCCGGTGCGACCACGCATACAGCCCAGCCCTCCGCCGGTATCGTGTTTCGGTTTTGAGCGACCGATACCGTGATTGTGACCGCGGGTCCCGATTTACCTCGGTCGGGACCTGCGGCGCGGAGGTATCAGGGGTACCCATGCTGAGATCGAGAGCAATTCAACTACCGGAAGGGAAGGGCTCCCGTATGACATCGAAAGGCAAGAGAAATGTGACTTTGGGGCATGACGCAAGTCCCATTCAGCCTGGTGCAGAGGATACTTCTGCAAACCACGCACCGGGTCATGAAGAAATCAGGCGCCGCGCATATGAAATCTATCTTGAGCGTGACGGACTACCAGGCGATGAGCTTGATGATTGGCTCAGGGCCGAACGTGAACTCCAAAAGGTCGCTCTATTCAAACGCGGTCGGAATCGTCTTCAGCAGAAGCGTCACCCCAGCTCCGAGGACGGAAATTGAGATTCAGCGCATGGAAACGATGGAAAGGAGAAACCAATGACGATGTTAGTGATTTTAGCAGTTATGGTCGGCGCAATCCTTGTAGTGGCCGCGGTCGGGCACATACGCCGATCGCGCGAGAACAAGGAACCGATTCAACTTGGCATAGGCAGGAAGCTCCAATCCTGGGAATTCAGGATCAAAAGGAGGAGATCGTGAATTACCCCGTCCGCTCGCTGTTTGGCAAAGTATCGCGACTGCGCTCTGGCGCCGTCTTTTTAGCGGTCGCCGCCCTCGGCATTTTCGTTTCAGGATGCAACAAAAGTCAGGCAACAACAGCGGCGCCGGTACCGGAGGTCGAAGTGGCCACGGTAGAACAACGCGATGTCCCCGTCTACAGCGAATGGGTAGCGACGTTGGACGGCTACGTGAACGCCGAGATCCGGCCCCAAGTCTCAGGCTACATAATCAAGCAAGACTACACAGAAGGTTCGCTCGTCCGCAAAGGCCAAGTACTGTTCGAAATAGATCCGAGGCCCTTCACGGCCGCGCTCGACCGCGCAAAGGGCGATCTTGCCCAGGCGCAAGCACAACTTGGCAAGAGCACCCTTGATGTGGAGCGCGACACGCCGCTTGCAGAAGCCAGGGCCATCGCCAAGAGCCAATTAGATAACGAGGTTCAGGCCAAGCTTGGTGCACAGGCCGCCGTCGAATCGGGCAGGGCAGCCGTGGAGCAAGCCGCACTCAACCTGGAGTGGACCAAGGTTACCTCGCTGGTAGATGGAATTGCGGGGATTGCACAAGTCCAGATCGGCAACCTGGTCGGAGCCAACTCTGTCTTGACTTCAGTTTCGCAAGTGGAGCCCATCAAGGCTTTTTTCCCGATTAGCGAACATGAGTATCTCATCGCACAAAGCCAGGGCAATTCCATTTCCAGCCAGCACACTATCCGTTTCTTCGGAACCACGGTCGAACTGATCCTTGCTGACGGCGGTGTCTACCCTCAAAAAGGCAAGGTCTTGCTGGCGGACCGGCAAGTGGATCCAAACACGGGCACGATTCGCATCGTTGCTGCCTTTCCCAATCCCGGCAACATTCTTCGTCCCGGCCAGTATGGACGTGTGCGTGTCGAAACCAACTTGAAAAAAGGGGCTCTGCTACTGCCTCAGAGCGCCGTTGCGCAGTCGCAGGGAAGCTACCAGGTGGCGATTGTCGGCAGCGATCACAAAGTTAGCATGCGCGCTGTGAAGCCCGGCGCGACGGTCGGGACGATGTGGGTGATTGACGAGGGCCTCAAGCCGCGCGAGCAAGTCGCAGCCGAAGGGCCGCAAAAGCTCAAGGAAGGAACTCTCGTTACACCGAAGCCAGTACATCATTCTGGGGAAGGAAACTGAGCTATGTCAAAGTTCTTCATCGACCGTCCGATCGTGGCGATGGTGATCGCCATCCTTACGGTGATTGTGGGCGTGGTCACGATCACAAGCCTGCCCGTGGCGCAGTTTCCCAACATCGTTCCACCGGAGATTCAACTGCAGGCTAGCTATGTCGGCGCGGACGCGCAGACTCTGGAGCAATCCGTTGCCACGCCTATCGAACAGCAAATCAATGGCGTGGACAACGTGAACTACATGTATTCCCTGAACGCCACCGCTAATTCACAAACCACCATGGTCGTCGACTTCGACCTGAAGACGGACCCGAACACCGATCTCATCCTCACACAGTCGCGCGAGCAACTGGCTGCCGGTCAGCTTCCGCCGGACGTTAACACCTACGGGGTCACCATTCGAAAGTCCGTGACCGCTCCGCTCATGCTGGTCGGCCTATTTTCCCCGCATGGCACTTTCGACACCAAGTTCCTCGGCAACTACGCCTATATCAACCTGAACGACCCCATCGCCCGCTTGTACGGTGTGGGCCAGACGCAGGTTTTCGGGGCAGGGCAGTATGCGATGAGGCTCTGGGTACAGCCTGACAAACTGGCGAAGCTGGGCATCACGGTCACGGACATCGTCAGTGCAGTGCAGGCGCAGAAC
>WNFJ01015998.1_pt1 | contig 17105 bp, 13 predicted proteins | sample 5400461 | NCBI WGS metagenome assembly WNFJ01 (sample SAMN13153349, study PRJNA577476) | soil metagenome | isolation source: 115 cm saprolite on Douglas fir-dominated hillslope | place: USA:California | collected 2013-09-17 | reverse complement strand
TCGCCGCTCTCCAGCGCCTCTAGCGCCTCGTAGCTCTCCTCGAGCAGGTGCGGGGCGAGCGACTCATGGGTCTGCTTCGCGTCCCACGGGCACTCCTGGCGAAGCCGGGCCATGACGGCCATCAGCTCGACCAGGCCGGCCCCTGGCTCGTCCTCCGCCACGGCGGCGCGGCGCCCGCGCTGCCCCGGCTGACTGCCGCCGGCGTCTTCCGCTAGCCGGTCTTCCGCCACCCGTGCCTCCTGTCGCTCGTCGCCGCGGTCGGCTGAACCTGCCCTGCCAGGCTAGCCGCGCAGCACCGCCGGGCGGCCCTGCTCCGGCCGCAGGACATCACCGCCTGACCCGAGCCAGCCGCAGGGGCCGGGCGTCGTCCCGGCCCCGCGGGCCCGAGCGGTCCTAGCAGGGCGGGGTCAGCAACGGCCGGGTAGCGGCAGGCGACGGGGATGCCAGCGACTGCGGCCTGGACAGGGTCGTCGGCGCCGGGACCACGGAGAAGGTGGTGTAGTCGAGCGTGCCGAACTGCGGGTTGATCTGGATGTCCAGGCTCTTGGCGGCCCGGCACTGGGAGACGTTGAATGCGATCTGCAGGGCCTGCTGCGCGGCGGACGCCGTCGGCAGCTTCCCCCCGTCCAGGCGATTCAGCAGCTTGGTCTCGATCGCCTGGTAGCGCCCCAGGTCCGTGATCATGTCCGGCGGCAGGCCGTTGGCCACGGCGATCTCCGGCAGCGTGGCGGTGCTCCCCCCCTGCTTGATCTGGGCAGTGATGGCGGCCAGCGCCTGCTGCGCCTCGCTCGGCGTCACCGTGATCCCCTCCCGCTGGGCCAGCCGGTCGCGGACCTGGAACCTGACCAGCCAGGCCAGCACCTGCTGCGGCATCTGGGACACCGGGTACTGAAGCTGGATCTGGTGCTGGTAAGCCTGATATCCCGCGCTCAGGTCGGAAACCTCGGCCGACAGGTTGGTCGTCGAGATCCGCTGATTGCTGAGAGTCGCGGCGGCGCCCATCTTGACCGTCCCGCACGCGGCGACCGCGAGACCAGCGGCGAGCACGGCGGCGGCCAACTTGATTACAGCTCGCGGCGCTCGCGACGCAAGCCGACTATGAAGGGGGGTCGTCCCCCGTTGACCTAGGGCGAGCGGGGTGCGGGGCACGTCGACGCTCCTTCTCACGCTTGCTCTCCAACAGACGCGGTGCCGCCAAGCACCGCCTCGATCAGCTCCTCGCACCATTCGAGCAGCTGCTGATCGCGCAGCGGCGCGGCGCCCAGGGACACCGCCGGCCGGGCCGGGGCTGACCTGCCGGAGCCTGCCCGTGCGCCATCCGCCTTCGGCACCGGTACGAGCATGGTACGCACTGCCGGCTTGAGCAGTGTCCTCGGGTACAGCCGCTGCACGCGCACCTCGCGCGACTCGGGCAGTTCCACCGGCGAGAACCGGATGTGGTTGCCCTGCTGGGTGATGTCGGTGAGCCCGGCCCGCCGGGCCCTGGCCCGCAGGCGGGCCACCGCGAGCAGGTTGAGCACCGGCTGCGGCGGCTGGCCGTACCGGTCGGCCAGCTCCTCGCGGACTTCGCGGATGTCATCAACGGAGTCGATCGCGGCGATCCGCGTGTACGCCTCGAGGCGCAGCCGTTCGCCGGGCACGTAGTCGTGCGGGATGTGCGCGTCGACCGGCAGCTCGACCCTGACCTCCGGCCGCTCGGCGGGCCCGTCGCCGCGCAGCTCGGTGACGGCCTCGCCGATCATCCGCACGTACAGGTCGAATCCGACGCCGGCGATGTGCCCGCGCGCCGCGGATCTCCAGGTCCTTGAGCGCGACGTACATGCCCGCGCCCGTGCCCGAGTGCTGCTGGATCGTGGCCAGCCGCTCGTGCGCGGTCTCGGTGAGCGGCCTCTCCGGCGGGAACAGGAAGTAGCAGTAGCCGCGCTCCCGCCCCCGGCCCACCCGGCCGCGGAGCTGGTGCAGCTGCGGCAGCCCGTAAGCGTCAGCGCGGTCCACGATCAGCGTGTTGGCGTTCGGGATGTCGAGCCCCGACTCGACGATCGTGGTAGACACCAGCACGTCGTGGCTGCGGGCCAGGAACTCGGTCATCACGTTCTCGAGCAGGTGCTCGTTCATCTGGCCATGCGCCACCGCGACCCTGGCCTCGGGCACCAGCTCGGCGATCCGCGCGGCGGCCCGGCCGATCGAGGACACCCGGTTGTGCACGAAGAACACCTGGCCGTCCCGGAGCAGCTCGCGCCGGATCGCCGCGGCGATCTGCTTCTCCTCATACGGCCCCACGAACGTCAGCACCGGGTGCCGTTCCTCGGGCGGGGTCTGGATCGTGGACATCTCCCTGATCCCCGCCACGCCCATCTCCAGCGTGCGCGGGATCGGCGTGGCCGACATTGCCAGCACGTCCACCTCGGTGCGCAGCCGCTTGAAGTACTCCTTGTGCTCGACCCCGAACCGCTGCTCCTCGTCGATGATCACCAGGCCCAGCTGCCGGAACCTGACCTCCGCCGAGAGCAGCCGGTGCGTGCCGATCACCACGTCGACCTTGCCCTCGGCCAGGCCGGCCAGGGTCTCGGCGATCTCGGCGTCGCTCTGGAACCTCGACATCGGCCTGATCACCACCGGGAACGGCGCGTACCGCTCGCTGAACGTGGCGAGGTGCTGCTGGGCCAGCAGCGTGGTCGGCACCAGCACGGCCACCTGCCGGCCGTCCTGGACGGCCTTGAACGCGGCCCGCACCGCGATCTCGGTCTTGCCGTAGCCGACGTCGCCGCAGATCAGCCGGTCCATCGGGACCGGCTGCTCCATGTCGCGCTTGACCTCGTCGATGGCGGCCAGCTGGTCCGGCGTCTCGACGTAGGGGAAGGCGTCCTCCAGCTCGCGCTGCCACGGCGTGTCCAGCCCGAAGGCATGGCCGGGCGAGGCGGTTCGCGCCGAGTACAGCCGGATGAGCTCGGCGGCGATCTCCCGCACCGCCTTGCGCGCCCGGCCCTTGGTCTTGGCCCAGTCGGCGCCGCCCAGCCGGTGCAGGCTCGGCGCCTCGCCGCCGGAGTACCGGGTCACCTCGTCGAGCTGGTCGGTGGGCAGGTACAGCCGGTCCGGCGGCTGGCCCCGCTTGCCGGGCGCGTACTCGATGACCAGGTACTCCCGGGTCGCGCCGGACACGGTGCGGCTGGTCATCTCCAGGTACCGGCCGACGCCGTGCTGCTCGTGCACGACGTAGTCGCCGGGGACCAGCTGCAGCGGGTCGATCCCGCCGCGCCGCCTGCTCGGCATCCGCTCGTGCCCCGCGCCACCCGTGCGCTGGCCGGCCAGGTCGGCCTCGGACAACACGGCGACCCGCACCGATGGCCAGACGAAGCCATGGGAGATCATCCCGGTCGCGACATGCGCGACGCCCGCCTCCGGCCGCCCGCCCGGGTCACTGAGATCCTCAAGCCGCGCGCCCAGCCCCTCGCCGCGCAGCAGCTCGGCCAGCCGCTGGGCCGGGCCGTGTCCTTCGGTCACGAGGACGACCCGCCACCGGTCCGCGAGCCACCGGCTCACGTCTGCGACCACGCGCGCGGTATCGCCGCGGTACGCCTCAGCCGGTCTGGCTTCCATCCTGAACGAGGGGCGCTCACCACCCTCGCCCGAGAGGTCATGGCCGAGGGCCGGGGAGCCGGCCGGGGCGTCCGGTGCGCCGGAGTCGTCGGCGGCGAAGGGGGTGACCGTCCACCAGGGCAGCCCAGCGGACTGGGCCACGCTCCTGACCTCGGTAATCGGCCGGAACGCCGCCGCGCCCAGGTCGATGGGAACCTCCCCGCCGGCCGCTGCGTTCACCCAGGACGCCTCGAGGAACTCCTGGCTGGTGCTGACGAGCTCGGCCGCGCGGGTCCTGATCCGCTCCGGATCGCAGGCCAGCACGCAGCCGCCGGAAGGCACGTAGTCGAGCAGCAGCTCCATCCGCTCGGCCAGCACTGGCGCGAACGCCTCCATGCCCTCGACGGTGATGCCCTCGGCGAGCTTGCTGAGCACGTCCGACAGTCCCGGCCACTCGTAGGCCAGCTGCTTAGCCCGGTTCCGCACCGCGGGGGTCAGCAGCAGCTCCCGGCACGGCGGCGCCCACAGACCAGGGGCGGCGCCCTCGAGGCTGCGCTGGTCGGCCACCCGGAAGAACCGGATCTCCTCGACGGTGTCGCCGAAGAACTCGATCCGCAGCGGGTGCTCCTCGGTGGGCGGGAAGACGTCGAGGATGCCGCCGCGCACGGCCAGCTCGCCGCGCTTCTCCACCAGATCGCTGCGCGCGTACCCGATCTCCACGAGCCGGCTCACCAGATCGTCGAGGTCGGCGGCCTCGCCTTCGCGCACCCGGACCGGCTCGAGCTCGCCGAGCCCGCCGACCATCGGCTGGAGCAGGCAGCGCACCGGGGTGGCGACGACCGTTAGGGGACCGGACCTGGGGTCGGCCGGGTCGGGGTGGGCCAGCCTGCGGAGCACGGCAAGCCGCTGCCCTGAGGTATCGGAACGCGGCGAGAGGCGCTCGTGCGGGAGCGTCTCCCAGGGCGGGAAGTACGCGGCGGCCGTCCCGGGCAGCAGCGAGCCGAGCGCCGCGGTGAGCTCCTCGGCCTCGCGGGCAGTGGCGGTCACCGCGAGCACGAATCTGCCAGCATCCCCGGATCCTGCCAGCGCGGCCGCCAGAAACGGGCGCAGCGCAGGCGGCGCGATCAGGTCGGCGCCGGCCGAGGCCGGCGCCTCGGCCTCCGAGAGTGCTCGTTTGAGCTGGGGATCATCGGTGATGACCCGAAGAAGTTCGGAAAGACTCATTACGTCCTAATGTCGGAGCAGCCCGATGTGCGCAGGCCTGTTTGTGCAGCACTGTGTGTGCGGCACCGGGCAGACAGCACGAAACGCCCGCGCCCAGCCTGGCCGCCGCCCTGAAGACCCGGGGAGAACGGCCCGGCTGGGATACGGGACCCCTCGAGTTTACCGGCTGGCCGAGCAGACCAGGTGGATAGGCAACTCTCCGCACCGGCTCGTTAGCGGTTGGCAACCCGCCGCGCCACGGTGCTGTACCGCGACTAAACGTGCTCGGACGGCTACGCTATGGATTCGTGAATGGTGTTGGCGGGGCAAGCGAAGCTGGCGGCAGCGGCGGCGTGGACGTCAGCCCACATCGGGCTGGGCGGCACCGGGCAGACGTTAAAGCACGCAGGGTCGCGGCGGGGCGCATCACGGCGGGCGGCGGCGAAGCGGAGGCCGCGGCGGCGGGCGCCGCGGAGATGCCGCAGGTACGGTCCGGCGACTCGGACGCCCCGCTGTTTACCCGGGCCGCACTTGAGTTTGTTGCGCACCGCCCCGGACAGCCCCTAACGCTGCTCCAGGCCGGCTGCACCACCGCGGGCGGCGACCCGGACGTCGCGAGCCTGCGCGCGACCGGCTGCGTCGTCGCGGTCAGCTTGATCGACGACGACAGCCTGGCCGTCCGGGCCGCGGTCGCGGCGTACCCGGAGCTCGCGTCGTGCACGCTGGGCGACCTGCGCATCGCACCGCTCCCGCCCCGCTCGTTCGACATCGTGCACTGCGCGCTGCTTCTGGAGCGGATCAGCAACGCCGAGCTCGTCCTGGACCGCCTCGTGGAGGCACTCAAGCCCGGTGGGTTGCTGCTGCTCAGCACCGGTGACCGGGACTGCGCGGCCGGCTTCCTCGACCGGGTGCTTCCGCACTCGCTCCGCGCGGGGATCTGGCGCAGCCTCTGCCCAGGCGAGCCGGGGCCATACCCGGCCGTCTACGAGCGCCTGGCGTCGGGACGCGGCATCCAGTCCTACGTCACGCGGCATGGCCTGGTGATCGGGCCGCGCCAGGCGCTGAGCCTGCTGGCGATTCGGCGCAGGCCGCCCGGGCTGCTGGTCTTGTGCAGGCTGGTGGCGTGGCTGTCCGGGGGACGGCTGACCTCCGCCCACGATCAGCTGCGCTATGTCATCCGCAAGCCGGAAAGCGGGTTCGCGCGGGTGCTGTAGCTGCCGCCGGAGACCGTCCCGGTGGTGCCCGCATGACCTCGCGCCCGCCGTCGGGGTAACCTCCTGGCAGCGCTGGTCGTTGTTGCCGGGCGCCTGGCCAGGACGGAGGGGTGGGTGACTGCTCCGGGGGAACTGATCACTACAGTGCGAACACGCACTCTGGTGATGTGGCGGCGGCAAGGCCGTTCGGCTGCCCGAGGGGCAGGACTCACTCCCGCTCAGTGTCTGAGGATCGGATCACGTGACTGCTGAGGCGCAGACTGACGTGCCCGCGGACGTGGCCGGAACGCCGTCCCTGACGCTGGACGACGCTCAGCTCGGAGACCTCGAGCTGTTGCTGGCCGGGGCGTTCGCGCCGCTGACCGGGTTCATGGGCGCGGCGGATGTCGCGGCGGTCGTCGAGCGGGGAACGCTGGCGGACGGGACGCCCTGGCCGGTCCCGGTGACCCTCGATGTCCGCCCGGACGCCGTACCCGACGATGCGCACCGTGTGGTACTCACCGATCCCGAGAGCACTCCCCTGGCCGTGCTCGACATCGCCGAGCGCAGCGAAGTCCAGGCCCCGAGGCACGCCCGGGACGCCGCGGCGACCCGCCTGACCCGGCTGAGCGGCCCGGTGACCGGCCTCCGCGAGCCCGAGCACGGCCCGTTCCGCCGCCTGATGCGCAGGCCCGCCGAGGCGCGTGAGGCGCTCGGTGACGGCCCCGTGCTCGCCTTCGCCACCCGGGGCCCGGTGCACAGCCGGCAGATCGGCCAGCTCCGGCACTTGGCCAGCCAGCTGAAGGCCCGGCTGCTGCTGCTGCCGCTCATCGCCGGGCCGGCCGAGGTGGTCACCAGGCCCGAGGCCCTGGTCCGCGCGGTGCTGGCGGCGGCCGCGAGCCTGCCGCCAGCGACGATGGTCATCCCGGTGCCGCTGGCCGCGCGCGGTCCTGCATCCGGCACCGGGCCGGCGCGCGAGCTGTCGGCTCGGGCCCTGGTCGCCGCGGCCTACGGCGCGACGCACCTGATGGCCGACGACGGCCCCGCCACTGCCCGCCCCGCCGACGGCCCCGGCACTGCCCGCCCCGCCGACGGCCCCGGTACCGCGATTCCGGTGGTACGCGCCGGCGACTGGGCCTACGACCCGGGCGCCGAGGTGTGGCGGCCACTTGGCCTCATCGAGGCAGGCGCTGAGCAGGGGGACCTGTCGCCCGGCGAGCTCGGCGACCTGCTGGACGCGGGCGCTGAGCTACCCGCGTGGATTACCCCGCCCGCGGTGGCGCGGGAACTGCGGCGCGCGCGCCCGCCCCGCGCGGAGCGAGGGTTCGTTCTCTTCCTGACCGGACTGTCCGGCTCGGGAAAGTCCACCATCGCCAGGAACCTCAGGGACGCTCTGGCCGAACGCGGTGACCGCCAGGTCTCGTTGCTCGACGGCGACCTGGTCCGGCAGCTGCTCTCGGCCGGCCTCACGTTCTCGCGAGCGGACCGGGACCTGAACATCTTGCGGATCGGCTTCGTAGCGGCGGAAATCGCCCGGCACCGCGGCATCGCGATCTGCGCGCCCATCGCGCCCTACGCTGAGGTCAGGGCCCGGGTCCGGGAGATGGTCTCGGAGGTCGGCGACTTCCTGCTGATTCACGTCGCCACGCCGCTGGAGGTGTGCGAGGCCCGCGACCGGAAGGGCCTCTACGCGAAGGCGCGCGCGGGCCTGATCGATCAGTTCACCGGGATCTCCGACCCGTACGAGGAGCCAACGGACGCCGACCTGATCATCGACACGTCGACGATGACCCGCGAGCAGGCGACCGACGCGGTGCTCGGCCTGCTCACCGCGGGGGGATGGCTGTCAGCGGCTCAGGGATGAGCGTCTGGCCCGGCCGACGCGGCCTCGCCCGGCCGAGCCGGCGCCACGCTCGCCCGCGCCGCAGGATCACGCCTGCCCGCTGAGGCAGGATCACGCCCGCCCGCTGAGGCAGGGTCGCCCGCTGAGGCAGGATCACGCCCGCCCGCTGGAGCGGGATCACGTGCGCCCGCTGAGGCAGGGTCGTCGTCCTCGGCCCGGCTGCCCTCGTCGAGCCGCTCGCGGAACCTGCTGATCCTGGATGTGATCGCTCCGGACATCGCGTCGCGGTACCGGGAGAGCACGACGAAGCTGACGATGCCGCTGATCACCAGCGCGAGGCCGACCAGCAGCAGGCCTCGGGCGCCCACCAGGGAGAGAAGCCCGAGCGCGACCGCGAAGAGCAGGATCCTCGCGAAGGTGTAGGCGAACGTGGCACGCATGGCAAGGCCAGCTTATTGGTTCTCCGGCGCCGCCCTGACCGCCGGCACCGGCGGCGCCGACCCCGTTCCGCCGGCCGGACGCAGCGGCCCGCCCGGCTCCGCCGCCCCAGATCCAGCCGCCCCTGCCCCGGGCCCGGTCGGCGACAGCTTCGGATTCCCAAGCCAGATTTTACGGAAACTAGGGATAAAAACCGTTCTTGTCGCAACACTTAGGACAGGCTCTTGAGGGAGAGCAGGAGGGGTGAGAATGGAAGGCAATAGTGAGCGGCTGCTCACGCCGGGTGAAGTCGCGGCCCTGTTCCGGGTCGATCCGAAGACTGTTACCCGCTGGGCGGCATCGGGGCGCATCAGCAGCATCCGCACCCCTGGCGGGCACCGACGGTTCCGGGAGTCAGAGGTCCGGGCTCTTCTTGGCGGCGACTCGGCCACGGCGCCGGAGCCGGCCGTCTAGGGCACGGCGCGAACGTGTCGGGTGGGCACGGTCCGCTCGAAAGCGGCCGACGGGTCACCTACCGGGGGCCGCGGTTTTCCTCGGTGCCCTGCGCTCGACCCGGGTTGCCGTGGCGGGCGAGGAAGTCAAGGAACTGCCTGCGCAGCGTCTCGTCCCCCTCCCGCCAGCGCCTTCGCCGCTCGTCAAACTCCTGCTCCGTCAGTGCCTGCTCGGCGAGCCGCTCGTACTCGGCGTCCTCTGGGCCGATCTCCACGTAGGCGTCGGCCATCAGGCCGCCGCCGTCGCTGGCCACTGACTCGGGGACCAAGAGATTGCCGTTGGGTAGCCGTATTACGTACATCGCGTGTCCACCCTAGAGGCCGTAGCGCACGTTGAAGTAGAGCATCACGTTCAGCGCAGCCCTCGTGTCGCCGCTGAGCATTTCCACCAGGGCCGGGCGCTGCCGGGACGCGATCGCGGCGAACGCGTCCGCGAAGAACTCCCTGTGGCCGACCAGGCCCGGCTGCCGGTGAAAGGCGCTTGCCATGCGCGGCAGGCACTGGCTGTAAAGAGAATGGAACTCTTCGGAGTCGGATTGCCATTGCTCGTCTTCGCCGTCGAGATCATCGAGCGCGTGGCCGATCTCGTGGCACATGACGTCCGGCGTCGGCGATGGCCGGGAGCCGACGATGATCTTGCGCTCGCCGTACGCGCCCGCGCACGCGTCCCAGGTCGCCCGCCCCGACGGCAGCGGGACCCCGTGGAGCCGTCCCATGTCGTCGAGGTCGGGAACACCGCCCAGGCCAACGTGGATGGCGTCGAGGCCCGCCGCGAGCTTGACCTTGATCAGGTGCGGCAGCTCAGCCAGGCGGTCGATGGCGTGCACCACTTCGGGCGGGGGCACCACACCTTCGGCCCACTCTCGGTGAACCAGTTCCTCGATGTGTCCGCAGTGCCGCCGGCCGGCCGCCGTCCGGTTACGCTGCGCGATCTCGTACCACGGGGGCCTCGCGGTGCCGCGGGCGCTCCGCCCTGGCTTCGCCGCCGCGGCGGGCTCCGTGGCCACGCCCGTCCGAGGCGCTGCGCGCGCCGCCGTCCTGCCTAGTCCCCAGCGTCGCGGCAGGGCATGCCCGGCCGCCTGCCCCGCACGGCCGGCTGGCTGCCTCGGGTAGCCGGTGTCCGGCCCGGTTCGGGCCGCGCGCGAGCCGCCGCGCGTCGCCCCGGCGCCTGCTTGCTCCGCGGCCGCTGGCCCCGCGGCGCCCTGCCCTGGAGCGCCAGAGCCGGGCGGCCGCCGGGATGGCGGGCTGGCCCCCCGTGTCCTCGCGCTGCTCGCCAGGCTGCCGGCGTCGGGGAGCCCGGACCGCTCTCCACCCGCCCTGCCCACCCTGCGGTGGGCCCCCGCAGGCCCCGGTGTCCCCGCTGACCTCGGTGTCGCGGCTGACCCCGGCCTTAGCGTCGGCCCCGGCGCAGCAGCTGAGCCGGAGACCGCATCGCCCTGGCCGCGGGTCCGGGTCCCGTCCGCTCCCCGGCGCCAGCGTGAGCGACGAACGCGATCGAGTAACCGCAGCCGCATATCGTCTCTCCCCGGATCGCCTGAACCCAGGCCGCCAGACTACGACGGATTCTCGCGATCAGCCTGCGACGTCACTGAACGTAATCTATTACGGTCCGGCAGGAGGAGCTAGGAGGACTCGGCCAATTTGGCCGCAGCAGGGCATGTCAGCGGCTAGGCTGCGGCCATGTTGCTCGCCCTCGTACTCTTTGGCCTGGTCACGGTTGGTTTCGTTGTGCCGTGCCTCATCGACGTTGCGGTCACTCCCCCTGGCGAGTTGCGCAGCCTCACGAAGCCCACCTGGGTGCTCCTGATTGTGTTCTTCTCGGCCTTCGGCGCCATCGCCTGGCTGGCGGCCGGGCGGCCGGACCGGCGCGGACGGATGCTTTCCCGTTACCTGGAGGACGCGTCGTTCTTCGGCCCGCAGGACGCGCTCAGGCGCCATCCCGCAGGACGCAGCATGGATACGGGCCTCGGCGGCCCGTCCGGTCGGGCCGCGCACCTGGCGAGCTCGGCTCCGACCCGGCCGATAGGTCCCGACGACGATGACGAGTTCCTGCAGGAACTTGCGCGCAGAATCAAGCGCGGCCGTGGGGCCGGCAGCGACGCCTTATCCTCTGGGCCAAGAAGCCCGGCGCTCTGGGCCCTCACGACGTACCAGGACACGCTGTAGCGCTGCCCTGAGCGCCGGTCAGCCAGCCGGTGGCCCTACCCAGGAGGCGGGTGAATGTGAGCCTGCTGCACTAGTCTCCGCTCTCCTACCGCACGCCAGGCCCCGCCGGCGATCTTGCCCTCACCTTTGTGTGCGGAAAATGCTGTTCGCACGACACTTTCCGCTCACGGTCCAGCCAGCCACCCGCGCAGAACGGACATGCCGGGCACCGCCGGGCCAGCTCGCGGGCCCAGCCCGCGCCGCCGGGCACCGGTGTCCCGCCAGCCAGGCCGGGGCAGCCTCGACGGCAGCCGCGCTGGCGCCAAAGCGGAGATCATTCTCTGGCCAGACAATTCTGGAACCGGCCCCAGGACTGAGCTGAACTCGCATTCACGGCGTATCAGTGCAGGCCGGCGTAGGAGTGCAGGCCGGGGATGAGCAGGCTCACCACGAGCACGTTGAACAACAGGCAGCAGAACCCGGTCAGCTGGATGATCGCCGCCCTCCGGCCCCGCCAGCCAGCGGTCGCCCGGGCGTGCAGGAAGCAGGCGTACACCACCCAGGTGATGAACGCCCAGGTCTCGGTGGGATCCCAGCTCCAGTAGCTGCCCCAGGCGAAGTCCGCCCAGATCCCACCGGCTATGACGCCGAAGGTCCAGATCGGGAACCCGAACACCACGGTCCTGTAGGCGAGCCGGTCGAGCTCCGCGGAACCCGGCAGCCTGCGCAGGATCCCGTCGGCGCCCGGCGGGCGGCCGGCCGCGACCCGCCGGGCGTGCCGGTCGACGACCAGGTACGTGATCCCGGTCACCGCGGCCACGAAGAATATCCCGGTGGCCAGGGTCATCGCGGTCACGTGGATGGCGAGCCAGTAGGACTGCAGGGCGGGGGGCAGGGCCCCGGCCGGGGTGTAGATGACGGTCTCGGCCAGGCCCAGCACCAGCACCACCGAGGCCATCACGAACAGGCCCATGTAGTAAGCCCGGTACCGGATCATGGCCGCCAGGAAGAACGCCACGGCCACGCACGTGAGCGCGGTGACGAACTCGTACATGTCGCCCCAGGGGAGCCGGTGCACGGCCAGCCCTCTGGTCAGCACCCCCGCGCCATGCCCGGCCAGGCCAACGCAGGTCAGTACCACCGCGGTGGTCACCCAGAACCCGACAGGCCCCCGGCCCAGCCGCTGGTCAGGAATCACCGTCGCGCCCGCCCCGGCCCCGGCAGCGCCAGCCCCAGCACCGCCAGGCCCAGCACCGCCAGGCCCAGCACCGTCGGACCCAGCACCGTCGGACCCGGCACCGTCAGGCCCAGCACCGTCAGCCGCAGTCCCGCCATACGCGGCGCCATTGCCCGGCGCGGCGGCTACCTTGGCGCTGACCAGCTGGGGGACCCGGGTCTTGACTATGGCCGGTGCCTGCTTCTTCCCGAACGCGAAGTCGCAGGCGTAGGCCAGCATCGCCACGGCGTAGACGACGACCGCGAACAACAGAAGATCGTTGCTGAGGTTGGCCAAGCCGATGTTGACAGGCACTGGAGCCTCACTCTCCCTCGGGTGGGTCGTGGTCGCCGTCGCGGCGGCCGGAGATCTCAGCGGCCAGGCTGGAGAATTCATCCTCGAAGCCGCCGGCCGCATCGGAGCGGCTGAGCCCGCCGATATCGACGACGGTCTCGCCCGCTTCGCCGGTCCGGGCGCGCACGAACACCCTACGGCGCCGGACCAGGAAGGACAGGAGCAGGCCTCCGAGGACCGCGATCCCGCAGACCAGGGCGGGCAGCTGGCCGGGATCGTACGTCATCGCCAGGCTGATCCACTGCCGGTAGCCGAGGTAGGTGATGGTCCCCAGGCCGCCGGGAAGCTTCATCGACTGTCCGGCGGCCAGCGGCCGCGGCGCGATCGCCAGCTGATGCAGCCCCGCGGTGTCCAGCGAGTACACGGACTGCGGCGACCCCGAGTTCATGCCGAGGTTCCCCGAGTACGAGACCAGGCTCACCCGTGGCTTCAGCGGCGCCGGGAACGCCGACTCCAGCTGGCCGCTGACGTCCACGGCGCTCGGCAGGAACACGCCGACGAAGCCCAGCTGCTGGGGATACGCGTCCGGAACCTTGATCGCGCCCTCCGAGGTGAGCCCGGACGTCTCGACGGGGATGAAGGGCACCGCCCCCTCGAAGACCACGTGCCCGGTGCCGTCCGTGACCCGGAACTCCGGAGCGTAGCCGTGGCCGATCAGGAAGACCCGCACGCCGTCGACGTTCAGGGGGTGGTTGACTCTCAGCATGCCGCGGTGCACAGGCCCGCCGGGCGCGGCGGTGTAGCTGATCGCCGCATTGAACGAGGACGGCTGGCCGATGAGGGCCCCAGACGTTACGTAGGACGCGCTGAAGCGGTTGAGGGTCAGTGAGAACGGCTGCAGGTCACCGGGCGAGACCAGGCGGCCGGGATGAAACTCGTCAAGCGCCGTCAGCGTGTTGGAGAAGGAGCTTCCCGAGACCAGCAGCCGGTTGGCCTTGTAGCCGTAGAGGCCGCCCAGGCTGATCGACAGCAGCACCCCGAGCAGGGCGATATGGAAGAGCAGGTTGCCCACCTCGCGCAGGTAGCCCTTTTCCGCGGCCACCCAGCCGGCCCCGGCGCGCACCCGGAACCGGCGGCCGGACAGCACCGTGGCGGCCGACTCGAGCGCCGCCTCGGGCGCGAGCGGCGTCCGGTAGCTGATCGACTGCGGCAGCCTGGCCAGGTGGCGCGGCGCCTTCGGCGGCGGCTGGCGGGCGGAGCCCACCATGCGCACCGTCCTGGGCAGCACGCAGCCCACCAGCGACAGGAACAGCAGCAGGTAGATTGCGGCGAACCACGGCGCGCCGAAGACGTTGAACAGCGACAGCCGGGCCAGGGCGGGTGCAAGGCTGGGATGCGCGGAGTAGTACTGCGCCACCGCCGCCGGGTTGGCCCCGTCCTGCGGCAGCAGTGAGCCGGGCACGCTCCCGACCGCCAGCAGGAACAGCAGGATCAGCGCCGTGCGCATCGAGGTCAGCTGCCGCCACCCCCACCGCAGCCAGCCCACGACGCCGAACCCGGAGCCCGCGCCCGGCCCGGGGCTGGCCGGTGCGCCCGCCTCAGCGTGATCGGCGAACTCGGCGGCTCGCTCCTCCGCCTCGGCCTCTGGCGGTTGGCGCAACTCGGTCACCGGGTCACGGCCCGTGCTCGGCAGGCCCGTGCTCGGCAGGCCCGTGCTCGGCAGGCCCGTGCTCGGCGCCTCACGACTGCTCCGCCGAGACCTGCGCGATGAGCGTCCTGAGGCCGTCGTAGGACGCCGGGCCGACAATGCGGGCGGCAATCCGCCCGCTCCGGTCGATCACCAGGGTGGTGGGGATCCCGGCCGGCGGGACCGTCCCGTTGAAGTCAAGAGCGATCGCGTCGTTCGGATCGTTCACGCTCGGATAACTGATCCGGAACGTGCGCATGAACGCCGCGGCGCCCGCCGCGTCGTCCCTGATGTCTATGCCTACGAACCGGATGTCGGTTCCGGAGAAGTGCCGCGCGAGCTGGCCAAGCGAGGGTGCCTCCTCGCGGCAGGGCGTGCACCAGGAGCCCCAGAAGTTCAGCACCACCACGGCGCCCCGGTCGGCGGCGAGGTCAAACCTGGCGCCGGACAGCATCGTCCCGGTGACCTGCGGGGCGGCGGGTCGCGCTCCGGGCTTGAATACGGTGGTGCTGTAGCTGCCGGCCACGAAGCTGCTCCCTGTGCCGACCGCGGTATCCTGCGCTGTCGCCCCGCCGCTGCAGGCCGCGGCCCCCATCGCCACGGCCGCGACTACCGTCGCCGCGCTGATCGCACGGCACGTTGAGCGAGGCACTGAAATCGGCAAGCGGAACACGGAGCGGTCTCCTACACGCAGTAGTATCCCGCCCCATTGTGCCGGATCCCCTCGGGCGTGCGGGAAGTGGGTCGCCGTTCCGGCGCGGCGTCAGCCGGACCGGGCTCCGGGTGCCGCCGAGCAGGCTGATACGCCCGCTCGCGGAAGCCGTCGCCCCAGTGGCCATGGCCCCCGGCCCTGTGCTCCCCGGCCCAGCAGGACCGGGGAGCACGGGGTCCTGGTTACCCGGCCGGCAGGTGTGCCTCGAAGGGCTGCGGCAGGCCGGACCTGCCGTCGCTCCAGGCCACGTACAGCGTGCTGCCGACGTACGGGGCGATGCCCGTGGTCACCACGGCATTGTCGGTGTAGTCGCCGAAGTTGGGAACGATATCGGAGATGTCGTTATCCCAGTCGGCCGCCACGGTGGTGATCAGCGTCAGGGAAGCGGGCGCGACCGTCGTCCGCGGGCTGACGTTGATCGCCGCGAACACGTTCGTGTCGGAGGTGCTGGCGGAATCCCGCGAGAACCACGACACGTCCAGGTTCCCGCTAGCGTTCGCCGTGCGCACCGCGGGCAGGAAGTTGACCGCGCCGGCGATCGGCGCGTCGAGCTCCACCGGCGTCGCCTGGACCGGCACGAGCGCGCGGAGGCCGAAGCTCTGCAGCAGGATGTCACCGAGCGGATGATCGCGCGCGTCGTTCCACACCATGCTCACCGTGCCCGCCCGGTCGCTGACCGCCAGCCGCGGCCAGTCGGCGGGAGACCCGCGGTTGTAGCCGGGTATCAGCTCGGCGTCCATCGACACGACGGGCACCGAGAGCCGGTTCGACACGCCGCAGCCCGCGACCTTGGCCAGCAGGAGGCACCGGAACGGCACCTTGGTCAGCACGTCCGCGGTGGGATCGGTGTTGCACGGCGCGAAACCGAACGTGTTGGACCCCAGGTTGAACTCGTAGCCGATGTAGACGACGCCCGTGCGCAGGTCGACCGCGGGGTAGGCGCCCTCGTTCTCGCACGCGCTGCTCGAGGCCGCCGCCACGGTCCCGTACGCGCGATGACCGACGCCGTTGTTCTCGCAGACGGGCCGGGCGGGCGTCCCGCCAGCCGGGCCGGTGCCGCCGGCCGCGTTGCCGAGATCGCAGGTGCTGAAATCGATGCTTGATCTGAAGATATTGGTCACGACGAAGTTGGTGATCACCGGGAAATCCGTGTAGGCGGTGTACAGCCGGTGCCGTGCCGGGTCGATGGCGATGAACGGTTTGTCGACGAAGTCGCATTCCTGGAACTTCTGCCTGCCGTTCCGCAATATTATGCAGGCGCTGCTGCTGGCGAGGACGATCGGCTGGCCGCAGCTCAGCGTGGCGCCCGCGCCCGCCCCCGTCACCTCGCATGCCGCCATCGCGACGTCGAACGACCCGAGGCCACTCAGCGGCGCGTACAGGCTGGAGATGTAGAAGTAGGTGCGGCCGCCGACGGTGTAGGCGGCGACGCCCGGGTCACCCTCGTACAGATGGTGGCCGCAATCTGCGTTCGGCAACCCGCCCAGGTCGGTGAAGGACTTCCCGCCGTTGGCGGAGAACCCGTACCCCGTGCCCTCCTCCTTGTTCGCTGGCGACGGGCAGGGCGCGAAGAAGGCGGTGGAGTCGTTCCACGCCTCCGCCACGTACCGGCCCGACGCCGCGATCGAAACTTCCGACTGGCCGTAGGCGCGCACCCCGTTCGGTGCAACGTCCTCGGCCGGGCTGGCCGCGTCGACGTTGGCGGGCGCCGACGCCGACCCGGGCGCCCGCGGGCCCATCGCCGACCTCGCCGGCGCCGACGGGCCGTTGGGCTGCGGGCCGTTGCAGAAAAACAGCGCGCCCGCCGACGCCTTGACGCCTTTCTGGAGTTCCCGGCAGAACGGGACGCCCTCCGCGAGCCCCGTCTTCCGTCCGGCCGCCTGCACCAGCGATGTCGCCCGGGCCGATGTCGCCCGTGCGGATGTGGTCCGTGCCGAACCGCTGGGCCGCGTGCCGGGCCCGGCACGCACGCCAGCCGGTCCGGTCACCGCGAGCAGGCCGACCATCAGGCCCGCCGCGACCGATGCCGCGACGAGCACGCCAGGGGAGAATCTTCGCTTCACTGCCTGGTCCCTTCGGTGAAGTCGCGGCCCAGGCGCCGACGCCGGGGCCGCTGCAGGCCCCCTAGCACTCCGAGAGACTATCCAGAACCACCAACGTTGCACCGGCACCCTAGAAAATCGCCTCGTAGTCGCCTCAGCACAGCCGGCAGGATCGGCGTGCGAATCACTGGCTGCGCGCCTGATCGTCCGGACTGAGGATCCTTATATGATCCTCACCGGAAAGGACAGGGACAAGTGCCAGCTG
>WNFJ01657126.1_pt1 | contig 17107 bp, 14 predicted proteins | sample 5400461 | NCBI WGS metagenome assembly WNFJ01 (sample SAMN13153349, study PRJNA577476) | soil metagenome | isolation source: 115 cm saprolite on Douglas fir-dominated hillslope | place: USA:California | collected 2013-09-17 | reverse complement strand
GACATGTTGCAAATGGTCATCCGCTCCTCCATCGAGAGGGCGCGGATGGCGCTGCCGGTGTACTCGATCACCGAGCCGGTTCCGCCGGCGATCCCCACCTTCGAGATCACCGCGAGGATGACGTCCTTCGCCGCGACGCCGGGACGCAATCGGCCGGTGACGCGGACCTCGAGCGTGCGCGGGCGGCGTTGAATGAGGCACTGGGTCGCCAGGACGTGCCCGACCTCGCTGGTGCCGATCCCAAATGCGAGCGCGCCAAACGCCCCGTGGGTGCTGGTGTGGCTATCGCCGCAGACCACGGTCGATCCCGGCTGCGTCAATCCCAGCTCGGGTGCAATCACGTGGACGATTCCCTGCCGCTCGCTGCCCAGACCATGAAGCTCGATTCCGAACTCGCGGCAGTTGGCTTCGACCTGAGCGACCTGGGCGGCGGCTTGCGGGTCAACGAAGGCGAGCTTGCCGTCGGTCCCGCGGGCGGTCGGCACCGAATGATCGATGGTGGCGATGGTGCGCTCGGGCCGGCGCACGCGAAGGCCGCGCTCGCGCAGCACGTTGAATGCTTGCGGCGAGGTGACCTCGTGGACGAGGTGGAGGTCCACATAGAGCACCGCGGGCGTCTGCGCCGACTCGGGCGCGACGAGGTGCGCATTCCAGATCTTCTCGAAGAGCGTGCGCGGAGGCGGCCTGGCCGCGGACTCCCGCCCGTCTCCAATGGGCCCAGTCCCGGGCCGGGCCGGCTTGCCGGTGGCGACAACCCGATTGATCACCTCCAGATAGGCTCGAGCGCTGGCGAGGATGATGTCCGTGCTCACCCCTTGCCCCCGGTAGGTGCGCTGATCGTGCTCGACCTCGACCGAAACCTCGCCCTGGGCATCGCCGCCAACGGTGGCACTCGAAACCTGATAGTCGCGCAGCTGAAGGCGCACGCGCGCAATCTGCTCGATCGCCTTGAAGACCGCATCCACCGGACCGTCCCCGCTGGAGGTGCTCTGTTCCGTCCGACCGTCGCACTGGCGAAGCGAGACGCTGGCCGTGGCCACGCTGTTGGTTCCGGTTGAGGCGTTGAGCGAGAGAAGCTCCCACTGCCCCGCGCGGGCGCCGTGCAGAAAACCGTTGATCAGCGCCTCCAGATCGCCGTCGTAGATCTCCTTTTTCTTGTCCGCGAGCTGCTTGACCTCTTCGAAGAGCTTGTCGACCTGCGGCTTGTCCAGGCGGTAACCCAGCTCGGTCAGCCTCTTTTGCAGCAGGTGGCGACCGCTGTGCTTGCCCAATACTAGATTCGTGCACTTGAAGCCCACGTCTTCCGGCTTCATGATCTCGTAGGTCGCCGAGTGCATCATGATCCCGTGCTGGTGGATCCCCGCCTCGTGCGCGAACGCGTTCTGGCCCACGATCGCCTTGTTGCGCTGCACCGGGAAACCAGTCGCCTTCGCCACCACCCGACTCGCCGGATAGAGATGCTCGGTGCGCACGCCGGTGTGAAGCCGGAAGTAGTCCGCGCGCGTCTTGAGCGCCATCACCACTTCCTCGAGAGAGCAGTTGCCGGCGCGCTCCCCGATGCCGTTGACGGTGCACTCCACCTGCCGGGCGCCTTCTTGAAGCGCGGCGAGGCTGTTCGCCACGGCGAGACCTAAGTCGTTGTGGCAGTGCACGCTGAGGACGACTTTGTCGATCCCGCGTACCCGCCTTCTCAAATGGGCGATGGTGGCGGCGAACTGGGCCGGCATCGCGTAGCCCACGGTGTCGGGGATGTTGATCGTGCTCGCCCCGGCGTCGATCGCCCGCTCGACCACTTCGCAGAGAAAATCCGGCTCGGTCCGGGAGGCGTCCTCGGCGGAGAATTCGAGATCGTCGAAGCGCTCCCGCCCATAAGCGATCGCCTCCGAGGCCGTCCGGACGATCTCCTCCTTGGTCAGCTTGAGCTTGAATTGCCGGTGGATCGGGCTGGTGGCGAGAAAGACGTGGAGCCGGCGGCGGGGGGCATCTTTGAGCGACTCCGTGGCGCGATCGATGTCCTCGCGATTGGCGCGGGCGAGGGCGCACATCAGCGGACCTTCCACCGACCGGGAGATGGTGGAGACCGCCTCGAAATCGCCGGGGGAGGCGGTGGGAAAGCCGAGTTCGATCACGTCGACCCCCAGGTCGCGAAGCGCGATCGCCACCGCCGTTTTCTGCTCCAGATTCATGCTCGCGCCAGGAGCCTGCTCGCCGTCGCGCAGCGTGGTATCGAAGATGATCACTCGGTCATCGGGACGATCGTGTTTCATTGGCAAGCCTCCTCCAAAGGGCTCATGCGGCCACCTCATCGGACGAGTCTTCCAGAAGCGGCCCTTCACGCGCGGGATGCGGGTTGGAGCCGCGGACCATCGCGACCGCGCCGGTGCGCAGAAGCTCCAGAATGCCGAAGGGACGCAGCACCTCGATCAACCGATCGACCTTGTCCTGCGAACCGGTGATTTCGATCGTCATCGAAGCCGAATGGAGATCGACCACGCGGGCGTGGAACAGCTCGCACAATCGCAACACCTCGCCGCGCTCCTCGTGGTTTGCGTTGACCTTGACGAAGGCGAGCTCGCGAATCACGGAGGGGGCATCGGTGATGTCCTCTACCCGCAGCACGTTGACCAGCTTGTAGAGATTCGCCTCGATGCGGTGGGCGATGTCCTCGTCCGCGCGCACCACCAGGGTGATGCGGGAGATCCCCGGCCGCTCGGTCCTCCCGACGCTCAAGGAATCGATGTTGTAATTCCGGCGGCGAAAGAGCGAAACGACGCGGTTCAAAGTCCCCGGGCGATCTTCCACGTCGACGATGAAAGTTCGCGAGTGCGATCCCCGGGGGGCGGAATGCTTCAGTTCAGGGTTCATCGGCAGTCTCGATCAGCGGGCGGGGGCGGCGAATCATGTCCTGCAGGTCTGCATTGGCGGGCACCATCGGGTAGACGCTGTCCTCTTGCTCGACGCGAAAATCGATCACCGCGGTGCCGGTCGTCGCTCGGGCGCGCGCCACCACCTCGGCGAGCTCCTCGCGCCGCGTCACCCTGAAGCCGGCCAGGCCGTGGGCCTCGGCCAGCTTGACGAAATCAGGATTCTTGAGCGGGGTGGCGACGTAGCGGCCGCTGTAGAAGAACTCCTGCCACTGGCGGACCATCCCCAGAAAGCCGTTGTTGATGATCGCGATGTTCAGCTTGATCCCCTCTTGAGCGCAGGTGGACAGCTCGCAGGCGGTCATCTGGAAGCCGCCGTCCCCAACGATCACCCAGATCTCCGCCTCCGGTCGCGCGAAGCGGGCGCCGATCGCCGCGGGCAGGGCGAAGCCCATCGTGCCCAACCCACCCGAGGTGATCAGCCCCCTGGGGTGGTCATGCTTGTAGTACTGCGCTTCCCACATCTGGTGCTGTCCCACGTCGCTGACGACGAGCGCCTTGCCCTCGGTGATCCGCCACAGGTCACTGATCACCTGCGCCGCCAGGAGGCGACCGTTGTCTGGGAGCGAGAGGATGTCCCGGACGGCGGAGTCTCCCTTGAGCGCGCCGATGCGCTCCACCCAGGTCCGGCGATCCCGCCACTCGACGCTGGGCAGCATCTGCTCCTACCAGCGCGACGTCCACCTTGACGTTCTTGTTGATCTCGGACGGGTCGATCTCGACGTGGATCTTCTTCGCGTTGACCGCGAAGGTGGCGAGCTTGCCGGTCACCCGATCGTCGAACCTCATTCCCAAAGCGATCAGCAGATCCGCTTCCTGGATGGAGGAGTTGACCCAGGCCTCCCCGTGCATCCCCATCATCCCCAGGCTCAAGAGATGAGTGGCCGGGAAACCGCCCAGGCCCAAAAGGGTGCTGGCGACAGGGATCCCGGTCTTCTCGACGAAGGCCAGCAGCAACTGCGACGATTCCGATTTGAGAATGCCCTGCCCGGCGAGGATCACCGGGCGCTCGGCCGAGTTGATCAAGTCGATCGCCCGCACGATCTCACGCCAGCGCGGATGGCCGTCGCTGGCATTGCCGGGAAGGCGAAACGGGGCGGCGTCCCATTGGGGTTGAACAGTCGACTGCTGCGCATCCTTGGTGATGTCGACCAGCACCGGGCCGGGCCGGCCCGAGCGGGCCACGAAAAACGCATGCCGCAGCGCCGGGGCGATGTCCTCGGCACGCGTCACCAGATAATTGTGCTTGGTGATCGGAAGCGTCACGCCGGTGATATCCGTCTCCTGAAAAGCGTCGCTGCCGATCCCTGCCGAAGACACCTGGCCGGTGATGCAGACGATCGGCGATGAGTCCATCATCGCGGTGGCGATTCCGGTGACGAGGTTGGTGGCCCCCGGGCCGGAAGTAGCGATCGCGACGCCGACCTTCCCGGAGGAACGGGCGTATCCGTCCGCCATGTGCGAGGCGCCCTGCTCGTGCCGGACGAGTACGTGGTGGATCGGGTAGTCGGGCAGAGCGTCATAGGCAGGCATGATCGCCCCGCCCGGATAACCAAACACGGTGTCCACCCCTTCGCGGATCAAGGCTTCCCAGATCACCTGTGCGCCGGTTCGCTTCGACGCCGCAGTCGCTGAGCTTCGCGCGGTGTACGGTTTGTCCGCTCTTGTTTGTCTTGTTTGTGGCTCTTGCAAGTTCGGGCTCCGGGGTGAATCGAGACAAAAAGAAAGCCCCCGCGACCTTTCGGGTGCGGGGGCTCGTTCAACGAAAAGGCGTTTCCGTCAGAACGGTGGCCCGCACCCGGGCGTAAGGAGGCTAATAAGGACGAGGGAAAGTCCGAGACCCGTGACCGAGGTCAGCGAAAGGCGCGCAGGCAAGCTCGAGGTCCGGTTCGACGGCATGAAGTCAAGATCATTATGCGAAGCGTCGAAGCCCGTCAAGCTGATGAAGCAAGGGCGTCCGAGAAACTCTTTAACTTTCCTTAATGCCAACGGTTCAGCATTCTGCTGCACGTCTGTCCAGAGGGGTACACCGAGTTCAAGCTGTTGCACGCTCGTTCAGGGGGAACAACCATGAGACGTTGGGAAGCGCATCACCCACGGTTGCACCGAGGGGAGAGTGAAGTACGTCCGCGGTTTATACCGGCCAAGCTGGGAGCGATCGCGGTCGCAGTAGCAATGACTTCCTGCTCGCCGCAGAGCTCCGTTCCGGGGGGAAAATCGGCGCAGGCCATCGCCACCTCGCACAATGACATCGTGCGATTTCTCGAGCAGGCGACCTTCGGGCCCACGCCGGAGAGCATTCGCCATCTCGAGCAGGATCTCAGCGGCGACTACAACGCCTGGCTCAACGAGCAGTTCGCGACGGGCTTCTCCAACTATCCGGATGTCTGCTGCGACGGCTCGAGGGCGGATACCACCTGCAATCAGGCGATCGCCTGCGGTCCAGAGGATTTCTATGCGCTTCCTCAGACCCCGCCCAGCGATTGCCCCTCCGGCACGCCCTGCCGGCGCGACAACTACACGATGTGGCGCTTACAGCAGATCTTCTATCGAAACGCGCTCACCGGGCTTGACCAGCTGCGGCAGCGGATGTTTTTCGCGTTGAATCAAATACTCGTCACCTCGGCCCAGCTCGGCGCTCTCAATTACGCCGACCGGATGACCAACTATCTGGAGCTGCTGGAGCAGAGCGCCTTCGGCAACTTCCGCCAGACTCTCTATGACGTGTCGCGCCATCCCACGATGGGGCAATACCTGGACAACATAACCAACACCCGGACCCAACCGAATGAGAACTATGCGCGCGAGCTGATGCAGCTCTTCTCGATCGGGTTGGTGGTTCTCAATCCGGATGGAACGACGACCGGAACGCCGACCTACGGTCAAGACACGATCGTGGATCTCACCCGGGCGCTCAGCGGTTGGGTGCTTGCCGGGCCGCTTGCCCGCAACAATCAGACCAACCAGAACGTCCCCAACTACAGAGATCCGATGGTCGCCAACGCAGGGCGACACGACACCGGCGCAAAGGTTCTCTTCGCAAATACGCCTTACGAAGCGCGAATCCCCGCCGGCCAGACGGTGGATGATGACTTGAACAGCGTGGTGGGCATCCTTTTCAACCATCCCAACGTCGGAACTTTTATCGGCAAGGCCCTGATTCAGATGATGGTCACCAGCAATCCGAGCCCGGCCTACGTCACGAATGTCACCCGCGCCTTCAATGACAACGGCAGCGGAGTGCGGGGAGACATGACGGCGGTGCTCCGGGCGATCCTGCTCGATCCCGAAGCCCGCAACGAATCGCCCTCGAATGATTTCGGAAAGCTTCGAGAGCCGGTCCTCGGAATTACGAATCTATTGCGCAACATCGGTTACACCGTCCCCAACCTCGGGCTGGACCCGGATCCCGTCTCCGATTTCGCCCTCAGCAACCCCAACGGGACGCCCACCGCCTACCTGTCGCAAGGACAGGACGTCTTCCGCTCTCCGACGGTGTTCAACTTCTTCCCGCCCGATTTCCCGGTCCCGGGCACATCAGGCCTGGTCGGTCCGGAGTTCGGCATTCTATCCACCACCACCGCTCTGACCCGCGACGATATCTTGTATCACCTGATCGACGGCAGCGTCGGCGTCCAGGCGCTCTATCGACCGAACTTCCCGCGGGTCGACCTCTCCAACTTGATGCTTCTGGCCGATGACCCGAGCGCACTGGTCGAGGCCTTGAATCAGACTCTCCTGCGCGGACAGATTCCAGACAACGTGCGAAGCATCTTCGTGAACTCCATCTCCAGCGCGCCCACCGGCGCGCAGCGGGTGAAGGAAGCCCTGTACCTGGTTTCCAGCTCCGCTCTCTACCAGGTCCAGAGGTGACGCCATGAAACACACCAGAAGAGAGTTCATGCTCGGTTCCGGATGTCTGGCGTTGAGCGGGGCGGCCTACGCCGCCAACTTCAACAATCTCTCGCTGATGAACCTGTTCGCTTCGGCGAGCCAGGTCAACGATGCCAACTACAAAGCGCTGGTTTGCATCTTCCTCTTCGGAGGCAACGATGCGAACAACCTCGTCATCCCGTTCGACAACTATGCCGCCTACGATGCAGCGCGAGCAGGTTCGGCCTTCGCCATCGCTCAAGCCGACCTTCTGCAGATCAACGCGCCCAGCCAGGGGGCGACGTTCGGGCTGCCGAATCGCACCACCTACAACACCACCGGTCTGCAATCTCTGTACAACGACGGCAAGCTCGCCTTCGTCTGCAACATGGGCAGCCTGGCGACGCCCCTGGACCGTGCGACCTATATCAGTCGGCCCGACCTTCGTCCGGACCAGCTGTTCTCGCACTCCAATCAGCAGGGGCAGAATCAGACCGCGATCGCGCGGGGATCGGCCCAGACCGGCTGGGGAGGTCGCCTCGCCGACCGCGTTCGCAGCACCGAGCAATTCCCGCTCGAGGTGTCGGTGTCAGGGGTGACCATCTACACTGCGGCCCAGCTCCAGCAACCTCTGGTGGTTCCGCCCACCGGAGGACTGGACCAGGCGCTGCGCTTCGATCCGCCTCGCGCCGCCACTCTGGATGCGGTCAACGCGGTGCTGGCGTTGCCCGACAGCTCAAGCCTCAGAGCTGCCAGCAACAATGTGAAGGCGCAAGCGTTGGCGACCCGAAGCCAACTCTCCACCGACCCGACGGTCGGCACGTTCCCGAATACGTCGCTTGGCAATCAGCTCAAGCAGATCTCGAAGTTCATCTCGCTTCGGAATGCCTTGAGCGTCGGCGGGCCGATGCGGCGTCAGATCTTCTTCGCCTCGCTCGGCGGATTCGACACGCACGCGAATCAAAACAACGGCCAGGGCGGTCTCTTGACCCAACTGTCGAACGCGCTGCGCGCCTTCTATGACGAGCTGGCGCGGCAGGAGGCAGCCTCCGGCGAACCGGTCACCAGCCAAGTCACCACGTTTACCCAGTCGGACTTCAGCCGCACGTTCAAGATCGGCCAACAGGCGAGCGGCACCGATCACGCCTGGGGCAGCCATCAACTGGTGATGGGCGGCGCCGTTCGGGGAGGCGATCCGGACGACACGGATACCGGCACAGGCGCTCGTGGCCGGTGGCTCCCGAGCACGTCGGTCGCTCAGTACGGCGCCACCTTGGCCAACTGGTTCGGGGTGTCGGCGGCGGACATGCCGCTGGTGTTTCCGAACATCGGTCTGTTCAGCCCGTCGGATCTGGGGTTCATGAACCTGACATAAAAGAAAAAGGGCGTGTTTGCGCGGCGCCAATCAACGCCGCGCCCGCCGAGAGGAAAACGCGGGTCCCGGCCTACCCCCCCCCGGTGCCCGCGTTTTCTTGGTATGAGGAAACCATGACAACGGGATCGATGACAACGGGATCGAAGGTGATGAGGGGAATTGTTTTTCTCGCTCTGATGGCCGGAAGCGCGCGCGGATACGCGGAGACCATTCAGCTTCCACCGAGCAAGGACAACACCTTGTACGAGGACGATTTCGGAAACACGAGCAACGGGCAAGGGCAGTATTTCTTCGCGGGGAGAACCAACGGGGGCTCGATCCGCCGCGGTCTGATCGCTTTTGACATTGCCTGCAACATTCCCCCCGGATCGACGATCGAGAGCGTGACCCTGACCCTTCATGTCTCGCGAGCGATCGGCCCCGAGATCGAGGTCGACCTTCACGCCGCACGGGTGGATTGGGGAGAAGGGGCGTCGATGGCCATCGGACAGGAAGGCACCGGTGCGCCCGCCGAGCCCGGGGACGCAACCTGGCTGCACACGTTCTATGACAGCCAGTTCTGGACTTCGACGGGCGGAGACTTCTCGCCGGTGATCAGTGGCAGCTCAGCGGTGACCCGCACCGGCTTTTACACGTTCGACTCGATGTATGACCCTGGTCTGGTCAGCGACGTGCAGCGGTGGTTGGATCAGCCGGAGGCAAACTTCGGCTGGGTGGTCGTGGTCGGGGACGAATATTTTCCCCGCTCGGCAAAGCGCTTCGACTCGCGCGAAAATGGCAGTCCGGAGTTTCGCCCCAGCTTGACGGTGAGCTACTCCACCGGGGTCCCGAGCCTTTTGCCGGCGGAGCTTCCTCTCGCCCAATAGATTGGGGCCCTGCGCTCTCTGGAATGAAAAGCGCGCTGAAAAGGTGTCGCAGAGCGCTCTTGTTCCGTAGGTGTTCCGTGCGGGCGCGGCTCCAGATGGGGCGATCGATTTGCCATTACCAACCGCTCTTGCGTGCCGCCAGACGGAGAGCGCTTTCTCTCTGGCCACATCGGGTTGTTGCGCAGCGCGTTCACTTCTTTGGTTCCTTCAGTTCCACGAGGACGCAGTCCATATCGGTAGTGCCGACGTTTTCCCCAGTGTGCGATCTGGCCGGAATCCAGGCCACGTCCCCCCGCTTGGCCTGCCGAACCGTTGGCTCGGCTCCAGGCACGACGTTACGCACCTTGTATTCGCTCAGCGAGACCACCACTGCGTCGGGGTGCGCGTGGAGTCCCCATTTCCCTCCCGGAGGACTATGGCAGGCGAGCACTCGCACCCGATCATTCTCGAACACGACCTTATACTTGTCTGGAGCAACCTGTACCGGATCTTTTTGCATCGTTGCTCCTGCCCTCAGCAGAGTGATCAGACTGAAGCTGATTGCAAGTAGTCCCATAGTACTCAGACGCATCGTGGATCTCCTTCTAACGTTGTGACGGACATGGACAAGTCCCCGGTACGCCATTGATTTGTGGATCGCGATCCCGCCATCCCCGAGGGGAGTGCGCCGGCAGGTTCGAGCTTGCCGTCGTCGCCGATCCGAAAAGCAGACGGAGTGAGGTCCATTGCTGCGCTAGAGACGCCGCGGAAAGATCCAACCAGCGTCATCGGCTCTACCCCAGAGAGGGCTGGGGCGATGAGGCGTTAGATAGTCCAAAAAGCGCTCGGCGGAGTCTGCCTCGCGGGTGTCGAAAAGCTCCCATGGCATGTCGGATGAGGGCATGTCCGATGTTCGATCGGTGCTGGGATCGTTGCAAACAATAATCGCATGCCGGTCACCGAAGTTCGGGTTCTCAGGCCTTCGATGGCTTGCTCGGCGCGACCGCGATGTTGATGTGGCGGAAGGTTACCCCGCCCCCGATCACATCCGGCGGCAGCGTTAGATGATCGTCCGATACCAGCACGAGGTAGCGCATAGAAGTCAGTTCGAAACCTGCCAGCACACCGGCGCTGTACCTCCGGGCTTGAGTCAGCGCCTGGTCGGCCTGGGCCTTCGTATCACCTCGATTCCGGACGATTTTCCACTCAGTCAGCACCAATCCTTGTGCGCTGGAACTCACGTCCGAAGTGATCACGAGGGGCTCGCCCAGCGCCAGGTCGGTGCGTTCACCGGCCGCATCCACCTTAAAGGCCCAAAGACCAACAAGAGAAGATGGACTGCTCCGAGCTTCTCGCAGGCCCGTTCCGCTTGGCTTTCGGCAAAGGCAGAGCGCCAGCGAGCAGCAACGGTCTCGTCGGCCACGATCGAGCGCTGGAGGTGAGTGAATGCACGTAGCGTTAGACTCCGAGCCACAGCCTCGGTATCGGCCAGGAGATAGGTGAACTCGGCCCTGAAGGAGCCGAGCGCGCCGATAGCGAACTGAAGACCGGGCCAACCGGAGAGCCCCTCGAAATTCGCCTGCGTCCTCAGAAACGTCTCGAGGGCCGTCGCAGCCAACGGCGGGAGTTCGCTCGCGCTTGGTCAGTTCGCGGACAATTCCCCTACAATTGGGAATGACCGTTGTGTTGATGACACCGCCGTAATCGCCGCCGACGGCGTAGACGGCGGGTTGCGCCAATTGCGTCGCGGCTTTTCCGGTGATCAGCCCCGAGGTAGGTCGATTCGCACCGGGACGGCTAGAGGTCAAAGCACCTTCTGCGAAACGTTCAGCTCCCGTTGGCATCTATGGTTACTTACGTTGTACATACAACCAAGATCGCGACTGGAGCAAGATTATGACGGGTCGATTTGCAGTGCTTCTCCTCGTTCCTCTCATTGGCGCGGCATGCTCCGGCGTGCCGAGACCACCGCCGCAGCTCGCGCAGAACCGCGAAGTGGAGGCCTTTTCAGCGGCTGCCGCCTGGCCGAACGCCGAGACCGCGGTCGCGATCATCGCCGCCCAGCAATTCCTCGCCGCCCGGCACGCGCGGGACGGCTACGAGTACTTCCAGCGACTCGCGCGCGAGCAACCCCAGCGTCCGATCTTCGTGTCCCTGGAAGGTTTGCTGCAGGCGAGCAGCGCCGGCGAGATTCCGCTCCTGCGTCGCGTCGCCTGGGTCGAGGAAGCGATCGGCAAGCTGGACCGGGGCGCTGAGGCCGAGCCGATCGCCGGGCGCCTCCTTCGCGGGCTCGTCTTCGCGGATCTGCCCAAACGGTTTGGCAAGGCAAAACAGGCGGTCGCCGATCTCGAAGCGTCGCTCGCCCAGCGCGATGCCTTTCCCGTCGACGTCGATCGAGGGATCTTCCGGGCACTCGCGAAGGCCTGGCGGACGCTCGGCAACGAGGGTCAATCGCGAGAGATGCTGCGCCGTGCGGGATATGATTCCCTCGACGCCCCCAGCGTCCTCGGAAATATCTCCGTTGGGCCCGATGAGGGCTTTCGGTTCAGCAATCCAAGGCTCTTGAGGGAAGCCGACGGAGTGTACGTTGCGGAGGGCTTCGACTTCGGGAACATCGCATTCCTGGTCACCGAGGCAGGCGTGGTCGCCATCGATGCCGGCACCACCGAAGACAGCGCTCGCGAGGCGATGAAAGCACTGCGTCAGGTCACCCGCGCACCGATCCGGTACGTCATTATCACCCATTCGCACTGGGACCACGTGGGCGGCCTTGCGGCAGTGCGCGAGCCGGGCACCGTGGTCATCGCTCACAAGAACTCCGCCCGGGAGCTCGCGCGGATGCGCACCTCGGAGGGGCCCTTCAGCTGGTTTTTTGGCACCCGGCCCGTCGGCCTGGACGTGAGGGTAGACCGGGTGGTCGCGGAAGAGGAATCCTTCCACTTCGGCGGCCTGGATCTGCGGCTCATCCCGGTGCGCGGCGGCGAGACGGAGGATGCGCTGTTCATACATCTCCCCAAGCAAGGGCTGCTCTTCGTAGGCGACGCGTTCATGCCGTACCTGGGACCTCCTTTTCTGTCCGAGGGTTCACCGGAGGGCTACCTCCAGGTGCTGGCGATCGTCCGCTCGATCGCACCGCGCAAGCTCATTCACGGGCACCCGCCGCTGACCCGCCTCTTCAACATGGAGGCCGTCGCCGGCCTGGAGACGGCGTTGCGCAGCCTCTACAACCGCTACTTGCCGGACATCCAGCGCGGCCGGGCGCTGCCGGAGCTGCTTCACGAAAATTACCTGCCGACGACGTTGCGGGACACCCCGAAGGCAGTGATCCCCTACCTCGTCGTGCGAGATCACTTCCTTCAGCGGCTTCACCTCCAGAACACCGGCTACTGGCAGGCGGATGGCGATGGGATGGAGCCCCTCACCCGACTTGAACGGGCGGCCTTGCTCGACCAGTTCGGCGACGGCAGCGACGGGCCGTTCGTTCGGGTCGCCAACGATCTGATCGCAAGAGGCGACGCGCCGCTCGCGCTGAACGTGATCGAGATGGGCTTGCTCCGGCACTCGTCGAGCGAGAAACTCCAGAACGGACGGAAGCAGGTACTCTCGATGCTGATCGATCGATACAATCCGGTGGACCCGTTTCGGTTTATCATCTACTCCCAATGGGCCGGGGCGCGCTTGCCGCCGATCGATGCAGCGCCAGAGGTGAAGTGAAGGAAGACCGCGCACGGCAGGTCGGACGGCTGATCGCGTCGGAGTGCCTCGCGGTGCGCGTCCGGCGCCTCGAGCGCGTGATCAGCCGCATCTACGATGCGGCATTGGCCGAGCATGGCATCAACATCGCCCAGCTCAACCTCCTCGCCGCGATCGCCGCCAGTGATCGGGGTAGACCGTCCGACCTGACTCGGCTGCTCGACGTGGAAAAGTCGACCTTGAGCCGCAACTTGAAACGGATGGAAGGCCTCGGCTGGGTACACTCCGATCCCGCCGAGCCCCGCCGCGGCCGGGCCTTGAGGCTCACGCCGGCGGGGTCGAAGATGCTGATCAACATGCTCGCCGTATGGGAGAAGGCGCAGGCAAAAGCGATGGAAGAGCTTGGGCAGCGATCCTTTCCGCAGCCGCACAAGCTTCTCTCGTCGTTCAGTCCGTCGCGGCAAAATCGGTAGACGCCTTTCGAGAGGGGCCGCGGGCTACCGGTCACTCGGGGTTGGTTGGCGTCTCCCGGGCGAGCCATTGGCGAAGCTCGGCTTTTAAGACTTTCCCGTGGGCGGTCAGCTCTCCAGCCAACCTTCGGAGCGGATACGATCGAACGCCCTAGCTATCTGCCTCTTGGTGAACTGGGCCTTCCGCTTGCCCCAGGCATAGGTCGCCTGCTCAGCAGCCTCCTCGGTCGTCGCCTTCTCGTGAACGGCCACCCAATGAACGGTTGCAAGGAGCTCGAGGCCGAACGGCGTCTCGAACCCCTCCACCAGGCGAGAGACGCGGCGAAGCCGCTCCTGAGTGGCCTCGTCGGTCGCGAGCAGCTCGTCCGCTTCGCGCGCGGCTCCTGGTACGAGCGAGAGCTCCTTCGTCGGGCTATCACCCCCGTTAGCGTTGCCGGACACGAAGTGGCCTTCGACATGCTTCAGTACGTGGCGAAGGTTCTCGGCGTACGGACCAAATATCGCCTTTTTGTACTTGAGGCGAAGCGGTTGGCCCGCGGCCTGGAGGAAGTACATGAGCTTGTGTACTTCGAGGAGTGTGATGGACGGGTCCATCAACGCAGCGAGGTATCGTTCAATGAGAGCGACGAGCGCCGCCCGGCCAGACGTCATCTCGGGGACTTCGGTGGACTTGTTCGCTTGCGCGTCGGCCGGCCCAAGAGCCGGCTCGTACACGATCACTTCAACATCCGGGAGCTCTGCCGCCGCTCGCTCGATGAGTGGCTTCACGCTGGTCCACGACAGACCGCCAAGGCCGCTACCGAGTGGCGGGATGGCAATCGAACTGATGCGCCGCGATCGAACCTCGGCCACGAGTGCCTTGAGCCCTGCCTCGATGTCCTCGATCCGGCTCTTGCCGCGCCAGTGGCGCTTCGTCGGGAAGTTGATGATGAACCGGGGCCGGCCGAGCTGGCCAGTCTCGAACACGAACATCCGCCCCGGCTGCACTTCGTGACGCTGGCAAGCGGCGGCGTAAGCTTTGAAATTATCCGGGTAGGCATTCTTGAACTGGAGCGCGATCCCCCGGCCCATGATCCCGACGCAGTTGACGGTGTTGACCACCGCCTCCGTGTCGCTGCCGAGGATGTCGCCTTTGCGGAACGTGAGCATCGGAGTCGCCATACTTAGTAGTACCAGCTCGAACAGACAACGACAGGCGGCTGGTGGCTTGCCTGAGACACGATCGCCGCGGCCCTGTCGCTCATGGCGAGCGAGCAACGGAACTCGGTTTAGGAAGCGCCGGCGTTGGATAGGCTGAACGCCCAGCGCTTCCCTTTTGCGGTCGCCCAAGCCACGGTCGTATTGAGGTCCGCCTCCAGGTGCAGCACGGGCGCCTGGCCGCCCCGATAGCTCAGCTCCGGGTGATTCCCCATGTGGATGATGTAGACCATCATCGACCGTGGACAGAAGTAGAAGGGCACGTATTCGCCGACGTTCGTGCCGGGCTGACACTCCACCGGTAGCTTCAGTCGCCGCTCCTTGATGCTGGTCATACCGATGCTCGCCTTCGGCCCACCCCGAGCGACCATCACCGCATCCGAGATCAGCTCTCCTTGGGCAATGATCGACGGAAGGTTGTCGATGTGGGTGATGTGGTAGATGCTCGGATCGGCCGGTACCGTCATTCCATCACCTCGCCCGGGCTCGGCGTCTCGCGGGAGAGCCATTGGCGAAGCTCGGCTTTTAAGACTTTCCCGTAGTTGTTCTTGGGCAGCGACTCGACGAATCGATAAGCCTTGGGTCGCTTGAATCGGCCGATGTGTTCGCGGCAGAGCGCGTCGAGCTGGGCTTCATCCACGGCGCCGGGGGACGAGAGAACAATGAAGGCAATGACCTGCTCGCCCCACTCTGGATCCGGCCGGCCCACCACCGAGGCTTCGCGGACCCCGGGATGTTTGAGCAGCACCTCTTCGATCTCCCGCGGAGAGATGTTGCTGCCACCGCTGATGATCAAATCCTTCGATCGATCCTTGAGGGTGAGGAAGCCGTCCTCGTCGAATGCACCCAGATCTCCGGTGTGAAGCCACCCGCCTCGCAGCGCTGAGAGGGTCGCCTCGGGGTCGCGCCAGTAGCCGGTCATCACGCAGTCGCCGCGCACCAGCACCTCACCCGTTTCTCCAACCGGCAGGTCGCGATCCTCGGAATCGGCCACCCGAACCTCGACCACCGACTGGGCAACCCCAACCGAAGACAGCCGCTGGAGATAGCGCGGATGCCCGGTGTCCGCGTGGCATTCCCGAGACAGGGCCGTGATCGTCATCGGGCTTTCGCCTTGACCGTAGATTTGAACGAATTTCTGGCCGAACGAGTCGAGCGCGCGCCGGATGTTTTCCAGATACATCGGCCCACCGCCATAAATGATTGTCTTCAAATTCTCGAGTTTTGCCGCCACCGCGCCGGGATGCTCGACGAGGCGCTTGACGATGGTGGGTGCACCGAAGATCGACGCGCCCCGATGGACTTTGAGCAGCTCAAAAATCTCCGCCGGATCGAACTTGCCGCTCTCGGGGACGACTTGCGCCGCGGCCTTCGCGACATGCGGGAGAATGTAGAGACCAGATCCGTGGGATATGGGCGCCGGATGGAGAATGCAATCATTCGGCGAAATGCCATCGACGTCTGCCAGATAACTCAAGGTCATCGCCCGCAAGTTGCGATGGCTGAGCATTGCGCCCTTGGGTCGGCCGGTGGTTCCGCTGGTATAGAACAGCCAGGCCGTGTCGTCCGGTGCACGGTCGACCATCGGGGCCGGCTCGCCCGTGGTGAGCTGCTGGTATTCCGCCCCCTCGACGCCAACGACGTGAAGGAGCTCGGGAAGGTCGGTCTTCAGCGCGTCGATCGCCTCCGCCAGCTCGCCCGAGACGAAGCAGAGGCGCGCGCCGCTGTGCTCAAGGATGTACGCGAGCTCGCGGGCGTGTAGCTTGGAATTGATCGGCACCGCCACCAGGCCGGCATGCCAGAGGGCGAAGAGCAACTCCACGTAGGCCGGATGGTTGTGCATCACCAGCGCCACGCGATCGCCGGACTGGAGCCCGAAACGTCGTCTCAGACTGGTCGCCAGGATCGCGCTTCGATGGGCGAGCGAGCGGTAGTCGTGAACCTTTCGATCCGCCTCGAATACCGCGGGACGATCGCCGAAGCTGCGCGCCGCCCGCGCCAAGAAGTTGCTCACGTTCATTCGAATCTGCCGATACGTCACGGCTTGCACCCGACGTGCAATTCCGGCAAAGGAGGCCACCATGCGAATACTCCAATCCTCCTCGATCATCTTGGCCTCGCTGTTCCTCTGTTCCGCGGCAATGGCACGCTCGTCGGCTTCGCGCGACATTCTTCCGCTGAAGCCCACCGAAAAGACCCTGCCCAACGGGCTGAAAATAATCGTGGTGCGAACCGGCTTTCCCAACGTCGTCTCGGTTCAGATTCCCGTCCAGACCGGATCGCGGAATGAGTTCGAGCCGGGTAAGACCGGGTTCGCTCACTTCTTCGAGCACATGATGTTCCGTGGGACCGCCGAGTTTCCACCGGACAAGTATCAGCAGATCCTCACCCAGGCCGGCGCGCGCTCGAATGCGTACACCACCGATGACTACACGAACTACCACACCACCTTCGCAAAGCAGGATCTGGAAACCATCCTCAAAATGGAGGCCGATCGCTTTCAGCATCTCGCCTATCCGATCGACGCATTCAAGACTGAATCGCGCGCGGTGCTTGGTGAGTACAATAAAAACAGCTCCAGCCCGTTTCAGAAACTGTTCGAGGTGATGCGCGATACGGCGTACAACACCCATACGTACAAACATACGACGATGGGGTTTATCCAAGACATCGAGGACATGCCCAATCAGTTCGAGTATTCCAAGACTTTCTTCGATCGCTGGTATCGCC
>WNFJ01223305.1_pt1 | contig 17112 bp, 15 predicted proteins | sample 5400461 | NCBI WGS metagenome assembly WNFJ01 (sample SAMN13153349, study PRJNA577476) | soil metagenome | isolation source: 115 cm saprolite on Douglas fir-dominated hillslope | place: USA:California | collected 2013-09-17 | reverse complement strand
AAACGTGCAGGAGTTTTCCAGGTATTCGCGGACTTGCGCCGGGTCAATGTTGTACGTGCGCTCGTCGATATCCACGAACCGCGGCTCCGCGCCCGCCTGGGAAATGGCCTCCGTCGTCGCGATGAAGGTGGTCGGCACAGTAATGACAACGTCGCCCGGCTTCACTCCGCCGGCCATCAACGCGAACCGCAGCGCATCCGTACCACTGCCAACGCCGACACAGTGTTTCGTGCCGCAGAACTCCGCGAACGCGTGTTCAAATTGCTCTACCAAGGGACCGCCAATGAAGCTGGCAGCGTCCAGTGCGCGCTTGAAAACTCCGGTTAGCTCAAGCTCCAGTTCGCGGTGAATCGTAACCAAATCAAGAAATGGAATGGCGTTTTTTCCGTTCACTCTTGATCTCCAACGACAGCAATCACTTTGGTATCGATATATCTCTTTAGCTGGGCAGGATTTCCCGCGACGATGGCATTGGCCGGGACATCCTTGGCGACAACGCTTCCGGCCCCCACAATTGCGTTTTCGCCGATCGTCACATTCGAGAGCACCGTGACGCCCGACCCGATCGAAGCCCCTTGCTTGACCAATGTCCGCTCGACTTTCCAATCTTTTTCAGTCTGCAACTGGCCGTCAGCCGTAGTTGCGCGCGGATAGGAATCGTTGATGAACGTGACGCCATGCCCGATAAACACGTTGTCTTCTATCGTCACGCCTTCGCAAATGAAGCTGTGGCTTGAGACTTTGCAATTCTTCCCGACCGTGGCGTTTTTCTGGATCTCGACAAATGCTCCAATTTTCGTATTGTCGCCAATTTCGCAGCCATAGAGGTTTATGAACTTGGAAAGCTTCACTCCGTTTCCTAGTTTCACGTCTGTAGCGATCGAGCAGAATTCATTCATAGCCGCATCAACTCCCCCCTTTTTTGGATGGAGCATTCGGCCGCTTCCAGCATCCGGACGACTCGAAGCCCGGCATGTCCGTCGTTGAATGGCATCTTGTTGTTCATGATGCAATCCACAAAGTATCCGAGCTCGACGAGCAGCGCCTCCGTTTGTTCGATCTGTGGTGCCCACATGTCGCCGGTGCGATAGCTCACGAGGAGATCGCGGATTCCCTCTCCCCCGCTGATCTGGACGCCCTTGTCGTACACCCGCACCTTTTCGTCGGCCACCAGATCGTTCCACACGAGCATCTTTTTCTGGCCCCCGATCAAGGTGGTGCGGATCTTCACTGGCGAGAGCCAATTCACGTTAATGTGCGCGATCACATTCTGTGAGAAGTTCCACGCCATTCAGATGCTTTTCACCGGTTGCAACGATTGCTTCCGGTTCCTTTCTTATCAGGTGATCCATGATCGAGAGATCGTGTGGCGCTAGATCCCAAATTACACTGATGTCGTGCTGGAAGAGCCCCAGATTGACACGCAAGGAATCGTAGTAGTAGAGATCGCCCAGATCACCTCTGTCCACCAGTTCGCGAATCTTGCGAACCGCCCCGGTGAAGAGGAAGGTATGGTCCACCATGATCGTCAATTTCTTGCGTGCTGCCAGCTCGATGAGTTCCTCGGCCTGAACCGCGCTGGAGGTAAAGGGCTTCTCCACAAAAACATGTTTGCCATTCTCCAGTGCTGTCTTGGCTAGCTCGTAATGGGTCCAAACAGGCGTAATCACGGCAACGGCGTCAATCTGGGGCGATCGCAACACCTCGCAAGGGTCCGATGTTGTTGCAATGGCAGGATAAGACTTCCGCGCGTGGGCCAGTGCTGTCGGGCTTTTGTCGCACACAATCTCGACACGCGTGTTATCCAGACCGTGGAGATTCCGAACGATATTCGGGCCCCAATATCCGTAACCGATTACACCGACTCGAATCATGTCTGCTCTTCCGTCTGAGGAGAAGGGTTTCTCGAGATCGCCAGTGATTGTTGAATCAAGCATTTAGGGCTCGGTAGACCACCTTGGTCAGAATTGCCTTGCCAAGACCGGGACAGGCTACCGCCTAAATGTCACTTCCTGAAATGCTAAATTCTTCTAACATCAATCTATGTCGCTTGAACTCAATAACTTACAGTAGCTCCGGGGACTCCAAACGACACCTACTGTAGTCGCAATCACTCTGCCACTATCCAGCAAGCCTTACGTGCCAACTGACCGGTCCTGTTCTCTCATAAGTTAGTGAAAATACTATACTTAGTCATGCGGTTGGTCCAGAACATTGGCAAGCATGTGCTGCAAATTCTGTTATTGGTTGATTTGTGGGGAAAAATCTTACCACCATTTGACAACACCATTCCGCAGGCGGCGTTTGCTCTGCCGGGACAAAACGGGTATCGGGCCGCACATGGTACAACGAATAAACCAGGGTTTAATAAACCGCGGCTTGAGGTTAGGCGGCGACAAAGGCAACCTCACGGACGAGCTTGCGTAGCACGGATGTGCATTAAAATTTGGAATTACTTTTTGTCGGGCAAAGAGACTGCCCGCGGATTCATTCGAAAGCGCGATAGGGCCTCGCCGAGGTTTTGGATGAAGGCTTCTGAATTGTAAAGCTCTGCACTCGTCCGCAGATTCTCGGGTGAGGCCGTCGGCTCGAACTGATCCAGCTGAAACTCCCGCGCAACATCCTCGATGATCTTCGCTTGAATCGGCCGCTGTTGTTCCACGTATGCGTTAATCAATGCGTGTTCGCACAGCAGGTTCACCACTCGGGGAATCCCTAGAGAGTATAGGTGGACCGTGTCCACGGCAGCAGGGCTGAAAATCGGTTGCCCACTCGGAGTTGCTCCCGCAATTTTTAATCTTTCGAGAATGTAGTCGTGCGTCTGGTCCTTCGTCAGAGGGCCAGTTTTGCAACGAATCATGATGCGTTGCCTCAGCTGCCGGAGTTGAGGCAGATTCAGCTTCTCTTCGAACTCAGGCTGGCCTGAAAGCACAATTTGCAGTAATTTCTCCGTTGAAGTCTCCAAGTTGGTGAGCAGACGGATCTCTTCCAGCACTGGAAATGTGAGATTTTGCGCTTCGTCAAGAATGAGTACCGCAGTTTCACCCTTGCGGAATCGTTCCAGGAGCCACTGATTCAATTTCATCAGTTGCTGGCTCTTGGAATTTGATTCACAGTGAATATCAAATTCTGCCAGCACAAAGTCGAAGAGCTGGGCCGAGTTCATTCGAGAGTTGAACAGAAATGCCGTCTTCGTTGCGCACTCGCGAAGCCGATCCAGAAGCCTGTTCACGAGTGTTGTCTTGCCTGTCCCCACCTCACCCGTGAGCGTGATAATACCTTTCCTCGTCTGGACGCCGTACATGAGACTAGACAAGGTCTCTTCGATTTGCTCAGTAAGAAACAGATACCGCGGGTCCGGACTGACATTGAATGGGTTTTCTTTTAAGCCGTAGAATCCTTTGTACATGGTCTCTTTTTTCTGTGGGGCCGTTCGTACTGGTTCTAGACTTCTTCCGTCAGATTCCTATTACCCTGCCCGCGCGAAGATCCGCACTCGCTATTGAGCCGGAATCGTGCCTCCCACGCTATCGTAACACTTGTGGTGCCGCATGCCACTGAACACTCAGCAGAATTTGATGGGTCGTATTGTTCTTCCCGCAATTCGCGGTACCGCACAGCGCCACATTGGAATTTTGAATCTGCGCTTGATACCCGAGGGAAAGATTACTCGTCCTGCCCAACGGGCGTGTTAATCCTGCTCCTGGTATCCAAGTATCGTAGCTCGGCGAGGTCGCTCCTGTTACAGGCACAATCTGCCTGTTCTTGGCGTACCCAAAATTCAAAGTGCTGCTCCACACCCGAGTGAGCGGGCGGCTCCAGTAGGCGCTGACCTGATCGGTGTTGGCACCGTTAAACACCCCGCTCCCGCTGCTTACTCCATGTGTGTAGCTCAGCCTGACGGTGGTCAGGGGAAAGGCATAGACTAGCGATCCCGCTCCCGATCCCGAGACCCTCTGCTTCGAACCGTTGAGGGGGACACGAAACGTGGTCACGTCGGGTCCGCCGTCGAGGTTCAGCGCCAGCCTCCCTGTGATCTTTCTTCCATACGCAAGATGAGCTACATGATCGCCCACCGCCTGCGGACCACCTGGATAATGATAAGCAGTAAATCGGTATACCACTCCCAGGTAGTCCCTGCGCGTGATCTCGTAGTTGTACCCCGCGTTGAGGGTTTCCGTATCACTGTTGATATTCCCGGAGTTGATAAATCGCAGTAACCCGTGTACCCCTCCGACCGTAATGGATCCCCTCCGGCTCACATCGTAGGTCAGCTGCGCAGCAGAAGAATTGCTGTAGCGCGGACCGATCGCCGCTAGGATGGACTGACCAGGCACGAATACGTTCTGAAGTCCAGGCGATGGCGCGGCTAGACTGCCCGTGATGCCCGGAGATGCTAGTCCGCTTGTGCCCCCAAACCCAAACGAGCTCTGGGGCAGGTAGGAGAACTGGTCCATAAAGAGTGCCTGCCATCTTCGTTGATCAATCTCGAAAGCCGATGCCAGCTGATGATACTGCCCGTTTCCCTGGGTCTGATCCTTTGAAAAGAAGCCGCCACCGGAATAATTCGTTGAGAGCAGGGCATGACTCCATGCTTCCAGCAAGCTCAAGTTGCCATTCACATAACTCGTCGTAGTCCATCCAGGACTCCCTGCTGCACTGGAGGAACGCGACTGTACAGTATTGCCGTATTGAATCCCAGGCACCCAGTAACTGTGGCGAAGCTCCGAAGTACCTAGTGTCGAACTCTGTACGCCGGTCACTGGTCCCGTGTCTGGTTGCATTGTCTGCGTACTCTGATCTGCGTCTTGCTGATCGCTGTTTACATCGGGGAGGGGCAGGACCACGCGCGCTGCGGGCTTCGGTTTTTCATCCCCCTCTTGCTGGGCCCACAGCGGCGCTGCGTAAAGGCCAATTGCCATTGTCCCAAGAATCCCACAGGTTAATTTTTTCCAGATCTTCATTTCAGTTCCTCACGGCACAACTACCACATCTCCCGGTTGCAACTCGATGTTTTGCGCAGGGTTTTTCCCCGCGATCGCCTCTTTGTAATTGAATGGAATTTTCACGGGCTTGCCATTCTCGATCCTCAAGATGTAAATATTCTTTATGCGGGCAAACGCCGTAAATCCGCCGCTTCCTGTAAGCGCCTGCAGCACCGTCATGTGCGGGAGGAGTTGATAGGCACCTGCCTTATTAACTTCTCCAGTCACGTAGATTCTCCGGCTATTTATTTCCGACACGCTTACAGTCACTTGCGGGTTTGTGATGTACTTCTTCAGTTCCTCACGAATTACGCCCGCCAACTCCATGGGTGTCAATCCAACCGCTTGAACATCATTCAGCAGCGGCAAAGTGATTTTTCCGTCTGGCCGCACTGGAACCGTTCGTGTCAATTGCTCTTCTCGCCAGACGTCAATCCTCAATACGTCTTGCGCTCCAATCTTGTAAGTCGGGTCCTCCACGGCCGCTTGTGCAGCGCTTGGAGCTGCCTGGCTTTTCGCGTCCTTGGTGTCTTCTTTCTTGTCTTGCGTGGGGGGATTCTGGCTACTTGCGGACGCCCCTCTCGCGATTACGAGGGCCCCTAGAATCACTAAAATCGACGCTCTTATTGTCACCCCTTCACCTCCGGTCCTTCCCATCCCCTTCCAGCCCTGTCTGTTTTATCTTGTAAAGGAGGGATTTGTAGCTGATCTGAAGTTCCTGGGCCGCTCGCTTCCGGTTCCAATGCGTCCGTTCAAGCGCTTTTGCGATCAAGTCTCGTTCTGTTCGTCGCGAAGCTGCCCGGGCCGCCACTTTCAAGGAAGAGCCCCGAGGCTCCTCCACTAGCGTCGGTTCCAGCCTGGGCATCGCACCAAGCTCTTCAATTGCCCTCCTGGAATCACCAAGCACTACGATCTCTCTTGCAAGATTCTCCATTTCACGCAAGTTCCCCGGCCAGTCATGCGTCATAAGTAGTTCCGTTTCCTGGTCGCTCAGCACGGGGACCTGGCGTCCCAACTCTGCTGCATGTTTCGCGAGAAAATGCTCCATGAAGACAAGGATGTCTTCTTTCCTGTCCCTCAGCGGGGGCAGGCGCAGGCAAACTCCGTTAATTCGAAAATACAGCTCCCTACGGAATCTTCCTGATTCGATCTCCATCTCCAGATTCCGCGATGTAGAAGCGATGATCCGCACGCGCTTAGAGCCGTTATCCTCGTTCTCTCCATCCGGCAGAAGCGATAGCAGTGCCCTCTGGCTCCCAAGATCCAATTCATCGATCCCGTCCAGGAAGAGCGTTTGTAGGCCGTCTTCGGAGCTCTCAGTGCTCTTGTGCAGATCCGATTTCAGCAATGCGAGGAGTTCTCCCTGATCCACAGCCCGACAGTTCACCTTCTTAAGTGGCCATTGCCCTTGCTTGGAAAGCCGATGAATCGCTCGGCCATAGACCTCTTTCCCAGTTCCGCTCTCCCCCACGAGAAGCACCGGAATGCTCGTGCGTGCGATCTCCTCTACAACCGAATTTAACTTCTGGATCGCCGGTGAATGGCCCAGAACAAACAGACTCTTCGGGGGATGGAACGCAGCGTCAGTTAGAGACAGGCTCATGAGCCTCCATGGCAATCAAATGCACATCCCCTTCCAGGGTGTGGACCCTCTCCGAGGAGACAGATCTTTGTTAAGCTACTTAATTTCAATGGTTTATAAAGATTTCTACGTCGCTGCCCCTGCACTACCACGGCTGGAGTCCCAATTCTCTTCCAAGAAGTGACAAATTTTTTTCCCTTAACCTTGTTCTCAGCCTTACCGCCCCTCCGGCGATAGATATCTCACTTTGGGCAAAGGACCTCCGTTGAGAACTCTTTCGTCGGCGTGAATATAAGCCCTCCATATCCACACTGTATCTCGAAAACATAGGGGCGTGCGGAGCCGGACCACATGAATTCTAAAGTCTTATCTTTGAAGTTTGCCTCCCAATGTGTGACTGGAAAGGGGCTTAGCTTGTAGGGATGATCGCGGAGTGCCTATAGGGCCTCCGAGAAACAATAAGCCCCGCTCTAGATTCAGAGCGGGGCTTCGAGACTGAGGGTTGTGCGGGGCCGATTTACCTAATTGCCCAGAAAACGACGGCTGGCGAGTGCCCCCAGAGCCAGCAACCCAGTACCCAGCAGCATCAGGCTAGAGGGCTCTGGTACGTTAATCAAGGCGGAACTCCAAGGGCTCACGGCAATAAGGTTGCCTTGGGAATCAACCAGATAGGCTATGAAGATGGTACCGATCGGTGAACTCGGGAGCGTAATGGACTGTCCCAGAGTAACCGAGCCGGTCCATGTTCCTACCACGAAAGACGATGCACTAAAGCTTCCGGCAGTAATGCCGGTGGCAAGAAGTTCCTGACTTGCCGTGCTGGCGAAGTTCGGAAACACTTGTGTTGGGCTCACGCCAAGAGCCGTCCAAAGGTTAGTACTAGTAGCGACCGGACCGTTGAAAGTTCCTGCACCTCCGCTCTGCGGCGTCAGCTCGACAACCCACAACGTTTCGCCGCTCCCTTTCGTGCCGAACACCCAAGCCTGCGTGGTAGTCGCGGAAATAGGTATCGCATTCCCCGCGTTACAAGAGGTCAACTGACTGATATCGCACAAATGAATGTTGTCGGCCATGGCCGGCGCGCTGTAGCAAAGACCTACGATTGCCAAAGCCAGTACGGTTAGAACTTTCCGGATCATGCACACCCTCACAGTCTTACAGAGATAAGAACACGCGCTTTACGTGAGCAATTGCTGCGCCAAACCAATCCGGCATCCCCCAACTGGACAATCTCTCCAAGCTATTTGATTTCATATAGTTACAGGGACAGAGTCGATTCAAGACTCCTACAGCCCAGCTCGCCCCGATAGCTTTGGGAAAACTTCTGCGCATTCTTGTACTTTCCACAACAGATAGCCTAACTCCATTAATATCTGGTCACTGGCCCGACGCACCCACTCCGGTCCGCGGCACCGTCGCCTTCTAAAACGCAGTGAATGGTGCGTTTCAAAATGCCGTTTTCTCCCATTGAATCTACCACGGTCCTCCGCCCCTCCAGTTGTCCGAAGCCCCAGTCATTTCCATCCCGCTGCACTACCTCTTCAACCTGTAAATCATTTCCCCGGCCCTTTGGGTTCGGAATCAGCTACACTTTTGGAAAGAAGAAGGAGCAGCTCCTGGCCCAGAGACAACCGAGGTGAGTAACTCTAATTCAGCCTGGACGAAGCCGTGGTTGCAGTTTTCTTGTTGGATTGTTCTCTCATTCCTGCTGTTCAAAAATCCGGTGGTTGCTCTCATCAGATTGTCTCTTTCACAGGACGATGCCTCCTACCTGGTACTCATTCCATTCATCAGCGCCACGGTTCTTTACTTGGAGCGCCCGAAGATTTTCCTGCATCTCGCAGGCGATAAGATACTCGCAGCCATTTTCCTCTTTTTCGCCGGCGGTGCCGCGCTCGCTGCGCATCTTGCGGGGAACCATTCCTCCCTCGGCGTTCAACTCTCCGGCTGGATCCTCTCCCTCGTGTTGGTTTGGGTGGCAGGCTTTGCTCTTTTCTTTGGGAAAACCGCTCTAAAGGCAGCGCGCTTCCACTTGCTCTTCCTCTTACTCATGATTCCCCTGCCCAATTTCCTTCTCGACCGTATCATCTACCTCCTTCAAGAGGGCTCCGCTTGGGTAACAGGAGCCTTCTTCGACCTTTTCGGAGTCCCTGCATTGCGCGAGGGCTTAGTGTTTCATCTGGCACGAATCGATATTGAGGTGGCCAAAGAGTGCAGTGGCATCCGCTCTAGCATGGCGTTGCTCATCCTCGCGCTGCTCATCTCCCATTTTCGCCTTAAGAGTTTTTGGAACAAGACATTGTTCGTCGCTTGCGGTCTGTTCATGATGATCTTAAAGAACGGAATCCGCATTGCTACGCTTACACTTCTCGCGATGTACGTCGACCCAAATTTTCTTTTTGGCAGACTGCATCACCAGGGAGGGGTGGTCTTTTTTGTGCTGGCTTTGCTTTTGCTTCTGCCCCTTCTTCTCGCCCTCCAGCGATGGGAATCCAAGAGAGCAATAGTTGAAGCATCAGCGCAAACGCAGTAATCTTCTGCTTCCCAAAATGCTGCACCGGTTTTCTGGTATCTGCTTTGGAGTTTTTGTCAGGGTCTAGGTAAGCTTTTTGGTTCGAAGGGCGCTTTTCAATCTCGCCCAGCGTAATAATTTTGGTATTCGTCGCCGTAAGAATCGCTTCTTTCAACCTGATTGAGGACCACCCCGAGTAGATTCTTGCCCTGGAATTCGGCCGCTGTTTTCTCTACAATCTCGACATCCGTTGAGCCCGCCCGGATCACAAACAAAACTCCATCCACCAGTTCCGCGAGAATGCTTGCATCATGGACCGGTAAAGTTGGCGGAGAATCGATGATGATCCAATCGAAGCATGGAGTGACGAGATCGAGCAAGTGTTTCATTCTTTCGCTCAGCAGTAGTTCGCTGGGATTGGATACAAGACTCCCGCTGGGAATCAAGAAAAGATTCTCCTTCGCGCCTTTCTGAATTACCCCATACTCATCCGCGTCAGCTCGCAGGTACTCCGAGAGTCCTGGGCTGCTCGGCGCTCCAAACAGCAGGTGTAATCGCGACGAACGTAAGTCTGCGTCGATGAGCAGGACCCGCAACTCTGGTTGCTGGACAATCGATTGGGCGAGATTTGATGCAACAAAGGTTTTCCCTTCGGCGGCAACTCCGCTGGTTATGAGAACCTTTTGCAGCTTGCGAGAGGACGCAATTTTATACAGGCGTGACCGTAAAGTTCGAAACCGTTCTGGTCCGCCTTCGCCCGGTTTCGAGTTTAGAAACACGCTATTGACCGGGTCGAGTCGCCACTCGACTTGTGCGCAGCGCTTTATTAGCTCTTCGTAATGAAAAGGTACAGGTTGATTGTCACCGGTTGTGACCCGTGGAGCAGCTGCGGGCTGTGCGATTCGTGGTCCTTGCGGGATCGTGCGTCTGAGTTCGCTTGTAACTTCCGCAACCCCGGTTTCGAGTCCTGCCGCGAGCTGCGCGGAAGGCATATCTCCATTGTCACCGGTTGTGACCCGTGGAGCAGATGCGGGCTGTGCGATTCGTGGTCCTTGGGGAATCGTGCGTCTGAGTTCGCCTGTAACTTCCGCCACCCCGGTTTCGAGTCCTGCCGCGAGCTGCGCGGATCTCTCTTCTGCAGCTTTTTTCAACGCTTCATGAATGCGACTCATCGTTTCCTCGGAGTTCCTTTACTCGACTCAACCTTTTGCAACGGCAGGCAGCTTTAGAAATCTCTTGCCAGTCCTCCCGGCGGCAGCTTCAAGAATGGGCAAACTGGTTAGGACGGGGAGCTTAAGATACATCTCGACCTCCCTTTCCGTGTGTAAAGTCTTGTCCATTGCCATGAACAAATACAGGATGGCCAAACCCAGCACGGCACCTCCTCCTAGGCCGCCCCCTGCGAAATTGAGTATATTGGGGAAGGAGGGGCTGGTGGGGAGGCTCGGTGGATCCAGCACGCGAAATTGCTCACCCTCTTGCTGATGAACCAGGTCTCTTGCCATCGCAGAATTGTTCCGCTTCTTCAACAGTTCGTTGTAAAAAGCCGACGCGCTGTCATAATTGCGCGTCAATTCTTTTAGCTGTAGCTCCACCATCGGGCTAGCCTCGATGTGGCCCTCAATCACTCGAATTTGCTCCTGAATCTTCACCTGTCGCTTCCCCAGTTCAGCGTAGTTGAGTTCCTCCTGTCGTAATCTTGTGCGAAGCTGTTGAATCTGAGGAGGTTCTGTCTGTTTTCGGGGCTTGATTGGCGAATCATCGCCGCTTGGCATTTGCTCAATCTTCTTTTTGAGCTCAGCAATCTCATTTTTCAGCTTTTCCACATCGGGATGGTCTTCCGTGTAGCGTGATTTGAGAACTGTTAATTGCTCCTCCCGCGTCCGCATTTGTTCCTCAAGTGTTTCGGGGTTCTGCGCCGCCGCTTGAGACGCCTTCCAGTTTGCCTCCTGCTGGCTCAAGAGAGTTTCATTCATTGACTTGTCCTGCTGCTCGCGAGTGAGCGCCTGGGTCGTGGCATCCAGCTCAGTATTCAGGCTCGCCAACAGACTGAGGTTGCGCTGTTCTTGTTCGGGCAACAACCCGATGTATTGGCGCTTGAATTGAGCTAGTTTGGTATCCTGCTCATCCAGTTTTGCCTTTGCTTCGTCCAACTGCTGGCCGATAAACGAGGTCGTGCGCTTGGCCTGATCCTCCAGAGCTCGCGCATTTTGCTCCATAAACATGGAGGTGATTTCCGTGCAAATCTGCTGCGCGACTTGCGGATCGTTGAACGATACGTTCACAGAAAACCCGGGCAAACTCCCTTGCGTTCCGGGCATCGCTTCAAGGGGTGAAATCACAATCGCTTTCCGCAGACGGTCAATTAAGTCTTCCAAGGGAAGCTTGGGGCGATCCGCGGCGTAAAGGTTAAACTTTTCAACCACGGGCTCGAGGCGAGTACGGCTCAGAATCTGCTCCTTCATCGAGGCGAGACGCTGGGTCAAATCCTCAGTCACCACAGGCTTCACGTAATCCTCTGGAACAGCCGGCCTTGCCACCAGCACTAGCGTCCGGGAGGTAAACAACTTCGGGAGTTGCGTCGCGACTAGGATGCTAAGAGTTCCGCAGCCCAAAGCGCAGGCGGGAAGGATCCACCAATGCTTGCGCAGCATTCTCTTTACGTCCGCAGTACTGAATTCGCCGTTCCGAACCATACATTCTCTCCGCGAGAAGCAGCTCAGACTATCCCATCGCACGGAGGAGCACGCAACATGCCACTGCAGTCCAACCGAAGAAAAGGCGAATGAAGCATAATATCCTTTTTAATGAGTAGCTTAGGGCCCCCTCAACCCTCCCTCAAGGGAGATAACATTGCCCGGCTTCCGGTGCGCTTGAAAAGTGGAACTTTTGTACCCAGAATATCCCTAAATTTGGCCATGAACCCTACCTTCTCGGCGATATGTAAATCGAAAGCGACCGCGTTGGAAAAGAATGCGCCTTCGGGTCCAGCATATAGTCTTTTGTTTCATAGGCTTAGAATTTTCGTTTTCGACCTCCGCTCGATGATTCCCCGGATATCGAATTGCTTTCCAAGCATCCTGTTATGGCAAAACTTTGTAAGCGCGTCGGCTCAGTGCGCTCTATGTCCGCGCGGCGCACGGTTTTACTGTTCGGGATTACCCTGCAGGTCTGGATTTCATTGGCTGGCTGCCTACGTGACCCCAACGCACGAAAACAGCGGTTTTTGGCGGAGGGGGACCGATATGCCGCTCAACAAAAATATCCTGAGGCTTTGCTAACCTACGGTCGCGCTCTCCAGATTGATCCCAAAGCGGGCGATGTCCACTACAAGATCGCAAAGTGTCACCTTAAGCTGGCGAATTGGGCATCGGCCTATGGAGAATTGCAGCGCACGATTGAACTCGAGCCGCAAAACTGGAATGCCCAGTTGGATCTAGGCCAGTTGTATCTGGCTGGGGACAAAGCATCAGATGCAAAAGACCAGGCTCTCACGGTCCTCAGGAGCAATCCCACAGATCTGGGGGCTCAGATCCTTCTGGCAAACGCTGACGCGCAGTTGGGCAACCTCCAGGACGCTTCGCCTCTCCCAATAATCCGGACCCCTATGTGAACCTTGCAAGGATTCAGCAGAAAGCCTCGGCATATGGAGACGCAGAAGCAAATTTGATGAAGGCCAGGAAGTTATCTCCTGACTCGATAGCCCCGGCAATGGCTCTTGGGGAGCTTTATTCGGCGCAGAAGCGTTGGGCAGATGGCGAGGCGGCTTTTCGGTCAGCGATTTCGATCGCCCCGAAGAATCCTGCCCCACGGGGTGCTCTTGCGTCGATGTATATCGCCCAAGGCCAAAGTGACGTGGCGGAAGGAGTCCTGCGGGAGGCAAAAGCACAGTTGAGCGGTGACCCCATCGTCTACAGATTGTTGGGAGATTTTTACCTATTCCAAGGAGATAGCGCAAAAGCGCTCGCAGAGTTCTCCTCACTTTTGAAGGAGCATCCGGCTGACCTCAGAGTTCGCAAGTCCTATATCCAATTGTTAATTTTGTCTCATCAAACAGAAGAAGCAACGAGATTGACAGACGAAATTCTGAAAAGATCGCCTCAGGAGAACGACGGACTCGTCCTGAAAGGCCAGATTTTACTGCAAACCGGTAAATCCGACGACGCCCTCCACACTCTGGAGCAGGGGGTCAAGGGGAATCCCGCGAATTCGGTTGGACATTACCATCTCGGGATGGCCTTCTTTGCCAAAGGAAATGCGCATCAGGCGGAAGGTGAGTGGAGAGCAGCCGTGCAGCTGCGCCCAGATCTGACGGACGCTTGGATTGCCTTGGGCAAGAGTGCTACTGAGCGTCGCGATTGGAGCGATCTCGAGACGATTGGTGTTCGACTGATGAAAGTTGCTCCGAACAGTCCGGGCGGTTATCTTTTTCACGCAACTGCCCGGGTGAATCAGGGCGATGCAGCAGGCGCGGAAGCCGATTTGAAACAGTTGATTCAGGTTTTTCCACAGAGTCCGCTGGGCTATGCCAAGCTCGGGCAGCTTCGCGCATTGACCAAGCGTTGGAACGAAGCGGAAACGCTGTATCGGGATGCCCTGAATCGTTCGCCGAATTTCCTCGACGCAATCCAGGGAATGGTCGACCTCGATTTTCAACGTGGAAGGTCGGGGGACGCGCTCCAATTCATTCAAGGAAAAATTAATGCAGATCCGAATAACGCCGCACTCTACCTCCTCCAGGGTCAGTCGTTCGTGCGGGCCAAGCAGCCTGCCGATGCAAAGCAGTCCTTTTCGCGTTGTATCGAGCTCGACAAGCAGAATCTGACCGCTTTCGTTCAACTTGCTCAGGTGGAGCAGAGCCTTGGTAACGTTGCGGAAACCATCGCAAACTACCGGAAGGCCATCGCCCTTGCCCCGAATCGCGCGGGACTATACACGATGTTGGGGGTCTTCTACGAAGGTCAGGGTAGCTGGCAGGAAGCCCAAACGCTCTATCAGCGGGCCGTGGCCCTCCAGCCGGACGAACCTCTTGCGGCGAATAACCTGGCTTATCTCATGCTTGAGCATGGCGGCAATGTGACCGTGGCTCTGACGCTGGCCCAGACGGCCCGCCGAGGATTTCCAAATATTCCGAATTCTGCAGACACGCTGGGGTGGGCCTATTATCAGAATTCAGCTTATTCCCTGGCGGCGCCGTTACTGGAGGAAGCCGTAAAAGGCGCGCCTTCCGACGCCACGTATCGTTATCACCTGGGAATGGCCTACCAGAAGTTGAGTGACGTTAAGCGGGCACGAATTGAGTTCGAGAAATCGATTCGTATCGCCCCAAATACCCCTGCCGCCCAAAAGGCTTCCCGGGCCCTGGGTGAGCTTTCAGGCAGCTGATCTCCACCGGTCTAGAAACCGGAATTGCAGGGAAACCTGCAATTTAGTTTGCCGCGCAAACTAAATGCCACCTAAAGTTCCTCAGAATGCTACGGCAGAATTATGGAATCACTGCGGAAACTTGGTTCGAGTAGGCGCTCTCCAAGCCCGTGGAATCCACTGCAGTCGTCACATAGTAGTAGGTAGTGCCGTTTTGTACAGCTGTGTCAGTGTATGCAAGAACTGGGACGAGGACTGAATTGACCAGTGTGTAGCCCGTTCCGCTCACTGTGCTGCGATACACGTTGTAACCTGCCACCACTGAGGTGCTCGCATTCCAGGACAGCGCCACAGAATGCGTTTGCTGGACCGTGGCGGTGAAATTCACACCAGTTTTATCTGCACCATTTACTGTCACACTCTGGCTAACCGGGCTAAACGTGTATCCAATGTTGCTCGGGGTCGCCGTGTAAGTTCCGTTGGCCAATCCCGCGAAAGTATAATTTCCAGAAGTGTCCGCAGTGGTCACGGCCGGGGCGGCACCGCTCAGCGTGACGGTGGCCCCGCTCCCGCCCGCTGTCGGGGTAATTGTCCCAGTGATGCTGAAAGTGCCAACCTGCGCTGTCGCCGTGAAATTGACTCCTGTAATGTTAGCCCCGTTGATGGTGGCAGTCTGACTGGTCGGGGTGACCGTGTAACCCGTGTGGCTAGGAGTTACCGCGTAGGCTCCGTTTGCTAATCCTGTGAAAGTATAGTTGCCAGAGCTGTTGGCTGTGGTCGTGGCCGCTGTCGGGGTAATTGTCCCGGAGATGCTGAAAGTGTTAGCCTGCGCAGTCGTCGCGAAATTGATTCCTGCGACGTCAGCCCCGTTGATCGTCGCAGTTTGGCTGGTCGGGGTGACCGTGTAACCCGTGTGGCTGGGAGTTACCGCGTAGGTTCCGTTGGCTAATCCCGTGAAAGTATAGTTGCCAGAGCTGTTGGCTGTCGTCGTGGCGGCCGCTGCACCGCTCCGCGTGACGGTGGCCCCGCTCCCGCCTTGTGCCGGACTAACTGTCCCGGAGATGGAATATGTTGTGGGCGGAGGGGTGATCTGACTAGTCTGCCCCGAAACGAAGCCTGAGCAGCCCGCGGCGAATGCGATCAGCCCGAGCATCGCAGCCACAGAAAGCACTTGTCCCGCCCAAGGAACAATGCTGGGCGAGTGCCAATTGTAGCCAGGCTGGTGTCTACCTTGGTCGAGTCTCATCGTCTAGGCATCCTGGGCAACTGCCTAGACATCAGGTTACGTTTATATCTGTCCCCGAGGAACTGCTTTACAGGTGTTGACCCTGTCCTTCGGACTGGTAAGGCCTAGAACACCGACTTCCCCTATCTAATCCGCAGATTCCTCCGCACTTACCTGCGCCTAGGGGCTAGGTCCAGCCATGCTTCAAGATGTTTCCTAGCACCGCCAAGATTACCTACGGTATGGCGGCGGATGCTTGGTTCGAGTACACGCTTTCATTGCCGCTGGAGTCCACGGCCGTTGTCACGTAATAGTAGGTCGTTCCGCTCTGCACGTTCGAGTCGGTGTATGTCAGGCCACTAACCTGCGAAGGGTTCAACTTCACGTACCCGCTGCCGCTGACTGTGCTGCGATACACGTTGTACCCTGACACCGTCGAAGTGCTCGCAATCCAGCTCAGCGCCACCGAATGCTGTAGCACCCCTGTTCCCGACAGGGTCACCGACGCCGGTGATCCCGTTGCATTGCTCGCAATCGAGATACTCCCGTTTGCAGGGCCCGCTACGGTCGGATTGAACACCACGGACAGCGTTAGGCTTTGCAAGGGCGACAGCGTCACTGGCGCGCTTCCCCCGGTCATGGAGTACCCCGCACTCAAAGTGATCGATGAGATCGTCACGTTGGCATTTCCAGTGTTGGTAATCGTCACGGTTTGCGCCGCGGAAGAAGTTCCCGTTGTTATGCTGCCGAAGCTCAGGCTCGGGGGGCTAATGCTCAGTGTAAGGACTGCAGCAACCCCTGAGCCGTTAAGAGGTACGGGCGTTGGTGAAGTGGGCGCATTGCTCACGATGGAAATAGTTCCAGACACAGGGCCAACCACGGTGGGCACAAACGCCGCGGTGATGGTTGTCTGTTGTCCTGCGTTCACGCTTAGCGGTAGCGAGAAGCCGCTGACGCTGAAGGCCGAGACGGATACGTTTATTTGCGTGATGATCAAAGTTGCCGTGCCGGTGTTGGTAATGATCAAGGGTTGGGAAGTGGTAGTGCCAACCACATCGTTGTTTCCAAAGTTGATCGAGGTGGGAGTCACCTGAATCGCTGGCGCCGGGGCTGGATTCACCGTCAGCGTCGCTGCATTGCTGGTCGCGGTACCCGCGGTGTTCGTCACTACCACCGCAAACGTCGACCCGCTATCGGAGGTCGTCGTCACCGCCGTCGTGTAACTCGAAGAAGTCGCTCCCGCGAGGTTCGCCCCGTTCTTCTGCCACTGGTAGCTGAGCGGCGCGGTGCCAGTCGCCACCACCGTGAACGTCGCTGTCTGCCCCGCCGTCACCGTCTGGTTCACCGGCTGTGTGGTGATCGCCGGAGCCACCGGGGCCGCATTCACCGTCAGTGTCGCTGCACCGCTCGTTGCTGTACCCGCGGTATTAGTTACCACCACGTC
>WNFJ01041711.1_pt9 | contig 17128 bp, 17 predicted proteins | sample 5400461 | NCBI WGS metagenome assembly WNFJ01 (sample SAMN13153349, study PRJNA577476) | soil metagenome | isolation source: 115 cm saprolite on Douglas fir-dominated hillslope | place: USA:California | collected 2013-09-17 | reverse complement strand
CAGCGCGCCTTCCACGAAAATAACCTTGCCGTCCAGCCCGTCCTCGGTCGTCGTACGGCCGACGCCTTGCGCGTCCATATCGAGCGATTTGATTTCGATCTCGAGCGGGGGGGCCGAAGGGTCTAGAGGAACGATTCGAGCCGGTAAATTCCGGCGATTACGCGATTTTTTTCGAGCGTGAGACACCTGCGGACTTCCTGGCTAATGTGAAAAACGAGCGTAACGACGAAGCGAAACGTAGGGCGAAAAAACCCAGGGGAAAAAGGGCAGCAAAGGCGAGATTGTAGACGATGCCGCGAGAGCCCCGGCCCGTGGCTCAGCGGTCGAACGCCGCGAGATATTCTGCCCAGTTTCAAGTGCCAGTGCATTCTTCACGAAGCTGATCTCATCGGCATATTCTTCTGCGGAAAAACCGCCTCGCATCAGTTGGAAACGGCAGTACATCAGGTACGTGTTGACCACGTCCGTCTCGCAATAATTGCGGATTTCTTCTATGCGCCCTTCCGCATAAGCCTGCCAGACCATGCCGCCGTCCATACCGAGCTTACCGGGAAACCCGCAGAGCTTGGCGAGTGCATCGAGCGGCGCGTTCGCGCGCGCCTGGTACATCGCGAGCACGTCCATCAGATCGGTGTGGCGCGCGTGGTAACGGCTAATGTAGTTGTTGTAGCGAAACTCGCGATCATCGTTGCCGAGGTCCCAGTAACGCGACGCCGTCACGCCATGCACCAGCGCCCGATAGTGCAGCACGGGCAGATCAAAACCGCCGCCGTTCCATGAAACGAGCTGTGGTGTGTACTTTTCGATCACGCGAAAAAACGACTGGATCAGCGTTGCTTCAGTGTCCGTCGTCGTGCCGAGCGAGCGTACGCGAAAACCGGTGTTATCGCGGAATACGCACGAAATTGCGGCAATGCGCTGCAGATGATGCGGCAGGAAGTCGTTGCCGATCCGCTCACGGCGCGCGGCGAACGCGTGCTCCGCAACCTCGATGTCGGTGAGCGTGGCGGGAAGGTTGTCGAGACGGCGAATACCGTCGACATCGGGAATCGTCTCGATGTCGAATACGAGAATTGGAGTCATTGTTTTTTTGAGGACAGCGTTACAACCGGCGGTGCCTAAACTTAAAGCACGGCGTCTTTTCGCACACCGTTCGATGCAAAGAAGCGCTTGAGCCGGACCAGCGCTTCTTGCTGGATCTGGCGAACGCGTTCGCGCGTCAGGCCCATTTCGTCGGCGAGTTCTTCGAGTGTGGCCGGTTCGATATGGTTCAGGCCGAAGCGGCGCTCAATTACGTGCCGGTGTTTGTCGGAGAGCCGGGAAAGCCACAGCTTCGTCAACGTTTCCAGTTCGCGATGCTGAACTTCCGAATCTGGCGACTGGCTGGCGTCGTCGGACAGGAGGTCGAGCAGGCTGCTCGCCGGATCGAGATCCAGCGGAGCGTCGAGCGACGCGGTGTGTTCGTTGAGCGCGAGAATGTCCGTCACTTCCTCGGGCGTTTTCCCGGTGAGATGCGCGATGTCGTCAATACTCGCGTCGCGCCGATCCGGTGCAATTGCCGCCGTCGAATTAGCCGAGCTTTTTTCGAGATGACGTTTCGCGCGCAGCACCTGATTGAGTTCGCGAATGACGTGCACGGGCAAACGCACTGTGCGCGCCTGATTCATGATCGCGCGCTCGATGCTCTGGCGGATCCACCACGTGGCATACGTCGAAAACCGGAAACCGCGCGTGGGATCGAATTTCTCGATAGCGTGCATCAGACCGAGATTGCCCTCCTCGATCAAATCGAGCAGCGGCACGCCGCGATTCAGATAACCCTTCGCGATACTGACCACGAGCCGCAGATTGCGCTCGATCATCACTTGGCGCGCTTCGAATTCACCTGCTTTCGCCAGCCGCGAATAACGCTGCTCTTCCTCGACGGTCAGCAACGGCTTCACGCTGATGCGGTTCAGGTAATGCTGGATTGTGTCGGCCGTGAGTTCGGCTTGCAAAATCGATTTGAAGTCGTCGACGTCGGGCACGGAATCGTTTGCACCGTCGACAGCATCCTTGCCGTTCGCAACGCCTTCTTCGTCGGAATCGAGTTCGACGTCCGCCGTTTCAGTTTCAGCCTCGTCTGCCTGGCTCGAAGCGCTGTCTTCCACCGTTGTCTGCGTGGGTCCGCTGATTGTCTCAGTCTCGGCTTGCGGCGGGCGTGATTTCGCTTATTGCGGCGGCAAATACTTCAGAGGGTCGACAGGTTTGCCCTGCCGGCGAACTTCGAAATGCAACATCACGCGGTCCGAATCGCTGTTGCCCATCTCGGCGATTTTCTGCCCTTTTGTCACCGCGTCTCCCTCTTTTACCATCAAAGCGCTGTTATGTGCGTACGCGGTAAGAAAAGTTGCGTCGTGCTTGATGATGATGAGATTGCCGTATCCGCGCAGACCGTTGCCGGAGTAGACGACCCGTCCATCCGCCGATGCATTGACCGCTTCTCCGGCCGCGCCGCCAATGTTCAACCCTTTGTTCTTCGCTTCGTCGAACGTTCCAAGAATCGGTCCGCGCGCCGGCCAGATGAACGCCGGCTGACCGGCAGGAGCCACCGCTGCGCCGTTGTCGATACCGGTTGCGGGCGGCTGATTCATTGCCAGCCCGGACGTGGTTCCAGGCGACGTACCCATGCCCGACGACGAACCGTAATTCGGCGGCGGCGGAACGTAGCCATTCGCGCCGGGTTGCGCGCCCGGCGTGTTGGCACCGTACGTACTATTCAGCGGCTGGGCTTGCACACCGCCACCAACAATGGGAGCGGTAGAAACGCCCGGTGTTGCGGCGGCGAGATTGGCGCCCGGAGGCGCCACGCGCAGCAACTGATCGACTTCGATCTGGTTCGGGTTCGTCATGTTGTTCCACGACGCGATATCCCGATAATTCTGGCCGTTTTCCAGTGCGATCCGGTATAGGGTGTCACCCGGCTTCACCCGGTAGTAACCCGGTGGCGGCGGACCCGGCGGCAACACGGACCCGTCCTGAGCGGCTTGCGTGCCGATAGCGGCTCCGGTCCGGTCGACGACCGGTGCCTGATCCATCCGCGTCGCGCATGCGGCCAATAAGGACAGCGCCACGACGCATACACCGCGCTGAACCGCCGTCAAACCGGGGTTCGCGCTCACTTCTCGTTTAGCACGCAACATACTCATCGGTGTCAAATCACTCCGGATTTTAAAGGTACAAAGAAAACCCGATCAAGCTGCGACTCGCGCCATTGAGTGGGCGAAACGCGCTCGACGAGCGTCAGTATCTGCGCTTGCGCCGTCTGCGATCCAACAGGCGCGACAAGTCTGCCGCCGACAGCGAGTTGATCGAGCAACGCCTGCGGAACGTCGAGTCCGGCGCAAGCGATCACGATGGCGTCGAACGGCGCGGCCGCCGGCAGCCCGAGGCGGCCATCGCCGTAATGCAGGCGGATGTTCGGCACACGCAACGGCCGCAAATTCAGCTTCGCACGCTCGGATAACGGCCGGATCCGCTCAATGGAATACACGTCGGTTGCTACCTGCGACAACACGGCCGCCTGATAACCGCAGCCCGTGCCGATTTCCAGCACGCTCTTGAGCGTGCGCCCGGCCGCGACCAGCTCGATCATCCGCGCGACCACCGACGGCTTCGAGATAGTCTGATGATGACCGATGGGCAGCGCAGCATCCTCATAAGCCTGTGCAGCAAGTCCGGGATCGACGAACATATGGCGGGGCACGACGGACATGGCGGCAAGCACGCGGGTGTCCGTAATGCCGTTGGCGCGCAGCCGTTCGACCATGCGCTCCCGTACACGTTCCGACGTCAGCGCGTGGGTGCTCTGCTGCCCCGCCTGGGGAGCGGCTTTTCGGGCGGGGTTCGGCTTGACGTCGGGCTGCGGCGTCTGCTTGGTATCCGACTTTGCGTGCGGCTTTGAATTCGGCTGCTGAAGATCACGCGTTTCGTTCGAGCGCGCACCCGAACGCAGCGCGCCGGGCTGATGATGCGCGACGACCATCGAAGGCTTCGACGCAGTATGCAATCTTGCAGGCGAACGATGTGCATTGCTCGTCGATGCGGCAGAACTCCCCACCACGCCTCGCGCCGCCGTGTTGCCCACCAGCGCGGGCGATTCAGGTTTCGCCGCAGCACTTGCCTTCGTACCGGAATGCATGGCCGTGGACGGTTTTGCTGCCTTGCCGTCCGCCGGCTTCGTTGTGGTCACGCTAGCCTTGTGCGTGGTCGATGCGGATTTCAAAACACTGCTGCCGCCTTGAATCGCTTTCAATGCCGGTTTGATCGCCGGTTTCGTCCCTGGCTTGCTGCGCGCATCGGGACGCGCAGTCGCCTTGCGCGGCTCGCGCACCAGATCGGCGAGCGCCAGCGGAAAGCGTTTCGCGCGCTCGTCCGTCATGAACGCCGGCTCCGCGCCTCGACCCACTCGCGCGTGGCGGGCAACAGCTTGGTATGCGTCAGATCGAGTTGCAGCGGCGTGATCGAGATGTGGCCGTTCGCCACCGCGTGAAAGTCGGTGCCCTCGCTGGCATCGAGCGCGTCGCCGGACGGCCCGATCCACCAGATCGGATTACCGCGCGGATCGATTTGCCGTATTACCGGCTGCGATGGATGGCGCTTGCCGAGCCGCGTAATACGCCACTCGCCCATCTCGTCATACGGCAGACTCGGAATGTTCACATTGAGCAGCGGATGGCCCGGCATGGGGTGCGCGAGATAGTGCGCGACGATGTCCGCCGCCACGCGCGCTGCGTCGTCAAGATGCAGCCAGTCGCGGCGGACAAGCGAAAACGCAATCGCCGGCACGCCGAACATGAACCCCTCAGTGGCGGCCGCGACCGTGCCGGAATACAGCGTGTCCTCGCCCATGTTCTGGCCGTTGTTGATACCCGATACGACCAGGTCCGGCTGCTCCGCCAGCATGCCCGTCAGCGCGATATGCACCGAGTCGGTTGGCGTGCCGTTCACATAGTTGAAACCGTTCGGCGCGGTGTGGATGGTGAGCGGCCGCGAAAGCGTCAGCGAGTTCGAAGCGCCGCTGCAGTTTTGCTCGGGCGCCATCACGGTGACTTCGCCAAGCGGCTGCATGGCCGCATGCAGCACGTTGAGGCCGCGGGCCAGATAACCGTCGTCGTTACTGAGTAGGATTCGCATCCGACGATTGTAACCGAGGAAGGAAGGCCCGCGGATCGATGGCGAGGCACTCGGCCGAACGGCCTGCTCCATCGTGTAACGGCCGGCGATTCGCATGCGTTTTATAGACCTTTCAGCCAACGACGCAGGGGGGAAACGCACGCTCATGCGGCCCTGATCTACACTGCCAAATCACGAAAATTTCACACGGAGACACCATGCGCGCCATTCGATGCAATCAGTACGGACCACCGGAATCACTCGTTCTGGAAGCGCTGCCCGATCTGCAGCCCGGGCCTGGCCAAGTGGTGATCGACGTACGCGCCGCCAGCGTGAATTTCCCCGACGTCCTCGTGATCCAGAACAAGTATCAGATGAAACCCGAACTGCCGTTCACACCGGGCTCCGAATTCGCGGGCGTAGTGCGGGCGGTAGGTCCGGACGTCAAACGGCTGAAGGCCGGCATGCGAGTCGCCGCCTACACGGCGCAAGGCGCGTTCGCCGAGCAGGCGCTGGCAAGCGAGGCGGCCTGCATGCCGTTGCCCGACGATATCGACTTCGCGAGCGCTGCCGCCATCACGCTCGCGTACGGCACTTCGCACCACGCGGTGGTCGACCGGGGGGCGCTGAAGGCCGGCGAAACCATGCTCGTGCTGGGGGCGGCGGGCGGCGTCGGGCTGGCTGCGGTGGAAATTGGCAAGGCGCTCGGGGCGCGTGTCATTGCGGCGGCATCGAGTCCGGAAAAGCTCGCGTTGTGCGTGGAGCACGGCGCCGATGCCACCATCGATTATACGGGCGAAAACCTGCGCGAACGGATCAAGGCGCTGACCGACGGGAACGGGCCCGACGTGATCTACGATCCGGTCGGCGGCGAGTACGCGGAACCGGCTTTTCGCAGCATCGGGTGGCGTGGGCGGTATCTCGTGGTCGGGTTTGCGAACGGCGAGATTCCAAAGCTGCCCCTGAACCTCGCGCTGCTCAAGGGCGCGAGTATTGTCGGCGTGTTTTGGGGCCAGCATATCCAGCGTGAGCCGGAACTGGCGAGCGCCGCACTGCAGCAGATTTTCGGCTGGATCAGGGACGGTCGGGTGCGGCCTCACGTCACGAAGCGCTACGCACTCGAACAAACCGCCGAGGCGTTGAACGATATGGCGAGCCGGCGTGTGTCGGGGAAGATTGTGATCGAACCTTGATGAATCGTGAGGCGGCGGATGATATTAATAATTCGTCCGCCGGACCTCACATTTTTTCGGTGCCGGCCGCGCTCGGCTGCCATTTCAACAGGCGCCGATCGACCAGCGTGACCGCGATGAATGTCCTGCGCTGCATCTTGTCCCCTTGGCTTCTTATTATTGGTGGCCTCATTGGAGGCTCAAAGATTTAAATCGCCTTGTTCGCCCGCAGCCGCGCAATCTCATCAGGATCATACCCGAGCGATTGCAGGACCCCATCGGTGTGTTCACCGAGTTGCGGGCCGAGCCAGCGCGTCTCGCCGGGCGTTTCCGACAGCTTCGGCGTGACGTTCGGCAGCGCGATCTCCCGGCCATCCTGCCAGGGAAAACGCTGGATCATCTGACGCGCGATGTATTGCGGATCGGTGAACATATCGGCCACGCTGTAGATGCGGCCCGCTGGAACATCGGCGGCGTTCAGTACGGCGAGCGCTTCATCGATGGAACGTGTGCACAGCCATACGCGAATCGCATCGTCGATTTCCCCTGTACGCGGCACTCGCCCGTCATTCGATGCGAGCGTGGGATCGTTGCCCAGATCCTCTCGGCCAATGGCGAGCATCAGCCGCTTGAAGATCGGATCGCTATTACCGCCAATCACGATGCTGCCGTCGCGGCAGGGATACGTATTCGACGGCACGATGCCCGGCAGCGACGCGCCCGTGCGCTCGCGGATCATTCCGTACACGCCGTATTCCGGCACGACGCTTTCCATCATGTTGAAAACGGCTTCGTACAGCGCGACATCGACCACCTGTCCCTTGCCGCCATTCGCTTGCCGATGGTGCAACGCCATCAACGCGCCGATCACGCCATGCAGCGCGGCGATGGAGTCGCCGATGGAAATACCGATGCGCGGCGGCGGCAAGTCGGGATAGCCCGTGATATGGCGCAACCCACCCATCGATTCAGCGATAGCGCCAAACCCCGGCCGGTCGCGATACGGCCCGGTTTGCCCATAGCCGGACAGGCGCACCATCACGAGCCCCGGATTCTCGGCGGACAAAACCTCGTAGCCGAGCCCGAGTTTTTCGAGCATGCCCGGCCGGAAGTTCTCGACGACGATATCAGCTTCCTTCGCCAACCGCCGGACGATCTCCTTGCCTTCCGGAGCCTTGAGATTGACCGTCACCGATTTTTTATTGCGTGCCTGGACGGCCCACCATAGTGACGTCCCGCCCACTTCGGGATAGAGCTTGCGCCATTTGCGCAGCGGATCTCCGCCGTTCGGATCTTCGATCTTGATGACATCGGCGCCGAACTCGCCCATGAAGCGCGCGGCGAACGGCCCGGCGATCAATGTACCCAGCTCGAGCACATTGACGCCGGCGAGCGGTCCCGTGGATGCGCTCATGGTGTCTCCTTCGTTGTTGTCTTCACAGCGGTTTGCGCAGCGGCTTAACGTAGCTTATTGACGTACCTTAAGCAGCCTTTACAACGGAATCTCGAGCGCCTGGAATCGCGGCGAACCGTTGGCAAGCGTGCCGTTAAACAGTTCTGCGGGACGCACCCACAAACCGTGATCGTGCGGCCAGAGATGTTCGTAGACGATCATCGGCTCTTCCGTCTCCGAATGCCGCGCCACGCCAATCACTCGATACAAACCGCCCTTGTAATGCCGGTGCGTGGCGAGCGCCAGTGCTTCTGCTTCGGTCATGTTCTTGCCTTGTTGCGGTGTAAATGCTGCCTAAACCGAGCGCCGGTCCAGCATCGCGCGCGCGATCGTGCCCGCATCGACGTATTCGAGTTCGCCGCCCACCGGCACACCGCGCGCGAGGCGCGTCACCTTCAGACCCTTCGATTTGAGCGTCTGCGCGAGGTAATGCGCGGTCGCCTCGCCCTCGTTCGTGAAGTTCGTGGCGAGCACGATTTCCTTCACGAGACCGTCGGTGGCACGCTGGATCAGGCGATCGAAATGGATCTCTTTCGGGCCGATGCCATCAAGCGGGCTCAAGCGTCCCATCAGCACGAAATACAGTCCGCGATACGTCAGCGTCTGTTCGAGCATGATCTGGTCGGCGGGCGTTTCGACCACGCAGAGCAGTTCGGGATCGCGTTCGGGGTCCCTGCAGACTTCGCAGATCGCCGCCTCGGTGAACGTGTTGCACTTCTCGCAGTGCTGCAGATGCTCGGTCGCGAACATCAGCGACCGGCCGAGCTTTTCAGCGCCCGGCCGGTCGTGCTGCATCAGGTGATAGGCCATGCGCTGCGCCGACTTGGGACCCACGCCCGGCAACGCGCGCAGCGCTTCGACGAGCGCCGACAAGGCGGAAGGTTGTTTCATGCGCTAAGGCCGTATGCTCTGAGGGTTGTGGTGTTTAGAACGGCAGCTTGAAACCCGGCGGCATCGGCATGCCGGCCGTCATGCCGCTCATCTTTTCCTGCGTGGTGGCTTCGGCTTTACGCACGGCGTCGTTGAACGCGGCGGCGACGAGGTCTTCCAGCATGTCCTTGTCGTCGGCGAGCAGGCTCGGATCGATCGATACGCGGCGGACATCGTTCTTGCACGTCATCGTCACCTTCACGAGACCGGCGCCGGACTGTCCTTCCACTTCGACGAGAGCAAGTTCGTCCTGCATCTTCTTCATGTTGTCCTGCATCTGCTGAGCTTGCTTCATCAAGCCGGCGAGTTGGTTCTTCATCATGGTCGGGCTCCTTGCGGGAAACGGGGTAAAGAGAATGAATGGCGTGCCGCGCGCTTCAGGGTTAGCTCAAGTCCGCGCTGACTGTGAATGGATGATGTATATGCTTCGCGTGCTTTATCTGCTTTACGGCGATGTTTCGATGTTCGTTCAAGTCATCCGGCATGCAGGGGTTTTCTTCACCTTCTTGCTTGCCAGACTCTCTCGATCTGATGCTCAGACTCGTTAGCTCCGCGGGGGTTCTGGCTTTATTGCTTCCTGCCTTCCAACCGCGTCGGCATCCCTGCGCCAACCAAGAAACGTCAGTTCGTCGATGTCGCGTTTTGGCCACCGCCCTTCGCGCTATCCGATGCGAGCGGCTTGATCGAACCCTGCACGATACTCGCGCCAAAATCGCGGATCAGTGACTGCACGAACGGGTTCTGCGTGATCTCCTGCTCTGCCTGCTGCTGGCGCTCCGCGCGAGCAGCAGCGTCGACCGCGGCGGCCGTGCGACGCGCCGGCCCCACACTCACGCTCACTTCGAGCGGCCGGCCGAGTTTGTCGGTGAGCGCAGCCTTCAGCTTCGCGACCTGCGCGCTTTCCGCGTATTGCGGAACGGGAACGGTAAGCGTTATAGACGCAGCATCGCAGGCCGTCAGTTCACTATTGAAGGCGAGTTGATAAGCGATCCCCTTCAACGGCAAGTCCACAGCAAGCGACGGCCAGTCACCGCTCACACCGATGGCATCGAGTGGAACGGCAGGCGGAAGCGGACGTGCATCGACTTTGAGCGAGGGCTTGGCGGCGGGCGCGTCGTTGAAGCGCAGGTCATCGGGACCGCTGTCAAACGCCGGCATGAAACCGTCGTCAGGCGGCATGAAATAGCCCTCTTCCGACGATACCGGTTGATAGTCGTCCAGCGGCATTTCTTCCCACGGAGGAGTTGCGCCACCGGTGTTTTTACTGGCAACAGCACCGCTGCCGCTTGCGTTATTACCGTTCGCGTTCTGCTGGGAACCGCCGAACCTGGAATCGCCCGCTGCCGGCGCCGAGCTTCGATCCGGCGAAGCAGCAGGCCGACGTGGCACCGGAACCTGCACGGTAGGCGCGGCCTTCGGGGCCACAGGTTTGCGCACAGGCTCAGGAGCGCGTACACCGCGATCTGACGATACCCGCATGCCGGCGCTGCGCAACACATCGAGCGCTGCGCTGGCGCCGCCCGGCGCACGTGGCGATGCGCTTTTTTCAGCCGGCGGCACAGCCTGGTTTTCCGTCCGATCTGTAGCGGCGCGTTCGGCGAGTTCGTGGGGTGCTGCGGCAAGCGACGCCGGGTTGGCGCCGGGTTCAGATGCAGGAATAGCCGATTCGTTGACATCGGCTAGTGACGAAGGCGTATCAGTGGAAGGCTGCGGCGCTACAGATAAAGCGGTCGTTTCAGGCGAGTCGGGTCCAGCGGGAATGACAGTGGACGCACTCGATACCCCAGCAACGCCTCCTTCCGCATTCGCCGTGTCCACGCCGCCAACATCAGCAGCAGCTTCACGCCCGGCGATAGGGGTGTCAGGGGTGTCAGGGGTGTCAGTCTTCGCTTCCACCGCATCGCGCGAATCGCTTTCATGGGGCAAAGAGGCAGCGGTGTTATCGATAACGCCAGCGGTTTGCGCAGGCTCCGGCTCAACAACGACGCCCTCATCGCTGCTCGCTGCAAGACCCTCGCGCGATTCCGGCGTCGACGTGGGAGCCAAACCGCGTCCCTCCCCGGCGACACTACGCTCGGACACAGGCTGACTTGCATCGTGTGAAAGCGGCGTTTTTACCCGATCCGGATCCGGCGCTGCGGCTCCCTTCGAAGCGACATCGGCTACACGATTCATCACCGGCTTCGCAGCCCCAGCGGCCGAAGAACCCGCCGCGCCAGCTGCAACACCACTCGGCGCCGATTCACGCGCACCCGCACTAGACGAACCCACAACCGCCGGCCTCACCCGCGCACCGCCCCCGTCTCCTCCGCCCGGCCCACCGGCGGGTTCGAACGCAAGCATGCGCAACAGGGTCATCGTGAAACCGGCGTATTCATCGGGTGCGAGGCCCATCTCACCGCGCCCGATCGTCGCGATCTGATAGAACAGCTGCACGTGCTCGGCGCTGAGCAAGTCGGCGAAACGACGAATGTCCGTAGCCTCCGGCCACTCGTCCAGCACCGAAGCCGGCGCAAATTGCGCCCACGCGATCCGGTGCAACAAGCCAGCCAAATCCTGCAGCGCCGTGGAAAAAGACAAACTCCGCAAAGCCATCTCGTCCGCGATGCCAAGCACGCCTTCTCCGTCACCGGCCGCGAGCGTATCGAGCAAGCGGATCAGATAACTCTGGTCGAGTGAGCCGAGCATGCCGCGCACGGCTTCTTCGGTAACCTGGTTCGCCGAATACGCGATCGCCTGATCGGTGAGCGAAAGCGCGTCGCGCATGCTGCCGTCGGCGGCACGCGACAAAAGCCGCAGCGCCTGTGACTCGTAAGGGATCTTCTCCTCGCCCAGCACATGCTCCAGATGCCCGACGATATGTCCCGCCGGCATCTGCTTCAGATTGAACTGCAGGCAGCGTGACAGCACCGTGACCGGAATCTTCTGCGGATCGGTGGTAGCCAGGATGAACTTGACGTGCGCGGGCGGCTCTTCGAGCGTCTTCAACATCGCGTTGAACGCATGGTTCGTGAGCATGTGCACTTCGTCGATCATGTAGACCTTGAAGCGCGCGTCGACCGGCGCGTACACGGCGCGTTCGAGCAGCGCCGCCATTTCGTCCACGCCGCGGTTACTGGCTGCGTCCATCTCCACATAATCGACAAACCGCCCCTCGTCGATCTCCTTGCACGCCCGGCATACGCCACACGGCGTGGACGTCACGCCGGTCTCGCAATTGAGCGCCTTCGCGAAGATGCGCGACAGCGTCGTCTTGCCGACACCGCGCGTGCCGGTGAACAGATAGGCGTGGTGCAGCCGTCCGCCGTCGAGCGCGTGCGTGAGCGCGCGTACCACGTGCTCCTGGCCAACGAGCGAAGCGAAAGATTTGGGCCGCCACTTGCGTGCGAGAACTTGATAGGTCATGCCGAAATTGTATCAGCAACGTCAAGAGGCAAAAGCGTTTCCCCAAGTCCCGGATGCCGGTCGAAGCCGGGCGATAAAACCTGCACCACATGCAGGCAGGACGGTTGCGTCGAGGGCAAAACTGCAAGGGAAAAGCGGGCAAAACGCAGAACTTAACAGACCGGACGGAACCCGAAAGTCGAGAAGTTTAAAACGAGGGACAAAACGAAGGGGTGTACGACGGAGGAGCGCGGAGAAAAACCAGGACTAGCAAAAAACGAAGAACAACAACTACGAAGAAAAGCGAAGGTGACGAGCCCGACCCTCGGCACTGGTAGAAAACGGCTGTGGCTGCTTCGTTCCCGACCTGACCAGGTTGACCGCGCCACCATGCGAGGAGGCCCGTCACGTCGAATCATATCAGAGAAGGATCGCCGCGCCCACCACCAAGCTGGTCGCAATCACAATTCCAGAGCATTGGACCGGGCGGCTGGCTTATATCCACTATATAGCTGGCTTATTCCACCATATACAAATACAAATGCCCCGCGAAATCCCGCTTCGAAATCCGCCTCGAAAATTCGTCCATCCGGGACCTATCGGCAACCGGCAACAGATAGCAAAGTAAGCTAAGATGACAATTTGAAGCACCGGTTAAACACCGTGTGACGGGCAAAACGCGGCTTATTCGGCAACGTTTTCGCGCCCACCCAAGCGAGCGGTTCTACACCCCGCAGCGCGGCGAACTATTTCCTGTTTTGGTGTATCGTGGCGAGCATTCCAACGCGGGCCTCGAATTCATAGAGGTATTCACATAATGAGCGAATCGATCAAACATATCAGCGACGCATCCTTTGACCAGGACGTCACGAAATCGGATAAACCCGTCCTGCTCGACTTCTGGGCAGAATGGTGCGGCCCTTGCAAGATGATTGCTCCGATCCTCGACGAAGTGGCCAAGGACTACGGTGATCGCCTGCAGATCGCGAAGATCAATGTGGACGAGCACCAATCGACGCCTGTGAAGTTCGGAGTGCGCGGCATCCCCACGCTGATCCTGTTCAAGAATGGTGCAGTGGCCGCGCAGAAGGTCGGCGCATTGTCGAAGTCGCAACTGACCGCGTTCCTCGACAGCAACCTGTGATCCGGAGCCGGAACGTCCGCAACAACGTTTCCGGCTTTTGTGGAACAGCTGCCTTCAGTGGTACGACCCGGCGTCTGAGCCGGGTCACGCGGGTCGCGGCGGGGTAATACAAATAAAGGCGATAAAAGCAATTAGCTGCACATGAGATTCCAGCAGAATGTTGTGAGGTCACAACATGCATGAATCAGGCTGTCATCACGGCCACCCGAGGCCCTGCCGGCATGTGCTATGCTAGAATCCTAAGACTGCAAGACGTTTCTTAAGACGGCAAGACGTTTAGGTCCTTGAGCGTTCAGCTCACTTCTCCTCCCAAATTCTCTGTTGTACCTCTTCTCCCTGGCGGGAAATCCGTATGCATTTATCCGAGCTCAAGTCTCAGCACGTCTCCGCATTGATCGAAATGGCCAATGGCCTGGAGATCGAAAACGCCAATCGACTGCGCAAGCAGGAATTGATGTTCGCGATTCTTAAAAAGCGCGCCAAGACCGGCGACACGATTTTCGGCGACGGCACGCTCGAAGTACTACCGGACGGCTTCGGCTTTCTCCGGTCGCCCGAGACCTCTTATCTCGCCAGCACAGACGACATCTACATCAGCCCGTCGCAGATCCGCCGGTTCAATCTGCATACCGGCGACACCATCGAAGGTGAAGTGCGTACGCCGAAAGACGGCGAGCGCTACTTTGCACTGGTCAAGGTGGACAAGGTCAACGGCCAGGCGCCGGAAGCCTCGAAGCACAAGATCATGTTCGAAAACCTGACGGCGCTGCACCCGAACAAGCCTATGCCGCTCGAGCGCGAAATGCGCGGCGAAGAGAACGTGACGGGCCGGATCATCGACATGATCTCGCCTATCGGCAAGGGCCAGCGCGGCTTGCTGGTGGCATCGCCGAAATCGGGCAAGACCGTGATGCTGCAGCACATCGCGCACGCGATCAAATCGAACCATCCGGATATCGTGTTGTTCGTGCTGCTGATCGACGAACGCCCGGAAGAAGTGACAGAAATGCAGCGCTCCGTGGCCGGCGAAGTGATCGCCTCCACCTTCGACGAACCCGCCGCGCGCCACGTGCAAGTCGCGGAAATGGTGATCGAAAAGGCCAAGCGCCTGGTCGAAATGAAGCACGACGTGGTGATCCTGCTGGACTCCATCACGCGTCTCGCGCGCGCCTACAACACGGTTGTACCGGCGTCGGGCAAGGTGCTCACCGGCGGTGTGGACGCGAATGCGCTGCAACGTCCGAAGCGGTTCTTTGGGGCTGCTCGCAATATCGAGGAAGGCGGTTCACTGACCATCATCGGCACGGCGCTGATCGAAACCGGCAGCCGCATGGACGACGTGATCTACGAAGAGTTCAAGGGCACGGGCAACATGGAAGTGCACCTGGAACGCCGTCTCGCGGAAAAGCGTGTGTATCCGTCGATCAACCTGAACAAGTCGGGCACGCGCCGCGAAGAACTGCTTATCAAGCCGGACCTGCTGCAAAAGGTCTGGGTGCTGCGCAAGTTCATCCACGACATGGACGAAGTCGAATCGATGGAATTCCTGCTCGACAAGATTCGCCAGACCAAGAACAACGCCGAATTCTTCGACCTGATGCGCCGCGGCGGTAGTTAAGTTCAATCCTTAAGTTCAAACCTTAAGTTCAAGCGCTGGTTCAATAAATGAAAGCCGCCCGCATTCGCGGGCGGCTTTTTTTCGTCTGCCGAAACGGGCGACGCAATTGACAACGTGAACGTTCACGTTCATGTTGATCTATAATTTCGGGACATTTTCATTCGCCGATAAACCCATCGGCCAGCGCCATGTCCAGCGAACTACTAACCGTACGCGACGCCGCCGAACGTCTCGGCGTCACCCCACGCACGCTGAAGTACTACGAAGAACGCGGTCTCGTTACGCCCAGCCGGAGCGAGGGGCGGTATCGGCTATATGACGAAAACGATCTCGAACGCTTCGGGCGGATTCTGCGGCTGAGATCGCTGGGATTTTCGCTGCATGGCATTGTCGAGATGCTCAAACGGCCGCTTGAGAAAACGGAAGCTGGCCAGAACCGCTACTCGCCGGATTCGCTGACGGATATCCGGCAGGGCTTGCAGCAGCAACTCGCGGCGATCGATACCCGCATCGAGTCGGTGCGCCGCGAGCTAAAAGAAGCGCAGGCCGTGCGCGCCGAGCTGCGTCTGGATCTGGATTATGTGGAAGCGAGGCTCGCCGGCCAGCCTGCCGACGCCCTGCTCGAACAGCGAAAGGCAAGCGCCAAAGCCGGGAGCAAGAAGTAATGAGCGCTCGGGCGCCGGTGTTCACCCTTGAACGGTTGCGCGGTGACTTCTTCCCGTGGGGGCTCGCGCTCGTGACCGGGCTGGACTACTTCGACAACGCCATCTTCTCGTTTTTCGCCAGCTACATTGTGGGCGGCATCAATGCATCGCCGGATGAACTCGTGTGGTCGTCGAGTGCTTACGCGGTTGCCGCCGTGCTCGGGATCCTGCAGCAGCAATGGTGGGTCGACCGTCTTGGGCACCGGCGTTATGTGGCCGGCTGCATGCTGCTCTACGCGTGCGGCGCGACAATGTCGGCGCTCACCGAAACCTCGCTGCAACTGGCGTTCACGCGCGGGCTGCAAGGCTATTTCATCGGTCCGATGATGGGCGCTTGCCGGATTTTGATCCAGGTCAGCTTTACGCCGCAAAAGCGCGCCGGTGCGACGCGTGCTTTCCTGATGCTGATCGTGGGCAGCAGCGCGGTTGCGCCCTTGCTCGGCGGCTGGCTAGTGTCGCATTTCGACTGGCGCGCATTGTTCGCCTGCACCGCGCCCGCCGGACTTGCGTTCGCCGTGCTGGCAATGCTCGCATTGCCTGATTCGGGCAATGTGGTGCGAGAGGAACGTAGCGCGACGAGTTTCTGGCCGTATCTGTTGTTCGCGTTTGCACAAGGCGCGCTGCAGATCGTGATGCAGCAAGTGCGCTTCGTGCACTTCAGTACATCGCCGGCGCTCGTGCTGCTCACGGTGGCGGGTATCGGCGCCCTCGCCTGGTTTGCCTGGCATCAGTGGCATCACCCGGCACCGCTCGTGCGCCTTCACGCGCTACGCGAACGCTCGTTTCAGATCGGCCTCGTGCTGTATATGTTCTATTACTTCGAATCGACGGGATTCAGCTACCTGATCTCGCGATTCCTCGAACAGGGGCTCGGCTATCCTGTCGAAAACACGGGCCGGCTGGTCGGCATCACGTCGCTGATCTCGGGTTCCGCGCTGTTCCTGTATTTCAGGTACACGAAGTACGTGCCGCGTAAGAAATGGATCATCGTGCCGGGTTTTGCGATCGCGGCGCTGGTCGGATGGCTGATGACGCGAATGTCGCCGGGCGTGGCCCAAAGCGATCTGATCCTGCCCATGCTGCTGCGCGGACTCTTGCTGCTTTTCATCGTGCTGCCCGTCGCCAACCTGACGTTCAGGATCTTCGAGATCGAAGCGTTCACGCACGGCTACAGGCTGAAGAATATTGTGCGGCAGTTGACGCTGTCGTTTGCGACGGCGGCCGTGATTATTGTCGAGCAACATCGGGAGGCGTTGCATCAGTCGCGTCTGGCCGAGGCCGTGAATCCGTACAATCCTGAGTACCAGAATGCCGCAAGCGCGCTGGCGAATGGCTTCGCGGCGGCCGGTCATTCGGCTGTCGATGCCCACGCGCTTGCTATTTCGACCATCGCCCGCACGGTCACGCAGCAGGCGAACTTCCTGGCTTCGCTGGACGGCTTCTATTTCCTGATGGGCGTCGCGATTTGCGGCGGTGTGTTCGCCTTCTGGCAAAAACAGATCGACTGAGTTCGAAAGAACGATACGGACCTCATGGCCAATTTTCTGACCCGGCTGATTAGCGGGAATC
>WNFJ01308062.1_pt3 | contig 17130 bp, 18 predicted proteins | sample 5400461 | NCBI WGS metagenome assembly WNFJ01 (sample SAMN13153349, study PRJNA577476) | soil metagenome | isolation source: 115 cm saprolite on Douglas fir-dominated hillslope | place: USA:California | collected 2013-09-17 | reverse complement strand
CAAGGCCGGGTAGACCAGGCCGAACGTATCCCCGGTGAAAACGGTCTCAATCGTGGGGTCGTCGACGACGAAGTGATGTTTCGCATGCCCTGCCGTGTGAAACACGCGAAGCGTGGCTCCCCCAAGCTCGAAGCCGGCCCCGTCCTCGAGAGCGAGGACGCGCTGGCTCGGGATCGGCTCGATCGGGCCGTAGAGCTTCGCGAAGCGCTCGGCGCCATAGACCTTCGTCGCGCTCGCCACGAGTTTGCTCGGATCGATGAGATGGCGTGCTGCGCGTGGATGGGCCACGAGCGTCGCGTTCGGGCACTTGGCGAGAAGCGCGCTGGCACCCGACGCATGATCCAAGTGCGCGTGCGTCACGACCCCCCAGCGAACCTGCTCGGGACGCCGTCCACGAGCCGCGAGCTCGCTCAAAAGCTTCGGCACGGCATGAGGCGTGTGCGTCTCGATGAACGCGCACTCGTCGCCCGCCACACGCAGATACGCGGCGGTGAACTTGGGCAAGATGTCGCAGTCGATCGTGTGCCGCTCGTGCATTGAGCGAGTCTAGCGCGCATTCTCACGGCCCCCGATCGGTTGCACACGTGGGTCGTGAGTTGGTGCAATACTGCCGCGATGAATACGGGCTTGGGATTTGCTCTGCTCTGTTTGGCGGCGATCGGGGTCGGGAGTCGGGCGAGCGCCCAAGCGGCGCACGATGCACCCGCAGAGCCCGAGACCGCCTTCGAGGGGCACCTTCTGCGGATCACCGCTGGCGGATCGAGCCGAGTCGTGGACATCGGTTGCACGGGAAGGTCCGCGCTCCGGACCGGAACCAAGCTTCTGGTCGTTTGCGGGACCGAAGGGGTCGTCGAGGTCGACCTCTCCGATCCTAGCTCGCCTCGACGCGGGGGCACGGATGGAGACGCAACGGGGCTCTTTCTTCGGGATGGAATCGTGTGGGTCGAGGTTGCGCACGTCGACGCGCGTCCTGTGCGCATCGAGACGCCGAGCCCGCTTTCGGTGCTGCCCCGAGCAACCCAGGAGCGAACCGGCACCTTGCCGAACGACACGCTCGCCCGCTTGCCGCCGAGCGCGCCAAACGTGCCCGCCGCTGCGCCGGAGGACCTTCCGCGCGGCGCTTCGAAAGAGAGCCCCAGCATTATTGCACCTCCGCGGCAGGGCAATCTCTGGGAGCTGTCTCTCGCAACGAGCGCATTTGTCGCGTTTGGCACTCTTGGCGGGGGCGTGCTGGGCTCCGCGTCGGTTGCCTATCGCTTCGAATCGCCGTTTGTCTTGCGGGCGGCGATAACTCCTTTCGGCATCGCAGGGCCGGCGACGACGACGTCGTCTTCCCCTGGCTTTGCTCCGCCCGGCGGCGGCTTCTCAGGGCCGAGCACCTCCAAAGGAGGGACGATCACGGTCTTTGGCGCGCACCTGTTGCTCGGGCTCGATACTCAGTTCGTTGAGGTGGGTCTGGGCCTCGGGGGCGCGACGGTCAACCAGACCTTCGGCAACGGATTTGGTGCCCCAGTCCGCGGAACGCCAGACACCGGAGCCGTGTCGGTCGTCGAAGCGGCGCGAATCGGCGCTCGCGATGGTCTCGCTCTCAACGTGGAGAGCAGCGCCGTCGCCGCCAACGGGCAGTTCGATCTCGGGTATTTCGTGACGAGTGTCCAGATACCCGTCGCCAAGACGGCGATGCTCGTCCTTCGCGGCGGCGGCGGGCGAGTGGGCTTTGCCTACGGAGATATCGGAGTCCGTGTCCTCGTGCGCGGCGAAGGCGGCAAGGGCACTATCGCGTTAACGGGGTTTGCCGGGGGCGCCGGGATCTTGGTGAATCTGTGCAGCAGCAATCCGGATCCCCCGTTTGCGACCAGCTGCAATTCATCGAATCTCAGCGGCCCGTCGCTGGGAGGTGCCTTGGAATGGCGACTTTAGCCCGGCGCTAAATCGAGCTGAGGAAGATCACCAGATCGCTGATCTCCGCGGGCGTGAGATTGGACGTCGCTCCATGAGCGCTGGTCGCACACTTCGTAAAGCGCTCCGTGAGCGTGGCAGCACATCCCGTGTGCATGAACGGACCGCGCGCACCCACACCAACGAGTGGCGGAACCTGAAGCGCAATGCCCGTTCCGACGTCGACCGTGGCGTTGTTGGTAAAGGAAGAGCCGGAGTGGCACGTCGAGCAGGTGGCCTTGCCGAGGAACAGAGCTTCACCGCGCGCACGCGCGGCCGGATCCACCGCCGGGCGCTTGGGGGCAGGCAGCGGCTCCAACCAATCTCGCAAGGCCGACACCTGATCGGGCGCGAGCAAGCGACCCGACATGCGGCGCGTGTAGACCTCGTGAGAGAGCGCCTGCAAGTCCGGGAAGTCTGCGTCCCAGTGGTAGGGCGCGGTGCCTTTCACCGTGCCGAGAAGAGAGGGAGTCCGCCTCGGTTTGCTGCCGTTGAAGTTCCACGTCTGGGCGTCATCGCCTCCTTCACCATGGCAAGAGGCGCAGGCCAGAGATCCGCCTGAATTCGTATGAAAGATCGTGTGCCCCGTGTCTTCGCGACTCACATCGGACAGCGTGATCGTGCTGAGTAGAGCGTCCGCCTGACCGGCAGGCTGAACGAAATAGAGACGCGCGGGTTCGCGGCTCTGAAGAAAAATCGTGCCGTCTCGGCCAATCTCCGCTGCGATGATCTGCCCCTCTACGGCGGCCGGCACGCCCACGTTTCCGAAGGAGGGCCTTGCGTACGGCCTCGTCATTGGAGACTTCCAATTGGCAGCGGCCACAAGCACCGGAACGCCGGCGGCGACTCCGGCCGGCGGGGGAGCTACATCGACCGGCAGGACGACTCCGCCGAGCGGCACCTGCACGCGCGCCGCCGTCATGTCCACCGTAGAGACCGAAGCAATGCCCGAGCCAGGGCCCGAGCCCCCGCCATAGCCGCCTGGCGTCGTGCGAACGAACGCCACCGAGTCGAGCTGATAGGAGACCACGAGCTGATGGTCAGACGTCAGCCGCATGCGCCAAGCCATCGCGGCCAACGCTCCTGCGGATTGGCCCGGAATGAATTCTGCGGACGGTTGCCCGGGGGGCGGACCGGAAAGCCGCGGGCCCGCACCTGCGTCGGACAGTGTCCCGGGAAGCGACACGCGCTGAGTGATGTCACCGTTCCGAGTAATCTTGAGGATTTCCGCCGTACGGAACTTGCTCACGAAAATAGAATCGCCGTCGATGACTACATCGCGCAGGTCCGGTTCGATCACGACAACGCTCACGGCAGGACCGGACGCCGCCGGCAGTGTCACGAACTCGCCGGTCGCGCAGGCGACAAGGACATGGTCGCTCGTCGCGTCGTAGGCAACGCCGCGGGGCTGCGGACACACGGGACGGCGTCCGACGAGTTGTCCGCTCGCAAGCGAAAGAGTTGCCAATTCGCCGGATCCGCGGAGCGCGACGTGCACCTGGCCGCCGTTGTCTTCGACGAGACGTCCTGGCTCGTCGTGGGGTGACAGATCCGCTCGCGCGCGGACGGTGGCCGTTGAGATGTTCACGAAGCTCACGAAGTCCCGGTCGGGATCGGACGCGATGGCCGTCTTGCTGTCGCGGGACAAGAGCATGGTTCCGCCGGAAATCGGAGGCGGATGAGCGGCCAGAGTCTTCGTGACGCCCAAGTCAGGGGCGGCAAAGGGCACGGGGTTGTCCGGAATAGGCGGAGGGCTGTTGCACCCAAAAAACCAGCCGACGAGAAGCCCGACGCCAAGGGTACGCGCGCATCCCATCGCAAGCTCCTTACGGTTATGTCCCCGCCGCGAAGTATATCCGATTCGCTGCGAAGCGCCCGGCCTCACGGGAACGCGCTCATTCGCCGCCACGATGCTTTCATCGACCGGGCCGGCGTGGTCGTCGGGGAGCGCATTTTTTGACGGAATGGGGTCCCGCCGGCCGCTATACCTTGTGGCAATCGTGTGGTCCGTACGTGCCAACGCACTGAGCGACCGGGTTCGACTGGAAATCCCCGCGGAGCCGGCGACGTTCCAGCAAGTGTACGACACCCACGTCGACTATGTGTGGCGGACCGTTTGCCGCCTTGGGATCCACGGAGCCGCCGTGCAAGACGTGACACAAGAAGTGTTCCTGGTCGTGCACCGCAAGCTGGCGGAGTTCGAGGGACGGGCGTCGGTTAAGACGTGGCTCTTTCGAATCGCGCGGCGGGTCGTACGCGACCATCGGCGCACGATACGGCGTAAGGATAGTCACACCGATGGAGCCGCGGACGTCGAAGAGGTTCCGGCCGATGGGGAATCGGGACCGGATGTTTCGGTGGCCAAGGCCGAGGCCGTACGTCTGCTCTATCAAATCCTGGATACGCTTGATGAAGACAAGCGCGAGGTCTTTGTCTTGGCAGAGCTGGAACAGTGGCCCGCGCCGCAGATAGCGCAGGCGCTCGAAATCAACGCGAACACGGTGTACTCGCGGCTTCGTCTCGCACGCGAAGGTTTCAACCTCGCGCTGGCGCGCCATCGCGCTCGCGACCATTGGAGGACGCCATGACGGAGCTCGATCCCGAGGCGAAGCAACTGATCGAGCTCGCTCGAGATGGCGAAGGACCCAGCCCTCTGGCCCGCTCTCGGCTGCGCGGCGCGCTCCTGGCGCGCGTCGGTGCCGGCGTCGCGATCACTTCTGCGGCTTCCGGGACGGCGGCCGCCGGAGGCGCCGCAGCGGCAAGCACTTCGGCCTTGGCGATCGGTGCAAAAATCGGCGCAGCGGTGGTGCTCGCCGGAGGAATCGGCGCCGCGGCTCTAACGCGCAGCCACGCCCCGATCCCGGCGGCAGAGCGGAGCGTGGCTCCCATGCACGTGGCCGCGCCATCGCAAACGTCGAAGCCCGCGCATCCGAACGAGGACATGCGCGCGCCGACACAGGCGCCGATTCCGAGTGCAGCGCCGGTGCCGAGTGCCGTCCACGGACAGCTCGCTGCGGTGCCTCCGACGATCGAAGCTGAGACCCGCGCACTGCGCAGCGCCCTTGCTGACCTTCGCGACGGCCGGGCCGACCGCGCCCTTGCTTCGCTCGACGCTCAGATCGCTCGCTTTCCACAGGGAGTGCTCGCCGAAGAGCGGAGCGAAGCGCGCATCATGGCCCTTTGCGCCGTCGATCGTACCGGCGAAGCCCGGGAGGCAGCCGCGCGCTTCTTGGCGGAGTATCCGCGATCGGTGCTTGCGGGTCGCGTACGTGCCTCGTGCGCGGGCACGTCGCCCGTTCAATAAATGTGATGGGTCAATCGGCGGCCGGCCACAGTGAAGAGCAGAACCTTTCACGGGAAGGACATCCGATGCAACCGTCTTACCGCTTTGGCACTGTGGCAATTCTCCCATGGCTCTTGCTCGCTAGTGCTTGCAGCTCCGGTGATTTTTCTGTTGTTCGCGACGAGGCCGGAACGGGAAGCTCCAGCGGAGGCGGCTCGGGCGCAGGCGCGGGCGGCAGCCCGGGCGGGGGCTCTGGAGCAACCAGCTCCGGAAGTAGCTCGGGCACGAGCAATTCGGGGGTCGGAAGTTCGGGCGCAAGCGCCTCGGGGGCAGGCAGCTCCGGCAGCGGCGGAGGAACTTGCAGCAAGAGCAGCCCCTGCCCAGGGGGCTTTTTCTGCAGTACGCCCGATGGTCAATGCAACGCATCCGGCACCTGCCAGGCGTTTGACCCCCAGGCCGCCTGCGATGCCTTGTTCATGCCGGTGTGCGGCTGCGACGGCACAACGTACGGGAATAGTTGCGATGCGGACGTCCATGGCGTCTCCATTGCTTCGCAGGGCGCTTGTGCCGGCTCTGCGGACGGCGGACGATGCGTGCGGAACGTCTTGTGCACCACGACAAGTCACTGGGACCCGAACCTGTGCAGGTGCGTTCCGAACAGCGCGGACGCAGGCCCTGCGGACGGCGGACGGTGCGTGCAGAACGTCTTGTGCACCACGACAAGTCACTGGGACCCGAACCTGTGCAGGTGCGTTCCGAACGACTACGACGCCGGCGACGCAGGCGGGCCAATTTGCGGCTCCGTGCGTTGCCCGGCGGGCGAATATTGTTGCAACCCTCTGCAGAGCCTTTGCGCCCCGCCGGGCGTTGCGTGCATTGCTCAGTAGCGTTCGCGGGCGACGGACCTTCGTCGCCGGTCCCGCTACGACGGAAAAACGTTGAAGCCTTTCCTTCGGCCACGCTTCATGTGAACTTGCCGGGCACGATGCTGCAGCGCGTGGCGTTGGCGTGCTCCGTCACCGTGGCATGCGCAGCCCTCGTATGGCGGAGCCCCGGCTTCGCCGCCAGCGCCGGCGACTTCTTGGATCTCGAGTGGATTGCGCCTGCCGAGTGTCCAGGCCGCGGCGAGGTGCTCGCTGAACTCGAGCGACTCGTCGGTGTGCGTCCCTCTGAACCGGCCCCGGGCCGGGTTAGAGCACGCGTTGTGCTCTCGCGAGGTGCGGACGCGGGTGGACCCTGGCGTGCGGTCGTCACGACGTTCGGCGACAGTGCGGGCGAGCGATCGCTACGCGCTCCCTCGTGTCGAGCGCTCGCCGATGCCACGGCACTCATTCTGGCGCTGCGCGTGGACCCAACCCTTGCGGCGCGAATGGCCCCGCCCGCATCCACGGTTCCCGAGCCTCGTTCGACTGGGGCAACGCCCCTGCCATCATCGGCGTCGGCACCAACTCCCCCGCTGCCAGCACCCACCCCCCTGACGTCGGCACCGGCTGCCCTCCGGTCGGCGTCCACTCCCCCGCCGTCCGCACCCGTTCCGCTGCCCACTTGCTGCCCACTTCGGCACCCGCTCCGCTGCCACCTTCTGCACCCGGTCCGCTGCCCACTTCGGCACCCGTGACGGCGACCGCCCCCGCCCCGAAGCCAGGACCGTCGCCGCCGCATGAGGCCACCGCTGCGCCCTTGCGTTTGCACCCGTTTGCACTGGGGGCGTCGATTCTGGGCGAACTCGGGGACCTGCCATCGCTGGCGTTGGGCGCAGAGGTCTTCGCCTCCTGGCTGCCCGGGCGGTGGCGTGCGGAGCTTCGCGTAGCGACCGGTCTTGTTCAAAATGCCGACGTTCCCGGTCAGAGCGGTGTGGGCGCGTCGCTGCGCGCTTTCTCGGGCGGAGCCCGTGGTTGCTACGACATTCTCCCGTCCTCAGTCTCCGTCGCGGCGTGTGCGCTAAGCGAGATCGATTGGGTGTGGGCGTCAGGGTACGCCAGGGGCTCCGCGACGGTTCTGGATGCGAACGCGGGCTGGGTCGCGCTAGGGGGCGGCGTTCTCGTCGCGTGGCGTCTGAGCGATCGCCTCAGCATTCGCGCGAACGTCGACTCGGTCGCGCCGCTCACGCGACCACGCTTTGTCACCCAAGATCCCGAAGGGAACGTCTCAGGGGTCGTCCACCACCCCAGCCCCCTTATCGGCCGCATGGGCGTGGGGGTCGAGCTCCACTTCTTTTGAAGCCTCGCATTCTGCCTCCGAGCCAAAGCCAGCCTCCGGGCATGGGCATCGGGATACGCAAATGGCCTCTATCAATCATCCACAAAACCGCGGCGCACCCTATGCTGCTCTCGTGACCCGCGAAAAGGTCTGGCAGAGCGTCTCGGACTCACTCCGAAAAGACTTTGGCCGCATGCTCGACGTGCGTGACGTTCGGCGCGTTCGCCGCGTTTCGGGCGATGCATGGATCGTCACGGTGGTGCTCGCTGCGGCATCCGGGGATCTGCACGTTGCGGATGTGTCTGTGGACGATGCGGGGACTATGACGCCCTCGCTCACGGCCGACCACGTCATTGAAGCCGTCCGGCGTGCCGAACGCTTCTCCGCTGGTTCGCCCGACACTAGCGAGCTCGCAGATTTGGGCGATGTCGCCCAGGTCGACCGGGAGGACGCGCTGGACGCCCTGGCGGAGCTCGAGGATCCGATTGACGTACGGGTCGCCACAGCCATCGCGAAGGGCGACCCCCCATCGCTGCGATTGGCCCGCGACCTTCTGCCCCGATTGCTGGCCGATCACGAGCGACGCGGGACAACCCTCTTCACGATGGCCGAAGTGGAGCAAAAACTCGGTGATCTCAAGATGGCGCGCGGCTACATGGAAGCGGCTGCCCGCGAGTTTGCGGACCGCTTCGACCTCCCAGCACTGGAAAAAGCGGCGGCTCTTGCGCTCGAGTTGGCGGGCCCGCAGGGGTTCAACGGATCGCCGATTCGTTCGCTCCTCGAGCAAAGTCGCTCTCGCCTAAAGCCACTCCAACATTTCGACGAGATTCCTTGGTTCGCCGATCTTCCCGAGAGCTCGCGCGGAGTGCTTGCCGGGCAGTGCACCCTTCGTACCCTCACGGCAGGCGAGATGCTCGTCGCGGAGGGAGAGCCCTCGCGCAACGTTTTCGTCGTCAAGAGCGGCCTACTCGGCGTCTGGCTGGAGAAACCGTCGGGCACCTCGTGGATGATCCGGTGCTGCTTTCCCGGCTTGCTTCTGGGCGAGTCGAGCGTACTCGGCGGGAAGGACGCGCGCTGCACGGCTTCACTGCGGGCGGAGCGAGTCAGCGAGGTGTGGACCTTGCCTGCCCCCGAGGTGCGCGCCATCATGGATTCGAATGCGCCGTTCGCACGGAGAATTGCGGACACAAAGCAAATGCACCGCATCGACTCGTTTTTCTCGATGCACGAGACGATGGGGCAGCTCGACGTGCAGGTCCGCGACGAAATGCTCTCTTGTCTGCAGCGCCTGGAGACCTTCGACGCGGAGACGATTCTTCTGCCTGCCAACGAGATTCCAAATGTCGCGTGTCTCGTCGCGCGCGGGTCGATAGGGCTCTTCGAGTCACTCGATGGCACGGAGCGCAGGGCGCTCTCGGTCGTAGAAGCGGACTCGTTTTACGGAGTGCGCGACGCCATTCACAGGATTGCTCCCTCGGTCACCGCAATCGCGATGCCCGAAACGACTGTCATTTTTTTCGACGCGACGCGCCTGCGCCAGCTTTGCGAACGCAGCCCCGAACACGTTGTGGCGGTGCTCGAACGGCTAGGATGAGACTATTGGACTAATTCCCGCGCGTGCCGGCCGCCATGGAAAACGGGGCGGCTGCCGGGACGGGGTGCGACCGGGGCGCCGCGCAGGGCTTCGCAAAGCAGAATCTCGCGCCACGGATCGAGCGGGTCGAACGCTATCCCGATAGCGCGGCGCTCGTCGCGATGCCGTCGCCCGTGGAGCACACGCGCCACGGTACCGTCGTAGTCGTACCAATCGCCCGAGGGGCTCCGGAAGAGAACGAGAAGTTCCTCGCCCGTGAGCACGCACGTGTCGATCTCGAGGAGCATGCCCTTCGTCGATAAATCAATGGCACGCGTCCCGACCAGCGAGTAGTCGCGTGCTCGGACAACTTCGCACGGGGTCTGAACGCTTCGCCGGACCTTGGCGCGGGGACAATCGGCGTGCAATACGGGGCGCATGACGCCAATCGTATGGTTGACCCGCGTTCGCGGGCCAAGAAATGCGCTCAGATTCCCGGCCGTGGCTCCGGGCCTTGCTCTTCACCCTCCTGGCGCAATTCGAACTCAAGGGCGACCCCAGCGATCGCCAGCGAAGGTTCAAAGGAGGCTCCGTCGAGCGTGAGTGGCGCGCGCGACACAAGAGCGCGAGCAAAATCGACATGGGGAACCGTGAACTCGGTCGCCGGTTCCTCCCCCTCGGGCACCTCGTTCGGGCTCCGAATCGACTCGAGGAGGTTATCGCCAACCGACAGCCGCGCGGTTGCACGTGCGGAAGTGAAGACGACACTCATGGCGGTGGTCGATTGCACGACGCCCTGCAACCGGGGGCCCTCGTCGGCCTCTCTCGGCGCAACATCGGCCGCCACCGCCAGAGAGGCGACCTTCGAGACATGTCTCCCCCTCTCGGTCGCAACGCGCGCTCGCACCAGAAGCACCGCGCAGCCGAGGGCGTCTGTCTCGTTCCGACAGCGCCCACACGAACGCAGTGCGCGTAGCCATCCCGCGCCCGACGTCGCGACGCTCGCACGGAGGGCCCAGCAAGATCGACACGTCCGCCGATCCTTCTCGCATTGTCGCGCTCACGCGAAGCGCACCGTGTGCGATGTCGACACGGTCGACCGAGAGGTCCAGTGCTACTTCCGCCTCAGCTGTTGGCGGCTCGTCCTCGGTGTCCGCCCCGCTCTCGCAGCTCACCGTCGCCGCAAGGAGCACGAGGGCTCCCGCAGAGAGAACATGACTGTGCATGAAGCTCCCACCTTCCAGACGCGACGAGCGCCGCGCCTTGGGTAAGACGCCCGAGCGCCCCGCCGAGTTCCACGGAGACGCAAAAAGGGAGCTACTCGAAGCGCACGGCGTGGATGGGCGGCAGGTGGCTGGAGACGCATGTCCACTGGTCGCCCCCGTCGTCGCTCGTCCAAAGGGAGCCTGTCGTGCTCCCGAATGCGAGGTGCTCGCCGCTTGCGTCGACGTCGAGCGCGTGGCGGTAAACGATGTCGTACGCATGCGACTGCGGCAGGCCGCGCGTCAACACCTCCCACGATTGGCCCGCGTCGCGCGTGCGCGCGACGACCACGCGCGCGTCGACGGGAACGCGTACCGCATCCTTGCACGCCGGCACCAGCCAGGCGGTGTCGCCGTCGTGCGGGTGCACGGCGACGGTGAAGCCAAAGACCGAGGGGCGGACGCTCTCGATGTTGACCCACGATCGCCCGCCATCGTCCGACCGGAAGACTCCGTTGTGGTGCTGCGCCCAGAGGCGATCCGGGCGCCCGCGACACTGAACGATGCGGTGCGGGTCTTGAATCGCTTCGTCTTCTCGTCGCTGCGGCGGCATGTACTCTGCGAACATCCCTCGACTCGAGAGCGTCCACGTCTCGCCGCCGTCATCCGTCAACCAGGCGCCGCCGCACGACACCCCAATGTTTACTCGGCGGGCGTCAGACGGGTGCACGCACACGGAATGGATGGCCGGTAGCTCAGCGCCGCCGCCGAACCAATCTTTGCGCCGCGGGCGGTCCCAAAGCGAACGCGAAAGACTCCAGGAGGCCCCGGCGTCGCCCGAGAAGAAGAGCCCACCGCCGATGGTGCCGCACCAGAGCTCCCCAAGCGATCCCCCTGCCTCCAGGGCCCAGACGCGCTCGACACGCCAAGGCCAGGGTTTGCCGTCCGGAAGCGATTCGACGTGACCCTCCGGTTCCTTGGGAAACACCGGGGCAGCAAGCTCTTCCCACGTATCACCGAGGTCGCGCGAGCGACGCAACTTCACGCCGAAATGGCCGAGGCCCAGTGCGGCGTACAGAGTTCCGCTTCGAGGCTCGTAGAGCGCCTGCGAGACCGCGTCGCCCAGAAAAGAAACGCGTTCGGTCTGCCAACCTGCCTCTTTCTTTGCGAACGAGAACAAACCTTTGTGCGTTGAAACGAAAAAGCGAGCCGTCATGCCTTAGCCCCCGGAGAGCGCCTGCATCACATAGATTTCTGCACTTGGCGAGACCGCCTGGTCGAGCCCAGTGCGGTCTTGCACTTGTGCGCCGTCGACGAAGACGACGACGTGCTGCCGCAGAACACCCTGTTCATCGAGGACGTACGCCCGCGCTTCCGCGTGCCGCTTGAAGTACACATCGAGCGCCGCGCGCACGGTAGCCCCTTCGACCGCTTCCGGGGGGCAGTCGACGTGACGTTGCACGGCGGACGTGAAGACGACGTGGGGCACGCGGGGCGAGTTTGTCTCCTCCTCGCCGCGGGAGCAAGGGGGCCTAGCGCGACTCGTAGACGTGCATGGCGGGCAGCTCGAGCGCCGTGAGAAAGCCACCTTTGCCCGCACCGGTATCAAGCCCGACGCAGCAAGGGCCAGCCCAAATGTCCAAAGGGTCCTCGGGCGTGTACGTACTGAGCTCCGGAGGCAAGAACGCGGTGGCCGTGTGTCCGAAAACGACGAGCTTTCCCTCGTAGTTTCGGAAAAAGTCCTCGTCGCGCAGCCAGAGAAGCGCGGCAGGCGCGGGCACCTTCGACGGGTGCAAGAACCCCTTCTTGCCATGCGGAAGCCCAGCGTGGACGTAGATCGCGTGCTCGTCTTCGTACCAATAGGGCAGCGCGCGCATCCATTCCACGACGTCTTTCGGGAAAAATGAGCCCGACAGAAGGGGCTTGACCTCGTCCGGTCGCGCGACGGACTCCGACTCCCCGACGGGTTTCCCTTGAAACGATCGCATCGCAGCTACGCAACCGTTGCCCGGTGGCAATACAAACTCCGGCCAGCCCCTATCGATGACGCGAAGCCATGCGTCCTCGTGATTGCCCCGCAAGGCAACGACCTTGGCCGGACCCTGTTTGGCCGCCTCGCGAACGAAACGCACGACCTTGGCCGAGTGTGGACCGCGATCCATGTAGTCTCCGAGAAAGACCACGGTGTCGCTGGCATCTAGCGAGGGCAACCGTTGGAACACCCTCTCGAGGGCATGGAGGTCTCCGTGAATATCTCCAATCGCAACCGTACGCCCCACGCCTCCAATGGTAGCCTGCGTGGCCGAAGAGGGGGTTTCTTTCCGTTCAGGCTGTCCACACGGCGGCCCGGTTTTCCGGCCGGAGATTGCTCAGGGCCCTGCTCCGGTCTGCAGACCCTTGACGACCTCGAGTGCCCTGTCGGCATGCTCTTGAAAGCGTAGTTGTGACTCGAACACGCTGCGCACCCTGCCCGTGGGGTCGATGACAAACGTCGCTCGGCCCGGCAAGATTCCGAGCGTAGGCCGGACGCCGTAGAGCGCGCGCACTTTGCCGTCCGTGTCGCTCAAGAGTTTCATGGGCAACCGGTGCTTGCTGGCAAAATGCTCATGCGACTCGGCCGAGTCGGAGCTAATGCCCACGACCTGCGCCCCCGCCGCAGCGAAGGCCCCGTGCAGATCGCGGAAGCTGCACGCCTCGATGGTGCAGCCGAGCGTGTCGTCCTTTGGATAAAAGAAGAGAACGACCGTGCCGTCCCTCAAGAGATCCGACAGGCGGACCGAGTTGCCCGCCGGCGACGGAAGAACAAAATCGGGGGCCTTCTCGCCGACGCGAACCGTCACCAACGCTCCTTCCGAGCATTGGATGCTATCGGGCGTGGCCGCGTAGCGACCCCATCGAAAGTGTAACCAAGGATGGCCTTCACGACGATGCCTGCGCTCGCCGTGGTCAGCCCCTCGCCGATGCCCGCATTGATCTCAACGTGATCGACAGAAAGCCAATCGACGACTTCGTACAAGTAGTGCGCCTGGTCGGCCAGGCGGAGGGGTGCGGCTATCGGCCCGAGCGATCCGTAGTACTCGAAACCGAGTGCGAAGAGACCCAACGAGCGCGCCGCCTTGAAAGCGGGCTCGAAAGACGGGCCGTCCGATGCGCCGTCGCCCGCCAGCGACTGGTCGACAATCGGGTTGAATGCAAAGAGCCACCGGGCATCCTGCCACGCTACGATTGGCCGGAGCTCCGCCGCCCATCGGTCGCGGTCGTCGGTGGCCGGCACGTACGAGAGCTCAACGTTGAACCCGAGCCGCCAGTGCGCGTCCCAGCCGGGAGGTGTAACGAACTTCGATCGAAGCTTTGCGCCCGCGTAGTCGAAGCTGCCGTCGGCGCGCAGTGCGCTTTGCACGTAGGCGCCCAGCTCCCAAAATGGAAAGAGGCCGAAAGAGGGTTCGAGCGTCGCGTGAAACTGGCTGTTCAGCGGCAACTCCGGAGCACTTGCCGTACGGTGCCCGGTCACCCAGTCGTTGAGATGCAGCTCGACGGCCGGGACGCCCACGGCGTTGGCCGTCCCGTCATAGACTTGGATTTCAAAGGTATCGAGCGCACGGGCCCGCCGATCCGCAAGCACGGCGCACAACACGCCGAACACGACGACAAATTGGCGAATCGGTGTGTCCATCCGGAGCCCATTTCAATAGCAGGCTCCCGAAAAAGTGAGAGAAGGACGCCAGGACGCCAAGGACGGTGCACGAGGGCGTTGGTTCAGACCTTGCGCCGTTAGTCTTTCGCGATTCTTTCGCGCAGTTTCTGCACGATGTTCGCGTAACCCTCGTTCGGGTTGTGCATCTTCTTTCGGAACTGGTCGTAGTAGTTCTTCGTCAAGCTGGACCCCTCCGAAATGATGTCCACCACTCGGTAACCTTGCGGCGTCTGCATCACGATGTAGTCGACGCGTACGGCAGGCTCGCGCAATTTGACGCGGGTCTTGGCCTCCGTCAGAACGCGTGTATCACTCCCGGCGTCCCGCGACCCGCGGTAGGTGACTTCGTAATCGAGCGTCTTCATGAGATTGCGCTCGTACTTCTTGCGGACCAGTTGCTCGAGGAGGTCTCGAACTTCGGCGCGCTGATCGTCGTTGTAACTGGCCCAGATATCTTCGCAGGCCGGCTCGGACGCAGGGCAAGGCTCGCCAAAGGCGCGGCGCGTGAGATGCTCGTAGTCCACGAAGGAGCCAAGTGCCTGACGTACTTGCGCGTCGCGTGAGTTCGAGGCCTGTTCCCTCAGGAGCTGCTCAATTCGTTGATGTTGCTGCTGCACGAAACCGAGGGCATCTTCGGCTCCCGCATGACTGGCACGCGCGAGCCCAAGCGCGCCGAGGGCCATCAAAAGTGCGAGCGCGGGGGGGGAGAGCTTCGGCAAGGTGGCCTATTTGCCCTGGGGCCGGGCTGAGAGCAAGGGCCCGCGCATATTGGTTGGACGCTCTACGCCCGTGGATATTCAACCCGCGGGAGGCGGCCGACCGCTTTTCTTGGCCGCTGCGCTCAGCCCTGCCACGTCGCGGGTCAGTGTTAGCTGGAAACTCGCGCCTCCTTCCGCGGCGCGGCGAACGGCAAGCCTGGCTCCCATGGGCGCATGGTCCTCAACGATGCGGCGAACGACGGCTAGGCCGATGCCGGCCCCATGCGTCCGGGTAGTGAAATAGTCGTCAAAAATGCGGTCGCTCGCATCCTCGGGAATGCCCGGTCCCTGATCGTCGACGGCAAGGACGACATGGCGCTCGCCCACCTCGACGCGCACTTCGACCACCGACCCGGCCGAGGTGGCTTGAATTGCGTTGCGCACCAGGTTCCAGAGTACCTGTCGGATCTGCGAACCGTCGCATCGCGCAAGCACGGGGCCCGGCGGGCCTTCGTAAACGACACGAACGTCGGAACCGCGGTTCGCGTGAGTCGAAAGGGCGACGACCTCGTGCGCGAGCGAGGCCACGTCGGTTGCTTCAGCGCTCGGAGGCCGCGGCTTGGAGAGGTCGACCATGTCGCCCACGAGGTCGTTCAAGCGGCGCGCCTCGCGCTTGATGATGCCGCAGAGCTGTCGATCGTCTTCGGACAGCTCGGACGACTCGCGAAGCATCTCGATGGACCCCATGATCGACCCGAGAGGATTTCTTATCTCGTGCGCCAGCCCCGCGGCAATGCGACCGAGCACCGCGAGCCGCTCCGCCTCTTGCGCCCTGCTCGTTGCGAGCTGAAGAGCGCCTCCGGTAAGGCGAAGTCGCTCCGCGAGATAACCGCCGAGAAGCGCCACCACGGTTACGCCCAAAGCATTCACGAGAACGGGAAACACGAGCTGCTCCGTCGCGTAACTCGCCGCAGCTTGATCGGGTGGAGGCTGTATCCACTCGAAGTGAAATGCGGCGCAAAGGAGCGCATAGATGCCGATGCCGAGCGCGGCCGAGAACATCGCCCCGCGCACGCCGACCAAGATCGCGCCGACAAGACAAGTCAGCGCGTAGAACGAAGTTGCGCCGCTTGACGGACCGCCGGTAACGTAAACGATGGCGGTCCAAGTCAATTGGTCGAGCACGATTTGCGCCCACGCCAAGATCTCCGGCCGCCTGCCGGATCGAAGTACGGCCGCATAGACCGCTCCGAGACCAAAGCCAGCGCCGATCGTGGCGAACGCAATTCGTAGACTGAACGGGTAGCGTTCCAGCTCCCCGCGCAGATAGAGCGTCGCCGTCGCGCCCAGCAGTAAGACGAGGAAGGCAAGGCGCAACCCGGTGATCCAGGCGAGACGAGTCGTCAGCGTGTGGGCAGGCGGCCGCCCGCTCGGCGACCTTCTCTGCTGCGAAGACGAATGCGCGAGGGCACCTGCGCGCTCTTGCACGGAGCGGACGCCTAGCTCCACGGCGCGGCTAATCCGCTTTGATCTTGCCGGCGATGCTGAAGATCGGCAGGTACATCGCAATGAGGACGACGCCCACCGTCCCACCCACGCCGACCATCATCGCAGGCTCAATCATGCTGGTCAGCGCCGAGACGGCAACGTCGACTTCTTCTTCGTAGAAATCGGCAATCTTGTTGAGCATCGTGTCGAGCGCTCCGGTTTGCTCCCCGACGGCAACCATCTGGACGACCATCGGCGGAAACACCGCCGTCTCCATAAGCGGCTGCGCCATGTTTTTACCCTCGGCAATCTTCAGCCGAGAATAGAGAATGGCCTCCTCCACGATCACGTTGCCGGCGGTCTTGGCAACAATCTCGAGGGCGTCCAAAATCGGAACGCCCGAGGTGAGCAGCGTTCCCAAAGTGCGAGTGAACCGAGCCACCGCAATCTTACGCAGAACGTCTCCGATGATAGGGAGCCGGAGCAGCCACTTGTGGATGAACTTCTTGCCGGCCGGTGTCTTGTAAAAATAGCTGACACCGGCGATGAACGCGATCAGACCGAGAAATACCCACAGTCCGTTGCTGACGAAGCCCTTGGAGACCTTCATCACGAGCTTCGTGAGTGCAGGGAGCTCGTCCTTGGCGCCGAAGTCTTTGAACATCGTTTCAAAGCCGGGGATGACGAACCCCAGCAAGATCGCCAAAACAAGCAAGAAGACGCAAACGACGATGCTCGGGTACGCCATCGCGCCGCGCACCTGGCGCTTGAGCTTCATCGCCTTCTCGATGTAGACGGCAAGCCGATTGAGAATCGTATCGAGGATTCCGCCGACTTCGCCGGCTTGCACCAGGTTCACGTAGAGGTGGTCGAACACCTTGGGATGACGGCGAAGCGAATCGCTGAACGTCGCCCCCTGTTCGACGCCAGCCTTGACGTCGCGAAGAACGACGGCGAAGTTCTTGTTGTCGGTCTGCCCTTGGAGAATGTCCAAGCACTGCACGATCGGAAGGCCGGCGTCGATCATCGTTGCGAAGAGGGTCCTGCCCCAGGAT
>WNFJ01131667.1_pt1 | contig 17130 bp, 17 predicted proteins | sample 5400461 | NCBI WGS metagenome assembly WNFJ01 (sample SAMN13153349, study PRJNA577476) | soil metagenome | isolation source: 115 cm saprolite on Douglas fir-dominated hillslope | place: USA:California | collected 2013-09-17 | reverse complement strand
CTCTTCTTCAGGTCAGCCGCCAGCTTCGTGCGGTCGGCACCGGTCACCCGGGTGCCTTTCTTGAGGGTCTCGGTCACGCGTACCTCCCGGTGAGCTGAAAGTGACCGCTGTGTTACCGTCTCCCGCCATGATCACGCATGAACACGTGATCGGCTAGCCACACGCCCTCAAAAGATCTCTTCTTTTTAGCGCTGCACGCAGCGCCAGTTCTGGCTCGGCCTGCGGGCCAGCGCGGGCTCGATCCCTCAGGCCAGTGCCACCAGGTCGGCCAGCTCGTCACTCCAAGCGTCCTCCACCCCGTCGGGAAGGAGCACGACCCGCTCCGGGGCGAGCGCGCCGACAGCGCCTTCGTCGTGCGTGACGAGAACGATCGCCCCCTGAAAGCGGCGCAGCGCGGACAGGATCTCCGCCCTGCTCGCGGGGTCCAGGTTGTTCGTGGGCTCGTCGAGCAGCAGCACGTTCGCCCCCGAGACGACCAGCAGGGCGAGCGCGAGCCTGGTCTTCTCCCCGCCGGAGAGCACTCCGGCCGGCTTGGCCACGTCATCGCCGGAGAACAGGAACGAGCCGAGGATGCCGCGCTGCTGCGCCTCGGTCAGGTCCGCGGCGGCGGAGCGCATGTTCTCCAGCACGGTCCGCTCGGTGTCCAGGGTCTCGTGCTCCTGGGCGTAGTAGCCGAGCCGCAGGCCGTGCCCGGGCAGCACCTCGCCGGAGTCCGGCTCCTCCAGCCCGGACAGCAGCCGGAGCAGCGTGGTCTTGCCTGCGCCGTTCAGTCCCAGAACTACCACCCGCGCGCCGCGGTCCACCGCGACGTCCACGCCGGTGAACACCTCCAGCGATCCATAGGACTTGGACAGGCCCCGGGCGGTCAGCGGAGTGCGGCCGCAGTGCGCGGGAACCGGGAACCTGATCCGGGCCACCCGCTCCGGTGCTCGGTCGGCGCTGACCCCGGCCAGCAGCCGTTCCGCCCGGCGCTGCATGCTCTGCGCCGCCCTGGCCTTCGTCGCCTTAGCGCGCATCTTGTCGGCCTGCGACTGCAGCGCGGTGGCCTGCCGCTGCGCGTTGGAGCGCTCCCGTCGGCGCCTCCGGGCGTCCGTCTCCCGCTGGTCCAGGTAGCTGTTCCAGCCCAGGTTGTAGACGTCAAGGACGCAGCGGTCGGCATCGAGGTGGAACACCTTGTTGACCACCGAATCCAGCAGGGCGGTGTCGTGGCTGATCACGACCAGGCCGCCCCGGAAGGCCCGCAGGTGATCGCGCAGCCAGGACACGGAATCGGCGTCGAGGTGGTTGGTCGGCTCATCGAGCAGCAGCGTCTGCGCTCCGCCGAACAGGATCCGGGCCAGCTCGATGCGCCGGCGCTGGCCGCCGGACAGGGTTCGCAGCTGCTGCCTGAGCACCTGCTGCGGCAGGCCCAGGCTGGACGCGAGCGACGCCGCCTCCGCCTCGGCGGCGTACCCGCCGAGCACCGTCAGCCGCTCCTCGAGATGGCCGTACCTGCGCACCGCCGCATCGCGCCGGGCGGGGTCGGCGTCGGCCATGCCCAGCTCCGCTTCCCGCAGGCTGGCCAGCAGCGCGTCCAGGCCGCGGGCGGACAGTACCCGTTCCATGGCCAGGCCCCCGAGATCGCCGACCAGCGTGTCCTGCGGCAGGTACCCGACCGATCCGCTGCTGCGGACGGTGCCGGCCGCCGGCGCCGACTCTCCCGCCAGCACCCGGGCCAGCGTGGTCTTTCCCGCGCCGTTGCGGCCGACCAGGCCTATCTTGTCGCCGGGCGCGACCTGGAAGGTGGCGGCCTGCAGCAGCAGGCGCGCGCCAGCACGCAACTCAAGGTCGTTCGCGTTGATCACAGCAAGAACGCTCCATTGCTCCATAACGGGCACATCGGTCAAAAGGGTCACCACGTGGCCCACGTCACCCCGAGTACCGGGGCGGCCCGTCACGACAGGAGCGGTTGCATGGCGCCAGCCTATCCGAGCCGCCGCCGGGGCAGGCAAAAGGCATTTCCGCCGCGACCGTCGGCGACGGCAGCGCAGCCGGCAGGCCGCTCAGCTGACCGGCGGATGTGGCTCGGTCAGCCGGATCCGGACCGCCCGGAACAGCCGCGGCGTGCCGCGCAGGACGGCCAGCCGGGGGTCGGGCACGGTGAGGAAGCGCTCCACGGCAAGCTCGAAGTACTGCCTCAGCCGCGGGTCGTCCCGCAGCCCGGCGATCGCCCGCCGGTCTCCCCCGAGCACCACGGCATCGAGCTTGCCGGCGAACTGGCCGAACACCGCCGCCGCCGTGTCGGCCGCCGCCCCGAGCGCCTCGCTGGCCTGCTTCTCCCTGCGCCGCGCGAAGCGCTGCTGCGATGTTCCCCCGGCGGCGCTCCGGCCGTGTACCAGCCGCGAACCCACCTTGGAGGCGGCCAGGTGCGCGGCGGGCCCGGTGAACACCCCGGCCGCGTAGCCCCCGAGGCGGACCAGGAGCACTCCGACCGTGCGCCCGAGGAGCGCATGGGCACAGATCCGCTCGGCGGCGTCCGCGGCCCCGGTCATCTCCCGGGCGCCTTCCGGCAGGGGCGGGAACGGCACGTGGCACTCGGCCACCGCCCCGTCGGCGGCGCGGAACGTCACCACGGCCGGTCCTGGCTCGGTGGCCATGCCGCCGCCATGGCGCTTCGAGAAGGACTCCAGCCAGTTCGCGAGGCGCTCGGGGCTGACCTCCATCCATCGCGCGCCGTCAGCTGTGCCGTTTGGCACTACTCACCGCCTCCAACCGCCTACTATCCGTAAGGTGAACTTGGGGGGGCGTGCACGCGCCGTGCTACCGATGGCCCTGGCTGCCAGACAAGCTGCAGGCGGCCATGACGCGAGGACACCCAGATGACGATTGTGACCGATGACAACACTGCCACGCCGGGGGGCGGGCACGCCGAGGGTGCCGTAGAAGGCGCGCTCGCTGCGGCGATCCGCGACCCGGGGCGGATCGGCGATCTGCTGGACGAGCTGAGCCGGGGCCGGCTGTGGCTGCCGCTGCCCGACGGCGGGCGGCCGGTGACCGATGGCTCCGCCGTGAACCTGCCTACCCTGATCTACCTCGGCACCTCGTTCGTGCCCGCCTTCACTTCTGCCGCGCGTCTGCGCGGATCGGTCCCCCGGCCGAGGACGCCGGTCTCCGGGGTCTACACCCCCGCTCCGGTGAGGCCGCACATCGTCGTGCCGGCCGCGGGGCTCGCCCGGCTGCTCCCCGCCGATGTGGGAATAGCCCTGAACCCCGGCGCGGGCGAGAGCGTCCCCGTCTACCCGGAGGGTGTCAGGTACCTGGCCTCGGCAAGCGACGCGGATCCGTGCAGCCGGATCAGCGTGGGGCCGCCGCCGGTGCATCCGGACGGCCTGCTCGACGGCATCCGCTCGCGCCTGGCCGGCGTGCCGGCCGTCAGGGACGCCGCGGTCGCCTGGCTGTCGGTCGAGTTCACCGGCGAGGGCCTCGTGATCTCGGTGACGCTCGATGACCCCAAGGACGGCCGCGCGCCGTGCTGGCGGAGCCGCAGGATCCCGGGTTCCCCATCGACGTCACCTTCCCGGGCGAGGGCACGCCCGATCCGGTCGATGACTGGATCTCATCATCCGCTGCGCCGTTCTACCGCCGCGCCTGATCCGGCGGCCGATCGCAGGGCACAAGGGTATTGCAGCATCGCCGGCGCGCTGCTGTCGTGGGAGCGGCAGTAACGCGCCGCCGTATGGCCCTGGCCTCGGCGTCCAGCGACCGCGGCGCGGACCCGCGCGGCCAGAACGACGACGGGAAATGGTCGGTGTGGAAGGCGGGGGCGTCGATCGCCTGCTGCAGGTCTTAACAGCGGGCTAGGATCAGTAACTGAATCCTTAAGGATCTGGCCGTCCCAGGGAGCTCGCCTGACTCTCAATCAGCTTCGTACGTTCCTGGCCCTCGCGGAGACCGGATCCGTCCGCGCGGCGGCCGAGCGGCTTGTGGTGACGCAGGCGGCGGTATCCGCGTCGCTCGCGGCGATGCAGAGGTCCCTGGGGGTGCAGCTGGTGCGCCCGGACGGCCGGGGTGTGCGGCTGACCCGCGCGGGCCGGGAATACGCAGCGTACGCGCACCGGATCCTCGGCCTTCTGGACGAGGCGCGCCTGGCCGCCGCGGCCGCCGCCGACCCCGAGCGGGGCGAGCTGCGGATCGCGGCGGTCACCACGGCGGCCGAGCAGATCGTTCCCGCGCTGCTGAGCGGCTTTCGGCGGCTCAATCCGCATACTGGCGTGCTGCTGGAGGCCGGCAACCGGGACAGCGTCCGCACGCTGCTGGAGCGTCACCGGGTTGACCTGGCGCTGGCCGGCCGGCCGGAGCCAGGATGGGATGTGCGGGTGCATGCCGTCCGCGCGCACGAGCTTGTCGTCGTGAGCTCCCCGGAACTGGCCGCCGAATCCGGGGCGGCCGCCAGCATGCTGGCGTGGCTGTCCCGCCAGGCCTGGCTGCTGCGCGAGCCAGGATCGGGGACGCGCCTGAGCACCGAGGCGCTGCTCGCCGACCTTGACATCGCGCCCCCGACGCTCACGGTCGGATCGAACGGCGCGATTCGCGAGTCGGCCGCGGCCAGCCTGGGCGTCACGCTGGTCTCCCGTGACGCCGTCGCGCACGAGCTCGCCGTCGGCCGCCTCGCCGAGATCCGCGTTCCGGGCACCCCGCTGCACCGCGACTGGCACCTCCTGGCGAATCCGGGCCGGCTGCCGCTGCCTGCCGCCCGGCTGGTCGCGCACGTGCTCGGCAGCAGTGACTTCCATCCGGCCACGTCGGCGACCGAGGGCCCCGCCGCCGGCGTGGCGTAGCTCGTCATCGGCCCGCCCGCCGCAGCGCCCCCCTGGCGGGGCGCATTCTTAACGAATTACTTGACTGTCTGTAGCTAAGTCTCAATAGACGATCGAACGATTGACGGCCATGCTGGCATCTATAAGCGCCGCGTAGCAGCGAGGGGGCACAACATGGTCACAGCGCAGGACCGGTGGAACGCGGGCGTCATCCCGTACGCCGAGATGGGCTACTACGACGCCGATTACACGCCGAAGGACACCGATATCCTGGCGGCCTTCCGAATGGCGCCGCAGCCCGGGGTGCCAGCCCGGGAGGCAGGCGCCGCGGTGGCCGGGGAGTCCTCGACGGCCACGTGGACCGTGGTGTGGACCGACCGCCTCACCGCCCACGAGCACTACCGGGCGAAGTGCTACCGGGTAGATCCGGTGCCCGGCCGCGAGGGCGAGTACATCGCCTACATCGCCTATGACATCGACCTGTTCGAGGAGGGCTCGATCCCGAACCTGACCTCCTCGATCATCGGCAACGTCTTCGGCTTCAAGGCGCTGCGCTCGCTCCGGCTCGAGGACATGCGGATCCCGCTGCACTACGTGAAGACCTTCCGCGGCCCGCCGCACGGCATCGTGATGGAGCGCGAGTACCTCAACAAGTACGGCAGGCCCCTGCTCGGGGCGACCACCAAGCCCAAGCTCGGCCTGTCCGCGCGCAACTACGGGCGGGTCGTGTACGAGGCGCTCAGCGGCGGGCTGGATTTCACCAAGGACGACGAGAACATCAACTCGCAGCCCTTCATGCGCTGGCGGGATCGTTTCCTGTTCGCCATGGACGGAGTCAACCGGGCCGTGCAGCGGACCGGCGAGATCAAGGGGCACTACCTCAACGTCACCGCGGCCTCGATGGAGGACATGTACGAGCGCGCCGAGTTCGCCAGGGACCTCGGCAGCGTCATCGTCATGGTCGACCTGACCGTCGGTTACACGGCCCTGCACTCGATGTCCAACTGGGCCCGGGCCAACGGCGTCCTGCTGCACCTGCACCGCGCGGGCCACGGGACCTACACCCGGCAGAAGTCCCACGGCGTCAGCTTCCGCGTCATCGCCAAGTGGTGCAGGCTGATCGGCGTCGATCACATTCACGCCGGGACGGTGGTCGGCAAGCTGGAGGGGGATCCGGCCATGGTCCGCGGCTACTATGACACGCTGCGCGCATCGCGGATACCCCAGGATCTGGGCCACGGCATCTACTTCGATCAGGACTGGGGATCCATGCCGGGCACGATGCCCGTGGCATCGGGAGGCATCCACGCCGGCCAGATGCACCAGTTGCTCGACTACCTGGGCGAGGACGTGATCTTGCAGTTCGGCGGCGGCACCATCGGCCATCCCATGGGCATCGCCGCCGGTGCCACCGCCAACCGGGTGGCGGTCGAGGCGATGATCAAGGCCCGCAACGAGGGCCGCGACATCGCTGGTGAGGGCGAGGACATCCTCGCCGAGGCCGCCAAGCACTGCCGCGAGCTCCAGGCCGCTCTCGACGTCTGGGGCGACATCACCTTCAACTACGAGTCGACCGACACCCCAGACGTCACGCCCACGCCGACGGCCTGACGGCAGCAACCAGGAGCCTTCCATGCGGATAACTCAGGGCACATTCTCGTACCTGCCTGATCTGTCCACCGACGAGATCAGGGCACAGGTCCAGTACGCCATCGGCCAGGGCTGGTCGGTAGCGGTCGAATTCACCGACGACCCGCACCCCCGCAACGTCCTGTGGGAGATGTGGGGCCTGCCCATGTTCGAGATCTCCGACGCGTCGGCGGCCATGCATGAGGTAACCGCCTGCACGGCGGCCTGGCCCGATCACTACATCCGGGTATCCGCCTACGACTCGGCACTCGGCAGGCAGACGACGGCGCTGAGCTTCATTGTCCATCGCCCGGATCACGAGCCGGGCTTCCGCCTGGACCGGCAGGAGGCCTCAGACCGGCGGATCAGGTACTCGCTGCACGCCTACGCCACGGACAAGCCAAGCGGCGAGCGGTACGGCAGCCGCAACGGCCAGCGCGGCGGCTCATGACTGTGCCAGCCGAGCGGGCCGCGCGGGGATTCATGATGCCCCGCCCGGCAGCTGGCACCGCCGGCTCTGCGCCGGCGGTCAGCGGACCGGGTCGCGCGCAGGACGGCAGCAGCCCGGAGGCCGGAGCCGATCGGGCGACTGGCGCGGCCGGCCCAGGCGGCGATGCCCGGGAGCAGCTCCGGGCGGATGCGCTCGTTGACCTGGACGAAGAGGGCAAAGCGCTGCGGATATCCTCGATTCTGGAGCAGCTCGACAGCGAGTTTGTCGGGCTGGCCCCGGTCAAGGAGCGGGTCCGCGAGATTGCCGCGCTGCTGCTCATCGACCGCCTCCGGGGCCGGTACGCGCTGTCGTCATCCCGCCCCAGCTTGCACATGTGCTTCACCGGCAGCCCGGGCACCGGCAAGACCACCATGGCGATGCGCATGGGCGAGCTGCTGGCCGAGCTCGGCTACCTGCGCCAGGGACAGCTGGTCACCGTGACCCGCGACGACCTCGTCGGGCAGTACGTCGGGCATACGGCACCCAAGACCAAGGAAGTACTCAAGCGGGCGATGGGCGGAGTCCTCCTGATCGACGAGGCGTACTACCTCTACCGGCCGGAGAACGAGCGCGACTACGGCCAGGAGGCCATTGAGATCCTGCTGCAGTTCATGGAGGCGCACCGCGACGATCTCGTCATCATCCTGGCCGGGTACGCCGACCGGATGGACGCGTTCTTCCGGTCCAACCCGGGCATGGCCTCCCGTATCGGCCATCACATCGACTTCCCCGACTTCAGCCTCTGTGATCTGGTGGAGATCGCCGAGCGCCTGCTGAAGCAGGAGCAATACCGGCTCTCGCCCCAGGCCACGGAGGCGTTCTGCGAGTACATCGCCCTGCGCATGCAGCAGCCCCGCTTCTCCAACGCGCGCAGCATCAGGAACGCCATCGACCGGCTCCGGCTGCGTCAGGCGGGGCGCCTGGTAGCGGCGGGCGGCCGGATCAGCCGGACGGACCTCATCGAGATCAGCGATGCCGACGTCCGCGGCAGTCGCGTCTTCAGCGACACCGCCGTCCGGCCTCCGAAATCACCGGACCACCCCGGTCACACCGCCTGACTGGCCGGGCTGAGCGGCAGGACTAGCCGGACCGTGGTGCCGCGGCCAGGCGAGCTGGAGAGCTGGAGCTTCCCGCCCAGCAGCTCCGCCCGCTCCCGCATGCCGGACAGGCCGAAACCGGTGGGACCGGCGCAGTCCCCGCCCATCCCCAGCGCCGCGGCGGCCAGGCCCTGGCCGTCGTCGCGTACCTCGAGCAGAACTTTATCGTCCTGCACGGACACATGCACCCATACCGTCCTGGCGTGAGCGTGCTTGACCACGTTCTGCAGCGCCTCCTGCGCAGTGCGGTACACCGCGGTCTCGAGGTGCTCGGCGATCCGGCAGCCGGCGGCCTCGACCTGAACGTCCAGCTGCGGGAAGGACCGGCCGAGACTCTCGAGGCTGGCGGCCAGTCCCAGATCGTCCAGAACCGGCGGGCGCAGGCCCGCGATCGCCGAGCGAGTCTCGTCCAGCGCGGCCGCGGCGAGTTCCTGGGCGCGGGCCACCTGCTCGGCCGCGATCTCCGGTTCGTCACCGATCGCGTCCGCGGCCGCTGAAAGGTGGAAGAACAGGCTCACGATGCGCTGGCTGATGCCATCGTGGATCTCGCCCGCGAGACGCCGGCTCTCGTGTTCCTGCCACTCCACCATCTGCTCGGCGAACCGCTCGAGCGCTTCCTCCCGTTCCGCGAGCCGGCTGTGCAGCCGGGCGTTCTCGATCGCCCCGGCCACCAGGCCCGCCACTGATCGCAGCAGCTCCACATCCGCGCTGGTGAACTCGCGGCGCAGCTTGGTGTGCACGTTCAGGACCCCTACCAGGTGGCCGAGCGGGGTCACGACGGGCACCGAGACCATGGAGGTGAAGTCCTCGCCGTGCAGGGCCGGGATGTACCGGTATCGCGGGTCATCCGCCTTGCGGTCGACCAGCACGGCAGGCTCCCCGTGCAGGGCCACCCAGCCTGAGACTCCCTCGCCCAGCGCCAGCTCGATCTTGCCTACCAGGTCGTCGAAGGGCGGCGTGGCGCCGCGCAGCTGAAGCCGGGTGCCGCGGGAGTCCAGCAGGTGCACGAAACACACGTCGGTGTCGGCCGTCTCGGTCACCAAGCGAGCGACCCCCTGCAGGATCCGGTCCAGGTCGAGCCCGGCTGAGATGGTGTCGATGACCCGGGACAGGAGCCGTGCCTCGCGCTCCGGATCGGCTCCGGCGGATCCGCCCGCGGTCAGTGAAAGACTCCCTCGCGCAGCGCGGCGGCCACCGCCGCGACCCGGTCCGAGACCCCGAGCTTGCGGTAGATGCCACGGGAGTGAGTCTTCACCGTCTCCTCGCCCACCACCAGCTTCGCCGCGATCGCGCGGTTGCTCAGCCCGGCCACCAGCAGGGAGAGCACCTCGCTTTCGCGCTGCGTCAAGCCGAGATGCGCCCCGGGCCAGAACTCTCCGCTGTGCAGCCGGGCGGCGGACAGCGCTACCCGGCCGGCCAGGGCCGGGTCGATGAGGACCTCTCCGTCGCAGATGCGGCACAGGTTGTCGACCAGCTCGCCGCCGCGGATCCTCTTCAGCAGGAAGCCGGCGGCGCCGACGCGCAGAGCCTGGTACAGGTACTGCTCGTCGTCGTAGACCGTGAGGAAGACCACCTTGCAGCCAGGTACCCGGCCCAGGATTTCGGCGCACACGTCCAGGCCGCTGGCTCCCCGCAACCGGACGTCCAGCAGCACGGCGTCCGGCTCCACTTCGGCGACGAGCTTGGCAGCGTCCCTAGGGTCACTTGACTCACCGGCGATCTCCACCTGCTCGCGGTACGGCCGGAGCATGGCCTGAAGACCGTCCAGCACCATCTGGTGATCGTCGATGATCACCAGTCTCAGCGGCTGGTGCGGCCCAGGGTTCTTGTCAGCACAGCCCATGTCAGCACGGTACCCATCCATCGCCCGGCGCGATCCTGAGGCGGCCGGCGTGCCGATCACTCCCGCGCCGCAAGCAAATGCCAGACCAGCAGCAGTTGCGCTATCGCCAGTGCCTCGCTGCGCCTGCCATCGGCGAAGCCCCCGAGCGAGTCGGGCATCGGCGCGGGGTGGTCGATGGACAGCTGCTCCCAGATGGCCTTCTCGACGATCCTGCTGTCCTCCCGCGGCGCATAGCCATGGATGTGCAGCGCGTCCACCGGACGGCCGTCGGCATCCCTGATCAGCTTGAGGTGAACGGTGCGCCGGTCGTCGTCGGGCAGCACGTCGGTCAGGTCAGGGTGCTGGATGGTCGGTCGCATCAGGAGCTCGGCGGACAGCGGGGTTCCCGCCGCGGGAGCCTGGCCCGCGATCGGCGCGAACCGCACGCAGATATCAGCCCACTGCCGCTGCGGGCGGATGTACGCGGCCGACTCGGGCTCGCGCCGCTCCAGCTCCTTCAGGACCTGGTCCGGCGCATAGCCGCGCTCCGCGCAGTCGCGCCGCAGCTTCCACTCGCGCCTGATCTGCTCCGGCGGATCGAGGTAGACCGTGATGTCGAAGCACGCCCTGGCCAGCTTCGTATGCAGCGGCAGGAGCCCTTCGACCAGCACGAAATCGCGGGGCTCGACCAGGACGGGGCGGACAAGCTGGCCGGCTGAGTGATCATAGACGGGCTTGAGCACGGGCCTGCCGAGCGCCAGCAGCTGCAGGTGCTGCTCCATGATGCAGATGTAGTTACATTCCGGGTTGAGCACGGTGAACGGGACATCGCCGCGCTCCGCCCGGTCGTAGCGGTGATAGTCATCGACGCAGATGGCGGTGGCGCGGTCCCGGCCGAGAGCGGCGGCGATCCCGCGGGTGAGCGTGGTCTTGCCCGCGGCGCTGTCGCCGGCGATGGCCAGCATCACCGGCCGCCGGGGTGGCTGGCCCGATTCGCTGCGCTGCAGCCGGATCAGCTTGTGGGCCACTACGGCCTCCCTTACCACCGTCTGGCCGCCTCCGGGCGGGGCACTGGCCCGGCAACCGGTCACTACTGCCCCCGAATGCGCACGACCCTAGGCGACCGGGAACGCAGCCGCTTCCCCCGCAGCGGGGAGGCGGCGGGTGAACAGGACGCCCGCCTCTTGCTAACGCCACGCCAGAGTGCCCGCCACCCTGGCGCGGCGGCTACTGCGCCGCTCGGTTCAGTGCGCTGATCACGCCGCGCAGCGAGGCGTCCACGATCGACTCGCTGATGCCGACGCCCCACAGCACCCGGTCCCCCACCTCGATCTCCAGGTAGGCGGCGGCCTCAGCGTCGCGACCGGCGGTGAGCGCGTGCTCGGAGTAGTCGAGCACGCGCACTGTCCTCCCCGCCCTCCCGCCCTCGCCCAGACCCAGGTCGGTGCCGGACAGGGCGTCGCAGAACGCGGCGATCGGGCCGTTGCCCATGCCCGCCAGCACGTGCTCCCGCCCGAACGCGCGCACGGTCGTGGTGATCCGCTCCACGCCCTCCCCGCTCACCGACCCGAACTTGAGCAGCCCGAACGCGCCGGGCGCCAGGTACTCCTCGGCGAAGATCTGCCACATCTGCGCCGCATCGACCTCACCGCCCTCATCGTCGGTGTGGCGCTGGATGACATGGCTGAACTCGATCTGCAGGCGGCGCGGCAGGTCGAGATGATGGTCGGCCTTCATGATGTAGGCGACGCCGCCCTTGCCGGACTGCGAGTTGACCCGGATGACCGCCTCGTAGGACCGGCCGACGTCCTTGGGGTCGATCGGCAGGTACGGCATCGCCCACGGCAGCTCGCCGACCGGCTTCCCCTGCTCGGCCGCGGCCCGGTCGAGGTCATCGAAGCCCTTCTTGATCGCGTCCTGGTGCGAGCCGGAGAACGACGTGTAGACGAGATCCCCCGCGTACGGATGGCGCTCGTGCACGTCGATGCGGGTGCAGTACTCGGCGGTGCGCCGGATCTCGTCGATGTCGCTGAAGTCGATCATCGGGTCGATGCCCTGGCTGTAGAGGTTCAGCCCGAGCGTCACCAGGTCGACGTTGCCGGACCGCTCGCCGTTGCCGAACAGGCAGCCCTCGATGCGCTGCGCGCCGGCCAGCACGGCCAGCTCCGCGTCCGCGGTCGCGGTGCCGCGGTCGTTGTGGGTGTGCACCGACAGCGCGATGTGCTCGCGCCGGGTCAGGTGCCTGCTCATCCACTCGATCTGGTCGGCGTAGACGTTCGGGGTGGACCTCTCGACCGTGCAGGGCAGGTTGAGCACGATCTCGCGGCCGGCCTCAGGCTGCCAGACGTCCATCACCGCCTCGCAGATCTCCAGCGAGAAGTCGAGCTCGGTGTCCATGAAGATCTCGGGCGAGTACTCGTAGCCGAAGTCGGTACCCGGCAGGTAGCTCTCGGCGAACTTCATCACCGCGCGGGTCCCCTCGACGGCCACGGCCCGGCACTGCGCGCGACCGTCGCCGTCCCAGCCGAAGACGACGCGGCGGAAGATCGGCGCTGCGGCGTTGTAGAGGTGCACGGTTGCCTGGCGCGCGCCGACCAGGGACTGGACGGTGCGCTCGATCAGCTCCTCGCGGGCCTGGGTCAGCACCGAGATGCGGACGTCATCGGGAACCGAGCCGCTGTCGATCAGGCTGCGGATGAAGTCGAAGTCGGTCTGGCTGGCCGCGGGGAAGCCGACCTCGATCTCCTTGTAGCCCATGCGTACGAGCAGGTCGAACATGGCCCGCTTGCGAGGGGCGTTCATCGGGTCGATCAGGGCCTGGTTGCCGTCGCGCAGGTCGGTCGACAGCCACCGCGGCGCGGCCGTGATCGAGCGGGACGGCCACTGCCGGTCAGGCAGGTCGACGGGCGGGAACCGGCGGTAGCGATGGCAGGGCATGCCGGACGGGCGCTGGGCACTGGGGTTGCTCATGAATATGCTGCTCCTGAACCGTGGTGACCGGAAAGGGAATCGGCCGGCGCAGCGCTACGACCCGCGACGAGGAGCCGACCGGTTGACTACCGGGCCTCGCCGCGGCCGCGAAGGAGCAGCAGGCGCATCATGACGAGATGATGCTAGCTGACTACATCACCAAGCGCGAGCCGGGGGCCGCGTCCCCGCCACCAGGCTGACCAGAATCGCGCGACCAGCCAGCGCAGCCCGGCTACCGCACGAGCGGCCCGCCCGCGCGCTGTGATCAGACGTTGAAGCCCAGCGCGCGCAACTGCTCCCGGCCGTCCTCGGTGATCTTGTCGGGTCCCCACGGCGGGAGCCACACCCAGTTGATGCGGAAGTCGGCGACCAGGCCGTCGAGCGCCGACCGCGCCTGGTCCTCGATCACGTCGGTCAGCGGGCACGCGGCGCTGGTGAGCGTCATGTCGATGGTGGCGACCCGGTCCTCGGCCACGGTCACGCCGTAGACCAGGCCGAGATCGACGACGTTGACGCCGAGCTCGGGATCGACCACATCCCGGAGCGCCTCCAGGACGTCCTCGGTGTCGGGGTCAAGCTGGGTGGCAAGTCCGGCCTCGAGTCCGGGATCCGCGTGACCGGCCAGTCCGGCCGTGTTGTCGGTCGTCATATCTGCTCCCTGCTGCTAGTCCGCGATGATCTCGCCGTCGCGTGCGTGCCCGGTGCCGTCCAGCGCCCTGGCGGTCGCGTCCTTCCAGGCCATCCAGCCGAGCAGGGCGCACTTGATCCGCGCCGGGTACTTGGACACGCCCTCGAACGCAACCGCGTCGCCGAGCACGTCCTCGTCGGCCATGGCCTCGCCGCGTGACTGCATCAGCTCGAGGAACGCCCCGCTGATGTCCATTGCGTCACGCACGGTCTTGCCGATGACCGCCTCGGTCATCACCGACGCGCTCGCCTGGCTGATCGAGCAGCCCAGCGCATCGTAGGAGACGTCGGCGACCGCGGGCTCGCCGCCCGCGTCCTTGAGCGCGACCCGCAGCGTGACCTCGTCGCCGCACAGCGGATTCACGTGGTGCACCTGCGCGTCATAGGGCTCCCGCAGGCCCTTGTTGTGCGGGTGGCGGTAGTGGTCCAGGATGATTTCCCGGTACATGGACTCGACTTCCATAACACCGCCTCCAACACGCTGCCCGGGGCGGGGTGTTCCCGCCCGCCGCTCAGCTTCACACAGGTGCTCATCACACGGGGCTCATCACACGGGGCTCATCACACGGGGCTCATCACACGGGGCTCATCACACGGCGCTCATCACACGGGCGCGAAGAATCGCTGCGCCTGGCGCACCCCGTCAGCCAGCGCGTCGACCTCGTCGTGCGTGTTGTACACGTAGAACGTCGCCCGGGTGGTCGCCTGCACGCCGAGCGCGCGGTGCAGCGGCCAGGCGCAGTGGTGATCTGCGCGTACCGCGATGCCCAGCTCGTCGAGCAGCTGCCCCACATCGTGCGGGTGAACCCCGTCGACGGTGAATGACACGGCGCCGCCGCGGTCATCGGTTGTCAGCGGGCCGAGGATGCGGACTCCCGGGATGCCGCCGAGCGCCTCGAGCGCGTGCGCCGTCAGCGCCTCCTCGTGCGCGGCGACGTTCGGCATGCCGAGCGCGTCCAGGTAATCGCACGCCGCCGCCAGGCCCGCCGCCTGCGCGGCCGCTGGCACCCCGGCCTCGAACCGCTGCGGGGGCGGCAGGAAGGTCGAGCCCTCCATCCGGACCACTTCGATCATCGACCCGCCGGTGATGAACGGCGGCATGGCCTCGAGCAGCTCGCGCCTGCCCCACAGCACGCCGATGCCGGACGGCCCGAGCATCTTGTGCGCGGAGAACGCGAGGAAGTCGGCGCCGAGCCCGGCCACGTCAACCGGCCGGTGCGGCACCGACTGGGCGCCGTCGGCCACCACCAGCGCCCCGCGCGCGTGCGCCAGGGCCGCGATCTGGCCGACCGGGGGGATCACGCCGGTGACGTTGGACTGGTGCGTGACCGCGACGATCTTGGTCCGGTCGCCGATCAGCTCGGCAGTATTGGACAGGTCCAGGCGGCCGTCCGGTGAGGTGACGCCGAACCAGCGCAGCGTGGCGCCGGTGCGCTGGCAGAGCTGCTGCCACGGAACCAGGTTGGCGTGGTGCTCCATCTCGGTGACCAGGATCTCGTCACCGGGGCCGACCCGGAACCGGTCCGCCTCCGGCCCGGCGGTGGCCGCGTTGCTGAGCGCGTACGCGACCAGGTTCAGCGCCTCGGTCGCGCTCTTGGTGAACACGATCTCGCCGGGATCCGCGCCGATGAAAGCCGCGACCCGCACCCTGGCGCCCTCGTAGGCGTCCGTCGCCTCCTCGCCCAGCAGGTGCGCGCCGCGATGCGCCGCCGAGTTGTGAATGGTGTAGATGTCGCGCTCCGCGTCGAGGACCTGGCGCGGCTTGTGCGAGGTGGCGCCGGAGTCCAGGTAGACCAGCGGCCGGCCGCCGCGCACCGCCCGGCCGAGGATCGGGAAGTCGGCGCGGATATCGGCCACGTCGAACGGCTTGGCCGCGCCGGGCCCCGTGTGACCATGACTCGTGCCGCCAGGCCCCGTGCGACCGATCGCCGCGCCGCCGCCCGCGAAGATTGATGCTGCGCGGCTTGTCGTCGTCATGCTGATGCACCTGCCGTTATGAACTTCTCGTAGCCTTCGGCCTCCAGCACCTCAGACAGCTCGGCGCCGCCTTCCTCGACGATCCGGCCGCCGACGAACACGTGCACGAAGTCGGGCTTCACGTACCTCAGGATCCGGGTGTAGTGGGTGATCAGCAGCACTCCGTGGCCCGGCTCCTCGCGGAACTTGTTGATCCCCTGGGCAACCACCTTCAGCGCGTCGATGTCCAGCCCGGAATCGGTCTCGTCCAGGATCGCGATCTTCGGGTTGAGCAGCTGCATCTGCAGGATCTCGTGCCGCTTCTTCTCCCCTCCGGAGAAGCCCTCGTTCAGGTTCCGCTCGGCGAAGTCCGGGTCGATGGAGAGCGCGTCCATGGCCGTCCGCAGCTCCCTGACGAACGTGCGCAGCTTGGGCGCCTCGCCCCGGACCGCGGTGATCGCCGTGCGCAGGAAGTTCGACACCGAGACGCCGGGCACCTCCACCGGGTACTGCATGGCAAGGAAGAGGCCGGCCCGGGCCCGCGCGTCCACGCTCATCGTCAGCACGTCCTGGCCGTCCAGCGTGACCGAGCCCTGCGTGACGTGGTACTTGGGATGGCCGGCGATCGCGTAGGCGAGGGTGGACTTGCCTGACCCGTTCGGCCCCATGATCGCGTGGGTTTCGCCGGCCCGGACGGCCAGGTCGACGCCGCGCAGGATCTCCAGCCTGGCGCCCGACGCCTCCTCCACGCTGACGTGCAGGTCGCGGATCTCCAGGCCGTGCGGCGCGGGTGAGGCTGGCGGGGCAGGGGGGGTGGGCGGGGTGGTCATCGAGCCTCCTGCTCTGGAAGCGAGACGTACACGTCATCGCCGTAGGTCTGCACTGGGTAGGTGGGCACCGGCTTGGTGGCCGGCGGCCCGGTGGGCTCGCCGGTGCGGAGGTCGAAGCACGACCCGTGCAGCCAGCACTCCACGGTGTGGTCGTAGATGTCGCCCTCGGACAGCGGGACCTCCTCGTGCGAGCACACGTCGTGCAGCGCGAAGATCTCCCCGCCCGCGCGGATGATCGCGACCGGCGTGTCCTGGACCTCCACGCCCAGCGCCCCGTCCTCGGGCACGTCGGCCAGGGCGCAGGCGCGCACGTAGGAACTGTCCGGGCGGATATTCCCGCCCGCCCCCCCGGCGCCCGGACCCCCGGGCAGGTTCGCCGTGTCGGTCACGCCGTGTCCTCCGCTGCATGCTCCAGCGACCGGGTCAGCTCGGCCTCGACGGCGTCAGTGACCCGGTCCCGCACCTCGGGCACCTCGATCTGGGCGATGAGCTGGCCGAAGAAGCCCCTGATCACCAGGCGCCGCGCGTCGGCGAACGGGATGCCGCGGGCCATCAGGTAGAACAGGTGGTGGTCCTCGAGCCGCCCGCTGGCGCTGGCGTGGCCCGCGCCGACCACCTCGCCGGTCAGGATCTCCAGGTTCGGCACCGAGTCCACCCGGGTGCCGTCGGTCAGCACCAGGTTCCGGTTGTACTCGTAGGTGTCGGTGCCGGTCGCCTCGGCCCGGATGATCACGTCGCCGATCCACACCGCGTGCGCGTCCTCGCCCTGCAGCGCGCCCTTGTAGCTCACCCGGCTGCGGCAGTTGCGCTCGGCGTGATCCACGAACAGCCGGTGCTCCAGGTGCTGCCCGGC
>WNFJ01356565.1_pt8 | contig 17140 bp, 16 predicted proteins | sample 5400461 | NCBI WGS metagenome assembly WNFJ01 (sample SAMN13153349, study PRJNA577476) | soil metagenome | isolation source: 115 cm saprolite on Douglas fir-dominated hillslope | place: USA:California | collected 2013-09-17 | reverse complement strand
CCTGGTGCTTCGCGTCGTTCGCCGGCCTCAACCTGGCCCCGCTGCTGACCAAGGACGCCGCGCTGCTCGGGCAGCTACGGCTGGGCCTGGTGCTGGCTTTCACCGCGGCACTGCTGCTCGGCCCGGACCGCTGGTACCGGGGGCCCGGTGACGAATGGCCCGGGAGGCGGCCCGCGGAAGGGCGGCCTGCGGAAGCCGACGCTAGTGTGGCGCCGGGCTAGTGTGGCGCTGGGCTAGTTTGGCACCGGCTCGCCACCACGCCATATGCGGTTCGGCTTGAGCCCGTATGACCAGGTGAACGCGCCTTCGTGGTCAGCATCCCAGGCGACGATGTCGGCGAACCGGCCACGCACCATCGCGCCGCGGTCCGGCGCGCGCAGCGCCTGCGCTCCGCCCAGCGTGGCCGCGCGCAGCGCCTCGGTCACGCTCATCCCGAACTGGTCGATGGCGAGGGCGATGACGAGCGGCATCGACGTCATCCCGTTCCCGCCGGGCGTGTGATCGGTGCCCAGGGCGACCGCGACGCCCTTATCGAGAAGCGCGCGAACCGGCGGCGTCTTGCCCGTCTGCAGCGAGGTGCCCGGACACACGACGGCGGCCACACCGGCCTGGGCCAGCGCCGCCACGTCCTCGTCACACGCCTCGAGCAGCACGTCCGCGGACGCACAGCCGATCTCGGCGGCGAGCCGCGCCGCCCCGGTGCGGGACTCGCCGCACGCGTGCAGCCGGGGCAGCAGTCCGACCTGCCGCCCGGCGTGCAGCACCCAGCGCGCCTCCCGCTCGGTGAACCGTCCCTCTTCGCAGTAGACGTCCACGCTGTCGGCACCGGCCGCGGCCGCGTCGGCGCACCAGGCGCCGACCGCGTCCACGTAGTCGTGGCGGCGGCCGAAGTACTCGGGCGGGATCGCGTGCGCCGCGAGGAACGTCACATGCACTCGCGGCATGTTCGGCTCGCCCTCCAGCGAGCGCAGCAGCCGCACATCGGCAAGTTCCCCGTCGCGGGTCAGGTGGTAGCCGGTCTTCGCCTCGATGGTGGTGGTCCCGGACATGAGCCACTGGTGCAGCCGTTCCCGCACCCCATTGCAGAGCGTCCACGGGTCCGTGCCGCGGGTGACGGTGACCGTCGAGGCCATGCCGCCGCCCGCCGCGGCGATCTCGTTCGGCGAGGATCCGCCCGACCGCATGGCCAGCTCCGCCCAGCGGTTGCCCGCATAGACCGGGTGCGTGTGGGCATCGATCAGCCCGGGGGTGACCAGGGCGCCGCCAAGGTTCTCGACGTGGTCGACATCGACGATGTCCTCCACCACGCCGGGCAGGCTGGCGGGCAGCTCGGAGGCCCGCCCGACCCACGCGATGCGCTCGTTGTGGGTCAGGATGGCCGCGTTGCTCCACACCTCGGACCCTGTCCAGAGGCGGCCGATGTTGGTGAGCAGGCGGACGGTCACCGCGCGGCTCTCCATCCTGCAGGCCATCCCGCACGCGGCCGTCCCGCAGGCGTGCGCTGAGCCATGCTCACATTCGTCATGCGCGGTCACCTGCCATAGCTCGTGCCTACTGGATGGGCCCCGCAGATGACCCGGTAACTCGGCCGGTAACGAGGCCTGGCTATTAGGTCCTACGAGGATGCGGCAACCAACATATCGGTTCAGTCACGGTATTGCACTACAGGGTCCCTGTACAGGTTGTATACGGAGAACTCAGGCCCGAAATCGCGGACCTTTCCCCGGGATCAACCGTCCGTATCCAATCCGGGCCGCCGCCACTGCACAGCGTGACTGCGGCCGGGACTCCCGGGGCCGCCGCAATCGCCGCCCAGCACAGGCCTCACGTCCCTAGACGCCAGTCGTAGCATGCCCGCACACGGCGCGAAGAGGCCCGGCAGGACCAGCGAACGCCTGTCCGAAATCCATCACGATACATAACGATCTGATCGCACAGCGCGACATAGATCTCCGGGGCCCCGGAGCGGATCGATGATCAACATACCGGTAAATGCGCGTGCAATCCATTGCATAAATCAGTTAAGCCTAAACGGGCGGGAGACATTTTCGGTTCATCGTACTAAAGAGTAATTTAATCCATGCCCGGCGGATGCCGGCAAAAGCCCAGCTCACCCAGGAGCCGGAACCGAGATCCCGTCGATCTCCGCGGCCCAGTCCGGCGGCAGGCGCGATCAGCTAGGAACCGAGATGCCGTCGATCTCCGCGGCGAGGTCCGGCGGCAGGCGCGCGATCAGCTCGGTGCCGTCCTGCCCGTGCCGGACGGCGAGCACCTCGCCTTCGCTGTGAGCCCGCGCCACGAGGTCGCCGCGCCCGTAGGGAACCACCGCGGTGACCTCCCGGTCGCGTTGCGGCAGAGCCGCCTCAATGGCGGCGACCAGGTCGGCCAGCCCGGCGCCAGTCCGCGCGGACACGACCACGGAGCCACGCTCCTTCAGCCGCAGCCCCTCCACCTCGATCGGGTCGGCGGCGTCGGCCTTGTTGATCACGACGAGCTCACGGACGCGCCCGGCCCCGATCTCGCCGAGCACCTCACGGACGGCCGCGATCTGCGCCTGCGGGTCGGCGTCGCTGCCGTCGACCACATGCACGATCAGGTCCGACTCCGCGACCTCCTCGAGTGTCGAGCGGAACGCCTCGACCAGCTGATGCGGCAGGTGCCTGACGAAGCCGACCGTGTCGGTGAGGGTAAACCACCGGCCGGACGGGGTCCGGGCCCGGCGCACCGCCGGGTCGAGCGTAGCGAACAGTGAGTCGTCCACCAGCACCCCGGCCCCGGTCAGCCGGTTCAGCAGGCTTGACTTCCCCGCGTTGGTGTAGCCGGCGATCGCCACCGCGGGGACCTCCCGGCGGCTGCGCTGCCGGCGCTGGACCTTCCGGCCCACCGACATCTCCGCGAGCTGACGGCGCAGCTTCGCGGTACGCGTCCTGATCCGCCGCCGGTCCGTCTCGATTTTCGTCTCACCGGGACCTCTGGTGCCGATCCCGCCGCCTCCGGCCACCCGGCCGCCCGCCTGCCGGGACAGCGACTCGCCCCAGCCGCGCAGGCGCGGCAGCAGGTATTCAAGCTGGGCCAGCTCCACCTGTGCCTTGCCTTCCTTGCTCCGGGCGTGCTGGGCGAAGATGTCCAGGATCAGCGCCGTCCGGTCGATGACCTTCACCTTCACCACGCCCTCCAGGCGGCGCAACTGGCTGGGGCTGAGCTCACCGTCGCAGATCACGGTGTCCGCGGCCAAGGAGGTCACCAGGGAGGCGATCTCGGCCGCCTTGCCTGAGCCGATGTAGGTCGCCGGGTCGGGCCGCCCGCGCCGCTGCACCAGGCCGTCGAGGACCACGGATCCGGCCGTCTCGGCCAGCCGCGACAGCTCCCGGAGTGAGTTCTCCGCGTTCGCCAGCGTCCCCTCGGTCCAGACGCCGACGAGGATCACCCGCTCCAGCCGGAGGGCACGGTACTCGACCTCGGTGACATCCTCGAGCTCCGTGGACAGCCCGGCCACCCGGCGCAGCGCCTGCCGGTCGAGCAGGTTCAGCTCGCCGGTGTCCGCCGCATGGTGGTCGCCAGTGACGGCCACGACCCGGGCGCCGGGACGCTCGTCAGCTCGTCCGGGCTCGCCCGGACGGGCTGACTCATCAGCGGGCGGAGTTCGTTCTGCAGGAAATGTCATCTCTGGCTCATCGGGATAGGTTGAGTGGACCGCGGTGCGGTGGTCGGTCAATGCTGTCATGCCTCCTGGCTGGCCTCATCTGAATAAACACTCGCAGCCCGCAGGTTGTGCCCCCGGCGTGGCCGGGAACACTTTGACCGGCGCCGCGACGCGCGGCTAGCGTCTGTTCCGCGATCTGGAAATGTGCTTCCAGAGGGTGACCCATGACCAGAAGGAGCGCGATATGACGGCCAGCGAGGGCGTGGAGATCACCGGCCCGGACGGAGATCGTTACGACGAGATCCTCACCCCCGAGGCACTGGGGCTCATCGCCTCGCTGGAACGGGAGTTCGGCCCTCGTCGCGCCGAATTGCTCGCCGCCCGCGCGGCCCGGCAGGAGGGGCTCTCGGCGGGCGGCATGCTCGATTTCCTGCCCGGCACCCAGCAGATCAGGCAGGACACCTCCTGGCGGGTGGCGCCCCCGGCGCCTGGCCTCGTCGACCGCCGCGTGGAGATCACCGGCCCGACCGAGCGGAAGATGACGATCAACGCGCTGAACTCGGGGGCGAACGTGTGGCTCGCCGACTTCGAGGACGCGAACACCCCGCTCTGGGAAAACATGATCATCGGCCAGCTCAACCTGCTGGACGCGCTGGACCGCACAATCGATTTCACGAGCGAGGAGGGCAAGTCCTACCGGCTGCGGCCGGCCGAGGAGCTGGCCACGATCGTGGTCCGGCCCCGCGGCTGGCACCTGGAGGAGAAGCACCTGCTCGTGGACGGCCAGCGGGTGTCCGGCAGCCTGTTCGACTTCGCCCTGTACTTCTGCCACTGCGCGCGGCGTCAGCTGGAGGCGGGATCCGGGCCGTACTTCTACCTGCCCAAGATCGAGAGTCATCTGGAGGCGCGGCTCTGGAACGACGCGTTCAACCTGGCCCAGGACTGGCTGGGGATCCCCCGGGGCACGATCAGGGCCAGGGTGCTCATCGAGACCATCCCCGCGGCGTTCGAGATGGACGAGATCCTCTACGAGCTTCGCGACCACAGCGCCGGGCTGAACGCGGGCCGCTGGGACTACTTGTTCAGCGTGATCAAGAAATTCCGGAAGCGGGGGCACGAGTTCGTGCTCCCCGAGCGGAACTCGGTCACGATGACCGCGCCGTTCATGCGCGCCTACAGCGAGTTGCTGGTGAAGACCTGTCACCGGCGCGGCGCGCACGCCATGGGCGGCATGGCGGCGTTCATCCCGAGCAGGCGTGATGCCGAGGTCAATGCCATCGCGATGGCCAAGGTCCGCGACGACAAAACACGTGAGTCCGGGGACGGCTTCGACGGCTCCTGGGTGGCCCACCCGGACCTGGTGGCACTCTGCCGTGAGGTCTTCGACGCAGCGCTCGGCGACCGGCCGAACCAGCTCGACCGGCAGCGCGAGGACGTCAGCGTGACCGCCGCCGACCTGCTGGCGGTGGCCAAGACACCCGGCGTCACCACCGAGGCGGGACTGCGCAACAACATCAGCGTCGGGCTGCAGTACCTGGCCGCCTGGCTGGGCGGCAACGGCGCGGTGGGGATCTTCAACCTGATGGAGGACGCGGCGACGGCCGAGATTTCCCGGTCCCAGATCTGGCAGTGGCTGCACAACGACGTCACGCTGGACGACGGCCCGAAGGTGACCAGGGACCTGGCTGAGCGGATCATCAAGGAGGAACTGGCCACGATCAGGGAGAGCGCGGGCGCAGCCTTCGACGCGCCCCGCTACGACCAGGCCGTGGCCCTGTTCACCGAGGTCGCCCTGGCCGACGACTACGTGGAGTTCCTCACCCTCCCCGCCTACGAGCGGATGCCCTGAGTAGGTCCGTTCGCGGCATGACTGTGCTCATGGACTGGAGGATCTGACTGTGGCTTTCGCCAACATCGAGCAGGCCGAGTTCTGGTCGCAGCTGGCGCCGACGTGGCTGGAGCTCGAAGACGAGCTAGAAAAGGTGGGCGGGCTCCCCGGTCAATTGGCCATGGATCGCCTGAATTTGCTCGCCGGGCAGCGAGTGGTCGATCTGGGGTGCGGAGCGGGCCGGACGACGCTGGAGCTGGCATCTCGGGTCGGCCGGGACGGCGAGGTTGTCGGGGTTGACATCGCAGCCGAAATGCTCGCTCGGGGGCGCGAGCGAACAGCGCGGCTCGGCATTGGGAACATCGAGTTCCTCCACGCTGACGTACAGACGCACGATTTGGGCGAAGGCCGGTTTGACGCCGCCTACTCGCGCTTTGGCGTGATGTTCTTCACCGACCCGGCGGCCGCCTTCGCCAACATCCGCCGAGCGCTTCGGCCCGGGGGGGTGCTGTCCTTCGTCTGCTGGCAGAGCGTGCTCGACAATGAGTGGATGCTCATCCCGGGTGCGGCCGTGGCGACGGTCACCGGATCGCTGCCGCCGATGCCTGGCCCGGAAGAACCCGGCCCGATGTCCCTGGCCGATCCCGACCGGCTCCGCGCTGTGCTCGACGCGGCCGGGTTCGATTCCGTCGCGATCGCACCCCACGCCGATCAGGTCGTGATCAATGAGGACCGGATACCTGAGGTCGCCCTGACTAGCATCCAAGTCGGCGTGCTTCGCCAGGCGCTCCGGGACGTCGACGAGCAGACTCGGCAGCGAGCGCTCGTCGCTATCGAGGAAGCCCTACGCGCCCGGCTCCAGAACGGCGAGGTGCGTGCCTCCAGGGGTGTCCTTCTGGTCACTGCCAACGCCTGAGCCCCGTCAGCTCACCAGATCAGGTAGTCGGCTCCGGACGGTCATCGCCACCGTCGGAGGCCCACCCGGCCCGCCGGTGACCCCGCAGGCCCAACGCAGCACTGCTGCCTGTCATCTGACCAACGGAAACCATTCACAGACCTAAGGAATACCCCCGGCCAGGGATCACCGAATCGCACAGGGACGAATGTTTACCTCGAGGCGACCATCCATCGCATCCAGGTGCGGCCTTCTGCCAGCTTCAGCCCTTGGCGTAGTCGGCGAAGCCCTGCCAGTCAATGACGACGCAGGGCTCGGGGCCGACTGTCCACGCGTCGTGTCCTGGCGCCATGACAGCGAAGTCTCCCGGGCCGAACTCCATCTCTTCGCCGTCATCCATGACGACTTTCATCCTGCCGGAGATGAAGTAGCCCATGTGAGCGGCCTGGCAGCTCTCGGTCTGGACGATGGGCTTGACATGTTTCGACCACTGCCATCCCGGCTCGAAGGTCGCACGGCCGACTGCTCCGGAATCGAGATTCACCAGTTCGAGCTTGCCCTTGCCGTCATGAAACGGGCGGGTCTCCTCCGGGGAATCAAAGCTCTTTCGTATCAATCCAGTCATTTTCCCCCCTGGGTCATTGACGTAGGAGGAGCCTAACACGGGCCAACTGAGCACCGATCTAGTCAGCGCCCATGTCATCCTAGTCAGCGGCCATGTCATCAGCCTGGTGCAGTCATAGAGACGACGCGCCACAGCTCCCCATACCCGTATCGCACTCTGCGCCTCGACCAGGGCCGAGCTTGCGGCACCCAGCCAGGCACGGGCGGCATCGGATGACCGGCGACCGCCGGAAATGCACCGCGAGTTGGTTACCTGCACGGCGACCCGAAGTGGCAGTCTGGACAGTGATGACTCAAGGGCCGGAGGCAACACCGATGATCGAGACGCTGGTCCCCCGCATGGTGCAGATCTGCGGACCCGGCGGGGTGGTGAGCGATCCGCTGGAGCTGCGGACCTACGAGTGCGACGGCCTCACCTCGCACCGCGCCGCGCCCGCACTCGCGGTTCTCCCGCAAACCGCGGAGCAGGTCGCGGCCGTAGTGAAGGCCTGCGCCGCGGCCAAGGTCCCGTTCGTGGCCCGCGGATCGGGCACCGGCCTGTCCGGCGGCGCGCTCCCCCGCACCGACGGCGTGCTGATCGTGATGTCGAAAATGCGCCGGATCATCGCCGTCGACCCGGCCAGCCAGCGGGCGATCGTGGAACCGGGAGTCACCAATCTCGCGGTGAGCACCGCGGCGCGCCCGTTCGGCTATTTCTATGCCCCGGATCCATCGAGCCAGGTTGTCTGCTCGGTCGGCGGCAACGTGGCGGAAAACTCGGGCGGCGCGCATTGCCTGAAGCACGGCTTCACCGTGCACCACGTCACGGGCTTGGAGATCGTCACCCCGGCCGGCGAGCTGACCTGGCTGGGCGACGGCACCGGCGCGGCGCCCGGCTACGACCTGCTGGGCGCGTTCACCGGCTCCGAAGGCACCCTCGGCATCGTCACCAAGATCGTTGTGAAGCTGACCCGGATCCCGCAGGCGGTCACCACGCTGCTGGCCGCGTTCGAGACGACTGGCGCGGGTGGCGTCGCGGTCTCGGCGATCATCGGGGCCGGGATCGTGCCCGCCGCGATCGAGATGATGGACGCGCTCTCCATCGAGGCCGCCGAGGCGGCCGTGCACTGCCAGTACCCGGCCGGCGCGGGCGCCGTGCTGATCGTCGAACTGGACGGGCCCGAGGCGGACGTGCGGCGGGACAGCGCCGCGGTCCGGAAGCTCTGCGAGGAGGCGGGCTGCACCGAGATCCGGGAAGCGGCCGACCCCGCGCAGCGGGCGGTGATCTGGGCGGGCCGCAAGTCTGCGTTCGCCGCCGTGGGCCGGATCGCCGTCGCCTACATCGTCCAGGACGGCGTGGTCCCGCGCACCGCCCTGGGCCGGGTGCTCGACCGGATCGCCCAGCTCTCGGCGGCCTCCGGCATCCGGGTGGCCAACGTGTTCCACGCCGGGGACGGCAACCTGCACCCGCTCGTGCTCTATGACGACAGCTCGCCGTGGGAGTGCGAGGCCGCGGAGAAGCTGTCCGGCGCCATCTTGGACCTGTGCATCGAGCACGGCGGATCGATTACCGGGGAGCATGGCGTGGGCGTGGACAAGTCCAGGTACATGCCGAAGATGTTCAGCGCCGATGACCTGGAGACGATGCAGATGCTTCGCTGCGCGTTCGATCCGGCGGGCCTGTGCAACCCGGGCAAGGTGTTCCCGACCCCGCGGCTGTGCGGCGAGGTACCCGGCGTGCGGCGGGGCGTGCATCCGCTGGTTGCCGCCGGGCAGGCGGAGCAGTTCTGATGAGGAGCGGTCCTGATGGCGTTGCTGGTGGCCGATGACCACTGACACCATTCCCGGGGCGCTCGCCCTGGCCTGCCGCGCGGTCCGGCCTGCGTGGCCGCGGGATGCGGTCGCCGGGGTGATGCCGTCCTGGGTGGCGTCCCCGGCCAGCGTCGAGGAGGCCAGCGCGGTGCTGCAGGCCGCCGCCGACCATGACCTGGCCGTGGTGGCGAGGGGCGGCGGGACGAAGCTGGCCTGGGGCTCGCCGCCGCGCCGCTGCGACGTCGTGATCGACACGCTCCGGCTGGATCGCGTGATCGAGCACGCGGCAGGCGACCTGGTGGCCCGGGTGCAGGCCGGCGTCACCACGGCGCACCTCGCCGGGGTGCTCGGCGCGGCCGGCCAGCAACTCGCGCTGGACCTGCCCGGGACCGGCGGGATCGGCGGGGCGGGCCGCAACGGCTCGCCGACGATCGGCGGCGTGCTGGCCACCGGGACCGCCGGGCCGCGGCGGCTGCGCTACGGCACACCTCGTGACCTGGTCATCGGGATCACCGTGGTCCGCGCCGACGGAACTGTCGCACAGTCGGGGGGCAAGGTCGTCAAGAACGTCGCAGGCTATGACCTGGGCAAGCTGTTCGCCGGCAGCTACGGCACGCTCGGCCTGATCGTCGAGGCCACCTTCCGGCTGCACCCGCTGCCCGCGGCGACGGCGTTCGTCACCGACGACCTGTACGGGGCCGCGGCCGCGGCGCAGGCCGTGGCCGCCGCCGCCGGGTCGGATCTCGCGCCCTCGGCGGTGGAGATCGACCGGCCCGCACGCGGCGGCCCGGTCCGGGTCGGCGTGCTGCTCGAGGGCGATCCAGGCGGGGTAGCGGAGCGCGCCGCGGCGATGCGCGGAACGCTTGGCGCCGGCTCGGTCGCGTCGCGGACCGAGCCGGGGTGGTGGGGCGCGGCGCCGGGCGGCACCGGCCCCGGCGGCGCTGGCCCGGGCGGCACGCTGATCAGAATCGCGTTCTGGGCGACCGCGCTGCGCGGCGTGCTTGACCCGGCCGTGGCCGGGTCGGCCGCCGCCGGGGTGCTGCACGCCAGCGTGCGCGCGGACGCGCCGCCTGGTGCGGTCGCGGCGTTCCTGGCCGGCCTGCGTGAGGCCCTGGCCCGGGCCGAACCGGGCGAGGGGCCGCCGCGGCGGGGCAGCGCGGTGGTGCTGCACGCGCCCGACGACGTGCGTGAGCTGGTCGACCTGTGGGGCCCGGTGCCCGGCCTCGACCTGATGCGCGCCGTGAAGGACCAGTTCGATCCAGAGCACCTGATGGCACCTGGCCGTTTTGCAGGGGGGATCTGATGAGGGAGCCAGCCCGCGGCAGCGCCCAGCCTGCCGCCCGGCCTGCCGCCCCATCTGCAGCACGGGCGCACCAGGCGCGGCAGGCGGGCATCCTCGACCCCTCGGGCGAGTTGCGGTCGGTGGTGGATGACTGCGTGCACTGCGGGTTCTGCCTGCCCGCCTGCCCGACCTATCAGCTCTGGGGCGAGGAGATGGACTCCCCCCGGGGGCGCATCCACCTGATCAGCCAGATGCTGGACGGCGCGCAGGTCACCGAGGCGGCGGCCAGCCACCTCGACCGCTGCCTGGGCTGCATGGCCTGCGTGCCCGCGTGCCCGTCCGGGGTCCGTTACGACCGGCTGATCGAGGCGGCCCGGACCTGGACGGAGGAGCCGCCGGCTGGGGCGTTGCCGGGCCCCGCCCGGTCCCTGCGCGAGCGCGCGGTCCGGGCCGCGATCTTCGCCACGTTCCCCTACCCCCGGCGCCTCCGGCTGCTGGCCGGCCCGCTGCGCCTGGCTCAGCGGGCGGGGCTGGACCGCTGGCTGCGTGAGTCGCGCACCGTGCGCAAGGTCGCCCCGGAGCTGGCCGCGGCCCTGCGGGTGGCGCCGCCCCGGGCGCGGGATGCGGCCCCGCCCGAGCACATTCCCGCGCAATGGCCGCGCCGCGCCGTTGTGGGCATGCTCACCGGCTGCGTGCAGCAGGTCTTCTTCCCCAGCGTCAACGCCGCCACGGCACGGGTGCTGGCCGCGGAGGGCTGCGACGTTGTCATCCCGCCGGGCCAGGGCTGCTGCGGCGCACTGTCGCTGCACACCGGGCGGGCGGCCGAGGCGGCCCGGTTCGCCAAGCGGGCCATCGCCGCGTTCGAGGACGCTCGGGTTGACGTGATCGTGGTCAACTCAGCGGGCTGCGGCTCGGCCATGAAGGAGTATGCCCAGCTGCTCAAGGATGACCGGGAAGACGGGCAGGACTGGCCACGGCGCGCGGCACGGGCCGCGGCCAAGGTCCGTGACCTCAGCGAGTTTCTCGCCGAACTCGCCGATGGCAGCGGCGGGCAGATGGCCGTTAGGCATCCGTTGCCGGTGAAAGCGGTCTATCACGAGGCGTGCCACCTCGGGCACGCACAGGGCATCCGCCGCCAGCCCAGGGAGCTGCTCCGGGCCATCCCGGGGCTGGAGCTGGCCGAGGTCTCGGACGGCGGGACGTGCTGCGGCTCGGCGGGCGTGTACAACCTGCTGCAGCCGGAGGCCGCCGGTGAGCTTGGCGAGCGGAAGGCCGCGGCCATCCGGGACACCGGGGCATCCCTGGTCATCTCGGCCAACCCCGGCTGCAGCCTGCAGATCGCCTCCGCGCTTGGTGAGCCCGCAGGCGCGGCCGTCCCGGCGGTGGCGCACATCGCGGAAGTGCTCGACGCCTCGTTCCGCGGCCTCACGGTGGAGGAACTGACTGGCGGCTGACGCCCGTTCTGGTCGGTGGCGTCATTAAGACGCCTCGAAGACGTCATGGAGACGTTTGACTGACGTCTCATTTGACGGCATGATGATGTCATGCAGCTGTCAGAGTATGTCGAGTCGTTGCGCGGCGACCTGGCCGCTGTCACCCGGGTCGCCGGTGACGATGTGGCCCGCGCCGGGGAACTCCTGGCGGACGCGCTCGACTCAGCGGTCCGGCTGACCCTGCTCGACGTGCTGTCGGGGGCCGCGGGATAGGAAGGGGACCAAACCATGGCTACCTGGGAATTCCCCACCGACGGGCCGATCGACCTGGAGGTCCGGCTCCCGGCGGGAAACATCACCATCATCGCCGAGCCAACCCCGACCGCCACGGTCACCTTGCTCCCCCAGCGCCCGGGCAGCAAGCGCGATGAGGAGGCCGCCGATCGGGCCCGGGTCGACTTCCGCAACGGCAGGCTGTTCGTGATCGCGCCCGAACGCCCCTGGCTGCGCGGCAGTGCCGCCCTCGAACTCACGGTTCTCGTGCCCAGCGAATCGGCCTGTACGGTGGTGACCGCCTCGGCGGACATCCGTTGCACCGGCCGTCTGGGCGGCCTTAAGGCGCGCACCGCCAGCGGCGATCTCGACGTCGATGTGATCAACGGGCCGGTCGTGGTCAGCACGGCATCCGGCGCTGTGCGGCTCCGCGATGCCGCCGGGCCACTGCGCGTCCATTCAGCCTCAGGCGAGGTTGCGGCCGAACGCGCGGGCGACGAGGCAACGGTCCAGACGGCCAGCGGTCACGTGCGGATCGAGAATGCGTGCGCGTCGGTACGGGCCAGGACCGCGAGCGGTGATGTGCGGATCGGTGCGATCAGCACTGGCCGCGGTGAGATCGCCACGGTATCCGGCGACATCGGGGTCATGGTGGTGTGAGCGCGTGCGGGCAGCCGGGTGTCGCGCCCGGAGGTGGCCGGGCTGGTGCTGGCCTCCGGCGCGGGGCCGCGCAGCAGCCGGCCGAAGCCCTCCTCGCGCAGGATGTCGCTGACAGCGCTGCGGCCCAGCGGGGTGCCCTCCTGGCCGAGCCGGGTGCTGATCTCGTAGACCGGCAGGCCCGCCCGGCGCAGCCCGATGACCCGGCCGCGGGCGGCGTCTTTCTTCGGGGCGCTCTTGCGGCCGGGGGTCCCCGGCGCCGCGAACACCGTCAGCCTGCCCGCGCGCAGGTCACGGACCAGCGACGCCAGCGCGTCCCGGGTGTACCCGGTGGCATCAGCCGCCGCCCGCAGCGACAGGCCCTCATACAGGTAGCCGCGCAGCGCCTCGTACCGCCGCTGATTCACCTGCCCGGCCAGCAGCTCCCAGCCCGGCCGTGGGGCCGATACAGCGGTCATCCCGCTGATCTATCACAGGACCGCGCCTGCTCGCGGCAGCCAGCCGCCGTCCGGTAATGCCCCGTCCGTGCCAGCTTGCTGTCGTCTGGGGTGATTCAGCCAGGGCATTTCACCCCACATCCGCCATGTATCACCTAGATAACAATCTTCACCTAGGCAGATCTATCCTCTACTCCGACCCTGACATAGCGCTTGTGCCAAGGTCAGGCTGCGGCAACACCGCAGGTCCGTAACCAGGTCTGGTCAGCAGAGTGGGGCCGAATTACCGGAGCGGAAGTCCGCGTTAGCGGTTCAGGCGGCGGGTGCGAGGGGACCTTGTGGCCGAGGGCTTCCAGCCTGGCGATCAGCCGCTGGGCTTCCTTCGCCGGGTCTGCGCGGGTGGCGTAGAAGTCCGAGCCGAGGTCGGCGTAGGTCTTGCCGGTGGCCAGCACATGCCAGATGACCACGATGTGGGCGTGCGCAATAGCACGATGGCGCGTTGGTGAGCAGACCGGAGAGGAGTACACGAGGAACCGATGCCATAACGCCCCTCAACGCTTTACAGGCTCGAACCTGAATCATTCCGGCGCATAACGCAGCATGCGTTCACGCGATATGCGCCTGACGGGCTTGGCCCGCCGCGCCCGCGATGCCGGTCGTGACCGGCTTGCCGTGGCCGGGAAGCACCACCTGATACCCGCTCAGCCGCGCGAGTGTCCCGAGCGAGTCGCGGGCTGCCGCGCTGTCGTGGGTGAAACCGCGGTTGACCAGCTGCGGACCGGTGGCGCCGGTCAATCCGTCGGCGGTAACCAAGGCGTCGCCGGTGAACACGACCCCGTATTCAGGCCAGGCGAAAGCCGTGCTCCCCGGAGTGTGGCCGGGCACCGGGATCGCCTCGGGACGGCCGGGGACGCCGGCCAGGATGCCGCGGGTGGTGAAGACACGGGGATCCGGCACCGGTTCGGTCTTGAAAGCCCCGGCTCGAGCCAGATGCAGGGGCAGGCTGAGCGCGGCGGGCCTCCGCAGCAGGTATGGGAGCAGAGAGCGCTCCGGCTTGGCATATTTTGTGGCGTGGCGCGGGTCGGCCAGTGAGCGGGTTCGTCGGCCACCTCGCAGCGATGGGATGGCTCAGACCCGGCCTATCGGCGTCCGAAGGCGCCGATTCCTGCTGGGTGCTGACCTCGCCCCAGGTCTTCGACCAGCTCATGCGCGCTCGCGCCTGGAATGCGGAGACGTATCGCCGGTGGCTAGGGCGAATACTGGCCGCCGCCCTGCTGCCCGACGATGTAGACAGCTGAAATCCGGGCTCAGGCATCGGGCTGCGACGGCGTCCGTGCGGTTACCTCACCCGGGAGAGCGGCGGGGGTCGAAGCTGGCGGTTACCGCCAGGGGAAATTCTCACGGGGATTACGCCGTGAGTTCGTCCGCTGGCTCTGCTGGGAGGGCGGCTAGCGCTGCGCGGCGGCGAGCCAAGCCGGGTTCAGCTCGCCCTCGGCCACGATTACGGCCGGGCCGGTCAGCCAGCTTGTGGTGGCGTCCAGCGTCACGGTGAGCTCCCCGCCAGGGACACGGACCTGCCAGGACTCGCTGCCGGACCGTTCCGCCCCGGTGGCCTGCATCGTTGCGGCGCTGGCGGCGGCCACGGCGGCCACGGCGGCCACGGCGCCGGTCCCGCAGGACCGGGTCTCGCCGGATCCGCGCTCATGCACCCGCATGGCGATCGCGGCGGACCCGGTCAGCTGGACCAGTTCGAGGTTCGCCCCGGCCGGGAACTGCCCCGGATCAAGTTCGGGCGGCGCGGAGAGATCGAACTTGTCCAGCGGGGCGTCCACCAGGCACGCCAGGTGTGGATTGCCGACGGAGATCCGCAGGCCGTCGAGGACCGTGCCGCTGGACACGGCGCGGCCGGGGCCTAGCACGCGGACGGGGCCCATGTCGGCGGTGATGCCGCCGTGGGGTTCCACCCTGACGCGGCGCAGGCCCCCCCGGGTGGCCACCGTGAGGGCCGGGCCCTCGGCCATGCCGTGGTCGATCAGGAAGCGGGTGAACACGCGCAGGCCGTTGCCGCACATCTCGGCCACGCTCCCGTCCGCGTTCCGGTAGTCCATGAACCACTCAGCGGAATCCGGCGTTCGGGTGGTCAAGTGCGCCGCCGCTCCGCTGACGGGGCCATCAGGCACTCCGGCCGGGCCGGCCACGAGGGCGGCGGTGCGCACCACGCGCAGCACCCCGTCCGCGCCCAGCCCGGCATGCCGGTCGCACAGCCGGGCGGCGAGCGTGGCCGACAGGCCGACGAGATCGTCGGGATCCGGGAGGATCACGAAGTCGTTCTCGGTGCCGTGTCCTTTCGCGAACCGCATGGCCCGATCGTAGCCATCGCCTTGCTCAGCAGGTGGGCGCCGACCCCATCCGCGTCCAGCCAGATCACCCTGGGATCCCGGCGGAACCACGATTCCTGCCGCCGGGCGAACCGCTTGGTGGCCTGGATGGTCTGAGCCAGGGCCTCGTCCTGCGAGCACTCCCCGGCCAGGAACCGGAGCACCTGCGCGTAGCCGAGCGCCCGGCTGGCCGTTTTCCCCTCTCGCAGGCCGGCCCGGTCCAGCCCGGCCACCTCGGCCACGAAGCCCGCCTGCCACATCAGCGACGTCCGCCCGGCGATACGGCGGTCCAGTTCCGCCCTGGCCACCGACACCCCGATCTGCACCGCCGGGTACACCGACTCGTACCGGGGCAGCACCGCGGTGAACGGCCGGCCGGAGATCTCGATCACCTCCAGCGCGCGCACGATCCTGCGGCCGTTCGACGGCAGGATGGCCGCGGCGGCGCGAGGGTCGATCCCAGCCAGCCGCGCGTGCAGGAGCCCGGAGCCGCCGTCCGCGAGCTCGGCCTCCAGGCGTGCCCGCACCCGAGGATCGGTGCCGGGGAAGTCGAGGTCGTCAAGCGCGGCCCGGACGTACAGCCCTGATCCGCCGACCAGTACGGGCACCCGGCCCCGGCCCAGGACATCGGCGATCGCCTCGCGCGCCATGCGCTGATAGTCGGCCACATTCGCGGTGCGGCGGACGTCCCAGACGTCCAGCAGGTGATGTGGCACCCCCTGGCGCTGCTCCGCGGTCAGCTTGGCGGTCCCGATGTCCATCCCGGCATACAGCTGCATGGAGTCCGCGTTCACCACCTCGCCGCCGAGGGCGAGCGCGAGCCCGAGCGCCAGGTCAGATTTGCCTGCCGCCGTGGGGCCGACCACCGCGATCACATGCCCCATTTTAGGGAGGGCACACACCAGAGCGACCTTCATGCTGAACGTGACCGAGGCGCCAGTGTTTCCCGCATCCCGGGGTCGAGGCCGGCTGTGGCAGCAGGAGCGCGGAGCCGGCACCCGCCGCGGTGTCTCGCTGACTAAACATGGATATCGAAGCGTTCGACGTCAAAGGTTATGTCAGCCGTTGCTATCGTTGGCCCATGCCGCGCCCCGCACACATGCCCGTCGGCCTCCGGCTGGCCCGCACCGCCCGGTCGGTGAGCCGCGCGTTCGATGAGGCGCTCACCGAAGCAGGGGGATCGCTTCCGGTCTGGCTCGTGCTCATCTCGCTCAAGAGCCAGCAATTGGGCAACCAGCGGGAACTGGCCGGTGCGGTGGGGATCACGGAAGCGACGCTCACCCACCACCTGAACACGATGGATGACCAAGGCCTGGTCACCCGCAGGCGTGATCCGGAGAACCGCCGCGTCCACCGGGTAGAGCTGACCGAGCAGGGCGAGGTCATTTTCCGCCAGCTGAGCAGCGCGGCCAATGCGTTCAATCAGCGGCTCCGGCGCGGCATCAGCGACGAAGACATCGCGAACTTCGAAGACATGCTCGGCCGCCTGGAGCGCAACGCGACCAGCGACGCCAGCACGCCGGCTAACAGCACGCCCGGCCAATAGCACGCCCGGCCAATAGCACGCCTGGTAACAGCACGTCCGGCCGATAGCACGCCCGGCAACAGCACGCCCGGCCGATAGCACGCCCGGCAACAGCACGCCCGGCCGATAGCACGCCCGGCAACAGCACGCCCGGCCAACAGCACGCGCCGGGCCAACCCCGACCAGGCTGGCGGACGCGGCGTAGCGGCTCAAACTGAGAACGGCGGCAGGCGGCCTGCGAGGTAGAGATGGATCATGGCCCGCGCCCGTTGCGGGGCTCGGCGAACATTCCCTGTGAGAGGGGCAGCCCATGACCGCGCTCGACGCAACTGCTGGTGACTCCGCCCAGCCCGGCGCACATTCGGAGGTAGCGG
>WNFJ01139173.1_pt1 | contig 17145 bp, 14 predicted proteins | sample 5400461 | NCBI WGS metagenome assembly WNFJ01 (sample SAMN13153349, study PRJNA577476) | soil metagenome | isolation source: 115 cm saprolite on Douglas fir-dominated hillslope | place: USA:California | collected 2013-09-17 | reverse complement strand
GGAAATTCGGCATTGGATTGGTCTTGCGCCAGACGATGTCGTTGAGAACCCAGAAGCCCAGATCCTGCATAATCGCGCCGACGCGGAAAATATTGTGGTAGGAACCGATCACCCACAGCGTCGCCGACGGCTTCATGACCCGGCGGCAGGCCAGCAGCCAGGCGCGGGTGAAATCGTCGTAGGCTGCGAAGGATGAAAACTTGTCCCAGTCGTCGTTGACGGCATCGACGCGGGATTCGTCAGGACGCTTGAGATCGCCCTTGAGCTGCAGATTGTAGGGCGGGTCCGCAAACACCAGATCGACCGAGCCGGCCGGCAATTTCGACATCTCGGCGACGCAGTCGCCTACCACGATACGGGTGCTCGGATGTGACTCAAATTTAGTGCGGGGCGCCTTTGCAGACGCCCCGCGACGCGACATCAAATACTCTGACTCAGGCGACGCTGTCGGCGACGCGGGACCAAACAACCGACTGGCGATACATTGACCGGGCAAAGTAAAAATCGACTTAATCGAAATTGTTATCGAACGAGATCGAGCGGTGCCTCTCATCGATGCCGCGACAAATTCGCACCGCTGTGCAGCATTGTGTTTTGCGATATTCCGATTCGAAAGCCGCTTGAAATCTACCATTCCGGCCCGGTTTTGGTTCAGAGGTTCTCCCACCCACCACACTAGGCAATTTTTGCCGGGCGGGTTATTGATTAACGGAATGGAAATTTTACGTTCTCGCCGCATTGGGTGTCGGCGAGTGCGCTGCCGGCAGGCTGGAACGAGGAAAGACCGCGATGCGTTACGATGACTTCCGCCGCAGCGACGACATCGAAGACCGTCGCGGCGATGATGGCGGCGGAATGGGCGGTGGCGGCGGCTTTGGCATTCCGATGGGCGGCGGCGGGCTCGGCATCGGCGCCATCATCATTCTTGGCCTTGTCGGCTACGCATTCGGTATCGATCCGCGCATCCTGATCGGCGGTGCGGAGATCGGCCAGGCGCCGAGCTATCAAACCGATCGCAGGTCCGGGCCGGTCAAGACCGGTGCGCCGACCGACGAGATGGGCAGCATGATCTCCGGCATCCTCGGCGAGATCGACGATCGCTGGAGCGAAATCTTCCAAGCCAGCGGACAATCCTATTCGGGTCCGAAGATCGTGCTGTTTCGCAACGCCACCAATGGTGGGCGCTGCGGCATGGCGCGGGCGGCGATGGGGCCGTTCTACTGCCCGCCGGAAAAGACGATTTTCCTCGATACCGGATTTTTCCGTCAGGTCGAGACGAGATTTCACGGCTGTTCGGGGAGTGCCTGCAAGTTCACTGCGGCCTATATCATCGCCCATGAAGCCGGGCATCACGTCCAAAACCTGCTCGGCATCCTGCCGCGCGTGACGCGGCTGCAGCAGCAGTCCGGCAGCAAGACTGAAGCCAATGCGCTGCAGGTGAAGGTGGAGTTGCAGGCGGATTGCCTGTCGGGGGTCTGGGTCAACCGCGAGGCGAAGAAGCGTCCGAACTTCCTTGAAGCCGGCGACATCGACGCGGCGCTGACGACGGCATCCGCGATCGGCGACGACACGCTGCAGCGGCAGGCTACCGGGCGGGTGGTGCCGGATTCGTTCACCCACGGCTCCGCCGCGCAACGAAAGCAATGGTTCATGACCGGCTACCAGCAGGGCACGGTGCAAGCCTGCAACACGTTTGGGGCGGGTTCGTTGTAACGATATTCCGGCGCATTGGTCGTCATGGCCGGGGCTCCTCCCGGCCATCCACGTCTTTGCTAGCCGAGAGACTTGAAGAAGACGTGGATGCCCGGCACGAGGCCGGGCATGACGAGAGGAGGCAGTCATGTCCTCGATCGACGAACCAAAACAATTCGTGCCGCTCAACATCGCGGTGTTGACGATTTCCGACACGCGCACGCTTCAGGATGACAAATCCGGAACCACGCTGTCGGAGCGGCTTACCACGGCCGGTCACAATCTCGCGGCGCGCGAGATCATCGCCGACGACGTCGATGCGATCCGCAGCATCGTCAAGAGATGGATCGCCGATCCCGGCGTCGATGCGATCATCACGACCGGCGGCACTGGCTTCACCGGCCGCGACGTGACGCCGGAGGCGATCGAGCCGCTGTTCGAAAAACGGATGGATGGCTTCTCGATCGCGTTTCACATGCTGAGCCACGCCAAGATCGGCACCTCGACGGTGCAGAGCCGCGCCACCGCGGGTGTCGCGGGCGCCACCTTTATCTTCTGCTTGCCGGGATCGCCGGGCGCCTGCCGCGACGGGTGGGACGGCATTCTCGCGGCCCAGCTCGATTACCGGACGCGGCCCTGCAACTTTGTCGAGATCATGCCGAGGCTGGACGAACACCTGCGGCGCCCCAAAGCCAAGGGCGCATCGGCTTAATCTGGTTCGTCATTCCGGGATGCGCCACTTGGCGCAGGCCGGGAATCCATACTCCCGATCGTGGTTTTGGATTCCGGGCTCGCGCTAACGCGCGCCCCGGAATGATGAACAACACTTTAAAGCTTCAACTCCCAGGTCTCGCCGACGAGGTCGACACCAAAACTATGGTGCTTCTCTTCGTTGATGCGGCGAAATCCGGCGCGCTGATAAATTCCGCGCGCGGCGAGGAGGATGCTCTGGGTCCAGAGCGTGATCGATCTATAGCCCGCCTGTCGCGCGAAATGGATGCACTGCTCGGTGAGGGCGCGCCCCAGCCCAAGCCCTCGCGCCTTTTTCTCCACCAGCAGCAGGCGTAACTTCGCGACCTCATCGGACGCCTTGACCAGGAAAACCGAGCCGGCCGGCTCGCCGGCGATCTCGGCGATCCAGCAGTGCTCGCGCAAAGGGTCGTATGATCGGATGAACTGCGCAGCGATCTCGGCCGCGAGCGCTTCAAAGCTGATGTCCCAACCATATTCCTCCGCATATACCGCGCCGTGCCGGGAAACGATCCAGCCGATGTCGCCGGGGCGATGGCTTCGCAGCAGGAAGCCCGCGGGCTCTCGCGCCGGCTCCAGCGTATGCTCGATGGCGGTCATGGCGTCGACGACGGCGGCGCGCCCGCCGGCATCCAGTTTGCCCAGCAAAGCGGCGACGGTGCCATGCGATCGGCTGTCGAGCTCTGCGAACGCCGCGCGGCCCTTCGCGGTCAATGCGAGCTCGGTGACGCGGCGGTCGGTTCTTGATGGCTTTCGCGCGACGATCTGGCGCCGCCGCAACGCCTGCAAGGTGCGGCTGACGAATCCGGCATCGAGACCCAGCGCGCGGACCAGATCGGTGGCGGTGCAGCTTTGCCGGTCCGCGATCTCGTAAATGATCCGCGCTTCCTGCAGCGTCCAGGGGCTGTCCAAAAGCTTCGGCTCAATAATGCCCAGCTTGCGGGTGTAGAACCGGCTGAAGCCGCGAACGGCAGCGATCTGGCCTTCCAGCACTGGGTCCGGAGATATATTTGACTTCATCAAATGATTATTTGACAAAATCAAATACATTGCAACCGGTAAGTCACGCCACCATGATGCGGCTGCGCAGCAGCGTGCGCGACGAGCGGCCGAGCCGCCGGAGCAGCCTGACCTCGGAACGGTGGGCATTCGGCGCGTAGCCGCCGAGCCTCTCGTAATGGTCACGTGCGATCAATAGTCCCTGGTCCGCCGACGGCCCTGCAATGATCCGCGCGACAAACTTGAAACCGTCGCGCAGCCGGGTATCGGCATAGGGCGAGCGGGCGTAGCGGAAGATTCCGGCGCGGGGCCTGCCGCCGGCCGAGACGCGCTGGATGAATTGCGCAGTTTCCTCGATCCAGCCTGAGTCCAGCACGGCGCCGGCATGCAGGAACATCAGCCAGGGGGCGCGCGCGTGTCGGGCGCCGGCCGCCAGCGCCGCCGCATGCGATCCCTCGAACGGCAGGAAGCGGCAGCCGGCGACATCGGCGACGCGCTCGATCACGCCGGAGCCGGCGCGGTCGACCAGCAGCACCTCGCGCACCACGCCGGCCGCGGCGCCCGGCACCAGCGCGGCAAGGGTGGCGACGGCGGGCGGTTCGATGCCGTCGGTCGGGATAATGACGCTCAGCATGGACGGTTCTTGGATGCCTCGAAGGGTTAGGAAAGCGCCGCACTGTTATCACCTTGTCACAATCAAATCAGCCTCCCGAGTGCAGCTTTTTGCGGCAATTGCGCCTTCGGCCCTCCAATGCGGCTGTCTTTCAATTGCGAGGCTCTAACTTTCTTGTTCTTGATCTGTTCTCATGAGCTGCTATGTTCTCACCATGAGTCGAGCATCCTCTCATGCCCTCAAGCACCCGCCGGTCACGGCGCCCTCCGAGCCGGCGGGTGCGCCCTCTGCTTTTCCCGAACTCGCGGTCGCGATCGAGGGCGAGCGGCGGCGTGGCCGCGGCGCGCGATCCAACGCCAGCGGCCGTTTCGAGGCTGAAGCGCGGCTCGCATTCGACGACGGCTGGCAGAGCCTTGACGAATTGCCGCCGTTCAAGACCATGGTCGCGGTCGATACCGCGCGCAAGGTCATCACCCGCAACGACTCGCCCGATATCGGCTTCGACCGTTCGATCAACCCGTACCGGGGCTGCGAGCATGGCTGCGTGTATTGCTTTGCGCGGCCGACCCACGCCTATCTGGGCCTATCGCCCGGGCTCGATTTCGAATCAAAACTGTTCGCCAAGCCCGACGCGCCGGCGCTGTTGGAAAAGGAACTGGCGGCGCAGGATTATGAACCCCGCATGATCGCGATCGGTACCAACACCGATCCCTATCAGCCGATCGAGCGCGATCGGAAGATCATGCGCGGCATTCTCGAAGTGCTGGACCGCGCCGGCCATCCGGTCGGCATCGTCACCAAATCGGCGCTGGTGACGCGCGACATCGACATTCTGGCGCGGATGGCGAAACGCAATCTCGCCAAGGTGGCGATTTCGATCACGACGCTCGATCCCACGCTTGCACGCACCATGGAGCCGCGCGCCTCGACGCCACCCAAGCGGCTGGAGGCGCTGCGACAACTTTCCGAGGCGGGAATTCCAACCACGGCGATGGTAGCACCGGTGATCCCGGCGCTGAACGATTCCGAGATCGAGCGCATCCTTGACGCCGCGGCGCATGCCGGGGTCAAGGAGGCGAGCTATGTTTTGCTGCGGCTGCCGCTGGAGGTGCGCGATCTCTTTCGCGAATGGCTGATGGCCAATTATCCCGACCGCTATCGCCACGTCTTTACCCTGATCCGCGACATGCGCGGCGGCCGCGATTATGACTCCCAATGGGGGACGCGGATGAAGGGCACCGGGCCGATGGCCTGGATGATCGGGCGCCGGTTCGAGATCGCCTGCGAGAAGCTTGGCCTCAACAAGCGGCGTTCGAAATTGACCACCGATCATTTCGCGCGGCCGAAACGCAGCGGGCAGCAGCTGAGTTTGTTTTAGTCAACCCCTCCCTTTCGGGGGAGGGGAGCGAAACGAATAGCGGGAATTCCGCCGAGTTCCCGGTTGCGCCGCTGGCCTCGCTTGCGCACGATGCCCGGCATGAGTCGGGAAAAATCCGGGAAAGATCCTGCCAGGCTGCCGACGGGCGTGATTGCGGTCGCGCCCCCGAGCTTTCGCCGCGAGCGCGCCCTGATCAAGCGCGGGGTCTGGCCGGTCGCCGGCTGCGACGAAGCCGGGCGCGGGCCGCTGGCAGGTCCGGTGGTGGCCGCGGCGGTGGTGCTCGATCCCAAGCGGATCCCCAAGGGCATCGACGATTCCAAACGGCTGACGCCGGAGCGCCGCGAGGAATTGTTCGAGGAAATCTGCTTAACCGCCTCGTTTGCAGTGGCCTCCGCGTCGCCGGCGCGGATCGATCGCGACAATATCTTGCGTGCATCGTTGTGGGCGCTGGCGCGCGCGGTCCACGCGCTGCCGGAGATGCCGAAGCATGTGTTCGTCGATGGCCGCGACCCGCTCGATGTACCCTGCGACTGTGCAGCCGTGATCGGGGGCGACGGACTGGTGGTGTCGATCGCGGCGGCATCGATCATCGCCAAGGTAACGCGCGACCGGCTGATGTGCGCTCTGGCGCAGGATTGCCCCGGTTATGGTTTCGAGTCCCACAAGGGTTACAGCGTGCCTGAGCATCTCGAGGCGCTCGATCGGCTAGGCCCCACGGTGCATCACCGCCCCGCCGCTTTTTCGCTCCGGTCGTGACGGCCCGGGAAAGACATCAAGCCACGACGATCGAAGGCGGCTCACTCACGATTGAGACGCAACTCTCCGTCGAAATTGCGACACCCGGTTGATGTAGTTGCTTCGACCGGCTCCGGCCTCTATTACCGTCACATTGACCAGTGCGAAGCGTTGGTCCTCACGGTGAGGAGCGCACCTTGCGTGTCTCAAACCATGAGGACCTCATCCTTCAAGACGCGACGAAGACGTCGCTCCCTGAGGGGATGATGTACATTCCTGCCGGTCGGTGAGCTCGTATCAAAAGCGATCCAGCCGTCTTATGCGTTTCACCTCCCTGATCATCGAACTGATCCGCGCCCGGCCGCGGCTGGTGGTCTGGCTCGTAGTGCTGCTTCAGGCGGCGCTGTGGCTGATCCTGCCATTGCTGCTGTATCGAAGCCCGCCCGGCGATCTTGCCACGGTGCTCGCTTATGGCCGGGAATACCAGGTCGGAACCGGTCTCGGGCCGCCGCTGGCGTTCTGGCTTGCCGATATCGCGTTTCGCGCCGCGGGCAATCACATGTTCGGCGTCTATCTGCTGGCGCAGCTTTGCTCGATCGTGACGTTCTGGACGCTGTACCTGCTGGCGCGCGCCGTCGTCGGCGGACAACAGGCGGTGCTCGCGGTTTTGCTGACGATGACAATCACGGCGTTCAGTTCGCCCGGCCTCGAATTCGGCCCCCTGGTGCTTGCGCGTCCACTGTGGGCGCTGCTGCTGTTGCATTCCTGGCAACTCATGGGCCAGGGCCGGCGCAACGCGTGGTTCGCATGGTCCATCGAAGCCGGACTGTTGCTGCTGACAACCCCTGCCGCCTTCGGCCTGTTGCTGCTCATCATCGTATTTGCGCTCGCGACCGCGCGCGGACGGCGCACGCTGATGTCGTTCGATGCGCTGTTCGCCCTGTTGGTGGTTGTCGTGCTGGCGCTGCCGTACCTGGTTTGGCTGATCCGCGCCGATATCCTGGCACTGCCACCGTGGCCGGCAATCGCGGATTTAAGCGGCAGGGCGCTGCACTGGGCTACCTTGCTCGGCGGCTTGCTGCTCGCGATGTCCGCCATCGTGCTGCTCGCGGTGCTCAATTCCAGCTGGTCCGGCCGCAAACCGGAAGAGGCGCCGATCATCTATCGGCCGCCGGTAGATCCGCTGGCGCGCGATCTCGTTTATTTTTTCGCCATCGTCCCTGCACTGATGGGAAGCCTGATCTCCGGCCTGTTCGATCTCGACGGTGTCGCGGGCGGGACAGGCGTCGCGCTGTTGATGTCGGGACTGGCCGTGATCGTCGCGACGGGCGATCTGATTCATCTGCGGCGTCAGCGGCTGCTGCGTTCAGTCTGGGCGGCGGCTATCATCGCCCCCGCGCTCGCGGTCATTGCGATGACGCTTTTCCTGCCCTGGACTGGCAGCGCTGAGGTTCCGACGTCGTTGCCCGCGACGGCGATCGCGCAATTTTTTGGCGACAGCTTTGAGCGGCGCACCAACCGCCCGCTGCCGGCGGTGGCCGGCGATGCGCAGCTTGCAACCTTGATCTCATTGGGCGCCGGGCGTCCCCATCTGTTTCTCGACGCGGCGCCGGAGCGTACGCCTTGGTTGAATTTGGTGAAATTCAACCAAACCGGCGGCGTCGTGGTCTGGCGCGCATCCGACACGGCCGGTACGCCGCCGGCGGATATCGCACAGCGATTTCCCGGCCTGGTGCCTGAAGTACCGCGGGCGTTCGAGCGGCTGGTGATCGGACGGCAGCCCCTGTTGCGGATCGGCTGGGCCATCGTGCGCCCGAAGACACCGTAGCTTAATCCTCATGGTGAGGAGGCGCCCTTGCGCCGTCTCGAAACAAGGTCGCGTGCTCATAAATCGAGCTCAATTGGTACGGCTTGATCGATGTCCGCTATGCCCCCGATAGCGACCAAATTCCGCAGCGCAACGAAATGAAGCGAGGTGCCATTAGCAGACGCTCCCACGCTGATGTGGTGACACCGTAGTTTCAGTAAACTCGAATCGCTCGTCGCGCTTCAGGCCGAGCGCTTTGACGATCGGCAACCACCGAGCAATTTCGTCTTCGACCAAACGCCGGTGGTTTTCGTAGATCGCATCTACGTTGGGCTAGAAGCCCGACGCGATGACCGTCTACTGAATATCGGCCGTTCCTATTGAACGAGTTCGCCTTCCATCACGAAACGGCGGTCGGTCGGACTGGTTGGCAGCAGATGAAAAGTGCCAGCGCCTTTGAGCTTTTCCAGCTTGCCGGTGCCGCCAACGAGCTGCCAAACCCCATTGTCTAAGAGCTTCGGCTTGCCGTCAGGCCCGGAGACGAACACGGCCTGGATAACCCATTTGATGTAGGCCTTGCTGCCGTCCACCGTAGCGAATTCCAGATAGCCGCGCGGCTCGCCACCAACACCCGGGACGATGTCGTGAGCTCCGTATTCCTGGACCGAAGCCCCTGCGAGCGGGCCTTGCCCTTCCGATTTTCCTTCGCGCCGAACCAGCGCGAAAAAGTGCTTGCTGGCATCGGCGAAATCGAGCCGGATTGCTTCCTTCTGCGCGACCAGCGCCTCGAACTTCACCGGCTCTGCCTGAACAAACGACGCGGCAATGAGCAGAGGCGTCGCGACCGCAATGACCATACTACGGTTCATGATGTTCTCCTTTAGGTTCGTGGTGCTCTCATTTGTCTCAAAAGCTCGGGTCACGCACGCCGCGGGATTTTTGGCGGCGTCTGTGCGCCGGCGGCCAGGCCGCCGAAGCAGCCGTTGCACCACCTAAGAGCGCGATGAACTGGCGCCGCTGCATGTCCGACCCCAAGCTCAGGAGACGGCATTGTATCGGCTCAACGAGTACTTTGATAGGCGCTGAAGCCGGCTTCAAGCACAGGTCAGTCGGGGGCAGCTAATGTCGCTGTTGGGTCAAAAGCGCCGTTTTGACAGTCGGCCGGTCACTTCCGGTCTAACCCGATAATCGGACGTCTTTAGTATCGGCCGCCACGTCGCAAAAGTCCCAATAGGCGACATCATTCGATCACCTCGTCGGCGCGCGTAAGCAGCGTGGGCGGGACTGTGAGACCAAGAAGCTTTGTAATCTTGAGGTTGATCACCAACTCAAATTGCGTGGGCTGTTCGACGGGTAGGCCGGCCGGCTTGGCGCCCTTGAGGATCTTGTCCACATACACGGCTGCGCGCCGGTACAGGTCAGGGAAGCTCGGTCCGTAGGACAAAAGACCGCCCGCTTCGACATACCCCTTCTCACCGTGCACCGTCGGCAGTCGCGCACCCAGCGCCAAGGTGTTGATTTGGATCCGGTTGGTGCTCGCGAGCGGCTCGGTCACGACATACAGCGCATCGGCACGACCCTTGAGCGCCTCGATGGCGGGCGCGATTTCTTCCGCTTGTCGGATTTCGAGCGAAGCGACCTCGAGGCCGAGCGTCTTGGCCGCTGCCTGAACCTCACCCATCTCCAGCACTCCGATGGGACTGCCGATATTGGCCATGATCGCCAACCGGCGAAGACCGGGTACAACCTCGCGCAAAAGTTCAAGTCGCTTGCTAGGAAGATCGGCCGACTGGTTTGACAGGCCGGTCACGTTACCGCCTGGTCGAGCTAGACTCGCGACGAGGCCAGTGCCAACCGGGTCCCCCGCCACCGCAAAGACAATCGGAATGACCGATGTCGCCTGCTTTGCCGCCACGACTGCTGCGGTTCCCCCCGTGACGATGACATCGACTTTTAGCCGGACTAACTCGGCCGCGACTTCGGCGAAGCGCTCGCTGCGTCCCTCGGCCCAGCGATACTCGATCGCAACCGTGCGACCCTCGACCCAGCCGAGTTCGCGCAGCCGTTGCACAAAGGCGGCGGTCCATTTGCTCATGGCGGATGGCGTAAGCTGGCCCAGGAACCCGATGGTCGGCACCTTGACCGCTTGTTGCGCGGGGGCTGCGAACGGCCATGCGGCCGCCGCGCCACCAACAACACCGAGAAATTGCCGCCGCCTCATGCCTGCCCCAAGGTTCGGGAGGCGGCACCTTATCGGATCAAACAAGTGCTTTGATAGAGGCTCGGTGTGGCTTTAGGACGTACCATTGCACGTTGGGTCGATGTCCGAAGTGGGTCAATCGCGACCGAGCCGAGCTAGCAGCAAGTCCGGCCATGCCCGAAGGCGGACGTAAATTCAGGGCATCAGCGGCTCAGCGACGGGCCGTTGTTTCAGCGGGTTCAGCGTGGCTTCATCATTTAAAACGCACACTGACGCTTCCTCAAGAAGAGCGAGAGTTTCCCTGTTCCAGCGCCTTCGCGATTGCCCGCAAATCCTGCCACGCCATGCGCTTGTAGGACGGCGAGCGCAACAGATAGGCCGGATGGAACGTGGCGATCGCGCGGATCACCCGCGTGCCGGTGTCGTAATCGAACCAACGCCCACGGGTTTTCATGATGCCCTCGCGCGTTGATAGCAGCGTTTGCGTCGAGGGGTTGCCGAGCGTCACCAGCACATCCGGATTCACCAGTTCGATTTGCCGCTGGATGAACGGCAGGCAGATTTGCGTCTCCTGCGGCGTCGGCGTGCGATTGCCGGGCGGCCGCCATGGAATGACATTGGCGATGTAGGCGCTAGAGCGGTCCAACCCGATCGCCGCGATCATCCGGTCGAGCAGCTTGCCCGAACGTCCGACGAACGGCAGTCCCTCGATATCTTCCTCGCGGCCGGGGGCCTCGCCGACGAACATGATGCGCGCCTGCGGGTTGCCGTCGGCGAATACCAGGCGGCTAGCAGTCGATTTCAGCGCGCAGCCGTCGAAATTTTCCAGTAGCGCCCGCAGTGCCTGAAGCGTAGGCGCGGTCCGCGCCGCTTCCCGCGCCGAGAGGATCGCCACCTCCGGCGCGGGTACTACCTCGCTGCGCGCGGGTGGGATCGCAGCGGCAATTGTCCTGACCGGCTGGGGGGTCGCCGTTCCGCTGGGTCCCGGAATAATGTCTGGATCGGACAACCGGTTGACCGGCTCTTCCGCCAGCGCACAGTCGACCCCGGCCTCCAGATAGAAGGCCAGCAACTGCTGAAGGGTGGGAGCGCTGTCAGGCGTCATGGCGGGATGTCATGGGCATCCTTCCAATCTAAGCCGGATCGCGCTGCAACGAAACGCCTCAAGGGGGCATTTCCATGGTTGTCCTCCCGCGAAAAATCGGAAACAACGACCTATATAAACGACCTTCAGACAAACGCTTTCTCAACCGGGCTGAGATCAGGTCATGAGCACCGAAGAATTGCCGCCGCGCGAATCCATGGAATTCGACGTCGTGATCGTCGGCGCCGGGCCGTCGGGCCTTGCCGCCGCGATCCGGCTGAAGCAGCTCAACGCCGATCTTTCGGTCGTGGTGGTGGAGAAGGGGTCCGAAGTCGGCGCGCACATTCTGTCCGGCGCCGTGATCGATCCCGTCGCGCTCGACCGCTTGATTCCGGACTGGCGCGAGGAAGCCGATTGTCCGCTGAAGACGCAAGTCAGGGATGACCGGTTCTATTGGATGACTGAGGGCATCGCGATTCGGCTGCCGAATATCATGATGCCGCCGCTGATGAACAATCACCATTGCTATATCGGTTCGCTCGGCAATGTGTGCCGCTGGCTGGCGCGCAAGGCCGAAGCGCTCGGTGTCGAGATCTATCCGGGCTTCGCCGCGACCGAAGTGCTTTACGATGAAAAAGGCGCGGTACGGGGCATCGCGACTGGAGACATGGGCGTCGCCAGGGATGGCTCGCACAAATCGTCATATACGCGCGGCATGGAACTGCTTGGCAAATACACGCTGTTGGCCGAAGGCGCGCGCGGCAGCCTGACCAGGCAGCTGATTGCGAAATTCTCCCTCGATGCCAACAGCGAACCACCGAAATTCGGCATCGGCCTCAAGGAGGTCTGGCAGATCGACCCGGCCAAGCACCAGAAAGGTCTGATCCAGCATTCGTTTGGCTGGCCGCTGAACAATTCGACCGGCGGCGGCTCGTTCCTCTATCACTACGATGACAATCTGGTGGCGGTCGGTTTCGTCGTGCATCTCAATTATGACGATCCGTATTTGTCGCCGTTCGATGAGTTCCAGCGCTTCAAGGCCCATCCTTCGATCCGTCCCCTGTTCGAAGGCGGCAAGCGGCTTGCCTACGGCGCGCGCGCCATCACCGAGGGTGGGTACCAATCGGTGCCGCGCCTGAGCTTCGCGGGCGGCGCGCTGATCGGCTGCGCCGCGGGTTTTGTCAACGTGCCGCGCATCAAGGGCGTGCACAACGCTGTCGGCAGCGGCATGCTCGCGGCCGAACACGTCGCCGCCGCCCTTGGCGCCGGCCGCGCCAACGATGAACTGGTCGAATATGAAAATTCGTGGCGCGGCTCAGTGGTCGGCAAGGATTTGTACCCGGTTCGCAACGTCAAGCCGCTTTGGTCGAAGCTCGGCACCGTCGTCGGCGTAGCGCTTGGCGGCATCGATATGTGGTGCAATACGCTCGGTTTCTCGCTGTTCGGAACGCAGTCGCACGCCAAGCCCGACCGCAAGACGCTCGATCCGGCCAACGTGCATGCGCCGATTACGTACCCGAAGCCGGACGGCAAGCTTATCTTCGACAAGCTGTCGTCGGTGTTCCTTTCCAACACCAATCACGAAGAGGACCAGCCGGTTCATCTCAAGGTCGCGGACATGAACCTGCAGAAGACGTCCGAGCACGATGTCTATGCCGGCCCGTCCAACCGCTATTGCCCTGCCGGCGTCTATGAATGGGTCGAGGAGGCGACCGGGCCGCGCTTCGTCATCAACGCGCAGAATTGTGTCCACTGCAAAACCTGCGACGTGAAGGATCCGAACGGCAACATCACCTGGGTTCCGCCGGAAGGCGGTGGTGGACCCAATTATGAGGCGATGTGACCCACGATTGCGTGAACCGACCCGCGCGAGAGCGGCCTCCGGCCACGATAACGCCACACTGAAAGCGTCTTCAGGCGGGGTCAGCGGCTGCTGGGGCGTTCCCTGCCAATCGATTCGCCGCCTCATATCCTTGCGGTTGAACGCCAAACGCGGCATTGTCGGCTGCCTTGATGCCGCCGGTTGGGTTCGCATTCGAGACGATCCGTAAAATCCTGGAGCTAGGCGAACCGTATGTTTTCCATTCGTTTCAATCGCTGGACCATTGCCGCATTCGCCTTCACCGCGCTGGCCGTCCCTGGCCCCCTTGCGGCGCAGACGCCCGATCATCCGGCCGACAATTCGGCGCAGTTTCCCAATAGCCGCGATTTGAAGTCGCTGACCACGTCGGGCAGCTACCTGGCCGCCCGCCATGCCAGCGTGGAGCGGGACGCCGCTTCGGCGGCAACATTCTACCGCTCGGCGCTACGCACCGATCCGAAGAACAACGAATTGCTGGATCGCGCCTTCATTTCATCGCTGGCGGATGGCGATATTGACGAGGCCGTCAAGCTCGCCGACCGGATTTTGACGACGGATAAATCCAATCGCGTCGCCCGGCTGGTGGTCGGCGTGCGCGATCTGAAACAAAAGAAATACGCGGCCGCGCAGCAGAACATCAATCAGTCGGTACGCGGACCGATCACGGATCTGGTGGCGACGCTATTGTCGGGCTGGGCCAGCTACGGCGCCGGCGACACCAAATCGGCGGTCGCCAATATCGACAAGCTGACGGGTCCGGAATGGTATCCGATCTTCAAGGACCTGCACGCCGGCATGATCCTCGAACTCGCGAACAAGGAAAAGGATGCCGGCGCGCGCTTTGAACGAGCCTACAAGCTCGACGATTCGATGCTGCGCGTGGCGGAGGCCTACGCGCGCTGGCTCTCGCGCAACAAGGATGCTGCGGCGGGGAGGGCAATCTACGAAGCCTTCGACAAGAAGCTGGCGCGGCATCCCCTGGTATTGGAAGGCTTGCGCGAGACCAAGGCCGGCAAGAAGCTGTCGCCGCTGGTGGAATCGCCGCAGGGCGGCGCTGCTGAAGCACTTTACGGCATCGGCGCAACGCTGACCCGGCGCGGCGGCGAGGATCTCGCGCTGGTCTATTTGCAGCTCGCGCTATACCTCGCCCCCAACCACCCGCTGGCGCTATTGTCGCTGGCCGACCTCTACGAGTCCGTGAAGAAGCCGGCGATGGCGATCAAGATTTACGAGCGCGTGCCGGCGAATTCGCCCTTGAAGCGCAATGCACAGATTCAGCTTGCGACCAATCTCGACGCCGCCGACCGCAGCGACGAAGCGATCAAGATCTTGAAAGCGGTCACGGCGGAGGATCCCAAGGATCTCGAGGCCATCATGGCGCTCGGCAATATCGAACGGGGCCGCAAGAAGTTTGCCGACTGCGCCCAGACCTACTCGCTGGGCATCGACGCGCTGCCGGCTAACAACGACAAGGCCAACAGCGTCTATTATTATTACCGCGGCATTTGCGAGGAGCGCTCCAAACAGTGGACCAAGGCGGAAGCCGATATGCGCATGTGCTGAACTATCTCGGCTATTCCTGGATCGATCAGGGCATCAATCTCGACGAGGGCATGAAGATGATCAAGCGGGCCGTCGAGCAGCGCCCGGACGACGGCTACATCGTGGATTCGCTGGGCTGGGCCTATTATCGGATCGGCAACTACGAGGACGCGGTGAAAAATCTTGAGCGCGCGATCGATCTCAAGCCTGAAGACCCGACCATCAATGACCATCTCGGCGACGCCTATTGGCGCATCGGCCGCACCCTCGAAGCAAAATTCCAGTGGGCCCATGCCCGCGACCTGAAGCCCGAGCCGGAAGAGCTGCCCAAGATCGAAGCCAAGATCGAAAACGGGCTGCCGGAAGACACTTCCTCCGCGGCCTCCGCGGACAAGAAAAAAGAAGATGGCAGGGGCGGCTGATCGAAAGGCTGGTCGCCGATGCCGGGGTTGATTGAGGAGGGGCGTGCCAAGGTCAACCTGACCCTCCGGGTGGTTGGACGGCGGGTCGACGGCTATCACGACCTCGAAAGCGTGGTTGCTTTCGCCGATTGCGCCGATCGTCTGACCCTGACGCCCGGACCCACACTGAAGCTCAAGACCACCGGGCCGCTTGCACGGGATTGCGGCGAGACCGCCGATAACCTGGTGTTCAAGGCTGCGCAACTGCTCGGCGAACGCGTGCCCGATCTCAAGCTCGGGGAATTCACCCTCGACAAGGTGCTGCCGGTCGCAGCCGGAATTGGCGGCGGTTCGGCCGACGCCGCGGCGGCGCTGCGGTTGATGGCGCGGGCGAACGGCCTTGCCGTCGACGACCCGCGCCTGATCGAAGTCGCGAAACTCACCGGTGCCGACGTGCCGGTTTGCCTGGCCTCGCGCGCCTGCGTCATGACCGGCGTCGGTGAAACGCTGCTGCCGCTGAGCTTGCCGAAACTCCCGTGCGTGCTGGTCAATCCCTGCGTTCCGGTCGCGACCAGGGAAGTATTTGCGGCGCTGGGTTTGCGAAATGGCGAACTGTTGGTGGGGGTCGCCGATGTGCTGCAGGCAACGGCCTGGCCGGAGCAGGGAGCATCGATCGAAGACTGGGTCGAAGTACTGGCTGCTGGCACCAACGACCTCGAAGCACCGGCGACGCGCATCCAGCCTGTGATCGGTGAAGTGCTCTCGGCGCTCAACGCCACCAATGGAGCCTGGCTGGCGCGGATGTCGGGCTCGGGCGCGACCTGCTTTGCGATTTTCGAGAACACCCCGGAAGCGCAGCGCGCGGCACAGAAGCTTCAGCTCGATCACCCGCAGTGGTGGGTGCATGCGGGGATACTGAGCTAGCACATTCCGCCGTCATCCTGAGGTGCGCGCTGCTGCGCGCCTCGAAGGATGGGCCACACAATCATCGTCATCCTTCGAGGCTCGCCAAAGGCGGCTCGCACCTCAGGATGACGAGCGCGTCGTTCAATGCGACCTCGCCAGACAAAACGCCACCACCTGTTCGAGCGCGCTCTTCATCGGGGAAGCCGGAAACAGCGCCAGCGCATCGACCGCCATCGCGCCGTAGTGCTGGGCGCGGTTGAGGGTGTCCTCGAGCGCGCGGTGTTTGGTCATCAGGCCGATGGCGTGATCGAGATCGCCGTCGGCGATCTCGCCGTGCTCGAGCGCGTTGACCCAGAAGGCGCGCTCACTGTCGTTGCCGCGGCGGAACGCCAGCACCACCGGCAGCGTGATCTTGCCCTCGCGGAAATCATCGCCGATGTTCTTGCCGAGCTTGGCGGCCTTGCCGCCATAATCCAGGACATCGTCCACCAGCTGGAACGCGATGCCCAGATTCATGCCGACCGAGCGGCACGCGGTCTGCTCGGCCTTCGGACGATTGGCGATGACGGGGCCGACCTCGCAGGCCGCAGCGAACAGCTCAGCCGTCTTGCCGCGGATCACCGCGAGATATTCGTCCTCCGTGGTGGCGGTGTTTTTCGTCGCCGCAAGCTGCATCACTTCGCCTTCGGCGATCGTTGCCGCCGCGGAGGAGAGAATGTCGAGCGCGCGCAGCGAACCGACCTCGACCATCATGCGAAATGCCTGGCCGAGCAGGAAATCGCCGACCAGGACGCTGGCCTCGTTGCCCCATAGCATGCGCGCCGACAGCTTGCCGCGCCGCAATTCGCTCTCGTCGACCACATCGTCATGCAGCAATGTTGCGGTATGCATGAACTCGACCGAGGCGGCGAGCTTGATATGGCCATCGCCGGAATAGCCCGCGAGATGCGCCATCGCCAGCGTCAGCATCGGGCGCAGCCGTTTGCCCCCTGAGGAAATCAAATGGTTGGCGACCTCGGGGATCATGGTGACTTCCGAGCCGGTGCGCGCCAGGATGGTAGCGTTGACGCGCTCCATATCGGCGGCGACAAGTCCGACCAGCTGATCTATCGAAGCTGTCGTGTGGCTCTCGAAGGGTACAATAACCGCCACGCTGGTCTCCACATTTGCCCAATTC
>WNFJ01675536.1_pt2 | contig 17148 bp, 14 predicted proteins | sample 5400461 | NCBI WGS metagenome assembly WNFJ01 (sample SAMN13153349, study PRJNA577476) | soil metagenome | isolation source: 115 cm saprolite on Douglas fir-dominated hillslope | place: USA:California | collected 2013-09-17 | reverse complement strand
CCGTACGCCGGCGCGCAGCCGGGTGACCCCTACGACCCGTCCGTGGAATCGAACTTGAGCGCCACGCGCCTCGGTGCGGGGTTCCGTCAACCGCTGGCAACGTTCGCCGAGGTGGAGCTCATCATCGCCGAGGCGGCTTACCAGACGGGGGATCAAGCCGGGGCGCTTGCGAGCTTGAACGCCGAGCGCACGGCCGCGGGGCTACCGGCGCTGGGAGCGGGCGTCACCGGGGTCGCGCTCCTCGACTCGATTATGATCGAGAAGTTTGTGGCGTTGTTCCAGAACATGGAGACGTGGAACGACCTCAAGCGCACCTGCATCCCGGCGCTCGTGCCCGCGAACTTGTCGAACGCGGGCGGACACGTGATCGCGCGTCTGCTCTACACCCAGACCGAGGCGAGCACGAATCCCAACGCCCTGCCCGATCCGACCAACGGGCGCAACTGGAACGACCCCCGCCTGGCGGGCGACCTCTGCCCCTAGTGGTGGGGCTCAACTCCGCGGTGCGGCTGCGCTAAGTTATCCGTCGGCCGACGCTCCACCCGGTACCGGGCAGTTGCCCCGGTACCGGGTGGAGCAGTTCCATGACCGCGCCCAGGGAGGGTGACGTCCATGTCCGCGCGATACGCCGCGGTGACCCTGCTCGGCCTCGCGGCCGGGTGCTACAACTACTTCCCGCTCACCACCGCCGACCCGCGGCCGGGCACGCGCGTCTCAGCACAGCTCTCGGACTCGGGCACGCTCGCCCTCAGCCGCTACCTCGGGCCTGACGTGGCCACGGTGGAGGGACGTCTCGTCGCCGTCACCGACCAAGACATCGGCATCTCCGTCGTCACCGTGCGCAATCGCAACGGCGTCGAACACTACTGGAAGGGGGAAGTCGTCACGCTGCCGCGCGGCGACGTCGCGACGCTGCGGCAGCGCAAGCTCGCGCCCGGGCGCAGTGCCTTCCTCGTCCTGGCGGGCGTCGGTGGGTCGTTCGCGATCATGGAAGCGTTCGGCCTCGTGAGCACCGGCTCGGGCGGCAACTCGGGCGGGTCGTCGACGAAGTAACGCCGCGGCGCCCCGCCCTCTGCGGCGCCCGCTCCGCCCCTCCGCTAAGCAGCCCGGGCGCGGCGTGCTCGGGGTCGCGACAGCAGCGCGGGTGTCCGTGGGCAGGGGCCGGCACCACGCTGGCCGCGGTCGGGCCCGAGCGTCGCCGCGGGTCGCACCGCCGGCGCCGGCCGCGGGGGGGCCGGTGCCCAGGCAAACTGCCGCTCGGATGCCCCGAACTCGAGCTGATGGCCGGGATGCTGGTACATGAGGTCCCCCGGCGCCGGCGCCACCCGTTTCAGAATCCAGTCCCCGTCATCCAGCGTCACCGCCGTGGGCTGCCCCGGCACCACCAGCATAAAGGACTGGGCGCCGAGGCTGTCCCGCAGCGTGCTGCGCACGTTGCCGTCCGTAGTGTGGACCGTGACATCGACCGGCATGGTGAAGGGCGGGGCGTCGCGCTGCAGTTGCTGGATGGTGAGCCTGACCGTGTGCCCTGCCGCCGCGCCACCGCCCGTTGCCGCGCTGGTCCAGCCCACGGCATAGATCGGCCGCGAGGTGCCGTACACCCACTCCTGAAAGAACCACGCGAGGCTCCGGCCGTAGCGCCGCTCGCACACCCGCTCGAAGTCCGCGGTCGTGGCGTTGCCTCCACCGTATTCCCGCAGATAGTCGCGCAGCGCGCCGAAGAACGCGGCGTCCCCGAGCACGTGGCGCAGCATGTGCAGCACCCAAGAGGCCTTCTCGAACGTCGTCGTGGTGAACATCGCCGCGAGGTCGGTCGAGTCGGGGATATAGAGCGACCCGGCGAACTCGGCCCGGTCGGCCGCGGCCATGGCGGCGTGATAGGCTGCCGTCCCACCCCAGCGTTCCTGCCACAGCGCGGCGGCGTAGGTCGCGAACCCCTCGTTCAACCACACGTCGGACCAGCTTCGCACCGACACGAAGTCCCCGAACCATTGGTGCGCCAGCTCGTGTGCCAGGATCGCATCGTTCTTGTGATCGCCGGTGATCAAAGCCGCCCCGTAGCTCGGCAGCGTCTGGTGCTCGCGGTAGCTCGGCCGCGCGAACTCGGCAATGCCGTACTTCTCCCGCAGGAAGGGGTACTCGCCGAACAACCTCACGTGACTCCGCATCAGCTCCGGCAAGATCGAGAAGTCGCGCCGGGCCCTGGTCAGGTCCTGGGGATAGACATAGAACGTCATCGGCATCGAGTCCCCGGCCGCCGGGTGATAATAGGAGGTGAAGGTCACGTAGTCGGTGATGGCCAGCGACACGACGTCGGGATACACGGGGTAGTGGACGCTCCAATGGAACGTGCGCGTGCCGTCGCGATGCTCCACCTCGCGCACCAGCCGCCCGTTCGACGCGACGATGAGCGGGCGCGGCACCGTCACCAGTAGGTCGGCCGAATCGGCCTTGGCCGCCGGCGCGTCCTGAGCGGGCCACCACTGGCGCGCGCTGTAGGGCAAGCCGTAGCTCGCGATCATCGGCACCCCGTCGTGGCTGCCGAAGGAGAACCCCCGCCCGCGGGGGTGCCCGTGATAGGCGACGGTGACCGCGCTACCCGCCCGCGGCCGTCGGTCCTTCGGGAGCGTGAGCTCGATCCGGTTCAGGGGCCGCTCGAACCCCACCCGCCGACCGTCCACCAGTACCGAATCCACGCTGAGGGTGTCATCGAGGTCGAGCCCCAGGCGCAGCGCAGCGGGCGCGTCTTGGGGGGCCGTAAGGCCGCCGAGCTCGACCGACCCGCTCAGCGACTGCGCCACCGGGTCGACGCGCAGCGTCAGACGGTAGTAACGAACGCGGATGGCGGGCGCGCCGGGCCCCGCTCGCCCCCGCCGGTCGGCGCGCGGCGTGACCGGCACGGGGGGCTCACCGCGCCCGCCGCGCGCCTCCCGCTGACGCCCGATTACGAGGGCGAGCAGCGCCACGGCGCTGATCGCGGCGGCGGAGCGCCAGGGCGGAGCGGCTGGGGATGCGGCGATGGGGAATGCTCGAGCTCGGGACCCCGGCAGCATAGGCCCGCCGTGGCCCCAGGCCTAGCTCCACTTTGCCCATCCCGATGGTGCCAGTGCGGGAGCGGCGCCGCCGATCCCGGCGGGCGTTCAGCCGGGGGGCGCCGAGCGCCGCCGCCACGCGACGCCCCAGCGTGCGCAGCCGCTCCACGGGCTCGTTTGAGTACACCAGGCGTACGTAGCCGTCGCTCGCCTGAGACCCCCAATCGCGCATCGGCGTGGCCGCCACCCTCCCCGCCGTCAGCAATCGATCCGACGCCGCGGTCGAGGTCAGCCCCAGGGCCGCCACGTCGAGCAGCAGCGACCACCCGCCCGCCGCCGGCCGGCACGGCCAGCAGGCGAGCTGCTCGAGCACCGTGTCCCGGCGCCGCTGCCACTCGCGCCGACACGTCTCAAAGTCGGCGGCCGGCGCGCCGAGCGCGGCCACGGCGGCGGCCTGCGCGATCCCCGTCCCGGTGACGACGTTGTAGAGATGCGCTCGGCGCACGTCGCTGATCACCGGCTCGGGACCCACCACCCAGCCGATGCGCCAGCCGATCATGCGAAACTCCTTCGACACCGAGCCCACCGTGAGCGTGCGGGCCGCCATGCCGGCGAGCCCCGCGGGATGGATGAACGGCACGGCATCGAACAGAATACGCTCCATCGCGGCGTTATAGACGAGCCACAGCTCCGCGTCACGACACAGCGCCGCCACGGCGTCCCACGCCGCCTGGTCGAGCACCGCCCCGGCCGGCGTGGCGGGGTTCATCAGAAACACGACGCGCGTGCGCGGCGTGAGCGCCCGTCGTAACGCGTCGAGATCGAGGCGCCATCCCTGCGGCTCCGGCACGAACGGCACGAACCGCGGCACCGCGCCCACGAGGCGCACGCGGTTGATCATGCCCGCGTACGTCGGGTCGGTGAGAATGACCTCGTCGCCGGGATCGGTAGTTGCGAGCAAGGCGTCGAGCAGGCCCTCCGTGCCGCCGCACGTGATGACCACCTGGTCGGGCGTGTAGGCGACGCCGCTCTGGTGACGCAGCCGCTCGGCCACCGCGGTCCGCAATTCCGGCGTCCCTTCGAACGGCAGGTAGCTGTTGGCGCGGTCCGCGGCGAGCGCCCGCTCGGTCGCCGCCACCGCGGCGGCGGGCGGCCGCAGATCGGTGTCCAAGTTCTCGAGCCGCAGCACCTCGGGATCGGCGCCCGCGGCGCGCGCCACGCGGTCGATGTGGAAGCCGGGGATGTCCTGCAGCCGCCGCACCGTCATCTGCGGTCTCCTTATGTTGGGGCTGGGAACGCTCGAGGCCTCGCCCGGCGCCCCAAGAACTGCCGCGCGCCGTCCCCCGCGTCGACCACGCCCACGCCCCGCCCGATGCGCGCCCGGCAGCACGGTTAGGTTACGGGGATGGCTGGCCCTACGCATGAGTCCAGATTGCCCGTCCGAATGGTGCCAGACGGAAGCGGCGCCCGGTGACCCCGCGCACCACGTCGAGCGCCCCGCCGACGCTCGTCCGGGTCGATCCCGCCGCCCCGGCCCCGCTGTATCGCCAGATCTACGACTCGTTGCGCGACGCCATCGTGGCCGGTCGCCTTCGCCCGGGCGCTCGGGTGCCGCCGACGCGCGTGCTCGCGCGCGAGCTCCAGGTGTCGCGCAACACCACGTCGGCGGCGCTGGCGCAATTGCGGGCCGAGGGCTACCTCGCGGTGCGACCGCGCTCGGGCACGTTCGTGAGCCCCCTGTTACCGGAGACGACGCTGGCGGCGCCGCGGCCGCACGAGGGCGCCACGGCTCCGGACCACCCTGGCGGCGGACCGGCGCGGTCCCCAGCACCCGGCCGGCATCCCGCGCTGTCGCGCCACGGCGCTCGGCTCGCGACCCTCGGCATCCCGGGCGGCGGCCCGTCCCGGCCGTTCCGCATCGGGGTCCCCGCCCTGGATGCCTTTCCCTGGGAGCTCTGGGCCCGCCTGACGAGCCGCCGGCTGCGTCACTCCCCAGAGGCGGTCTCGGGTTACGGCCCGAGCGCCGGCTACGCGCCGCTACGCGAGGCGATCGCCGCGTCCGTGGCCGCCGCCCGGGGGGCCGTGTGCACGGCGGCGCAGGTCGTCATCACGAGCGGCACGCAGCAGGCGCTCGATCTCGTGGCGCGCCTGCTCGTCGACGAAGGGGACGCCGTCTGGGTCGAGGACCCGGGCTATCCCGGGGCACGCGCCGCGTTCGCCGCGGTGGGCGCGCGCCTCGTCCCCGTGCCACTCGACGGCGAAGGACTCGATGTCGCGGCCGGAGCCCGACTGGCCCCGCGGCCGCGGCTCGTCTACACGACCCCGTCGCGCCAATACCCGCTCGGCGTCACGATGAGCGCCGCCCGCCGCTTCGAATTGCTGCGCTGGGCCGGACGTGCGAACGCCTGGATCGTAGAAGACGACTACGACAGCGAATTTCGCTACGTCAGTCGGCCCCACGCCTGTCTCCAGGGGCTCGACGAGAGCGGCCGCGTGCTGTACGTCGGCACGTTCAGCAAGACCGTCTTCCCCGGCCTCCGGCTCGGCTACGTGATCGTTCCGTTAGCGTTGGGCGTCGCCTTTGCGAACGCGCGCGGTGTGGCCGACTGGCACTCCCCCGCCCTGGAACAGGCCGTGCTCAGCGATTTCATCAGCGAAGGACATTTCGCGCGGCACGTGCGGCGGATGCGCGTCTTGTACCAGGCGCGCCGCGACGCCCTGGTTGAGGCAGCGCGGCAACACCTGGGCGAGCACCTGGAGCTCGGTGACGCGAGCGCCGGGATGCACGTGGTGGGATGGTTGTCCCGCGGCATCGACGACCGTCGCGTCGCGGAGCGCGGCGGCCCCGCGGGGCTTGAGCTGCAAGCGGTCTCGAGCTTCGCCACGGAGCCGCTGCGGCGCGGCGGGGTGCTGCTCGGCTACGCGGAGTTCGCGCCGGCCACGCTGCGGGCGGCGGTCGAGCGCCTCGCCGCGCTGCTCAACGGCACCAGCCCGCCGGTCACCGTCGTCGCGCGGGGCGCCAGTGACACGGCCACAGCGCACCGTCGGGCGCGCGGGCGAACTCCACGTCGCTCACCAAACACCCCCATTGACCGCCGCCCGCGTACAGCATGTAGGCCGGCCCCGCAAAGGGATCGGTGACGCGGCGGAAGGTCGACGGCATGAGGGTGATCTCGACGTAGCTCTGGCGACCGCTGATGCGGCGCTCATAGACGACGGCGAGGTTCTCGGGGGCGGGCGTCTCGGCGGGCCGGCTTGCTCCGGCGCCGCAGGAGGCGGCCCCGACCACGAGCACGCAGCCAACCCAACTTCTCCGCTGTGTCCGTCGCCGCACGAGCGGCGGCGCCGAACCACTCAGCTCACGCACCATGGATCCCCCACTATGCGGGCGCGAGCCACACTAATGCGGCGCAGGGGCGGCTCCTATCCAGGTGCGACGAATCGCGTGCCGGGCGCGACGGGCCGGCGGCGCGTCGCGATGGAATGGCGGCGCGCCGAGCTCCTCAGCGTGGCGGCGCGGGCGACGGGGGCGCCTGGGGCGGTGGCGACGCCGGCGCGTCCAGGACCTCGCGCACCTTGCGCGCCAACGCCTCCGGCATGAACGGCTTCTGCAAAAACGCGAGCCCCGCGGCGAGCACGCCCTGCTCGACGATCGACTCATCCGCGTAGCCCGAGATGTACAGCTGGCGCATCTCCGGGCGGCTCGGTGCCAGGACCAGCCCCACTTCGCGCCCGCTCATTCCCGGCATCACCACGTCGCTCACGAGCAGGTGGATCGGCCCGGAGTGCCGCTGCGAGACGCGCAGCGCTTCCTCACCATCCGCCGCCACGAGCACTCTATAGCCACGCGCCTCGAGCACCTTCTGGGTCAGCCGCCGCACCTCGGCCTGGTCCTCGACTAAGAGCAGGGTCTCCGAGCCGCCCAACGCGGTGGCTGGCGGTGGGGCGGTCGCGGGCTCGGCGGTCCCTTCGACGCGCGGCAGCCAGATCGTGAAGGTCGCGCCCCGATCCGGCTCGCTCTCAACCCAGATGTAGCCGCCGCTCTGCTTCACGATGCCATACACCATGGCGAGCCCGAGCCCGGTCCCCTTACCCTTGGGCTTCGTGGTGAAGAAGGGCTCGAAGACCCGCGCCTTGGTCCCCGCATCCATCCCCATTCCCGTGTCGCGCACGGCGAGGCGGACGTAGGGGCCGGGCCCGATCGGTACCTGCGCCGGTGCGGCGCCGCGCGAGACGTCGACGTTGCCGGTCTCGATGGTGAGGCGCCCGCCCCGCGGCATCGCATCCCGCGCGTTGACCGCGAGATTCATGATGACCTGTTCCAGCTGTCCGGGATCGGCGCGCACCACACCCAGGTCCGGCGCCAGCACGTGGCGCACCTCGACGTCCTCCCCGATCAACCGCTCCAGCATCCGCTCGACCTCGAGCACCAGGGTGTTGAGGTCGAGCAGCCGCGGGGCGAGCACTTGCTGGCGGCTGAAGGCGAGCAGCTGACGCGTGAGATCCGCCGCCCGCAGCGCCGCCTGGCGCACCGCCGCGGCATCCTCGCGCCCCGGGTGCTGCGGGCCGAGCATCTCGAGCAGGAGATCGGTGGAGCCGAGCATCGCCGTCAGCAGGTTGTTGAAATCGTGCGCGATGCCCCCCGCCAGGCGCCCGATCGCTTCCATCTTCTGGGCCTGCAGCAGCTGCGCCTCCAACTGCTTGCGATGCGTGATCTCGGTCGACACCCCGACCACCTGACGCGCGCTGCCGTCGACGCCGACGAGCGGGATCTTCACCGTCTGAAACCAGCGCGCGCCGCCGGTGCGCGCGTCGGTGACCGGCTCTTCGGCAATGAACTTCGGCTGCCCCGACGCCATCGCCTCCCGGTCGTCGCGCAGGAAGTGCTCGACTTCGTCCTGGTTGGGGTTGAAGTCGGCGTCCCCCTTGCCGATTAGCCCCTCGACGGTCGTGCCGTAGATGTCGGCGAGCGCCTGATTGACGAGCGTGAACTTTCCGTCCCAATCCTTCACGAAGATGAGGCTGGGGTTAGCGTCGATCACCTGACGCAAGAAGCGCTGCTGCGCCCGCACCATCTCGTCGGCGCGTTTGCGCTCCACCGTCATCGCGATCTGCGTCGAGACGAACTCGAGGACCCGCGTCTCCGCCTCGCCGTAGCGGACGCCCTCGGTGTAGGTCTGCACCGCCAGGACCCCGATCGTGGTGTCCTGGATCTTGAGCGGCACCCCGAGCCACTGCGCCGACGGCGCGCCGATCAGGTCGGCCTCGCCCCGGCGCTCGAGTTCGCGATGACGGGCCTCATCGGCGAGCAGCGGCTCCCCGGTCCGCAACACGTACTCCGTCAGGCCGCGGCCGGCTGGCTTGGGCGGCGGGGGCGGGTCGTACTCGTCCACGAAATAGGGAAAACTGATCGTGTTTTGGGCGGCGTCGTACAGCGCGATGTAGAAGTTGCCGGCGGGCATCAACTCGCCCACGATCTGATGGATGGCGCGAAACAGCTCCTCGAGCGTCGGCGCGGTGTGCGCCGCCTCGGAGATCCGATAGGTCGCGAGCTGGGTCTGCTCCGCGCGCTTGGGGTCCGCGATGGCCCGGGCCGACGCGCGGCCCGAGTCACGCGGATGGCGGGGTCGTCTACCCGCCATGCGCTCGATCCCCCGACAGCTGAGTCGCCTTCACCCTGCGAGCCTGCCCACGCTGAGATGCGACAATTATGGCGCGCTCCGGGGCGCCGTGGGAGACGGGTCGGCGCCGGGCGCGCTCTGGAGCTCGCAGCGCATCTCGTTGGTCGCCACGAACCCCAGCTTCTCGTACAAGAGCCGGCCCTCGGCCGACGCGTGCAGAGTCAGTCGCCGGATGCCGTGGGCGCGCGCCCAGTCAATCACCTCCCGCATCAGACGCTCGGCCACGCCGCGCCGGCGCCAGGGACGTTCCGTGAACACGTTGAACACGTAGGCCTCGGAGGCCGCCGTCACCCGCCCCCGGGCGTCGGGGCGTGGCAACCGCTCGATGAGCTGCACGCCCGCGCCTGCCACGATTTCCTCGGGCCGATCCGCCCGCACCGCCAGCCAGCCATGAAAGCGGCCCGCGGGAATCGCCTCGGCGAAATGCGCGAGGGAGGCAGCCACCAGGCCGTCATACGACGCGGCCGGCAGCTCGCCCATGTCGCGGAACATCTCGGCGCGATGGCGCGCCAGCACCGCGGCGTCGCCCGCGACGGCGCGACGGATCATGACGTTGTCCGGCACGTGCGCTCCACCCTTCCCGAAGGGCCGGCGCGGAGCACCCTCAACGCCGCCGGCGGCCATGAGCTGTTGGGATAATCACACCGGCGCCGCCCGCGGCGCCACCGGTGCCCACCGTGCGCGCGGCGCGGGGCCCTCGTAGCTTGTTCGGGAGCCGCCCGCCCTCGGGGAGTCGCTCGTGCCACGCTCGTCGCTCGTCGCTGCCGTCCTGCTCGTGCCGTGTCTCGCCATCGGACGCGCGGCGTCCCAAGTACCTACCGTCCCCGACTCGGAGGTGGCTAACCATGTTGGGCAGGCCGTCACCGTGGAGGGGCTCGTCGCGAGCGTTCACGTATCGCATTCCGGCATCATTTTCCTAAACTTCGGCCGGCCCTTCCCGTCGCAAACGGTCACTGCGGTCGTCTTTCGCGCCGCCGCGGGGCGCTTCCCCGACCCGCACCAGTGGGAAGGCCGACGGGTGCGGGTGACGGGAGAGGTGCGCCTCTACCGTGGCCGACCGGAGATCGTGCTCAGCGCCCCGGACCAACTGCAGCCGGCTCCGTAAGGAGCGCCACCGGGACCCGGCTGTCGTTCGTCGGATCCGGGCGTCGACTCGTCGCACCGCTGTAGTCGGGCCGGCGCGCGGCACGTAGCGTATACCGCTGAGGTGTCGCCCGGCGCCGTCGCCTGCACCTCACTGGCGCCAGACCGGAGGAGATCCCTGCGACGGGAGCCACGACGCACGAAACGCCGCAGTTGGTTGGCCCTGGCGCGAGCGGGCGCGCTGGCGCCGGCGCTCCTGGTCGCATCATTGGACGCGCAAGACAAAGCGAACGACTCGAGTGCAACGAGTTGGACCTATGAAACCCAGGATGCGCGCTTCCGCGCGGAGGTCATCGCCACCGGCCTCGAGCGGCCTGTTGGACTGTCGTTCCTGCCAGACGGTCGCTTGCTCGTCGCCGACCGGCCGACCGGCCAGCTCAGCCTTCTCGACCTGAAAACGGACAGCCTGACCCACGTCGATGGCATGCCTCCCGTGCATGGGAAGGTCGACGGCGGCCTCCTCGATGTGCTGGTGCACCCGGACTACGCGCACAATGGCTGGGTCTATCTGGTGTACGCAGAGGAGGGCCCCACCGGCAACACCACGGTCGTCGATCGGGCGCGCCTCGGCGGCGCGACCCTGGTGGACCGGGAGCGGCTGTTCACGGCGCGGCCGGTCATCCCCAACAGCAACGAATTCGGCGCGCGGGTCGTGCTCGACCGGGGCTTCTTGTACATCTCGCTGGGCCAGCGCAACACGCCGGCGTTGGCGCAGGACCTGGGCGCGGATCCTGGCAAGATCATTCGGCTGCGTGAGGATGGCAGCGTCCCGCCCGACAACCCGTTCGTGCGTCGTCGCGGCGTGCTCCCCGAGATCTGGTGCTACGGCAACCGCAACCCCGTCGGGCTCGCCGTGAACCCGTGGACCGGCGAGCTGTGGGAACACGAACACGGGCCGATGGGAGGCGACGAGGTGAACATCATTCGGCGGGGCCGCAACTACGGCTGGCCGGTGATCAGCTACGGTCGCGAGTACAACGGCCGACCGGTCGGCGCAGGAATCACCCATCACCCCGGGATGGAGCAGCCGGTCTACTATTGGCGCCCGGACATCGCGCCGAGCGGCATGATCTTCTACACGGGCGACGCCTTTGCCAATTGGCGCGGGGACCTATTCATCGGTGCCCTCGTCCAGGGCCATCTGAACCGGCTCGTGATCGAAGGGAACCGCGTCCTCCACGAAGAACGGCTGCTGCAAGATCGCGGCTGGCGGGTGCGCGCCGTCGCCCAGGGTCCGGACGGCCTCATCTATCTCGGGGTGGACCCGGGGATGATCATCCGCTTGCGACCGATCGCGGGCGGGAACCCACCCTAGACGCGGGGTTCCCCCGCTGTCTCCCGGCGGTGGGATCCTCGCGCGGTAACGCGAGCCGCCCCCGCCATTCAGCGCGTCACGGGCTTCGGGTTCGGGCCTGGTAGGGGACGACGATCATCAGCGCGTCAGGCGCGCCCGGATGTACCAGATAGGGCAGCGTCGCTTCGGTCTCGTATCCCAAGTCCTGCGCGGTCATGAAGGGGGCATAGAACATGAGGTGCCCCGGGAAGTGGATGATTTTTTGGCTCGAAGGATCGAATACCCAGTTCTCGTCCGACAGCATGTACACGATGCCCGGCTTGGTCGGAGCGCGAAAGCGTCCCGCGCGGTAGCCATCGCGGATGGCGCGCGCGATCTCCGCCTCCGACTTACCCTGCGCCCGGAGCTCCTCCACATGAAGGCGGGCCAGCAGCGTGGTCCGGCTGCCCTCGGCATCGAAGCATTGTGGCTCCATCGTGGTCACGCGCTCCCGCTCGACCATGCAGCTGAACCCGTTGGAGCCGTCGCGCACCTTCTCGTATCCGTTCCGAGCGAGCACGTACACCGCCGCGTTCGCAGCCACCGCCGGGGGCGCAGCGCTCAGCGCCAGCTCGATCTGCCGGTCGCGCGACACTGCCGCGTCGTAGTGCGGAGGCGCGGTCTCGGCCGCCGAGCTCGGAGCTTGCGCCGCGGCAACGCCGCCATTCCACACCACGATCGCGATGGACCAGTTGCATAGCGTCATGACCGCCCCTCCCGGAGCCGCCCCCTGCCCGAATAGGGGGTCGCGGGCCCCGCGTGCAACGCTGTTACGACGAACGGTCGACAGGATGCGACGAGCGGGCCGCGGCACTGAGCCGAGCGAGCATGCTCACTACCGCGGACGCCGTGATCACTCCAAACGCTCGTCTCGGCCGGCCAACGCCCGGCCGAGCCGCCGACCCTCGACCCACTGCCAGGAGAGCAAGGCCGGCACGCCGAACCCGAGTTGCCGGCCCCGCCGGGCGAGCGCGAGCGCCAGCGCGACCTCCGGGGAGATCCCCGTCGCCGCACCGAGCAGCAGGAAGCTCCCTTCCTGCGTGCCGAGGCCGGCAGGCACGACGAACGCGGCGCTCTGCACCGCCTGCGTCAGGCTCTCGACCGCGAGGGCGGTGGCGATGGTCGCAGGGTGACCGAGCAGATACAACGTGAGCCAGAGTTCGCCCGCGCCCGCGCACAATCCGGCGAGCTGCCAGGCGGCGCAGCGCACGAGGTCGCCGGGCCGGCGATACAACTCGCGCACCGCGGCGTCGAGCCGGGCCGGGTCCGTCACCGCGCCTAGGACGGCGCGGCCGGCCACCGCGGCGAGGACGCGCTCGACGAGCTGCGCCAGCCCCCAATGCCGCTGCACGAGGACGAACAGGACGATCACCGGCACGCTCAGCACCAGGCCCACGAGGAGGAGGCGCGCCGTGGCGTGGTCGTGCAGCGCGGCGAACAGGAGCCCGAGGCCCGCCAGCGCGAACAGGAGCTGCGTGAACATGGTGATCGTGACTTCCACGATCACGCTGGCGCTGGCGCGGGCCCCGCTGACGCCCCACATCAGGAGCAGCCGGACGGCCGCCACCTCCCCGCCCACCCGCGCGACTGGAAGCAGTGCGTTGATCGAGTCCCGCACCGCCGCCACCCATACGAGCAGCGGCAGCCCCGCTCTCCGCTCTCCCCGCAACAGGGCGCGCCAGCCCACGGCATCGAGGGCGACCGGCACGAGATGCGCGGGGACGATCCACAAGAGCGGCCACCCGGCGAGCGCGAGGAGGCGCAGCACGGCCGGCAGCCCAGTATAGAGGAGCAGCGCGATCGCGAGGGCCAGTCCGACGACGCCGCTCACCGCGACTGCCAAGCGGATGGCGCCCCGCCGTCCGTGCCTCCCCTGCGCCACCTCGGTCACCCTAGAGCACCTCCCGGTTCGGCCTCATCCTACCCTGGCCTCTGCCGCGACACCACCCGTAGCTTTCGCTCAACGCGAATCCCAGCCCTGCGGAGGCCGCGACTGAGATGACGTGGTGGTACGTGAGCCTCCCCGGCGCCGCGATGTGGGCCGGGGTGCTGCTAGCGCCGTGGCGGCCGTGGAGCACCCGCGAGCGGCTTGAGCCAGGCCCGCCATCGCCCGACAACGACTTCGGCGAGCTCACCGCGGTGATCCCCGCCCGCAACGAAGCCGCCCTCATCGGCCGGACGCTCCGAGCGCTCCTCGGGCAGGGGCGCGGTCTCCGTGCCGTCGTGATCGACGACCAGTCTTCGGACGACACGGCCCGGGTGACGCGTGAGGCGGGGGGCCGCGCCGTGGACGTGGTTGCGGGGGAACCCCTGCCGCGCGGCTGGACGGGGAAGCTGTGGGCCCTGGAGCAGGGCCGGCGCCGCGTGACGACGCCGCTCACCTTGCTCCTCGATGCCGATATCGAGCTCGCCCCGGGCACGGTCGCCGCGCTCCTCGCCTGGATGCGCCAGGATCACCGGCAGCTCGTCTCGATCGCGGCGACGCTCAGGACGGACACGTTTTGGGAGCGGGTGCTGATGCCGGCGTTCGTGTTCTTCTTCAAGCTCCTGTATCCGTTCCGAGTATCGAACTCCCGCTCCCGCCTCGTCGCAGCCGCCGCCGGCGGCTGCATCCTGATCGAGACTCGGGTCCTTGCCGAGCTGGGGGGCTTTGCCGCACTCAAGGGCGCGCTCATCGACGACTGCACCCTGGCACGGCTCGTGAAGGCCCGCGGGCACCGCACCTGGATCGGCTTGTCGCATGGCGTCCGGAGCCTGCGACCCTATGGCAGCCTCGGGTCCGTCTGGGATGTCGTGGCCCGCTTGGCGTTCACCCAGTTGCGCTACTCGTTGCTGCTGCTCGTCGCCTCGACGGCACTCCTCGTGGCGGCGTTCTGGTCGCCACCGCTCGCCCTGGCGTGGCCGGATGCCCGGGCGCGCTGGACGGGTGCCGCCGCGCTCGCGGCGCTCGTCCTGAGTTACGCGCCGACGCTGCGCTTCTATCGCCAATCGCCCGCCTGGGGCCTCGCACTGCCGTTCGTCGGCACCCTCTATCTCGCCATGACCTGGAGTTCGGCCTTCCGCTACTGGCGCGGCACCCGGGCGCGCTGGCGCGGCCGCAGCTACGCTACCGGCGACCTGCTCGACGACGCCCGACCGTGACGACGCTCGTCACCGGCGCGACCGGCTTCGTCGGCTCGGCCGTCGCCCGCCGACTGCTCGCGGCCGGACACCAAGTCCGGGCCCTCGTCCGCCCCACCAGCGACCGGCGCAACCTCCAGGGCCTGCCCGTGGAGATCGCGGTCGGGGACCTGACGGACTCGGACTCGCTGCGGGCCGCCCTGCAGGGCTGCCGCGTGCTGTTTCACGTCGCCGCCGACTACCGCCTGTGGGTGCGTGATCCGCGGGCGATGCACGCCGCCAACGTGGACGGTACCGTCGCGCTGATGCGCGGGGCGCTCGAGGGCCAGGTCGAGCAAATCGTCTACACCAGCAGCGTGGCGACCCTCGGGCTCAACCGCGACGCGACCCCCGCCGACGAGGACACCCCCGTCGTCCTCGAGGACATGATCGGGCCGTACAAGCGCTCCAAGTTCCTGGCGGAACGGGAAGTGCGACGCCTCGTCGACACGGAAGGCCTGCCCGCGGTGATCGTGAACCCGTCGACCCCGGTGGGCCCGGGGGACGCGAAGCCGACGCCCACCGGCCGGATGATCGTCGACGCCGCCCGCGGACGCATCCCAGCGTTCGTGGACACGGGCTTGAACCTCGTGCACGTGGACGACGTGGCCGAGGGCCACCGCCTGGCGCTCGAGCGCGGTCGTGCCGGCGCGCGCTACATCCTGGGTGGGGAAAACTTGACGCTCCGAGAGATCCTCACCCAGATCGCCGCCCTCACGGGCCACGCCCCACCCCGACTGCGCCTCCCCCGCGTGGCGCTCTATCCGCTCGCCTACGCCGCCCAAGCGTGGGCGCGGCTCAGCCGTCGCGGCACGCCGCTCGTCACCGTGGATGAGCTGCGCATGGCCCGCAAGCGCATGTTCTTTAGCTCTGCCCGGGCCGAACGCGAGCTCGGCTATCGGGCCCGCCCTGCCGCGCAGGCGCTCGGAGACGCCGTGGGATGGTACCGCGAGCATGGCTATCTCGGGAGCTAGCGTCGGTCTCGCGCTCGGGCTGCTCTTGGCCGCGGGTGCGCTCGGCTATGCCGCCGCCGCGCTGTGGGTCGTCGCCGCATGGCGCGGAGCGGCGCCTGTCGCCGCATCCCCGCTCCCCTCCCGTCCCGCGGTATCGGTCTTGAAGCCCCTCGCCGGGATGGAGCCCGAGCTCCACGCGAACCTGCGCTCCTTCTGCGACCAGGATTACCCCCACTTCGAAGTCATCCTGGGCGTGGGGGATCAGAGCGACGCCGCGCTCGCCGCGGCGCGCCAGATCGCCGCCGACTTCCCCGACCGCGTCCGCCTCGTCGTAGGCGACCACCTGGCCGGGGCGAACCGCAAGGTCGCGAACCTCGCCAACATGATGAGCGCCGCGCGGCACGACTGGATCGTGGTCGCCGATAGCGACGTGCGCGTGGGCCGCGACTACTTGAGCCGCCTCGTGGGGCCCCTCGGCGATCCGGGCGTCGGCGTGGTCACCTGCCTCTATCGTGCCCGGCCGCTCGGCCCCGTGTGGTCGCAGCTCGGTGCCCTGGCTGTGAACGACTGGTTCCTGCCGTCGGTCCTCGTGAGCCAGGCGCTCGGCTCGCAGCGCTTCGTCTCGGGCGCTACGCTCGCCCTGCGCCGCGAGGTGCTGGAAGCGGTGGGGGGGTTCGCCGCCCTCGCGAGCCACCTGGCCGACGATTACGAGCTCGGTCGGCGTACCCGCGCCCGCGGCTTCGGCACGGTGCTGTCCCCGGTACTCGTCGAGACGCTCGTCCACGAGCCGAGCGCCCGGGCCTTAGTCGAGCACGAGGTGCGCTGGCTCTGCACGATCCGCGGCGTGGCGCCCTGGGGCTACCTGGGCCTCGGGGTGACGCAGACGCTCGTCGCGTCCCTCCTCGCAGGCCTGCTCGTCGGCCCCCACCCCTGGGCGCTCGGCCTGCCGGCCGTGGCGCTGGCCCTGCGGCTCATGGTACACTTCACCGCGCAGCGGCGCCTGGGGGTTCCGGGTGCGGGGCTCGGCACCGCATTGCTCCTCCCGCTGCGCGATCTCCTCGGCTTCGCCGAGTGGGTGGCGGGATTCTTCACGCGGCGCGTGCGTTGGCGCGAGCAGCAGCTCGCCGTCGCGCCGGAAGGCCGCATTCGCATGGTCACGGAGTCGTCGCAATGATGAAGACGCTGTTCCTGCAGGCGCCGTCCTTTGACGGGTTCGACGGGGGCGCGGGCTCGCGCTACCAGGCGAAGCGTGAGGTGCGCTCGTTCTGGTTCCCCACCTGGCTCGCCCAACCCGCCGCGCTCGTGCCGGACAGCCGGCTCATCGACGCGCCGCCCGCCGGGCTCGGCATGGACGCCGTGCTGCCGCTGGCCGGCCAGTACGACCTCGCCGTCTTGCACACGAGCACCCCGTCCTTCCCCGCCGACGTGCGCTGCGCCGAAGCGCTCAAGGCGGCGAACCCGCGCCTCACGATCGGCCTCGTGGGCGCCAAGGTGGCGGTCGAGCCGGAGCCCTCGCTCACCGCATCGCCGGCGATCGACTTCGTGGCGCGCGAAGAGTTCGACTTCACCATCAAGGAAGTCGCCGAAGGGCGCCCGCTCGCTGACATCGCCGGGTTGAGCTTCAAGACCCCGGCCGGGACCGCGGTCCACAACCCCGATCGTCCACTGCTCTGGAACATGGACGAGTTGCCCTTCGTGGCCCCCGTCTACAAGCGCGATCTCCGGGTCGAGGACTACTTCATCGGCTACCTGAAGCACCCCTACGTCTCGCTCTACACCGGCCGCGGCTGCCGCTCCAAGTGCAGCTTCTGCCTGTGGCCGCAGACCGTGGGTGGGCACAAGTACCG
>WNFJ01320357.1_pt4 | contig 17149 bp, 13 predicted proteins | sample 5400461 | NCBI WGS metagenome assembly WNFJ01 (sample SAMN13153349, study PRJNA577476) | soil metagenome | isolation source: 115 cm saprolite on Douglas fir-dominated hillslope | place: USA:California | collected 2013-09-17 | reverse complement strand
TTGGCCTCGATTGTGAATCGGCTGCGTCGGCTTCGCCTGAGGATCAAAACAAGATTTCGTCTGGACTCTGCTTCGCCTCTGGCACGCATCTGTGTTAGGTTGAATCTCGTATGAGCGCACTGAGTCTTACAGGCGGTTTACAGGCGGATTTGCCAGGAGAGCTTGCAGTCAGGGGCACACAAGGCGAGCAGTGCGCTGTATGCGAATCTTGCAAAGGGCTTATTTGCAAGGTTTTACGCTAAGTTGTTGATTCCACGGTTGGGGACGTAGTTCAGTTGGTTAGAACGCTGCCCTGTCGTTGGTTAGAATCCCACACTGTCACGGCGCAGTCCCTGACAACTCTCGATATCCGCGATTGTTTTCAAGGCACTTGCGATGGCCTTTCGCCAATAGAACGCCTAAGCGGCGGGATCGAACTCTCCTCGCTCAAGCGAATCGCGTGAGCGCAAGTAAACCCATAAGCTGGAATCTTCGAGCACATCTGTGTTTTCAATAAGTTGCGTGGAATCAACAAAAGCACCTCGTCAATGAAGTCAGTTTTGGCAGCCAAGACAGGTTTTGTGTCACAGTTATGGCACAGTTCTCCGCTTCTGGCCGTCAGTCAGAGACTTGGCCCCAATTTCTGCGTGAACCTCGCCTACAAATCGTCCTTCATTAGTGGCATCTCCTCATAGTCGGCGGCAGCTTCGTTCGAGTTCAAGAAAGTCTAGTTCATGGAGTCTCCAGTTCAGCTCTCCTGGCATCCCACTCGACAAGGTAAATTAACTTTGCCACGTAGCACACCTTGCGTCCACCCATTACTGTCGCCACCCGCCGCCAAGCGCCTTATACAACTGCACTAAACTTCGGTATTCATCACCCCGCGCTGCAGCCAGTGTTAGTTCAGCTGAGTAAAGCGATCGTTGTCCATCCAGAACTTCCAGATAGGTGGTTGTGCCACCGGTGTAACGGATGTTGGAGATGCGTACGGTTTCCAGCAGGTCGGCCACGGTTCGCTGTTGACGCACTCGCACTTCACGATTTTTCTGGTAGCCGATCAGCGCATCGGACACATCTCCAAAAGCGCGCTGAATGGTCTGCTGGTACACAATGAGGGCCTGCTTGTTTTCGGACTGCGCCAGGTGCAAGTTCCCGCGCAATGCCCCCCCGGTGAAAATGGGTTGACTCACCTGAGCGCCATACGACCAGATGCCGAGATGGGAGTCCATGAGACTTGAGAAAGCGCTGCTGCGGCCGAATGCTCCGCCGCGAGATCCGGTCAATGCGATCTGCGGAAAGAACTCGGCTTTCGCGACGCCAATTCTCGCATTCGTCGCGACAAGAAGTTGCTCAGCCTCGCGAATGTCCGGCCGCCGTTCCATGAGAGCCGAGGGAAGGCCCGGTGGCACCTCGGGCGGCAGTGGTTGTTCAATTAGTGCCAGCCCACGCCGTAGGCCCTCGGGATACTCGCCGATCAGAATGCTGATTGCGTTTTCCTCCTGCGCGATGAGTCGCTCCAAATCGGGTACCCGCGCGTCTGCGGTGTCAAGAACCTGCTGAGCCTGCAGAACGTCGAGCTTCGTGGCTACGCCGTTGTTGAGACGAAAGTTCGTAAGTCTGACCGAATCGGTTTGCGTCTTCACTGTCTCTTGGGTGATCTGGAGTTGCAGATCGAGTTGCAGCAGCGTGTAGTAATCCGCAGCGATGTCGCTGACCAAGGTAAGAATCACGGTCTGCTTAGCGTCTTCGGTTGCCAGCAGTTCCGCGCGCGAAGCTTCGGTCCCGCGCCGCAGTTTTCCGAAGAGATCAAGCTGAAAGGCCGCATCGGCGGTAAGCGTCAGAAAATTGCTGTTTGTCTGCGTGGTCCAATCCTTGCCGCCGTTGAAATCGCCATTGCCCGCCACTTGGGGAAACAGCCTGGATCGCGTGACAGCGAGTTGGGCGCGAGCAGAGTTGATGCGCTCTGCGGCAAGCCGCAAATCGTAATTCTGCTTGAGCCCCGTGCGAATGAGTTCCTGCAGTCTCGGATCATGGAAGGCTTCCCACCAGGGAAGATCCCCATACGATGAGACCTGCGCTTGTGCTTGGGCGTCCGGAGCAAGAGTTCGGAAAGCCGCCGGCGTCTGCACCGCGGGCTTATGATAGTTGGGACCTACCATGCAGCCGGCAAGCGAAGCCACAGTGAACGCGGCAACGATCAGCATTGCGAATCTGGTCACTCGCGGACGACTTCGCCTGTTACCGGGTTGGCTATCGGAGGGATTCACATCAGTCTCCCATCTCCGCAGCCGGCGTCGTGGGCAGCGACGATGACGCTACCTCCTTCCCAGCGCCAGACCATTTCTCAACGAGGTAGAAGATCGCCGGGATGAAGAAGATTCCGATGCAGCTCGCAGCCAGCATCCCTCCGATTACAGTGGTGCCCATGATCTGGCGCGCCACAGCACCGGCTCCGGTTGCTGTCCACAGCGGGATGCATCCGAAGATGAATGCGAGTGAGGTCATCAGGATCGGCCTCAGCCGCAATCTCGCGCCCTTCAGGGCAGCGTCGGCCAGCGGGCTTCCCTTCTCAAATTCTGCCTTTGCAAATTCGACTATCAGGATTGCGTTCTTTGCCGCGAGGCCAATCAGCATGACCAACCCGATCTGCGAATAGACGTCGGTCTCGATCTGCACAAGATAGGGCGGAAGGAAATACGCGGCCAGGGTCCGCCGCAGCCAAAGAACAAAAAACGCCCCGAATACCGCAACAGGTGTGCTCAGAAGCACGCTGAAGGGCAGCGACCAGCTTTCGTACAACGCCGCGAGAATGAGAAAAACAAACAGCAGGGACAGCCCGAAGACCGCGGAGGACGGAACGCCCTCGCGGGCTTTCTGTTCCTGAAACGAAATGCCGGAATAGTCGAATCCCATCTCGCGCGGCATGGTTTCCTTGAAGACTGCTTCGAGCGCTGCCGTTGCCTGATCGGCGCTGTAGCCCGGAGCGGCACTGCCGTTGATTTGCGCCGAACGGTATTCGTTAAACCGCAGCAGAAACTCCGGGCCCAAGCCCGGCCGGATCGTTGTCAGCGTGGAGAGAGGAACGTTTCTCCCCTTGTTGTTCCGCACATAGAACTGACCGACGTTTTCAGAGCGGGCGCGGTCCTCCGCTTCGGCCTCGATGTACACCTGCCATTGACGTCCAAAGCGATTGAAGTAGTTGACGAAATACCCGCCCATGAAAGTCTGGATAGTGCGGTAAACATCGGTCAGAGCAACTCCCTGTTTCAAGACCTTGTCGCGATCGACATCGACGAATTCCTGCGGAACATTAGGCAGGAATGTAGTGCTCAGCGCTCCGATCTCCGGCCGCTTCCGCGCGGCATCGAGAAATGTGGTGACATTTGTAGCAAGAAATTGAACGTCGCTGCCTGAGCGGTCTTCGAGCATGAACGTGAAGCCGCCTGAGGTTCCCACACCCTGAATCGCAGGCGGGGAGTACCCAAATACGACAGCCGCAGGCAACTTGCTGAACTCTCGATCAAGGTGAGCCTTGAGCGTTTGGAATTGCTGATCTCTGCTGGGCCGCTCATCCCACGGCTTGAAAGTAATGACGAACGTTGCGTTATAGCTTGTGTGGACAAAGCTCAAGAGGCTGAAGCCGATAAAGCAGGTTGAATTCTGAACCCCCGGCGTACTCCTGATGATGTTGTCAACGTCCTCCACAACTGCGCTGGTTCGCGTCAACGACGCCGTGTCGGGAAGCTGGACATTAACATACGCGTAGCCCTGGTCTTCGTCGGGAAGGAAGCTTGTCGGAACTCGGCTTGAGAAAACGCCCGCCGCAACGCCAAACACCAACAACAGCACGACAACGAAAACGCCCTTCTTTATCAGCACCTCGCTCCAACTCACGTACCTGTGGGTAATCCGTTCAAACAGCCGGTTGAATCCCCCGAAGAACCTCTCTAAGAGGCCCCGGCTGGGTTTGCGCGGTCGCAACAACAGCGCCGCAAGCGCCGGGCTGAGCGTGAGCGCATTGAACGCGGACAGCATTACTGAAATGGCGATCGTCACCGCGAACTGCTGATAGAGCCGGCCTGTGATTCCGGGAATGAACGCTGTCGGCACGAACACCGCGGACAACACCAGCGCGATGCCGATTAACGGTCCCGAGAGTTCCTCCATGGCCTTCAGGGCAGCGTCCTTCGGACGTAGTCCCCCTTCGATTTGTCGCTCCACTTCTTCGACAACTACGATGGCGTCGTCCACCACGAGTCCAATTGCCAGCACAAGACCGAAGAGTGAAAGCGTATTGATGGAAAAACCGAACAAGGGAAAAAACACAAACGTCCCCACAAGAGAAACGGGCACGGCCATCAATGGAATGAGAGTCGCACGCCAACCCTGTAGGAAAAGAAAAACAACGAGGATTACCAACGCAAGTGACACCAGCAGGGTCTCGACGATTTCCTTCATTCCCTGCGTGACTGAAAGGGTGGTGTCAAGCGCCACTGCACAGTCGAGATCTTCCGGGAATCGCTGGCTCAGCTGTGCCACCAGTTTCTTTACTCCATCGGCGGCTTCCACCGCATTGGAGCCCGGCAACTGGTAAACTGCAACAACGGCACCGGGTTTCCCGTTGAAGCGCCCGTCTATGCTGTAGTCCTGCGCACCTAGTTCGATCCGCGCTACATCCCGCGCTCGCACCACGGCGCCATCGGGCGTCTCGCGCACTACAATCTGTCCGAACTGCTCGGGTGTGATAAGGCGACCCTGGGCGAGCACCGAACGCGTGAATTCCTGACCCTTGGGAGCAGGCTCGCCACCGATCTTCCCGGCCGGATTCACGGTGTTCTGTGCCTGGAGGGCGTTGATGATTTCCGGAACCGTGATGCCAAGCTTCGCCAATTGGTCGGGCTTCACCCAGAGGCGCATAGCGTATTGCCCAGCGCCGAACACCTGGACGTTGCCGACCCCGTACGAGCGGAGGATCGGGTCGACCAAGTTGATGTATGCATAATTGGCAAGGAACTTGGTGTCATGAGTTCCGTTCGGCGAGTGGACAGCGAAGACAATCAATGGCGCGGTGACGGATTTGCGAACAGTGATGCCGTAGTTCGTAACATCGGTGGGAAGTTGCGAAGCGGCCTGGGTCTCCCTGGCCTGCGCGAGAATGAAATCGTTGTTCGGGTCGGTCTTTACATCAAAGTCGACAATGAGACTGGTCGTGGCGCCGCCGGTCTCGTTAAGCGAATACATGTAGTTCATGTTGTCCACACCGTTCATTTGCTGTTCGATCGGCGTGGCAACCGCTTGTTCCAGCGTCTGCGCATCGGCGCCAACATACGTTGCCAAGACTTGAATTTCTGGCGGGGCGATATTCGGAAATTGCGCTATCGGGAGGACCACAATGGTCAGCGCTCCCGCAAGGACCAGCACTATGGAGATGACCATGGCTACTATTGGACGATGTATAAAGAATTTTGACATGGCTCACCCGCCCTTTTTCCCGCTAAACCGAACGGCGTTTACAACCATTCCCACACGCACCTTCTGAATGCCCTCCGCAATGACACGCTCTCCCGCATTCAGCCCTTCGGTCACAATCTGGTCCGCGCCAAAGGCTTCACCAATCCGAACTGTCCGAATGACCACCTTGCTGTCGCTGCCAACGACGGCAACTTGGTAGCCTCCCTGCAACTGCGACACTGCCCGTTGGGGTACAAGCACAGCGCCGCGTTGCAAGCGGATCACCGCTCGAACCTTCGCATAGCCACCCGGGCGCAGAATGTTGTCCGGATTCGCAAATAGCGCAGCAATGCGAATCGCGCCAGTGCCTTCATCCACCTGACGGTCTGCAAAATTGAACGCGCCTTCGCGCGCGTATGTCGACCCATCCGCCAAAATAAGTTGCAGCCGGAGAGCCTTGTCGGCGGCTTGGAGGCTTGTTTCCGATGGGAATTGCTTCCGCCATGCGAGGTATTGAGGCTCACCCACCGTGAAGTAAACCTTCATCGGATTGAGGGTCGAGATAGAAGTAACGGCAGCGCTGCCCGGAGTGACAAGTGCGCCTACCTGGAGTTGGGCCTGGCCGGCGATCCCGTCGATTGGCGCAACGAGTCGGGTAAATTCGAGATTGATTCTTGCTGTTTCAACCGCAGCTTCATCGCTTTTGATCTGTGCTTTTTGTGTTTCCACTGTTGCGAGAGCAGCTAGATTATTCTGCACGGCATTGTCGAGGTCCTGCTGACTCGCAGCCTGCTCCGCCGCCAGCGGCGTGAAGCGTTTAACGTCGAGTTCCGTCCGGCCCTGCACCGCCTGGGCATTCGCAAGTGACGCTCTCGCCTGCTGCAGTTGCCCCTCGGCCTGATCGAGAGCCGCCTGAAACGGTCTCGGGTCGATTTGAAACAGGAGCTGGCCTCTCTTGACGAATGCGCCTTCTTCATAACCCTGTTTCAAGAGGTATCCAGTGACCTGGGCTCTTACGTCAGCGTTCACTAACCCGTCGAGTGTGCCGATCCATTCGCCATAGATCGGAACGTCCTTCTGCTCTGCCTGAACGACCTCAACGACGGGAGGATTCCCCGTGGCTTTTTCGGTTGCTTTTCGGAGTGGGTGAATGGCACCTGCGATCAAGGCGATCATGCCAAGACCAAGAAGTGCACCAATCACTGGGTTGCGTTTTAGTGGGCTGATCATCTTCCCCTCATCCAGACTTCGTCATGCGACATTTGTTCGGCACAATCAAGATGCCAAGGACGGCTGCATTGAAGGATCGACTTGCCGCGCTTGCCCAGGTCTTGCTTTAGCGGCAAGCGCTCCAATCTCCTCTTTTGCGTATGCCCTCCCCATTGCCAGTCCGCCTTCCACGGCTCCTTTTCGGATTTGTATATCTCTCCGAGAGCTGCGCGTCTTTGCTAAACGAACTTCATTTGTTGCGAATTATCGTGAGTTGTTTCCGGCGAGAGTCGAGGTTGCGTTACGGGCTGTGCTTTGAAAGAGCGGCTTGTTGCGAGCGAACGTGAACGTGGCGAGGGCCTTTGTAATGACGGCCCTCGCGGGAGAATGGCTCTGCGACACATAGCACGCATTCTCTTGCATGTGAAAGCTGTTCGCGCGGTTCACTTATTGCGGCCTGGCGGATTGCGTGACGGAGCTGGGACTCTCGGAGCGGTCAGTGTCTATGCAACTGTTCGAACGGAATCATGAACTGAAACCAGAACGAGTTGCCACGCGTCCTGTTTTGGACCAGCAAGTCCTGTTCCCACTTGAAGGCCATGCCGCCGGCCTTGCCGATCGGCAGTGCGACCTGTGCGCCAAGGTTGAGGGCGCGACCGCGATTGCCAATGCTGGTGGTGCCGTCGGCGTTGACGGTCACTACTCTCTTGCCATACTGCTTATCGTCCGTCGTCTGTTGATAAAAATATCCAATGCCGCCAACGTCGATCTTAGTGTGCGGCACACTCTTCATGATATCGAATTGCGTGAAAAATTCGTTTCCGCTGTGATAGTGGGTAGCACTGTTCGGGCCGTTTATCACATAGTCGAAGCGTGCGCTCACCTCTTTCAGGGCGTGATGCGGGGTAATGGTGAATGCAGCCCCAGGCGTAAAGGCCATGTTGTGCTGACCGACGTTGATCGGAGAGCCCAGCGCATATCTGGCCGCGGGCGTTTGATATTCCAGTTCCCAGTACCAGTGAAAGATTTTGTGATGATAGAAGACCGTGAAGGGTACTATGCTGCAGTTTCCGATAGACCACTGGGTATACTTTCCGCCCGCGAGGTGAATCTGCACGTAGACGAGGGGCGTGCTGATCCAGCCGCCTACTTTGGCGCCAAGGAAGCTTACACCCGTGTTCCATTCCAACTTGGGGGAGAGGGCGAAGACGCGGAGTCTAAAGTCTGGAATGGGCAGCCTTTTGCCGCGCTGGTCGTCGGTTTCGTTGGCCTCGTAAAAGTTGGTGTATTCGAAGAGGCTCGCTTCCCGAGGACCGGGCTGAGCCAGCGCGATAGCAATCGATTCCGCACCCACGGGCCAGACGCTTCCGCCTTTTTCCGTGCCATTGGCGACTGAGACGATCAAATTTGCGACAGCGAACACCGTAATAATGCGCCGGAGGGATTTTCTTGCGAGCTTCACGACAATATCCTTTCACGGCACATCTGGTTCGGCGATAGCCGGGAAGCCCATGTGGGTGCCCCCCGGCCATCCTCGGCGAGAGCTCCAACAATTCACCTCCCGGAACTTGGGACTTGTGTATATCTCCGAAAGGTGAGCGTCTTTGCTAAACGGACTTCATTTGTTGCGAGTTATCGTGAATCTTGCTGCCGCGAGTCGAGCGTCGCGTTAGGCGCCGTGTTTTGGAAGAGGAGCTTGTGGCGAGCGCGTGTGAGTGGTTGGCGAGCACTTTCGTAACGCGACAGTTCCCGTCAGAAATATCTGGGAAAGTCATTCATCGCGCCGGCGAGACCGTACCACTAAAGCAGGTTTTGTGTCGCAGTCACGGCACAGGTCTTCGTTTCCTGCCCGGTTGAGTGCGAATCTGTTTATTCACCGCGCGTATGGATCACCCGCGACTTCGACCGGCTGCGTGACATCCCGGTCTGAATACGCAAAAACGATTGCTTTCTTCTAGAACAAAAAAACATTGCCGGGTAACCATCGCTCGTACATTGCAGCGGCCATCGCGATTATGCGAGACGCCAATGAAATACCAGTGGCAACTGTGTGCACTTGGGATCGGAGTTCGTTGCACACGATAAGGCGCTGGGAGAGCCGGAGGAATGCCGTGGCAAATAAAGGTCTAAGAGAACAATTGATTGGCGCGTGGAAGCTACTTTCGTATGTCGAAACACCAGTGGATGGCTCGCCGAAACGATTCCCCATGGGCGAAAACGCTCAGGGGATCATCATGTACACCCCTGACGGCTACATGTCCGCACAACTGATGACACCAGGACGCCGGCAATTTGCATCCGGCGACTGGTTTAAGGGAACTCCCCAAGAGTACAGCGAAGAAGGCGGCGGCTACATTGCCTATTCCGGCCCCTTTCACGTTGACGAAGCAAAGCAGGCTCTCACTCACTCCATGGCGGTTTCGCTCTATCCGGGTTGGATCGGCCAAACGCAGCCTCGTGTGGTGAAGATCGAGGGAAATCGACTTCATCTCAGCACCGCGAGCCCCATTCAATCCGCCGGTGCAAAAGTCATGGCTGATTTGGTTTGGGAACGCGCCGAGCAACTCTAACGAAATCGTTGTGCGCACACCTTGAAGCACCTTGAAGGAGGAAAAAGAGATGGATGTGAAGACTGTTGGAGTCGTTGGAACGGGCGTCATCGGGGCTAGCTGGACCGCCTTCTATCTCGCCCGCGGATTCGAGGTTCGCGCGACAGATCCTGCAGATGGCGCCGAAGGGCGTCTGCGAGAACTCGTCGCCAGCTACTGGCCCACGCTCGAAAAGCTTGGCCTTTCGAGCACCGCATCACAGAAACGCCTTACGTTCAGCAAAAACGTCGCCGAAGTCCTGTCGGGCGTCGATTTTGTTCAGGAGAACGGACCCGAGCGACTTGATCTAAAACGCCAACTCATTGCCAGCATAGATGCCGCCATTCCGGATCATGCAATCATCGCGACAAGTTCCTCCGGCATTCTGATCAGTTCCATCCAGGATGCGGCAAAACATCCGGAACGCGTTGTCCTTGGTCACCCTTTCAGTCCTCCGCATATCATTCCGCTCGTTGAAGTATTGGGAGGAAAGCTCACGTCTCCGGACGCCGTCGCGAGAACCATCGCGTTCTACGCCAGCATCGGTAAGAAACCGATTCACATTCACCGGGAGATAAAAGGTCACATCACAAATCGGCTTCAGGCCGCTTTGTGGCAAGAGGCGCTGTGGCTTGTCGAACAGGGCATCGCCAGTGTCGCCGATATCGATACAGCCATTTCCTACGGCCCCGGGTTGCGGTGGGGTGGGACCGTTCCTCAATCTCGAGATTGCCGGTGGCAGTGGAGGTCTTGCGCACATCCTCGAACATCTTGGCCCGCCGATGGAAAGCTGGTGGACCGATCTGAAAACGGTTCACCTTTCCCCTGAATTGAACAAGAAAGCGGTCGCCGAGACCAAAGAGTATCTCAAGCCGTATTCCTTCGACGAAACCGTGCAACAACGAGACGAAATCCTTATCAGCTTGATTCAGATGAAAGCGAAAGCCAAGCAGATACCGTAAGCAAGAACACAAGAGCGGAGGAATCGACACATGAACAATGGCCACGACAAAACTCCCATCGCAGACAGGATCCGCAAAGCCCTCGCGTCGCCGATAACGTCTGACAGCGTTGTCGATCCCCACAGCGAGCTAAAGCAAATACTCGCGGCGGTCGGGCTCGAACCGTCGGCTTGCGGAGGGTTTGTAGCTTTTCAAGGAAAGGACCCGATCATTAAGAGCCCTTGGCCACTCGCGACGATGGCCGGAGTAGGATTGATGGCCAAAGCGGTTGCGATCGCTGATGTCTGGAAATACAGAACCGGCAGAGGCCAGGATCTTTCCATTGATCTACGTCAGGCGCCCCACAGGCTGTGTCCCTTCTACGATCAAAAATGGGAGTTGCTGAACGGATTTGCGCCGTCCTCTCCCAGCGACCCCACGAATCCTTTCTACCCCACAAACATGTATCCGACTCGCGATGCGCGCCGCATACAACTGCTGAACATCTATCCCAAGGCTAAGACTCGTGCTCTCGCCTTCTTTGGTTGCGCGGACAATCACCAGGCCATCAGCGAAGTCACTCGAAAATGGAACGCGTTTGAGCTTGAAGAGGAAGCAAATCGCGCGGGCCTCCAGGCAACCGTCATCCGAAGCGCGGAGGAGTTCCTCGCGACTGAACAATTCGCTCAACTCGCTGAGCGGCCGCTGATCACGATCGAGAAGATTGGGGAGTCCGAGCCGGAGCCATTTGTCGAAAATCCTAAAGCGCCTCTCGATGGCGTCCGCGCGCTTGGCACCGGTCACGTCATAGCCGGAGCCGGTCTGGGTCGGGCCTTGGCATACCACGGAGCGGACGTCTTGAATCTGTGGCGACCTTTTGACTTCGAGCTTGATCAGACGTACTACTCCGCGAGCGTTGGCATGCGATCCTCAACGGTTGAGTTCGCTCAGCCCGATGGGATGTCAAAGCTGAAAGCTTTGCTCAAAGACGTCGACATTTTCTTCGCCAACAAGCGCCCCGGCTATTTGAATAACTTCCATCTCACTGCCGAGGATCTCGCGTTGGTGCGGCCGGGCATCATTCATGTTGATATGTCTCTCTATGGGCCAACCGGACCCTGGAGTGGTAGGACTGGCTATGACCAGAATGCGGGCGGCGTCACCGGTGTTTTGACCAGGGAAGGAACTTTCGAAAATCCCGCACTGACCGAGATCTTCGTCGTCAACGACTACATCATGGCTTGGCTCTCCGCGATGGCAGTTGCGGCGACGCTCAAACGCAGAGCGATTGAGGGCGGCAGCTATCGAATCCAAATCTCCCTCGTGCGCCTCTCGATGTGGCTGCTGCGCATGGGGATCTTTGACAAGGCCTACGCACATGAGATCGGCAGCACCTCGGGAGATCATGCGTACCTTCCTCCGATCACATTCGAAGCGGACACCCCCTGTGGACACTATCAGGGCGTAACAGATCAAGTGAACATGTCCGATACGCCCGGCTCTTTCCAGTTTCCGCTGGTGCCGCGCGGATCCAGTAAACCCGTTTGGCTTAGTCGAAATTCACCCGCGCGAAAACGCTAGCCTTTGCTGCGGTTTAGACCCTGTGCTAAACCGCGCTTGGTTTTTAGCGAGGTTCGGAGCGGCTTCACTCGGAGCTTAATGCTATGAAACATGTCACGATCGTCGGCGGCGGATTCGCTGGGCTAAACTGCGCACAGAGACTGTCGACCAATTCGAATGTCCACATAACTCTAATAGACAAGAATAACTATCAGCAATTTCAGCCGCTGTTATACCAGGTGGCCACGGGAATTCTGTCATCCGGCAATGCCGCCTTTTCGTTGCGTTCTGTGCTCCGTCACCACCCTAATGTGGACGTAAAAATGGCCGAGGTCATTTCAGCCGATCTCAAGACGCGAACTGTCGAAACAACCGACGGTAAGACCTATCACGGGGACTTCCTGGTCTTAGCGGCCGGTTCCCAGGTGAATTTTTTTGCAACGCCGGGAGCAGACAAGAACGCCTATCCCTTATATTCCTTGCAGGATGCCGAGCTACTTCACTCTCGCGTACTCAACCTCCTTGAATTGGCTGATCGCGATCCCTCACTCGTCGACCAAGGGGCGCTTACCTTTGTCGTTGTGGGAGCGGGGCCCACGGGAGCCGAGACATCAGGAGCGCTCGCGGACCTGCTTCACAGAGTATTGAAAGACTCCTACCGGACTCTTGATCTGAGCAAGGCTCGGATCGTTCTTGTCGACATTGTCCACAACGTGTTGAATGCGTTCTCCGAAAAGTCCCAAGCCTATGCGAACGAGACGCTGAAGCAACACGGTGTGGAACTCATCTTGGGAGTCGGGGTGAAGGAAGTCCACGCGGACTGTGTTCTTCTCGCTGATGGAACCAAGATTCTAACGAGGACAGCAATCTGGGCAGGCGGTCTCAAGGCATCCTCGCTATCCAGCGCGATCGGCATCCAGACCGGCCGGGGCGGGCGCATCAATGTGGAACCCGACCTAAGCGTGAAAGGTTTTCCCGGGGTTTACGCGCTAGGCGACTTTGCGAACGTCGCGGATTCCGATGGCGAATCGTTGCCGCAACTCGCCGCCGTGGCGCAGCAGGCAGGCAAACACTGCGCCGATGCCATCGCCGCCGAAATTGAAGGCAGGACACCAGAACCCTTTCGATACTTTGACAAAGGCATTCTCGCCATGATCGGTAGGAATTCAGCTGTTGCCGAGGTGGGCAAGAACCGGCATGAACTCACCGGACCGATCGCATTTGCAGTCTGGCTTGGCGTGCATGCACTCTTGCTTGTTACAACCCGAGCCAAGGTGGAAGCGTTTATCGAGTGGGCGTGGGATTATTTCAACGGCACGTACGTCTCCCCGATTCTTGATCGCCCGGACCAAGTGGCAGTCAATTGGCATGAAGACAGCGCTTAGCTCTTTTCGTTTGCGCGGTCGCTTCCCTGCCCCACAATCTCAGATATTGAAAAGAGAGCGGGCTGCACCAGACCCGCAACTTGGAGCATCCGTATCTTTATGAAGACGCCTTGCGACGAAGGCTTGGTGCTGTCGTCCGGGATTGCCTCTCCGTGCGCCAAGGCAAGGCAGCCGTGGATCTTGGCGGCGACGATTCTCGGATCAAGCATGGCGTTCGTTGACAGCACGGTGGTCAACGTCGCGGTTCCGGCGCTTGAGAATTCCTTCCATGCGAGCCTCGTTGATGTGCAATGGGTGGTGGTGTCATACGGGATTCTCTTGTCAGCTCTGGTTCTGGCTGGCGGCGCACTCGGAGATTCGCTCGGACGCCGCCGGATATTTCTGATCGGCGTGGCAGTCTTCGCGATCGCTTCAACGGCATGCGGTCTTGCCTCAAGCATTCATCAGCTCATCGTCGCGCGTTGCGTGCAAGGGATCGGCGCGGCTTTGCTCGTTCCGGCCAGTCTCGCGATCATCAGCGCTTCCTTCGACGAAGACTCTCGCGGTCGAGCCATCGGCATTTGGTCTGGCTTCACTGCGATTACCAGCGCCTTCGGTCCCGTCCTCGGCGGATGGCTTATTCAGTATGCCTCTTGGCGGTGGGCTTTTTTCTTGAATCTCCCGCCCGCGGTGGCCGTCGTTGCAGTATCGTTCTTTTCGGTTCCTGAAAGCCGGGCTTCTGACGCGACACGGATAGATTGGGCAGGAGCCGTTTTGGCGACAGCTGGACTCTCTGGCCTGATTACCGGATTTCTCGAGTCCTCGATGCTCGGTTGGAATCATCCGCTGGTGCTCGCGGGTTTGCTGGGTGGCTCCATCTTCCTCGCGACCTTTCTCGTCGTGGAAGGTAAAGTCCGATCCCCGATGGTTCCCTTCACCCTCTTCGAATCGCGCGCATTTCTCGGCGCAAACGTCCTCACCCTCTTGCTCTACGGTGCGCTTGGCATCTTCTTTTTTCTATTCCCGATGGCGCTGATCCAAGGAGGCGGATACTCGCCGACGGCGGCAGGTTCCGCAATGCTGCCGATGATCCTGGCGATGTTTTTTCTGTCCCATTGGGCGGGCGGTTTGGTCAAACGATACGGCGGAAAAATCCCCCTCATTGTAGGTCCAACAATCGTCTCAGCGGGTTTCCTCCTCTTTGCCCTCGTAAGTTTTGGAGGGAGTTATTGGCACACCTATCTTCCGGCGTCGTTGCTAGTGGGGTTCGGGATGGCCGTCACGGTCGCGCCGCTGACGACGGTTGTTATGAACTCTGCCGGCCATCAGCGCGCGGGAACCGCTTCAGGAATCAATAATGCGGTTGCCCGTGTCGCGGGAGTGCTTGCCATCGCAGTGTTGGGAACAGTGTTGATTCACTCTTTTGATTCGAGGCTGGAGCAAGGGCTCTCCAAACTCAACCTGCCAGCGAGCGTTGTGAGGGAGCTTCGCGCGTCAGAAGGAGAACTCCGCAGAATGGAGCCACCGCAAGGGCTCGACCCGAGCGCGGCTTCGCATATCCAATACGTTATCTCGCAAAGCTTTAAGTTTGGATTTCGCGTAGTGCTCCTTTGTTGTGCCGGACTCTCCCTTGGGAGCGCGGCAGTGGCCTGGTCGTTGATCGCCGGTCAGTCCTTCGAAGCGGCTACTCAGTCGTGAGAAAACACCGAGGTGTCGCCTTTCCTTCTTTCACTTCTTTATTGCAGCTGCTGAACTCCAGAGAGCTCCTCGGTTGACCATTCCGGATATCGAGACAGCATGCCGTCGTAGAGTTCTATGGCGGTCGCGGTTCTTCCGGCGACTTCCTCGAAATCCAAAATGTATTGGCGGGTTTGCGCGATCACGCGGCCGCCATTCGTCGTTCTTCATGGTTTTGTGGCCGGCAACGACGATGCGCGGCTTGAGCGCGGCCATCTTGTCCAGTACGCGAGCGTTCTAAGCTGGGCTTTTCAGCAAAACAATCCCGCTCTTTCCCGGACGAGAGACATGCTGAATGGCTCTTTGAAAATCTCCAAACTCATACTCATGTGCGACCTCGAAAAGCTCCGGGTGGTTCTTGGCGAGATTCAGAGCGAGTTCGAAGTCTCTCTGCTTTTCATCCTCGCCCAGACGAAACCAGCTCATGATCAAAACGCTCTTGAGCGCGACATTGTTGGCTGCGAGCGAATAGATATTAGGTCCAACGTTGCTGTCGAGGGAGCCAAAGTTGATGATGGTCCCACCCTCATCGAGAACCTCCGCCAGATCGTCAATCGCTTTTCCGCCCAGGGCATCAAAAGCCACTTCGAGCTTGTGTCCTTCAAGGGAGTTGCGAACCTGTTCTTTCCAATCGTCGTCACTCGTTGAATAGATCGGAGGACCGGGGACGACGGAACGAAGTCTTTCCGCTGACTGTTTCGATCTCACCAGGCGAATAGGACGGACACCGCGATCTAGAGCAACTTGAGTGAGCAAACGCCCAACGCCAGATGCTGCCGCATTCTGCAGAATGTAAACAGGGGGCGTAATCGGAGCTTTGAGTGAATTGTGACCCGCTTTGATGAGTATGGATGCGGTGATCGTGTTTATGAGCATCTGCGCAGCAATCTGATTGGAAATCTCGTCCGGAACTGGCAAGAGAGAGTTGTATTGAACGACTACGTATTCTCCCCAAGAACCCATTGCGGGAAAGAACGCTACACGCTGGCCTTCGCTAAACCTCTTCACCGCTCGTGGGTTTGTTCCGAGCCGAACGATCGTCCCGACGCCCTCGAACCCGGGTACCCTCAGAGTGCCTGCTGGAATAGGTTCAACGGGCCCCCCTTGAGGAAGAGCGGAAAGAATGTGCACGTCACCGACATGGATTGGTCGAGCGATAACCTTTACGAGAACCTGGTCAACTCCAAGCTCTTCGCTCTTCAATTGGCGCTTCGCAATTCCTAAAACTTTCTCCGGAGCACCATACTCACTTTGAACAATTGCTCTGAATTCGATTTGCATCGGCAACCTCATTTACCTGTGCTGGATTTGAGAGTCGATGCAGCCCCTTGTCGATAACGCATGTTTCATACTCAAACCATTGATCAAACGCTTGAACCTTTTCCTTCGTGTAATGTGGAAACAAATGATCGATAGCGACACCGGGCGGAGATATCAAGACAGATTTGGCATCCGGAACAGGCTTGACGTGCTGCAGAAAAGTTTTTGCATGTTGATACTTGGCGTCAAGGCGCTCCTTGGTTGCCTGTCCGCATTCCGGCTTCATCAGAACCGGACATCGAACGTGTCCCACTAAGCCTATGCTCAAGGCTGGCTGCTCTCTTGCAGAATTTCACTGGTCTTGTTGTTTATTGCCCAAAAATAAGTTGTAGTTGCCGGCCCGGACTCGCGCCTGCCTTAGGCGCACGACCCTCAACTCCAACAACTCCTTCGGTCACTCCTAACTACCAACGTTTCCAACAAATCGGGGAATCTGCTTTCGCTCAAAAGCCAACTCAAATGAATGGAAATGATTGCATTCGGGCACAATTTCGGTACGGCAACCGCTTCCCGCCTGCATTTTCTTCTATGGATTGGTCTCGAGCTGATAGTCGAAAGTAGGCACCGCACGTTCCGCGACAAGCCTTCGAATTGACCGTTAGGCGGAACCCATCGCGAGCGGCACCGCTTCGACGATCTTGGCGTCGTAAACGATTCCGCCAAGGATGTCGGCTGCGGTTTAGCGCCGGAACCGCTCCCCAAACGTGGGGGCTCGCTTTTCGATTCGGCCTCGCCAGCCTCCGGCTCCATGACATCCCAGCGCCCCTGAAACACGCCGTTCGCAATTCTCAGGATGTCGACCACGACAAGCGCTGAGCCTTCTGTAGTCCAACTACAGAAACCGCTCATTGGATGTCGTCTTTCACGACGCCGCTCCCGTGCTTTGGTTTTTTTTTGAGTCAAATTCGAAAAAAAGAGCATGATTCTTCAGAAGCAGTAAGATTCTTCAATCCACTCCCAAACCTCATCTATTAGTGTACTCGCGTCGACTTTTTTGCGG
>WNFJ01723529.1_pt4 | contig 17150 bp, 10 predicted proteins | sample 5400461 | NCBI WGS metagenome assembly WNFJ01 (sample SAMN13153349, study PRJNA577476) | soil metagenome | isolation source: 115 cm saprolite on Douglas fir-dominated hillslope | place: USA:California | collected 2013-09-17 | reverse complement strand
TCCTTCGGGATCGCCCCCGCGGGGACGTGGACATGGACGTCGGTGCCGGCGAACGCCTCCTCGGGGATCCCGAGCTGGTCGGCGTGGGATTTGGCGTAGGTGAGCGCCGCTCGGGCCGACTCCTTCATGACGTCGCCCAGCTGACCGGTGAGCACGAGCTCACCCTTGCCGCGCATCACGCTCGCCTCGACGAACATGATGTCACCGCCGACCGGGGTGTAGTACATCCCGGTGGCGACGCCGTCCTGGTCCTCGCGCGCCTTGTGCTCCGGATGGACCTTGGGACGCCCGAGTAGATCGTCGACATCGTGGGCGTCCACCGCGACTCGCTCGACTTCACCGCTGGCGATTTGACGCGCGACCTTGCGACCGAGCTTTCCGATCTCGCGCTCCAGCTGGCGAACCCCTGCCTCACGCGTGTAGCTCGTGATGATCTCGCTCAGTGTCGCATCGGTGACCGTGAGCTGCTCGGCGGTCAGGCCGTTCTCATGCAGCTGCCGCGGAACGAGATAGCGCTTCGCGATCTCGAGCTTTTCACGCTCGGTGTAGCCAGCGAAGATCACCGTTTCCAGGCGGTCGAGCAGCGGGCCCGGGATGCTCTGCAGGAAGTTTGCGGTCGCGACGAACAGCACCTGCGACAGGTCGAACGGCACGCCCAGGTAGTGATCGGTGAACGAGTCGTTCTGCGCCGGGTCGAGCACCTCGAGCAGCGCGGCAGCCGGGTCGCCCTGGAAGGAGACGCCCAGCTTGTCGAGCTCGTCGAGCAGGAACACCGGGTTCTTGGCACCGGCGGCATGGCACCGACGTACGTGCGCCGGTGGCCCCGGATGTCCGCCTCGTCGCGGGCGCCGCCGAGCGAAATGCGCACGTACGGCCGCCCCATGGCGCGCGCGATCGACTTGGCGATCGAGGTCTTGCCTACGCCCGGGGGACCCACGAACAACAGGACCTGACCCCGCGCCTGCTTGTCATCGTCGTTGCCCTGCGCCACCTCGGCAGGCGAGCGCTGACGCAACTGGCGCACGGCCAGGAACTCGAGGACCTGATCCTTTACGTCCTTGAGTCCGTAGTGATCCTGCTCGAGGATCTCCACGGCCCGCTTCAAGTCGAGCGACTCCTCGACCCGCTTGTTCCACGGCAGTTCCGCCATCGTCTCGAGATAAGTGCGGATTACCTGGGCCTCCATCGAGTCGCGGTTGGCCCGCTCCAGCCGGGCGAGCTCGCGGTCGACTTCCTTGCGCGCGGCCTCGGGGAGCTCGAGCGCCGCGAACCGCTTCCGCAGCTCCTCTACCTCAGTCCCTTCCTCTCCTTCGCCGAGCTCTTTCTGGATCGCCTTCATCTGCTCGCGGAGGAACATCTCACGCTGGCGCTCGCCCAGCTCCTCCTGGACCTGGGACTTGATGTGCTCCTGTGCATCGAGCACGCCGATCTGCCGCTGGACATGAATGAGGACACGCCGCAGGCGCTCCTCTACGGACAGCGTCTCCAACAGCCCTTGACGCTCCGCCGGCTGAATCTCGAGGTATCCGGCCACGAGGTCAGCGAACCGGCCGGGGTCGGACACCTCTTCGAGCACCTGGCGGACGACGTCATCGGGGAGCCCCGATTTCTGGCCCAGTTCCGCGGCACGCTCGCGCGCCTCACGGTGCAGGCCGACGAACGCCGGATCTGCGGCGTTCAGGGGCGGCATGTCGTCGACTTCATGGACGACGGCCTCGAGGTAGCGACCGTTATCGGTATAGTGCAATGCGGTTCCCCGACGTTCGCCGTGCAGCAGCAGCTGCACGCCACCGAGGCCGCGCTGGATCTGGCTGATCTTGGCGATTGTCCCCGTCGTGTACAGCACTTCGGGGCTGACCGTGTCGACGTTCTCGCGCTGCGCGACGGCAAAGATGAGACGGGAGTCGCTCTTCAACGCCGCTTCGATAGCCCGCAGCGTCGCCGGGCGTCCGGCGCCGACCGGAGTCGAGACACCTGGAAACAACACCACCTCCCGCAGTGGAAGCACGGGGAGCGTCAGTCGTTCAGACATGGGCATCAACTCTGATGAGGGTAAGCATACGCGTGGTTCGCACGGCCTTAAGCATCGTCCGTGCCACCATCAAAACGCGCCGCTGAGCACGCGCGTTCCGCCGAGCGGCGGCCAATAAGGCAGACGCTGCCGAATAGCCACCGCGCGAGCGCCAACCCGGCGGCCGAACGTAAGTCAAAAGCCGCTTACAGGTTGCACGCTCGTCGCCCCGCGGCTAATCTATCGGCGCGCCCTTCACGCGAAACCCGATGAACGCTGCAGACAAGGCACTCGCCACCCGCCTGAGCCAAGCGCTCGGCAACTCCTACACGCTCGAAGGCGAGATCGGCCGGGGCGGGATGGGCGTCGTTTTCAATGCCCGCGACGAGCGTTTGAAGCGCCAGGTGGCCGTCAAAGTGCTCCCGCCGGAACTCGCGTTCCGAGAGGAGATCCGGCTGCGCTTCGTGCGCGAGGCCGAGACGGCGGCGCGGTTGTCCCACCCGCATATCGTGCCGATCCACTCCGTCGGGGAAAGCCCGGACGGGCTGGTCTACTTCGTGATGGCCTTTGTGGACGGCGAATCGCTGGGCGCGAAGCTCAAGCGGCGCGGTCGGCTGCCGCCTGAGGAGGCGCGACGGATCATGCAGGAGACCGCCGACGCGCTGGGAGCCGCGCACTCGTTCGGAATCATCCATCGCGACGTGAAGCCCGACAACATATTGCTCGAGGGAAGCCGCGGCCGCGTCGTCGTCACCGACTTCGGGATCGCAAAGGCCCTGTCCTCGACGACGGGCGGCGCGACGCTCACCGCGACCGGAGTGGCGATCGGCACGCCGCACTACATGAGCCCGGAGCAGGCCGCGGGAGACCGCGAGATCGACGGGCGGTCGGATATCTACAGCCTAGGTGTGGTTGCTTACCAGATGCTCGCGGGCGAGCTGCCGTTCCAAGCCCCCACCGTCCCCGGGATCCTGATGAAACACATCACGGAGCGAGCGCCGCTGATCACCGATCGGCGGCCGGAGGTGCCCGAGGATCTTGCGGCCTGCGTGATGCGGTCGCTCGAGAAGGATCCTGAGGACCGTTGGCCGACGGCGGACGCACTGCGGCGCGCGCTCGAGGCCCGGAGCGCCACCATGCACAGGGCACGCCGCTCCAGCGGCCCCTCCCCGTCGCGCGGGACACGAGCGCCACCCCCGTCCGCGCCGTCCTTGCCCCGGGGGGCGGGGGGACGGGCGCTCGATGAGCGGGCGCGGCGGCTCGACCGGATGCGCGACCGGCCGACACTCGCGCCCAGCGGCGAGCCCGAGATCGTGCGCGAGCTGCGGAGCCGGTTCGTCACCTGGGCTTCGGTATGCGGGTCGCTCTTCATCATCGACATTGCCACGGGGAACCACGCGCCGAGCTGGTCGCTCTTCGTCGCGGCGATCTGGGGTGGCACGGTGCTTGTGCCGCGCTACATCCGGCTGTGGCACGCCGGGTATTCATGGCGCGACGTGTTCGCCCGGCCACCGGCGTCCGACGCGATCGAAGCGCGCCTCGCGGCGGGCGGGAGCCGTCCGGTCGAGCTGCCGCGCGCCACGCGCCGAGCCGATCCAACAGGCGCGCAGCGATCGCAAGGCCATCCTGCGCATTGTCGACCGTCTCCCCAAGTCGGAGCGGAAGCTGCTGCCCGACGTGGTGGCGACGGCAGACGCGCTGCTGAATAGGGCGGAAGAACTGGCCCGAACCCTGCACGCCATGAGCGGGACCGTGGACCGCGGCGCCCTGGCCCGCCTGGAGGAAAAGATCCAGGCGACCAAGCATCAGGGCGACCCCGGGCTGACACGACGGGCGCGCGAGGGGGACAGCCCGGAACGGGACCGCCAGGTGGGCCTGCTCGAGCGCCAGCGCCAGGCGCTCACGGATCTGCTGACCAGGCGTCAACTGGTCGCGGATCAACTCGAGTCCTGCGTGCTGGCGATGCAGAACGTCCGGTTCGACCTGCTGCGTCTCCGCTCCGCTGGTGTGGCGGTGGCCCTCGATGATCTCACCCGAGCCACGCAACAGGCCCGCGCGCTGTCGCGCGATGTGGATCACGTCATCGCGGCCGCGGGGGAGATCAAGAGCGTGCTGGGCGAGCAAACCGGTCCCTAAGGCTTGTCTCCCGCACGGCAACGCGCCAGACGATCAGCGGCATCGGACGGCTCGATCCCAAACTCCGCCAAGGTCAAGAACTGGGTGGCGGCGTCCGTACAGCGACCGTCGCGTAACGCCACGACCGCCCGGAACTCGTACAGCACCGGCCATCCGGGGCGCGCGCCGACCGCAGCGGCCAGCACGCTGTCGGCGAGCGATGGAGGCGCCTCAAAGGCGAAAGACCGGAGGGCCTGACGCAGGTCGCCCGCCGGGAACGGGTGACGGTACGTGCCGCGGCCGCCCGCCAGCGCGGCGCGCAGCTCCGCGACCGCGTCACGCCACCGCCCGGCGCGCGCCGCGAGCGCCCCCAGGCCCGCCCGCGCCTGCGCGGTGTCCCCGCCCCGCACGACGACCTCGCTGAGCAGCGCCGCGCGCCGGCCATCCTTCCTCCGATGCTCCGCCAGCTCGGCCGCGAACAGCAGCGCCTCCGGGTGACGCGAGCGCGCGAGCAGTCGGGGCATGACGCTGTCCGCGAACGTGGTGTCGCCCGCCGTGAACCGCGCCCGCGCCAGGCGCACGGTCCACACCGGGTCGGCGGGCTGCGCGCGGTGCGCGGCTTCGAGCACGGCAAGGTGTATGGACGGCACGCGCGGGGCGGTCATCGCGCGTGCCAGCAACACCGCCGAGCCCCCGGGCGACTCGCCTGCCCCCGTCCCGATGGCGAGCAGTGAGTCGAAGACGTGCTGATCCCACAACGGATCGAGAAACCGGCGCGCCGCGACGAATTCAAGCTTGGGCCGATCGTCGCTGTGTACGAGCGTCCCGCGGGCGGCGAGCAGCGCGGCACCGGGCTCGCCGAGCAACCGGCGTCCGAAGTGATCGCCCACGGAGTCGATGCCGAGCCACTCCCGGCTCAGAGCGCCAATCGCCGTCGTAGGAGCGAGCAATCGCCCGAGCCAGGCACGATCGTACCGCAGCGGCCGGCTCGAGGCCACGATCTGGAGATCCAGGGTGGTTGAAAACCAGACTTCCACGTGCGGGAAGACCTGGCGGAGGTTGCGGACGATTCCGGCAACGACCGACAACGGTAGCTGGTACAACTGGAGCCACTGGCAGAAGACGCCGTCGTCGGCGAGGCGCGCCCGTACAATCCGGAAATACTCGGGCGTATACAGCGTCGCGACGCCCGCGACCCAGGGGTTGGAGGGCTCCGAGACGACGATGTCGAATTGCTCGCGGCGCAGCTGCAGGGCGCTCCGGGCGTCGTCGACCACGGCCTGCACGCCGGGGCGCGCGAGTACGGCGTCGTTCACCCCGGTGAAGTACTGGCCCATGTGCAGGACCGCGGGCTCGATCTCCACCACTCGCACCCGCTGTATGCCCGGAACGTCCGCGAGCACGCGGGCCGTCACGCCGCTCCCGAAGCCGATCACCAGCGCGGAGGCGGGATCCGGCCGCGCGGCGACCGCCGTCAGCCCGGCCATGATCTCGGTGTTCATGTCGGCCTGATCGGACGCGTCCACTTTGCCGTTCACACGGAGCGTGCGGCCGCTCAGTGCCTCCCACACGCTCACCGTGGCGTTCCAGCCATCGCGGAACACGAGCTGGCGGGCGCCGCGATGCTCCAGGAAAGCGCGGCGGGCATTGGCATCCATCAGCTGGCGGCCGTAGATGGTCGGGCCGAGGTCGATCAGCGGGGTACTCCACCCGGACGCCCCCAGCGCGACGCCCAGGGTCACGATCGCAAGGGCGGCAGCAACGAGCACCCGCCGTCGCGCGGGACGGTGCTCGCCCGGGCCTGCGGCGCCGCCCGCGGCGAGCGCCGCCAACACCAGCGCCGCGACGGCGTTGACCACGAGGCCGACGCGGAGCGTCGTTTCGGTGCCGAGCGCCACCACGAGGACGAAGCCGGTCAGCGCCGCTCCGGCGATGCTGCCCAACGTATTGAACGCGTACGCCGTTCCCACGTCGGCGGCGCGGGCTGCGTCCCGGGGGGCCGCGAGGTCGGCCAAGAGGGGGAAGCTGAGGCCCATCCCAATCGCCGGGATCAGCACGACCGCGCCCACGGCCAGGCCCAACAGGAGCAGTCGGGTCCCGGCACCGAACTCGACGTGCCCGAAGACCACGATCACGTACAGCGGCAGGACGGCAAAAAAGAGGAGGATGAGCGCGGCGCCAGCGCCGGTGATCCCTTGAGCGAGCGCCGCATCGGCGAGCGTGGCGCGCCGGGCAGCGCCGCGGCGGGCCACGAGACCGCTACCGAGCCCGATTCCCAGGAGGAACACAAGCAGCACCAGCGTGAACGCGTATGTTGAGCCGCCGACCACCATCACCAGCACTCGGGTCCACGCAATCTCATCGAGCAGCGAAGCGAAAGCGGTGAGGGCGAGCAGCGCGAAGGCGACGTAGCGGAGCCGTCGTGGCGCGGAGGAGGCGGGGGCAGGCCCCTCGGCCGCCGGTCCAGCCATCGGGCCCATCGAGCGAGCGAGGGCGATGGCGCCCACCCCCAACACGAGATTGACGGCGGCCGTCCCCCATAGGCTCAACCGGATGCCGACGTGCTCGATCAAGAAGAAGCCCGCCAGCGCCGTGCCGGCCATGGCGCCGATGGTGTTGAGCCCGTACAGCAGCGCGAGCGACCGTTTCAGCTGACCACGGTCGGCACCCATGAACGCACCGGTGAGCACCGGGAGGGTGCCGCCCATGAGGGTGGTGGGAACGAGGAGCACGAGCGCGGCGAGCCCAAACCGCAGCGCCACGCTGGCGGCCTCGCCGAGCGGGAGCGACCCGGCAATCCCGAGGTAGAGTCGATGCGCGACCCCGAGCACGAGTGGGGAGATCAGCCCGAAGGCGGCGATGGCGATCTCCAGCACACCGTACAGCGCGGCCGGCCGGGGATGGCGGTCCGCGCGGCGCCCGAAGAGCCACGCACCCAGCCCGAGACCGCCCATGTAGGCGGTTACCACAGTCGTCACCGACTGGATGGTCGAGCCGAAGGTCTGGTAGAGCACCCGGACCCACAACAGCTCGTAGACCAGACCGGTGGCTCCAGACAGGAAAAACAGCAGTGCGTAAGCGCGGGCCGCCGCGCTGGGGCGCGAGAACGACGATAGGCGCACGAGCCTCCTTATCAAGGATCAACCATGTCGAGAGCGCTTCGCCGTACCGGGGGAGAGCCAGCGTTACTGAGTTGCCTCCCGCGTACGCCGGCATTCGCTCACGAGGGCGGGTGCCTCCCGGCGCTCGATCCCGAAGTCGAGTAGCACCAGGAATTGCTCCGCCGCCACGTCGCAGCGGCCCCCGCGCAGCGCGCTGACGGCGCGGAGCCCGTGCAGCAGGAACCAGCCATCCCACCGTGCTGTGGCGGTCGCCAGCAAGCTCTCCGCGACCGCGGGCGGGCCGTCGATGGCGAACGGCGTCAACGCCGCCGACAGCCAATTCCGGGGGTACGGATGGCGCAGCGTATTTCGCGCGGTACGGAGTGCCGTGCGGATGTGGCCGGCTGATTCCGCCCAGCGTTGGGCGCGGGCCGCGAGGGCGCCCAGCGCGGCGCTCGCCTCGGCCGAGTCCGAGCCCGCCGCGAGCGCGCCAGCGAGGAGGGACTGAGCGCGCCGGCCCTGCCCGCGCTGGGCGGCCACGAGTCCGCTCAGGAGCCACGCCTCGGGATTACGGCCGGGTCGCTGCAGACGGGGCAGCGCGGAGTCGGCGAACGCGGTGTCTCCCAAGTTGAGCAGGATCGCCGCCGTCGCCGTGGTCCAGCGGGGATCGTCCGGATGAGCGCGCCGGGCCGCATCCACGTACCGCAGACCACTAGCATCGCCTCGGCGCACGGTGAGCGCGCGCGCGAACGGCAGCAGCGATGTGCTGTCAATGGTCGCGGTGGCGGCGCGGATGGCTGCCAAGGAGTCGAGCACCCCGGCGGTCCCAACCGGGTCGAGGAAACGCCGTGCCGCGACGAACTCGAGGCGCGGGAGGTCGTCGCGGTGCACGATGCCGGGGCCCTCGATCAGCTTCGCGACGCCCGCTTCCCCGAGCAGGAAATGCCCGAGATACTCCTCCGGTCGGTCTACACCGAGGTATTCGAGCCCCAGCGCAGCCAGCGCACCCGCCGGACCGACCAGACGGGCAATCCAGGCGGGATCGTACCTGAGCGGTCGCTCCGACGCGACGACCAGGACGTCGCCCGGCGAACCGAACCAGAGGTGGACGTGGGGAAACACCGCCTTGACGTTCCGCACCACGCCTGCGACCACCGGGAGCGGTACCTGATAGAGCTGAACCCATTGGCAGAATACGCCCCCGTCCGCGAGACGGCTGCGGGCAATGCGGAAGAACTCGACCGTGTACAGCGTGGCGACGCCGGCCAGCCACGGATTACTCGGCTCCGACACGATGACGTCGTAACGCGTGGGATCGAGCTGCAGCGCGCTGCGGGCGTCATCCACCGCGATCGAGACGTTCGGACGGAAGCTGGCGCTGTCGTTGACGTGCAGGAAAAAGCGACTCATGGCGAGCACTGCCGGCTCGATCTCGACCACGTGCACGCGCTGCATGCCGGGCACCTGTGCGAGGGCCCGGGCCGTGACGCCGCTGCCGTAGCCGACCAGGAACGCCGTCTTCGGATCGGGACGCGCCGCCACGGGGGCGAGGCCGGCGAGGATCTGCGTGTCCATGTCGCCGTAGTCCGACGCGTCGGACTTGCCGTTCACCTTGAGCGAGCGCCCCGACACACCCTCCCACACCGATACGGTAGCATTCCAACCCTCCCGATACGCGAGCTGACGCGTGCCGCGGTGCGTGAGGAATGCCTCCAAGGTGGGCTTGTCCATGTGGGCGCGCGCGTAGATGCTCGGGCCCAAGTCGATGAGCCGCGTGCCCCAGCGCGGGGCGGCCAGCGCCACGACCAGGGCGAGGGTCGCCAGGGTGCCGGCGCCCAGCACGCGCCATCGCAGGGCGCGGTGCTCGGCCGAGCCTTCCGCGACGCCACGCGCCGCAAGTGCCGCAAGCCCGAGCGCCGCCAGCACGTTGACGCCCAAACCGAGGCGCAACGTCACATCGGTCCCGAGTGTTATCACGAGCACAAACCCGGTGAGCACCGCCCCGATAATGCTGCCCAGCGTGTTGAGCGCATAGGCGCGGCCCACATCGGCGCCGCGAGCCGCGCCGGGCGGCGCGACGAGGTCGGTCAGGAGCGGGAAGGTCATTCCCATGCCGATCGCCGGCACCAGCACCACCCCGCCCACGGCGAGGCCCATCGCCAACAAGCGCTCGATGGCGTTGAGCGACTCCGCCTGGAAGACGGCGACGATATAGCGGGGAAGGGCGCTGAACACGACAAAGAGCAGGCCCGCCCCCACGGCCGTGATGGCCTGCGCCAGCGCCGCACGCGCCGCGGTCTCGCTCGGCGCGACGCTGCGGTGAGCCACGATACGGCTCCCGATCCCGATTCCCAAGAGGAACACGAGCAGCACGAGCGTAAACGCGTACGTCGAGCCGCCGACGATCATGACCAGAACCCGGGTCCACGCGATTTCGTCGACTAGCGAGGCGAAGGCGGTCAACCCCAGCAGGACCAGGCCAACCGACCGGAGCAGGCGGGGGGTCGGCAGCCGTGCCGCGTCCACCGGACCGTCCCCGCTCGGGGGAAGGGGGGCGAGCGGCCGGGCCACGGCCAGGGCGGTGACGCCGAGCGCCAGGTTGAGCAGCGCCGTGCCCCACAAGCTCGCCCGGATCCCCGCGTACTCGATGAGGACGAATCCGGCGAGCGCCGTTCCCACGACGGCCCCGAGGGTGTTCAGCCCGTACAAGAGCCCTACGGCGCGCGGCAGCTCACCCCGGTCACTGGCCATGAACGCGCGGGTGAGGACAGGCAGAGTGCCCCCCATGAGCGTGGTGGGAACGAGGAGCACCAGCGCCGCCAGGCCGAAGCGCAGCGCCATGCTCGCGCCCCCGCCCAGCTGGAGCGCACCCGCCGCCCCGAGGTACAGCCGATGCACCAACGCCAGGACGAAGGGCGAGACGGCCCCGAATGCCCCGATGGCGAGCTCGAGCCACCCATATAGGGCGGCGGGTCGGGGATGCCGGTCCACCCGGCGTCCCAACAACCATGCCCCGAGCCCGAGGCCGCCCATGTAGGCGGCCACCACCGTCGTCACCGATTGGATAGTCGAGCCGAACGTCTGATAGAGGACCCGGACCCAGAGGAGCTCATACACGAGCCCCGTCGCTCCGGACAAAAAGAAGAGAAGACTGTACGCGCGGACCGCGCTAAAACGCATGCAGGTCGCGCATGGCCCGCGAGAGATCTTCCACCTGTGGCAGGATGAAATCCTCGAGCGTGGGTGCGTAGCCGCGGTCGAGGCCACTCGCTTCACGGGCGCGTCCAGCCACGGGAAGCCCTCGTCGGCGATGCGGGCGGCGATCTCGGCGCCGTAACCCCACGACTGCGCATCCTCGTACGCAACCAGCACCTTGTTCGTCTTGATCACCGACGCCCTGATCGCTTCCCAATCCACGGGCGAGAGCGTGCGCAGATCGATCACCTCGACGCTCACCCCGTCGCGCTCCTCGAGCTCCTTTGCGGCCACGAGCGAGCGCTGCACCACGGCCCCGTAGGTCACGACGGTGAGGTCGCGGCCCGCCCGCACCACTTTCGCCTTGCCCAACGGGATCATGAAGTTCGGCCCGGGGTTGGGCGCCTTGTTGTACGTCTGGCGGTAGAGGTGCTTGTGCTCGAGGAACACCACGGGGTCGTCACACCGAATGGCGGTGCGCAGCAGGCCGTTGGCGTCGAGCGCGGTGCTGGGACACACGACGCGGAGCCCTGGCACGGCCGTGAACACCACGGCGCCCGTCTGGGAATGATAGATCGAGCCGCCCTTGAGATAGCCCCCGTAGGTGACGCGCACCACGACGGGGGCCGAGAACGCGTTGCTGGAGCTCGTTGCGCAGCTGGTGATAGGCAGGCCAGATGTAGTCGAAGAATTGAATCTCGACCACCGGTTTCAGGCCGCGGGTGGCGAGGCCGATGGCCCGGCCCACGATGTTCGCTTCCGCGAGCGGTGAGTTGTAGACCCGATCGCTCCCGAACTGTCGCTGCAGCCCCCAGGTGACCTTGAAGACGCCACCCTTGCCCTTCACGTGGTCCAGGTGCTGCTCGCGACTGGCGTCCGCCACGTCCTCGCCGAACACCACGATGCGCGGATCACGCGCCATTTCATCCTTCATGCAGGCATTCAGCAGGTCCACCATCGTGGTGGGATCGCCTCCGAACCGCGGGTCGTCCTCCGTGTCGAACTGTTCGGACGTGGGATCGACGTCGGGCGAATACACGTACAGCAGGGCCGTCTCCGGCTCCGGCTGGGGCGAGGCCAGCGCCATGTCCGCGGCGACGCCGACTTCCTCATCCACCTGACGCTTGATGGCCTCGATCTCCGTTGCGGCAGCCACCCCGTCGGCGATGAGCCGCTTGGGGAACAAGGTGAGGCAATCGCGGCGCGCCTCCTCCTCCCGCTCCTTGGGCGGCTTGTACAGCACTTCGTCGTCCGAGAGCGAGTGCGAGTAAGGCCTGGTCACGTGCGCATGCACCAGCGCGGGCCCCTTGCGTTGGCGGACGTACTCCGAGGCTCGCAGCAGCACGTCGTAGGAGGCGACCGGATCACAGCCGTCGACTTCCTCGACCAAGAGGCCCGGGAAGTTCCGCACGAGCTTCGACACCGAGCCGCCCGCCGTCTGAACCTCCACGGGGACCGAGATCGCGTACTTGTTGTCCTCGATGAGGAACAACACGGGCAGCCTCAGGTTGCTGGCGGTGTTGAGCGCCTCCCAGAACTCCCCTTCGCTCGTCGTGCCGTCCCCCGCGGACACGTACACGAGCTCGTCGCCATGTATCGGCTTTTCCGCGATCGCGTCGATCCGGTTGTAGCGAAGCCATGCCTCGGCGCAGCCCACGGCCTGGAGCAGCTGCGTGCCGGTGGGGCTCGACTGACTGACGATATTGAGTGCCTTGTGGCCCCAGTGGGAGGGCATCTGGCGGCCACCCGAGTTGGGATCCTCGGCCGCACCGACCGCGGAGAGCAGCATCTCGGTGGGGGTCATCCCGAGGCTCAATAGGAGCGCGCGGTCGCGATAGTAGGGATAGAACCAGTCGTACGCGGGGCGGAGGGCTTTGCCCGCCGCGACCAGCACCCCCTCGTGACCAGCACCCGAGATCTGAAAGAAGATCTTGTTCTGCCGCTTGAGCTGGATCTCCTTGTCGTCGATGCGCCGCGACAGGAGCATCAGCCGATACATGTCGAGCAGGTCGGCCTTGGACAGGGATTTGGCGGCCCGGGGGCGGGGTTGAGCACGCGTCGCCATGGCAGAAAGATAGTCTACTTCGGCCCGCCCAAAAGCTCCGGCAGGCGGCGGAAGTAGTCCGTGGCGGCGCGGACATCCGGGTCGCTCCGCACGAGGAACTCGTCGCGCGCATCGGGTCCCCATCGCACCTCCGCAACACGCAGCGCGAGGTTGCGTCCGATCCGCGCAGCGAGCAGCGAGTCTGGCTCTGCCGCCACGTGGAAGCGGCGCCGCACTCGTTCCAGGAAGGGAGTCACGAGCCGCGTGTCCCACTCCGCGCGGGCATTCATCCAGCTCGCCCGGGCGGCCGGAGTGGCCGGCAACGTCAGGGCGAAGCTGTCGGCCAACGCGTCACCCAACCCCGAGTCGGTGGCCGCGCTCCACCACACGGGTATACGGGCCGGCCGGGGCAGCTCGACGTCGGGCGCGATGCCGCCGCCGCCACGCACGGGCCGGCCATGATCGGTGTGAAAGGTCTCGAGCGTATCCTCCCCGGCGCCGGCGACGCCGCCGAAGGCGCGGTACTCCTCGGAGCGCAGGCCGTGGTAGCGCCGCTGGATAAAGCGGCCGCTGGGCGTGATCACGCGTCCGATGGTCAGCCATATGACGTCGCCCGACGGGGTGAAGAAGACCGTCTGCATGAGCGCTTTGCCGAACGTGCGGCGCCCCAGCAGGAGCGCGCGGTCGTGGTCCTGGAGCGACGCGGCCAGGGCCTCGGCGGCGCTCGCGCTGCCACCGTCGACCAGAACGATCAGCGGCGCGGTGGTGAACTCGCCGTCGCGCTTGGTGACGAACGTCGTGTCGACTTCCTTCTTCCGCCCGCGGGTGCTGAACACCACCGTGTTCTTGGGGAAGAACTCCGATGCGAGCTCCACGGACGCGCGTACCTCACCACCGGGGTTCCGGCGGAGGTCCAAGATGAACTGGGTGGCGCCCTGGCCCCGAAGCCGCTTGAGGGCGTCATGCACCTCGGACGCAGCCTTTTCTCCGAACTCATCGAGGCGCACGTACCCAGTCGCAGGATCGGCTAGCCGCACGATCGAGACCGATGGAATCTTGACGTATTCTCGTTTGAGCGTGACCGAAAACGTGTCGGGCTCGAGGCGTGGGCCGCGCTCGAAGCGCAGGCGAACCTTGGATCCCTTGTCGCCGGACAGCTTCAGCTCGAGCGCTCTCGCATCCAGGCCCGCGACGGTTGTGTCGTCGACGAAGGTGAGCCGGTCTCCGGGCTGGAGGCCGGCTTTGTCCGCCGGGCTCTTCAGCATGACCGCCAGGACGCTCGCGACGCCGTCCACGTTCTCGAGCACCAGGCCGGTGACGGCGAGCTCGCGGCGCTGGAGCTTGGCGGCCTTGTTGCGATCGGCGTAGGACTCGAAGCGGCTGTGTGGATCGAGCGCCTGCAGGACTCCGTCAATCGCGGCGCGGACCAGCTGCGTGTAGGTCACGGAGTCCATGTAATTCACGCGGATGTGATTCAGCACCGCCGAGAACGTTTGCAGCTCTTCATAGGCAGACGGTTGCCGGGGGGCTGGCTGCTGCGCGGACATGCCGACCGCTACGAAGAGCAGCCAGGTAGTGGCCGAAAGGGTACGCGAACGCAGTGGGGGCATTGGGCGGCTCCTATCAACGTCCAAAGTGACTCGCGCAATGCGCCGGAGTTAGGGCGTTTTTTGCGGCACGGTAGCGCGGCCATGCGGCAGCGATCCTGCACCGCAAGTGGCGTGCTATGCGCCCACCGATCCATATTCGTGGTCATGAACGCCGCTGCGATACAGACGGTCCTCCGACATTTTACGTACGGTCTGTACGCGTTGACGGTAAAGCGTGAGGCCGACGAGCACGGCATCACCGCCAACTGGGTCAGCCAGGCCTCGTTTGACCCCGCCATGGTAGTGGTGGCAGTCGAGAGCACGTCGAAGATGATCGAGATGATCCGCGACGCGCACCACTTTGCCATCAGTGTGTTTCACGAAGGGCAGCGCGACCTGGCGGAGAAGCTGGGGCGCGGCCAGGTGGGCGCTATGCCAAAGCTCAAGGGAGTCAAGACCAAGCCGGGGCCGATCTCCGGTGCGCCCGTGCTCGCCGAGGCGCTCGGCTGGGTGGAGTGTCGCGTCGTTGCAACGCTGCCGAGTGGAGCGCGAGGGCAAGGAGCTCAAGTACTCCGGCTAGCGCCTGTAGACCAGCTTCCCCCCCACAATTGTGTACCGTACTCGCGCCCGATCGAGCGAATCGGCCGGCGTGGTGAAGAGATTGCGATCCAGTACGACGACGTCCGCGTCACCGCCGGGAGCCAGAGTGCCCCGCTTGGCCTCGTCGAATGTGGCGTAGGCGTTTCCCGCTGTGTACGCCCGCAGCGCCTCTCCCACCGTGATCTTCTGCTCTGGCACCCATCCATCGGGGTGTTTGCCGTCGAGGGTGCGGCGCGTGACCGCCGCGTACACGCCGAGGATCGGATCGAGCGGCGCGACGGTCCAGTCCGACCCGAATGACAGCCTGCCACCCGTGTCAAGCAGCGTGCGGAATGGGTAGGTGGTCTTGATGCGGACGGGCCCGATCCGCTGCTCCACCCAACGCCCGTCATCAATAGCGTGGTAGGGTTGTACCGACGCGATCACTCCGAGCTTCCCGAACAGGGGGATATCCTGCGGGCGCAGGTGCTGGGCGTGCTCGACCCGGAAGCGCCGGTCGCGCGGCCCGTGTGCCCCTGCCACGCTGTCGTAGATCGACAAGAGGATCGCGTTGGCGCGGTCACCGATCGCGTGGACGGTGACCTGTAGGCCCGCCGAGTCGGCGCTGCCGATCCAGCTGCGCATGTCCGCCTCCGGGTGCTGCAGCAGTCCACGGTAACCCGCCGAATCGCTGTAAGGCTCGAAGAAGTACGCGGTACGCGATCCCGCCGAGCCGTCCATGTAACCTTTGAGCCCGCCGATCTTCACCCAGTCGTCGCCACGCCCCGACCGGCTCACCGTCTCCGCGACGGCCCGCCAGGAATCGAGCGGTAAATAGAGCGCGACCCGCATGGTCAGCCGGCCAGCCCGCTCGAGGCGCCGATAGGACGCGAGATCGGCCCACGACGCGGACATGTGGGAGGTGGCGGTCACGCCGAGCGATGCGGCGTGCGCCAGTGCGCGGGCGAGGGCCGAGTCGCGCTGAGCGGGCGACGGGTCGGGGATGACGCGCCCGATGAGATCGAGCGCCCGGTCCTTGAAGATGCCGGTCGGCTCGGCCATCCGCGGATCCCGCAGGATCTCGCCGCCCGAGGGGGTGGGGGTGTCCTTGGTGACAGCCGCGGCACGCATCGCGGCCGCGTTGGCCAGCGCCTCGTGGCCGTCTAGCCGACTCACGAATACCGGGTTGGCCGGGGTGACGGAATCGATCCACTCGTGACGCGGGAGCGGCTGACCGACCCAGAGCGTGTGGTCCCAGTCGCCGCCGGTGATCCAGTCGCCAGGCTTCAGGGTCTTCGCGTATTGCTTGAGGCGCCGCACGAACTCTTGCGGGGTCGCCGCATCGCGCAGGTTTACCGACGCGAGCTGGAAGCCGCCGTCGATGAAGTGGGTGTGCCCGTCGGTGAAGCCGGGCAGGACGAGCCCGCCGTCGGCCTGAATCCGTTGGGTCTTGGGGCCCGCGTAGCGCCCGACGTCCGAGTCGGCACCGATCGCGAGGATCTTACCGTCGGCGATGGCGATGGAACCCCGCTGCGGGGCTCCGGTCGAGAGGCCGGTCCAGACCATCCCGCCCGTGATGATGATGTCGGCCTTTGGGGCGCAGGCCGCGAGGGTGAGGCACAGGACTCCGAGAGACAGGCGTCGGCGCATGCGGCTTCCTCAGCGGAGCTTGGTGATGCGGTGGATGGTCTCGAGCGCGGCGATCGGGTCCGGACCTGCCGTCTTTCCCGAGCCCGGCTCGGCAGACGGCGACTGGGACGCGAGGGCATCGCGGATGTCGAGCAGCACTTCGAGCAACAGCTGCTCGCGCTGGTAGGCGGCGTCGATATCCGCCATGCGCACCTGGTCGCTGGCAGCCTTGGCGCGCTCGTAGGCGTCGCGGTAGATGGACTCGAGATTACCGAGGACGCGGTCGCGGGAGCGTGGCATGGACAGAAAATACCTTCTAGACCGACCGCACTACCAGCCCGCTGGGCACCTTCGGGACGAAGTACGTGGACTTGGGCGGCATGACGTCGCCCGCATCCGCTACCGCGAATACTTCCCGTACTTTCGTGGGATTGAGCAGGACCGCGGCGGCGGCCCGACCGTTGCGGACCGCGTCGAACGCCGCGCGCGGATCGGGCGTGTAGGCGAGCGACGGCGTCGCCGTGCCCGCTCCGAGGATGCGCTGCACCACGAGCGACTCGATCCGGGCCACATCCAGTGCGCGGATCGCGGGTGCGTTCAGTTCCGGGACGCCGTCGAGCGCCGCCTCGTTCTTCAGGACCAGAGTGACATCGTAGCCGCCGGGGAACGCTACGATGCAGGCGGTGCGCTCGCGCCCGAGCTCCTCCAGCCGCTCCATCCGATCCATGCAGGGCGCGACTCGCCCGACCTCGAACCACTTCCGCCAGGCGGCGACCAGGTTTGGTGCATCGCGCCCCGCACCGAAAATGATACGGTGGGTGGGGAGGATCGTGAGGCCGGGATCGGCCGCCGACACGATGAACGAAAGCACGCGGTCGGCGCTCGGT
>WNFJ01147285.1_pt1 | contig 17151 bp, 22 predicted proteins | sample 5400461 | NCBI WGS metagenome assembly WNFJ01 (sample SAMN13153349, study PRJNA577476) | soil metagenome | isolation source: 115 cm saprolite on Douglas fir-dominated hillslope | place: USA:California | collected 2013-09-17 | reverse complement strand
GGCGCCGCGGCAGCTGCCGCCGGCAAGAGACCCCCGGCATACCCCGGCAGCGCTCCGGCCAACCTTGCGAGAGTTTAATCCGGCCGACAGGACATCGTAATGCGGGCTCCGCCATCTTCGGGTCGAAAGCTCGCGGCGGGAATTCCGCTGCAATTCCTTTCGCGGCGCCTCGCGCCTTGATCCGATGGAGAAGAACTCATGAACGACAGCAGGACTCCCGGCCCCGCACGGAGAATCCGAACCGCGCGCCGGCTGGTGCTATTGGCCTCGACCGCAGGTCTCGGCATCGCCGTGCTCCTCGGCGGCCCCGGCAATGTTCCGAACCTGTCGGCGCTCTCGACCGTGGCGCTGGCGCAAAATGCGCAAAGACCGGCCGGGTTTGCCGACGTCGTCGAAAAGGTCAAGCCCGCGGTGATCTCGGTGCGCGTCAAGCTGGACGAAGGGCCGCAGACGAGCAGCGATGAAGGCCTGCCCTTCCCGCCGGGTTCGCCGTTCGACCGCTTCTTCCGGCAATTCGGGGCTCCCAACGCGCCCAACATGCCGAACATGCCGAACGGCAGGCACCATGTAACCGGCCAGGGCTCCGGATTCTTCATTTCGGCCGACGGCTACGCGGTGACCAACAACCACGTCGTCGACAAGGCCAAGACCGTCGAAGTGACCACCGACGACGGCAAGAGCTACGCCGCCAAGGTGATCGGCGCCGATCCCAAGACCGATCTGGCGCTGATCAAGATCGACGGGCGCGGCGACTTTCCCTACGTGAAATTCGCGGACGCCACGCCTCGCGTCGGCGACTGGGTGCTCGCGGTCGGCAATCCGTTCGGTCTCGGCGGAACGGTGACCGCCGGCATCGTCTCGGCGCGCGGCCGCGACATCGGGGCCGGCCCTTATGACGATTTCATCCAGATCGACGCGCCGGTGAACAAAGGCAATTCCGGCGGCCCGAGCTTCGACGTGAACGGCAATGTGATCGGCGTCAATACCGCGATCTTCTCGCCTTCGGGCGGCTCGATCGGGATCGGCTTCGCCATTCCCTCCGACACCGTCAAGACCGTGATCGCGCAGCTCGAGAAAAGCGGCAAGGTGACCCGCGGCTGGATCGGCGTGCAGATCCAGCAGGTCACGCCGGACATCGCCGAGAGCCTCGGGCTGAAAAACCCCGAAGGCGCGCTGGTCTCCGAGCCGCAGGCCGATAGCCCCGCCGCCAAGGCCGGCATCCAATCCGGCGACGTGATCACGGCCGTCGACGGTCAGCCGGTGAAGAATGCGCGCGAGCTCGCCAGAAAGATCAGCTCGATGGCGCCCGGCACCTCGGTCAAGCTCGGCGTCTGGCGCACGGGCGCGGAGAAAGCGCTCACCCTCGCGCTAGGCGAGTTGCCGAACACGCGGCAGGCGCGTGCGAAGGCCGAGCCCGACGAGACGAGCCCCGGCGACCTCGGCCGGCTCGGGCTCTCGCTGGCCCCGGCGGCGAACGTCGCCGGCGCCGGCAGCGCCGGCGTGGTCGTCACCCAGGTCGATCCCGACGGGCCCGCTGCCGAACGCGGCTTCCGCACCGGGGATGTCATCCTCGACGTCGGCGGCAAGACGGTCTCGACGCCCTCCGACGTCCGCAACGCGCTGCAGGAGGCGCACCGTCAGGGCAAGCACACGATCCTGATGCGGGTGAAATCCGGCGACCAGACCAAGTTCGTGGCGCTGCCGGTCGGCAACGCCTGAACCGCGAACACGAGTTCCAGGTCGATCCAGGTACTGCGGAAGGACGGGCCAAAAACCCGTCCTTCTTCGTTTCGGGGGGAATGATCGCGCCGTGTTAGGCTGCGCACCCGATCTCGGCGCGGCACGGAGGCATTCATGGGTCCCGAGCGCTTCGATTTCCCCAACGCGGCCGGCGAGCTGCTCGCCGCGCGGCTCGAACGTCCGTCGCAACCGGCGATCGCCTATGCGCTGTTTGCCCATTGCTTCACCTGCGGCAAGGACAGCCTGGCGGCGAAGCGCATCTCCGAAGCGCTCACGGCGCGCGGGATCGCGGTGCTGCGGTTCGATTTCACCGGGCTCGTGTCGCCGACGTCGTCGCGGCGGCGGACCATTTGCGAAAAACCCGGCGCGCGCCCGCCCTGCTGATCGGCCACAGCCTCGGGGGCGCGGCGGCGCTGGCGGCCGCCGCCGCGGTGCCGGAGACGCGCGCCGTCGTCACCATCGCGGCGCCCTCCGATCCCGGCCATGTCACCGGCTTGTTCCGGGATCGCATTGAGGCCATTCGCGAGCGGGGCCATGGTGCAGTCGAGATCGGCGGACGAGGATTCCGAATCCGCCGCGAGTTTCTCGACGATGTCGCCGAGCAGCGGCTACTCGAGCGCGTCAAGGATCTGCGCAAGGCGCTGCTCGTCTTTCACTCGCCGGTCGACGCGACCGTCGGGATCGACAACGCGAGCAAGATCTTCGCTGCGGCGAAACATCCCAAGAGCTTCGTCTCGCTCGCCGATGCCGATCATCTGCTCAGCCGCAGAGGCGATGCGGTCTATGTCGCCAACGTGCTCGCCGCGTGGGCGGAGCGCTATCTCGATGCAACGCCGGCCGCGGCGGGCGCCGGAGCGGAACCGCGCGCCGTCCAGGTCACCGAGACCCGCGAAGATGATCGCCGACGAGCCGCTGGCGGTCGGGGGGCTCGACAGCGGCCCCAACCCCTACGATCTGCTGCTCGCCGGGCTCGGCGCATGCACCGCCATGACGCTTCGCCTCTATGCCGACCGCAAGAACCTGCCGCTCGAGCGCGTCTCGGTCCGCCTCCAGCACGGCAAGGTACACGCCGTCGATTGCGCCAACTGCGAGACCAAGGAGGGCATGATCGACCGCATCGATCGGGCGATCACGCTGGAGGGGCCGCTCGACGAGGAGCAGCGCGCCAAGCTCGGCGAGATGGCGGACAAATGTCCGGTGCATCGTACGCTGGAATCGGAGATCGAGATCCGCACCGTGCTCGAGCCCGCCGGACAGGTGCCGGCGCAGGCTTAGCCGCCGGCGGCGATTGAGAACTCGCACATGCCTGGCAGCCTGCTCGGAACACCTCCCCCTGAAAGGGGAGGTCGACCGCGTAGCGGTCGGGAGGGGGTCGCGATCCCCTCCCCATCCCTCCCCTTGTCAAAGCGAGGGAGGAGACTGCCGCTCGCGCGGAGTCAACCAGGGTCGCCCCGGTCACGAAGGGTGGTCCTGCCTGCCCCAAAGCTCCTCGAGCCGCCGGTCGCGGCCACAACTCGTTCGATAGAATTTGTAGCGCAGCGGATTCTTCAAATAATAATGCTGATGATAGTCCTCGGCGGGCCAGAACGTCGCGGCCGCCACGATGTCGGTGACGATCGGCTGCTGGAAGCGGCCCGACTTCGCCAGCTCGGCTTTGGACGCCTCCGCGAGGCGCTTCTGCTCCTCGTCGTGGTAGAAGACGGCGCTGCGATATTGGTGGCCGTGATCGCAGAACTGCGCATCGGGCGTGACCGGGTCGACATTGTGCCAGAACACGTCGAGCAGCTTCGGATAGCCGATCTTGCCCGGGTCGTATGTCAGCTCGACGGATTCCGCGTGCCCGCTCGAGCCGCCCGACACCTGCTCGTACGTGGGGTTGGCCTTGGTGCCGCCGGTGTATCCGACCGTGACCGAGACGACGCCGTCGAGCTTGTCGAACGGTGATTCCATGCACCAGAAGCAGCCGCCCGCGAAGGTCGCGGTCGCGAGCCGCGGCGGCGGGCCGCCGCCGGTCTGCGCGGCGGCAAGCCCGGCGATCGCCGCCAGTGTCGCAGCGGCCGCCAGGGACAGAATGGCTCGGCGCATGGCATGTCTCCGATCGTGCTCGAGCATATTGCCTGCCCCGTCATCGCCCGGGCGTTCACGAGTTCGTCAGCTCGACGCACGATTTCGAAACAATAAGATGATCGCATCCCGCTCAGGTCTGCGCGATGCGCTCCAGGCTGTTCTCGAACCGCCGCACCGAGTTGGGTATCCGCAACGAAACGAGAGACGTGGCCTGACTGGGCTCGCCGTCAAATTTCGATCAGTCCATAGGGGCGGCCGGTCGGCTTTGCGACCGCAAACGCCACATTGTAGACCGGTGCGCCGCCGGGGGTGCGGCCCTCGTAACGGCCGCGGTGCGCATGGCCGTGAACGACGGCGCTCACCCTGAACCGGTCGATCGTCTCGGCAAGCCGCGAGCAGCCGAGAAAGGGGTAGATCTCCAACGGCTCGTCCTCGATGGTGTCCTGGACCGGGGCATAGTGCAGGACGACCAGCGCGCGTTCATTCTTGACCGCGCGCATGGCGTTCTCGAGCCGCATCGCTTCGTTCATCGCTTCGGCGACGAAATTCTTGACCACAGCCTCGCCAAACGAGCTCAGCATGCGCCGGCCGAATCCGCCGGCGAATCCTTTCACGCCGACGAAGCCCACTTCTTCGACTTCGCAGGACTGGCCGTCGAGCAGGTGAAGGCCGCCCTCGCGCAGAATCTTCCCGACCTCTTCGGCGTGGCCAGATTCATAATCGTGGTTGCCGAGCACGCCGACCACCGGAATTGAGCAAGCGCGGAGGTCCTCCGCCAGCACCTCCGCCTCGCGCGGATCGCCGACGTCGGTCAGATCGCCGCATAGCACCAGCACGTCGGCGGCCTTCGACATTTCCGCGAACAGCTCCCGCAGCCCGGCGGCGCGCTCCTGGCGGACGTGGAGATCGCCGATGGCGGCGACGGTGAGCTTCCTTCGGCTGCGTTCAGCCATCCGGTGCTTCCTCGTCGCCGTCGACGTCGGCGAAGCCCCATTGGCGGATCGCGATCTCGTAATCGGCGCGGGAGAACATCCGGCCGCGGCAGGTCTTGATGCGGGGCGCGGGCAGCGCGAGCTGGCGTTGCAGCCGCTCGATCAACTCCTGCAGCAGCCAGCGCGGCACGTGGTCGCGCTCGGTCGGATAGATCCAGCGAAAATTGAGGACATGCATCAGCAGCACTTCCCAGTGCAGATCCATGTACGCGAGCAGTCGGCGCCAATCGATGTGCTCATGCTGCTTGAGCATGACGTGCACCACGTCTGCGCCATCGTAGCGCGTACGGGTCTGGATGAACGCTTTGGACCATACCAGCTCGGTCGGGCCGATGATGCGCACGGGAATGCCGAACACCGCGGTTTGCTTGGCATGCTCGAACCACTGGTCGCCGACCGGCATGGTGCCGTTCGCCGCAGCAAAAATCACGTCGAAGAACAATTCGTCCTTGTAGACCTTGCCGATCCAACGATCGTCCTCGATCTCGATCTGATAATCGAGGTGTTTGAAATGGGCGAGGATCCGCGGGTAATCCCCGGGCCTGCAGAAGATGTCGAGATCCTTGGTGGCACGGGTGATACCGGTATAGGCGCTCACCGCGTAAGTACCCGCCAGCAGGAACGGAAGACCCAGGTGAGACAGCTCGCGCAGCGCCTCGCCGTAGAAGGATTCGGCCTGCGGGGCGTTGCGCGTTCGGGCACGGGGGCTCGGGCATCCCGGACCAATGGCAAACTTCCGGGAAAGTTCCCGCGGCCCGGAGCACGGCCCCGAATGCGCGGCGCGGAATGCGCGGTGCATACCGGCGGGTTCGGGACGCAAATTCCCGCTCCGGCACGCGGCCCAGGGCCCGTTATGGGCGCGACTTTTTCTTGCTGGCGATGGTGGGTTGCGTCACAGAAACCGGATCGGAGGAAGGAAACGTGTCCTCGAGCGCCTGCTCCAGCGCAGCTTCCTCTTCGCGTTTCTTGGCCCGATCGCGTGGTTTGTGCTGGCCGCGGCGTTTGGGCATCGGCTTTTTGGCTGGCATGTTTCACCACCCCGAAACGATGCGCCCCGGCCGACAGTCACCCGATTCGGCCGGGGCAGTGCCGAGCGATCGGGGAGAATCGTGTTGGTGCACGGAAGATTGGCCCAGCACGTCCGCAAAGGGCGCGGCTTCCGCCGTCGTTCCGACGCCGTGTTTGGCGGGCGCCGTGCCTTTTGTCGCAGCTTTGCCGCGCAACATCAATGGATCACTTCTACCACCGTCCTCGACCGCGGCTCGACGATGAGTACCTGATTGGCCACGAAGGCATATTCGTAGTCGACCGTTCGCGGCACCAGTTCCACGACCGCTTTCGGCAACGGCTCGAGCTTGATCGAATCGGGGACGTGGGCCCCGACCGCCGCGCGAAAACCTACGGGAGCCGTATCCTTCTTGGCCTGCCGGTTACTGATACTCTGATAGATGGCTTCCCGCTGGGATTGGCTGAGCTCCAGGTTTGGAACATCGCGCGCCGCATCGGTGGCGGTGGCGGGTGAGTCCTTCGAGGGGGAATCCCGGCCGGCATGGCCGGCATCGCCCTGAGCCGCGGCTGGCCCCACCGCGATTGCGGTGGCGAGCAAGACCGTCGCAACGAAGCGGCATCGTCGATCTGATTTGTCCATCTGCGCTCCCATCGTGGTCACCCGCTGCGGCGGAGATCGTCGCTGCAAACAGTTGCGCCACGTTATTCCGCTCGGTCCCCTCGTCGCTTGCGGCCGGCTTCGGCCTTGACACTCTCCTTCAATGCGTCGCGAAGGCCGACCGGACGATGATGCTTGCGAAGCAGGTCCCGGAACGCCTCCTCGGCGAGCTCCTGGAAGCTCGCGAGCCGATCCCGCGCGAGCACGTCGAGCGCAGCCCAGGTCTCCTCGTCGAGTTCCACGAGCTTGCGCCGGCCCTTCTCCTGCTTCGGTGTCGAAGGCATGGAGAGCTGCCGCCGGGGCGGGGCGCGTTCGATCCGCTCAACTCGCCGCCATGACGTTGACCTTGCTCTCGGCCATGTCGGTGAGCTTCTTGTCGGTCGCCTTCTCTTCCTGCAGGGTCTGCTCGAGGATTTTGGCGCAGTCATTACGCCCGAGCTGCTTGGCCCAGGCGATCAAGGCGCCATAGCGCGTGATCTCATAGTGCTCGACGGCTTGCGCCGCGGCGATCATGGCCGCATCGAGAACGTTCTTGTCGTCGATGTCGCCGATGACGTCATCCGCCTCCTCCAGGATGCCGTCGATCGCCGGACAATCCACCGATTTCACCGACTGCCCTTCGAGCTGGAATACCTGCTCGAGCCGCTTCACGTGGTTCTTGGTCTCGTTCAGGTGCGCCTGGAAGCCCTGCTTGAGCTTGGGGTTCGCTGCCTTGTCGATCATGTCCGGCAGCGATTTCAGGATCTGGTTCTCGGCGTAATAGATGTCCCGCAACGTATGCACGAACAGATCATCCATCGATTTGATGTCCCTCGAGAACAGGCCCATGATCTTCCTCTTTCTGGGTTCGGCGAGGTCGCCCTCGCGACGGTTTGCAATGGTCCAGAAGGAAAACCGGCGAGCGCCGAATGGGTTCCTGGGGCCATTTCAGGGGCCCCCGCCGCCCCGGAACGCGAGTTCCAGTTCGCGGCGCAATTCCTCTTCTCGGTCCAAGTAGCGCGGCGAGAAGTGGAACGGGGTGATATGGACCGCCTCCGCGGCGCGGGCGATCGCGCCGGCTTGCGCAGCCGTGAGATGCCGGCGTGCGGCGGCAAGCACGGCGTCCGCCTCGAGAAATGCGGTCTCGATGAAGAGCTGGTCGGCACGGCGCGCGAGCGCCGTGATCCGCCCGACATTGGCCGGATGGTAGGCCGCATCGACGACGTATGCGATCCTCTGGCCGGCAGCCAGGCGCAGCGCCTCGGCCTTGAGCAAGCCGAGCGGAACCGGTCGATCCGGCGCGACGAAAACCTGGGTGTCGTCGTCGTCTCCGCGCCGTATCGCGCGCTTGGCGTCGTTGAGCCACGGCCCGACCGGAAGCCCGAGGGCATCGAGGCCCTGTTTGCGCACGTTGATCCGCAGCTTTTCCTGAAACGCAAAGGCCAGGCACGGGATGCCGTGATCGAGCACGCTTGCGTGGATCCGGAACGCTTCCTCGTCGAGCACGGTGCCCGCGGGCAGTTCCGGGGGCGCAAACGGGCGCGGTTCGAACGCCTCGCGCGCGCAGAAGCGGCACGCGTGGGTCAATCGATCGGCAACGAACTCCATCGCGGTGATCGAGAACGCGGCCGCACCCTGGTCCAGCAGGTTCCAGGTATAGGCTCCCAGCTTGTGGCGCACGCGCTCGATGAAGCCCTCGGGACCGACGAGATGCAGGGGTGCCGGCCGCCGCAATACGAGCCGGAGCAGCCGGTCAAATCCCGCGAAATGATCGACATGGGTATGGGACACGAAGACGTGGCTGACCCGGAGGATTTCACGGGACGCAAGGGCGTGGATATCGCCGAGGTCGAACAGGATTGCCCGGCGCCCGAAGCGAAAGTCGATCAGGAGCCCGGGATCGGAGAAGACGTCATTGATCAGCCGCGGTTGGACGAGCCACGTCACGGGCGTTCCCTCTCTGGGCGCGTGAGAGACTTACGCGGCCAGGGCAACGTGCGTTCCCGGTCCGGTGAGATACCATTTAGGTGCTGGTGCCCATGTGGCGGATGGGTTCTGGCCGCGCCTGCCCCATGCAACGGCTGAAGGCGAATGAGGTCGTCCTCCTTGCGGCGCAGCATAATCCGAGGCGCAAAAATTTCTTGAAGGTCGGAACTTCTGGACCGACATGGTGTTCTGCGGGCGTACGGGGTCTCCAGCTACCAGAGCGCTATTCATGGCACGCAGGCCAGGCCGCCCGCCACGCGCGCGTGGTCATCGTGAACCGCGGGATCGCACGTCCGAACTCGAAGCGTTGCTGTCTCCCGAGGGGGTGTTTTCGGACCCGTTCGAAGTCGTCGCTCACCCAGGTCTGGGCAACGGTGAAAAACGCGCGATTCTGGCCCGTTGGCTTGCGCGCGTTTGCGCCAACGAGGCGACGTTCGGACTGAAGTGGATGCCGCCGGCGAGCTGCGAGCCGGTAGAGTTCGACGCCGTGATGGACGCGCTGCGGGCGATTGAACAGGATGGTCCTGCGCGGGGAGCGAGAAGGGCAAGCCAGGGAGCGCGCGTCCCTCTGCAACGCAAGCTGCAAAAATCCCTCGGCACGCTGCATTGACGGCGGAATGGCGCGAATACCGCCGAACCAGCAGTGTGCACCGCTGACCGGTTCGCAGCGCCTGGTGGCTAGAGCCAGCGCCGGCCGCCTAGGTCACTGATGGTATTGGTGCTCACCAACCGGTGCCACACGAACAGCACCAGCAGCGCGCCGACGATCGCGCCGATGACGCCCGCGCCCTGATCGACTCGATACCAGCCGATGGCTTGGCCGAGATAGGTCGCCACGAACGCGCCCGCGATGCCGAGCACCGTCGTCAGAATGAAGCCGTTGGGATTGTTGGGCCCTGGCGCCAAGATCCGCGCAATGACGCCCGCGATCAATCCAATCAGGATGATCCAGAGGATGTGCACCGGATATCTCCTTGCTCTGCCGCCGAAACCGGGAGGCGGGCGAAAGTCTACCGTCTCCGGGAAGGCCTGCCTATCCGGGTTCGTTCACTGGATGCCATTCCGGCGGCGAGGGGTTCCTCGCGGAGGGAAAGGCTGATCCGCGTGACGATCGCGTCCCAAGCCTTGGCCTCGCGCTGCGGATATTCGAGGAAAACACAGCGCATGTCGCCGCGCCGCCCGTGCGGGAAATTGCACCGGCTGTAGAATGTGTCGGCGTCCCGCGTCCCGGAGATCGCGAAAAAATGCCGCGTCACTCTGGTGTACTCGAGCGCGTCCGGAGCGAGCAGAAGATGCCGTCCGAGATAGGATCGAGGGCTGCGCCGCGCCTCGTTGGGCAGCGTGTAGATGACGAGCCGCGCACGGCCGTCCTGGGTTCGGAACTCCTGGCCGGAACGGAAAATAGCGCGGCCGGATATTCGACCGCGGTGGCGCGAGCCGAATCCAAGTACGTTCGCCAGTCCGGATCGCGGTCGAGCGCGGCGGTGCTGTCGAGAGGGTCGGCGCCCACCGCTGTGACCAACGGGGCGGCCGCGAGAGCAAGCGCGCAGGTGCAGGCACGCACTGGGGCCATGGGGATGCTTCCCTCGCCGGAGGAGCGTCGACGGTCGACCTGCCCTCAACCCAGTTCAATCACCGAGGTTCCCGGCCTGAAGCGCAGTGCCGATGTTCCCTTGCAACCATGCGATTGAGAACCGGGGCAATCAGGGCCGCCCCCCGTCACGAACGAGCGCGTGGTCCGGTCAAATTGGAACGATGGCCTAACCCGCCTTGCGTGCCCGTCCCGGGGATTTCCGGGTCCGCGCGGTGGAACGCCGGCGTTCGCCCGCCGCCGTCCGGCCTCGCGCCGGCGAGCTCCCGCCCTCCGCCTGCACGCTCTTTCGCAGCGCGTCCATCAGATTGACGACGTTGCTCGGCTGCGGTGCCTCGCGGATCGGCTCGATCCGTTTGCCTTCCTGCTTGCGCCGCAGCAGCTCGATGAGCGCCGTCTCGTAACGATCATCGAATTTGGCGGGATCGAAATGGCTCGACTTGGTCTGAACGATATGGGCGGCAAGCTCGCGCATCTCCGCTGGCAGCTTGATCTCGGCAATATCCTCGAAATACGGCTTCTCGCTGCGCACTTCGTAAGGGTAGCGCAACGTCACGCCGAGCAGCCCGCGCTCGAACGGCTCCAGCATGATCACGCGCTCGCGGCGCGACAATACGACCCGGCCCAGCGCCACCATGTTCATCTCGCGGATCGCATCGCGGATTACGGCAAATGGCTCCTGCCCGACCTTGTCGGTGGGCGCCAGGTAGTAGGGGTTGACCAGGTAGCGCTCGTCGACCTCGGCCTTGGGCACGAAGGTGTCGATGTCGATGGTGTGGGTGCTCTCGGTCTGGATCTTATCGAGCTCGTCGTCTTCGACCTCGAGGTATTGTCCCTTGCCGATCTCGTAACCGCGGCCGGTATCTTCCTTCGCGACCGGTTCGCCGGTCTCCGGGTCGATCATCTGCTGCTTGAGGCGGTTGCCCGTGGTCTTATTGATGCGATGAAACGCAACTCGCTCGGAAGCCGACGAAGCCGGATAGAGCGCGATCGGGCAAGAGACCAACGAGAGCTTGAGATAACCCTTCCAATACGCTCGGGGCGCCATCGAGAACTCCTAGCGGCTCACGCGCGGGTCATGCCCGGCTTTGCACACACCCCGGCCGCTCGAAACCGGGGTCACGGGACCTATACGAAAGATCCTTGTACGAGTACGAACGATCCCTGGCGTCCGGCATTGCGTCAATGTTCAGCTGCTTCACAGGGTTCCTGCAAGTCGGTCCCGGAAGCATTGCTCGCCGGCGGCCGGTGACCCGGTCTCGGCATCTATAGGGCATTTCCTGCGGTCGCGGTAGGTCCAGCTGCCGAAGCGGCCCGATTGGTTAATGCCGTCGGGGTTGCACGCGGTGCCGCGATCGCGCAACGAGGTGCTTCGGCGCGCAATACTTCCATGCTCCGGGAAGTGCCGAGAGTCCTGCCGAGACCGTGGAGAGCTGGCTATGGAGAGCCGAACATCGGCTGGAACGGACTCGTAGCGGCACCCGAGTACGCCGGGCGGCGGGCAACACGGCGAACGTGTTTGCGAGCCACATGGCGCTTGACCGCGGTATGCCGCTTGGTCTGCGGTGGCGATGCCACCGGGCTGTCGCCAGCCGGCGTCGCCGCCGCGGCGCGATCGACGCTGCCGGTGGACTCGTCGTCTGCCGCCGTGCCGGGGGCCGGCACGACGGACGCGGCAGGCGGCGCGTCTGCCAGTACGGACTCCGCTGTCGGTCGCGTTGGACTTGGTTCGCTGTCCTCGGCGATCGCGCCCGCTCCTGCACTCCCGGCCGGCGGTTCGCTTCGGATGCTTCCGGTTTCGAGGCCGACCTCGCTTTCCGTGGGGTCGGACCTCGCCATCACGGGAGGTGCAATCGGGGCGGCGATGAGGTGATCGGCGCCGCTGCTCGGCTGCCGCTGCCAGGCGCTCGGGGCGGACGAGGTCGCGGCGGAAGCGCGCTCGACGGAAGTACCGTAAGTGTGAGCGATGCGCAGTGCCGCAAACAGCCCGAACCCGGCAAGGATGAGGCCCAATGCGACCGCGGCAGCCGCGATCAAGACCACAATCGCGGAAATCCAGGGAGGTAATTTCGCCGGGGCAGACCGCAGGCGAACATCCATTGCTGGCGTGCCGCCGAGCAGCCGGACATTGATCACCCCAACGCCTCCTCTGCTGATGCTCGACGGGCACGATCGGCGGCAATCCGCCGGGCCGATCGCAGGCCCGAGCACCGGTGCGAATCACCAAATGATCGAGGATGGCATGAGGCGGATCGAAATCAAGCAGCGATGCGACCGAACGGACGAGCGCCCCGCAAGCAGCCATGGAACTTCCACCACGTTGCGGCGTTGATTGGCCTTTACAATCCGGAGTGACACCAGGCCCGCAACCAAACGTTCGCGCCGCAAGCGTGCTTCCTCCGTCGGCAGGACAGTCGAAAACAGCATGCGCGAGCTCAAGAAGTCGCTGGAGACGCTTCGCCATATGCTCGAAGGCTATTTGCCCTCGGGAACTCGCCGCCGCCCGTCCGCGGCGACCGCGCGCCGCAACGCGGAACGGCGATCCAAGCGCACCGGCACGCGCCGCAGCAGGCGCGCCAAGCGCGTGGCTTGATCGCGTCGGGCAGCCGCTCGCGCGGCGCCAGCCGTCGTGGCGTGAACCGTGCGGGCGCAAGCCGAGGAGCCAACATGACGATCCTGGAGCCGGTACCTGGGAGGTCGGTCCCGTGCGAAGCCTGCCCGTTCCGAAGCAACCCGATGTTCAGGGACTTTTCGCCGCCCGAGCTGGAATTCATCTCCGGGTTCAAATCCGGCGAGCTCAACGCCGAAGTGGGCACGACGTTATTGCTGGAAGACACCAACAGTCCGTACCTTTACACGGTATTGGCGGGCTGGGCGTTCCGCTACAAAATGCTTCCGGACGGTCGCCGCCAAATTCTGAATTTTGCGCTGCCGGGGGACTTCCTCGGGCTGCAGGCATCGGTGTTCGACCGGATGGGGCATTCGGCGGAAGCGCTGACCGACATGATATTGTGCATCTTTCCGCGCGAGAAGCTGTGGGAGTTGTTCGCTGGCTATCCGAGCCTGAGCTTCGATGTGACCTGGCTTGCCGCACGAGAGGAGCGGATGCTCGACGAGAATCTGTTGAGTGTCGGCCGGCGCAGCGCGCTGGAACGCATGGCCTATGTGCTGCTCCACCTGTTCCGGCGCGCCGAAGATCTGGGATTGACCGAAGGCGATCGGGTCGAGTTCCCGTTCTTTCAGCAACATCTGGCGGACACGTTGGGAATGTCGCTGGTGCACGCGAACAACACGTTGCGTCGGCTGACGTCGCAAAAAATCGTGCATTGGAAACACAAGGTGTTCCGGCTGCTTGACCGCGACCGGCTGGCGGAAATCGCCGGCTACGACTTTGCCGAGCGACAGCCGCGTCCTTTCATCTGAGCGGCCCCGCGGAGCGGCCAACGCCGCGTCAAAGGTCGGCTCTGTTCAGCGCCCGACATCGGCTGCATTCGAGCAGGACATTGTGCACTTGACCGGCATTGGCCCGGCAGCACCGGCCCGCAAGAGCCGCAGGCATAATCGTTTTCGGTGCCCAGCTCGACAACGGGCGGGGCCCTGACCACATGAGCGTTGCCGACGCGCCGGGGCAACACGGTCAACGGTATCGTCGGTTTCGCCATCCCTCCCCCGTGGCCCCATCGCGAGGGTAGTACGATGATACGGGTATCCCGAATAAAGTATTTTAAACTCCCCGCAGTCCCCGCTATAGAATTCGACCCAGAAGCCGGCACCTCGCTTCGGCGCCAGGAGCCTCCAGTGTTCATGCGAACGTCGAGAACCCTCGCCTCTCCGCCCGCGTACCACGGTTCGGGGAACCGTTTGCCCCCGAGGGCCTTTCGCGGATAAGGCTGCACATTCCTGACGGGCCAACACCTTGCCTCAAGTCATGTCTCCAACCGCCGGTTCACGGGCTCCGGATCCAAGCCGGCGCCGCATCCTGATCGTGGAGGACGACTATCTGGTCGCGCTTCAATTCGAGAACGCGCTGACCGAAGCGGGTTACGACGTCGTCGACATCGCCTCGACGGCGGAGGAGGCGGTTCAGCTCATCCCCGATCATAAGCCGGAACTGGTTCTGATGGATGTCCGGCTCGCCGGCCCGCGCGACGGCATTCAGGCAGCTGCGGAGATTCTCGATCGGTTCGGCATTCGCAGCATTTTTGTCTCCGCCTTCTCCGATCCCACGACGCGCGCCCGCGCGGATCACGCCAACCCGATCGCCTGGTTGGCGAAGCCGGTAGCCGATCGAAAATTGGTGACCACGGTGAGCGCAGCGTTGCGCGACATTCCGGACGGCTCGGATCGAAGTTGAGGCCGACAGGAAGGCTTGGTACCCCACCGCAGGCAGGCAGCGGCGTTCCATCAACAACGCACCGGCCCGTGACCTCAGCGCGGTGCCTGCGGGGCGCCATGCGGGGGCCCCGATCTTCCCGCCGCAAGCTCCAAGCCGAGCGCGAGCATGATGGCGGCAACTGCGATGCCGAACAGTAGCGCATAATTGTCGGTTCGGTCGAACAGGTAGGAATAGCCGTAGGCGGCGATGGCCTGGGCCAGCGCCCATGCGGTGGTCGCGTGCCCCCACGCGCGGCCTTGGGCGGGGCCGCCCCGCATCAGCTCGTGGATTCTCCCGAGCACGAGCGTGCTGATGCCCGGCACGAATGCGCCGGCAACGGCGCTCGAAACCAGGATCCAGCCGGACGCGGACGTGACAGCGGGCAGTGCGACCGCCGCGGCCTGGGCGCAGAAAGCGAACCGCAACGCCGCGCGAAATCCGATCCGATCCGCAAGTTGTCCGGCCAATACCGGCCCGAACACCGCCGCTACTCCGAATACGACCCAATCGGAGGCGCCGGCTTCGAGACCTTGACCGAGGCCGCGAGCGACATAATCGACCAGGAACAACATGTGGGGAACGAGCCCGACAGCGTTGAGCCCGTATTCGGCAAGCAGTGCCGACACCGGTATGCCGAGCGCTGCTCGTGCCGGACGCACGGCGTCGAGACCGCGCCGAGACCGATCCAAGCCCGCTCCAGTCCGCCCCACTCGATCAGTTGCGGCACGATGATACCGGACGCGGCGATGCCCAGTCCCACGCCAGTGAACATCATGCCGCCGACGAGGCCGCGACGCCGGAGCGGCGTGGCGGAGAGCACGATCGGCGCTCCGACCACCATGAGCACGCCGCCCGCGTAACCCGCTGCGAAACGCCACAGGAAAAACCAGGCAAAGCCGAGGTCGCGCTCGGCGCAGGCCAGCAGGCTTGCGGCGGTCAGAACCATCATCCCGCGGAGAAGCCAGGCCGGCCGGATGTAACGCGTCGCGGCACGGCCCAGGACGGCCCCGGCGAGATATCCCGCGAGATTGGCGGCGCCGAGATAAGCGGCGGCGCCGGGCGAGAACCAATGGTCCGATATCAGCGCGGGCAGCAGCGGCGTATAGGCGAACCGGCCCAAGCCATTGCCTACCAGCACTGCGCTGAATCCCGCTAGCGCCGCGTGCAGCACATGTCCGGACCTCGGCAATGGATCGTCGTCGCTCATGGTCGTGGAAAATCGCTCGCCCGCGCAGATTAGCCATGGGCCGGCTTCCGACCTCGCCAAATTCCTGTCGCGGTCCAGGTTGATGTCGGAATGACAGTCCTGCCGCCCGGGAAACGACCGAGAGGCACGACGCAAATGCAAATAGCCCTGATCGAGCCCATCGCAAACTCGACCAGGGCTATTACCGGGTTGCGTCAGGACAAAGGGGGAAGGAAACTTGCCCGGCATAGGGCAACGTCGGCGCATCTGGAATGTTCCGGAGCGGGCTCTACAGGCGAGCCGGGGATCATTCCTCGATAGACTTCAGGGACTTGGCTGGATCGCGGAGCGCTGCGTAACTCCGGATCGCATCCCGCGAATTTGCCAGGATCAATCGACGCAAGTAGCGAAAAAAAGCCCCGCCCGAATGGGCGGGGCCCGAGAAGCGCGTCGTTTCCCGTCAGGCGGGGATTACCGCCACGATTTCCAGCGTCACCGGATCGACGATCACGATCTCATCCTCGTAATAGAAGAACCGGTAGTCGCGGTACTCCGGAACGACCTCCACCAGGAACAGGGGCAAGGTGTACACGTGGAAGTGCCGCGGGATCCGCACGCCCGGCCGAAGATCGAAGTCGACGCGGCTGACCCGGAATCGATTGAACCGGTCCCGGTCACGCACGAACACGTCGTGAATGCGAGTGCGTTGCTCCGAGGAGAGCTCCACGCTCCGCCGCTCTCGTGCAAACCCCTTGTCACGCTCCGTACGAGTAGTGCCGAAGCGCTCGTTGCGCTCGCCACGGCCAAACCGCTCCGTACGCTCCTCGCGGCTGGTACCCAAGCGCTCGTTGCGCTCGCTACGGCCGAGCTGTTCGTTCCTTTCCTTGGTGCCGAGCTGCTTGTTGGTCTTCTGCTCGCCAAGCGCCTTGCCGCGCTCGTTGCGCTCCTCGCCATAGGCGTGTCCGCGCTGTTCGCGCGTCTCGCCCAGCTGCCCAGTGCTACGGCCCTGGGTGCCTAAGCTCTCGGCGCGGCCGCCGCCGGACGGTCCCTGGTGGCGTTCGACGCCGCCACCACCGCCCGCGCTGCCACCTGACGGTCCTTGGTGACCACCTGACGGTCCTTGGTGCCGTTCGGCGCCACCGCCACCCCCAATGCTGCCCCCGCCCCCGGGACCTTGCGCGGACGCGATGCTGATACCGGTGACGAGAGCTGCCGCTGCGGTCGTCACCAGAAATGCGTTCCTCAGCGTGTTCCTCATCGAAAGTCTCCTTCTTTGCTGAAACTCCCCAGTGCTGACCCATGATAACGCGCAAGGCAGCAGGAAGGTTCGAGCGAGGAGAATACGATGCTACCGCTCGCCGGAGGCGTTGCGATGCGGCGGACCAACGACGAGTCGGAATCCCATCTCAGCCACACGGAAAAGGGTGCAAATTGCCGCCTTTTCCAGCCGTTTCAGCACCCTGCAATCGCAGCGCCGACGATGTTCGAGATCCGTACGGAAGCTTTCTACAATCGCCCGAGCAGCGCCAGGATGAGGATGATGATCAGGATCAGTCCCAGAATTCCGCC